>Ga0182741_1002177_pt1 | contig 23484 bp, 22 predicted proteins | sample eDN5th37CBELigOP_FD_128874 | JGI IMG/M metagenome (GOLD analysis project Ga0182741, IMG submission 128874) | Enriched Organic Plus compost microbial communities from Emeryville, California, USA - eDNA 5th pass 37_C BE-Lig OP (version 2) (version 2) ... | reverse complement strand
CGCGCGAAGCGGCGCGCGTATCGCGCGCCGCGGCGCTCCGGCTCACCGTGTCGCGGGGCGCCGGCCCCCCGGGACTGGCCCCGCGCGGAGAGGCGCCGCCAACGGTGGTGATCGCGGCCAGTACGCTCCCGGGCTTCCCGCCCGCGCTGTACGAGCGCGGCCTCTCCGCGGTCACCGCCGACGCGCGTCGCGACGAGCGCGCGTCCACCGCGGGTATCAAGTCGCTCGCCTACACCGAAGCCATCGTCGCCCTCATGCGCGCGCGCGACGCGGGCGCCGACGAGGCGATCTTCCTGGACACCGAGGGGCACATCTCCGAGGCGAGCGCCAGCAACCTTTTCGTCGTGCACGACGGCGCGCTCGTCACGCCGCCGCTCTCCTGCGGCGTGCTCCCGGGAATCACTCGCGAAGCGGTCATGGAGCTCGCGATGGCGCTCGGCGCGGAGGTGATCGAGCGGCCCGTGGAGCCGCGCGATCTGGCGGCGGCCCACGAGGCCTTTCTCACCAGCTCGCTCCGCGGCGTGGCGCCGCTGGTGCGCGTGGATGGGCGGGTCATGGGAGCGGGAGCCGTGGGTCCGCTCACGCGGGAGCTGCTGCGCGCCTACGACGCGCTCGTGGAGCGCGAGTGCCAGCCTGCTGCCTCGCACCGCGGTGACGCGGCGTCCGCCACCAGCGAGGAAGACGGTGCTGGCGCGCCCACTGCCAGCGAGCGAGCACGATGATCATCGAGACCATCGTCACCTCGTCCGACGCCGGCGGCGCGGTGAACTTCGCGCCCATGGGCGTGGAGTGGGGCGAGGAGCTGATCGTCATCAAGCCTTTCCTCGAGACCACCACCTTCCGCAACCTTCGCGAGACCGGCGTGGCGGTGGTGAACATCACCGATGATGTGTCGATCTTCGCGCGCGCCGCGCTCTCCTCGCCCACCTTCCCCGCGCACCCGGCGGAGAGCGTGAAGGGCGTGGTGCTCGATGCCGCCTGCTCCTGGCGCGAGGTGGAGGTGGTGAGCATCGACGACACGCCGCCCCGCTCGCGGATCGAGACGCGCGTGGTACATCGCGGAAGCCGGCGCGACTTCATCGGCTTCAACCGCGCGCGAGGAGCGGTGCTAGAAGCCACCATACTGGCCACGCGAACGCACATGCTCCCGGCATGGCAGATACAATCGGACCTCGAGCGGCTGCAGGTGATAGTGAACAAGACCGCCGGAGAGCACGAGCGCGAAGCGATGGATTTCGTCACGGCGTACGTGCGCGACAGGCTCGCTGCGCTGCGGGCGACGGAAGGGAGAGAGAGCTGAATGACGATCGGTGAGCTGGATGCGAACGATCCGCGCGGCGCGAGTCGCAGCGAGGACACCGTGTTCGTGGAGGCGCCCGCGCGACTGCACTTCGGGATGCTAGATCTGCGCGGCGCGCTGGGACGGCGCTTCGGCGGGATCGGAGTGGCGATCCCCACTCCGTCGCTCCTTCTCGAGGCTACTCCCGCGGACGGGCTGAGCGCGGAAGGGCCGTCGGCAGCGAGGGCGGAGGAGTTCGCGCGGCGCTTCATGGAGCATCACCAGCTCGAGCGAGGTGCACACATCCGCGTGCGCCGGGCGATCCCTTCGCACGCGGGGCTCGGCTCGGGTACCCAGCTCGCGCTCGCGGTGGCTCGCGCGCTCGCCGAGCTCTATTCGCTTCCCACCGCCGCCCCGCTCCTCGCGCTCGCCGTGGGCCGCGCGCGGCGATCCGCGATCGGTACCTGGATCTTCGCACAGGGCGGCTTCGTGCTCGAGGGCGGGCGCCGCAAGGGAAGCCGCGACCCCGCCCCGCTCCTCGCGCGCTACGAACTGCCGGCCGCGTGGCGCTACGTCGTCGCGCTGCCACCGGGCAAGGAGGGGATGAGCGGCGAGAAGGAAGCAGCCGCCTTCGCGCGACTCCCGCCCCCGCCGGAGCGCGGCGTGATGCGCGTGTCACACCTCGTGCTCATGGCGCTGCTCCCCGCGCTCGTGGAGAAGGACTTGCGTGCCTTCGGCCACGCGCTCACCGAGATCCAGTGCATCAACGGCCGCTGGTTCGCACCGGCGCAGGGGAGCGCCTTCTCGCCGGGGCTCAGCACCACGCTGGTGGACAAGATGAGCGAGTGGGGCGCGGCCGGCGTGGGTCAGAGTTCGTGGGGACCGGCGGTGTACGGCATCGTGGGCGGCGACAAGGCGGCCGACGCGCTGGCCAGGATGGTGCGCGAGGAGATCGCCGAGCGCGCGGCGGCCGGGGGAAGGTCGGGCGATGTAGGAGAGGTCTACACCGGCGCCTTCTCGAACGGCGGCGCCCGGGTATGGCGCGGTACCACCACGAACGAGGAGTAGCGATGCAAGCCAGTGCAGCGTACGCGGGAAGCATGCGTCATCCGGAGCGCTGGCTCGCGTTCCTCCGAGTCGTGGTGGGACTCTGGTTCCTCAAGAGTCTCCTCACCAAGCTCACCATCGGCCTCGTGTGGGGCTTCCTCCCCGTACCGATGGCCACAAACCGCTGGATCAACGTCATGCCGAAGCTCCTCGCCAGATACGCGGCCGAGAATCCCATCGGCTGGTACCGCGAGTTCCTCCTCGACACCGTGATCCCCAACAGCCACGTCTTCGCGCACCTCACAGCGATCGGCGAGGTGGCGATCGGGATCTCGCTCACCTTCGGACTCGTCACGGCGCTCGGTGCTTTCTTCGGCCTCTTCCAGGTGATCTTCTACGGGATGGCCGTGCAGCACATGAGCTCCGGCCAGCAGGGCTTCCACGTGATGCTCGGCGCCATGATGATCGCCTTCTTCTTCGCGAGAGCGGGCCGCTGGCTGGGAATCGACGCGTGGCTGGTGCGGCGCTTTCCGGACTCGGTGTGGGCGAGGTTAGGGTAGCGACGGCGGTGTAGGAGATCCGGCCGCCCCAGCAAACCGCTGGCGGCAACTCCACGAATCGAGCGCGATGGTCCTACCCGCGCCCGGCCGGTTCAATCGTGGCCAACGCTCGGCCGGCCCGCGCCGAGTGCACCGGAGCTGCGCGCCCTGAGATACGCGTAGATCTGATCGATCTGCTTCGCGTCGAGCAGCGCCCCCCAGGCGGGCATCCCCTTCGCCATGCGGCCGTTCCTCACTACCTCGTGGAACTGGGCGCGCGTGACGGTGCCGCGCTCGCGCACCGAGTTCCGGAGATCGGGCGCGACGTCGCTCGCCACCGCGTTGAAGCCGTGGCAGCTCTGGCAGTTGACGTTGAAGCTCCTCCAGCCGGCGTAGACATCGGCGCTCGCCAGGAGCGTGTCGGCAGCCGTGGCCACCACGGCGCGCGGCACGTCGCCGCGTGCGCTCCCGGCATCGGCCGCTCCCGCCGGCTTCGCTGCCCCCGCCGGCGCGGCCGCCGGCGTGGCCGGCGCACGTTGACCGTCGCGAGCCATGGGGGTGACCGATTCCACCGCCGTGGGGACGTCCGCTCTCTTCGCGGGCGCCGCGGCGTCGCTACGGTTGGTGCACGCCGCAGCCGAGGCGGCGAACAGCGCGCACGCCACGGCCGCGCGCCTCTGCCGGGAGACCGCAAAAGTGGAAGTGGAAATGGCGGTGGCACGGGGCGTGGGACCTACACGGCGCCCGGCCGCCGGGAGAGCTCGCAAGAGAAGCCGCATCTGAATGACCGCGTCCATAGCGTTCCATGATCGACGAACCGGATACCCCCCGGGGCACACCATGAGCCACGATGCGCACGCGCCCGGGAGGATCCTCCCGGGCGCGTGTTTCGGCCGGATGCCGGGCAGGCGCCGGGCGGGCGCCGGAGCTCAGAAGAAAAGCATGAAGCCGCTCGCAACCTGGTTGGACTTCACCTTGTGGTCGGAGAAGGACTCCGAGGTCGCCCAGGTGTAGTTGGCTACCCACTTGAGCGCGCTGGTCCACTGGAACGCCAGCAGACCGTCTATGGAGCGGTTGCTCTTCACGAGATCGTTCAGAGCATCGGCGGGATCGTTGTCGGTGGTCTCAAGCCGGCTGTCGCCGTAGCTCGCACCGAGCATCCACCTCGACCCGGATGGTTGGAAGGTGGCCTGGCCGATGTAGCCGTACGATTTCCGCTTGGCGCCCGTGGTATCGAGCGCGCCGGTACCCTGACCGAACATGAAGGTCGTCCCCACACCGTCGGCGTAGTAGCCGGAACCCACGAGCGAGAGGCCGGCGAGACCGAGCTTGATCCCGCCACCCACGCCGGCGGAGGTGATGCTCGGGTTGTCACCCGGCACGTCGGTCGCGAACTGGTCGGTCTTCTGCACCATGCCGTTGGCCCAGAGGAGAAGCGTGTTGCCGCCGGTGCCGGTGGTGGCGGATCCCCCACCCAGCTTGCTCGTCCAGGTCAGCTCTGCCTCCGCGCGGGGAATCTTCGTCCCCGAGTAGGCGGCGCCGCTCGCGCTGCTGCAGCCGTCCTGCGGACAGACCACGCTGGGATCGAATATCCCCACGGAGAGCTGCGCCGGCTTGCCGGCCGGCGTACTGTAGGTGATCTGCCCGTTGAAATTCGGATAGATGTAACCGAGCCCGATGCGCCCCAGCGTGGTGCCGCCATTCCCCACCACACCTCCGCTCGCGCCGGTGCCGGAGAGCGTCATGTCGGTGAGGATGTTCTGCCGCTGGAAGAGTCCTATCGCGCGGCCGGCGAGGATCTGTCCCCAGGAGCCGCCCACGGTCAGGTACACCTCGCGCATGTCGATCTGCGCACCGAAGTTGTCGTGCAGGCTGTTGCTCTGGATCTGCGGCGCGAAGCTGAAGTGCACGCCCAGGTCGAGCCCACCTTCCTTCCCCGTCGCGGATAGCGTCGCGTAGCCGGGGAGGAGACCGGTTCGTATGCGACTCGCCTTCTCCGGCGTTATGAGACCGCCGGTGATGGTTCCGCCGCGGTCGACCTTTCCATCGTTGTAGACCGCGAAGGCGTTGACGTTGCCCGAGAACGAGAACGTCCACCCATTGCTGGTCTGGATCGAGATCCCCTGCGCCCTGACCACACCAGCCGTCGACAACAGCAGGGCGACACACCACAACGCGCATCGTTTCATAGCTGCTCTCCCTTTCCAAAGGGGGAAACGATCCCCCGACTGACCACGACTCCTGCAGAGATCGCAGCGCGCGAGCAAGCTGGTGTCGGTCACGGAATCGGCGCCGGCGGACGTGCGCTGCGGAAGCGTTGTCTCACCTCCCGGAATGATCGCGCAACACAAGAGATCGGCTGCCTTACAGGCCGCCGAGTAGTGGTGACAAAGCCAGCAAAATGTGAGCGAAGACGGCGCGGAAGCATCCGGAATCGAACGCCCTGGTGCCGGAGACGGCTACCCCGCTCCGGGCCCCAGGAGCATCACCATCGGCACCTTCACCGACTCGGCCAGCACGTACCTGAGCTGCTGGATGCGGCTGGCCCCGATGGGGCTCGTGCGCGTGGGCGAGGTGAAGGGCTCCATCCCGAGCCGGCTCGCCAGGATCGAGAGACGGAGCATGTGGAAGGGATCGCTCACGAGGAGCACCGACCGGCCGGGGAGCGCGTCCACCATGGTGCGCACCGAGTGCAGCGACTGGCTGGTGGTGAGCCCGCGCGCCTCCATCAGGATGGCGCTGTCGGGAATGCCGTGCCTCGCCAGGTAGTTGCGGCTCACTTTAGCTTCGCTCGTGGTATCGCCCACGCCGATCCCGCCGGTCACGATGACCACGGGCGCGAGGCCACGCCGGTAGAGGTCGAGCGCGTGGTCGAGCCGGGCGCGAAGTACGGGCGACGGACGCCCTTCGTACTGCGCGGCACCGAGCACCACTATGGCGTCGGCCGGTCGCGCTTCGTCGCGTCGACCCGTCAGCAGCACGGCCAGCACCATGCCTGCCCAGACGAGGAGAACCAGTGCCGCGGGCCAGAGGACGAGACGTCCCCGGCGTGACCCGCGGCGCTCCGTGGTGCGGGAGATGGCTATTCAGTGAGGTTCAGGAGCGAGAGCCAGAATACGTCGAACGAGGCACGCGCGTTGAAGTCGGAGTCGATCCCGGTGGCGACGGCGAGACCATCGATGAAGGGAACGACCACGTCTGCCAGGAGGCCGGCGGGGACGCGGGGACGGAGGGTGAGGAGTGTGAAGAGCTGCTCGATCGATGCCGCGGCGGCATCGCGGCGCTCGAGGTTGGAGACGTGGACCGCGCGCTTCACCAGTGCGCCGCGCCACTGGGTGAGCTCCATGAGGACGCGCACGTGACCGCGCTCGAGCTCCGCCGAGAGCCAGGCCCAGAGGTCGTCTATCGCGTGCCTCGGCGTGGACTCGGCGAGCGCCGCGCGCTCGCGCGCCACGAGGTTGCGCGTCATCCACTCCACCACGCGCGCGAGGAGCGTCTCCTTGTCGTGGAAGTGGTAGTGGATGAGCCCCTTGCTCACCCCGGCCTCTTCGGCCACCTCGTGCATGGTGAGCGCGCTCGCGCCCGACGCCACGATGCAGCGCACCGCCGCACGGAGGATTCGCTCGGCGGCTTCCACGCGTGGCCGGCGGTCCGATGTGGCCGCGGTGGTCACGAGCTAGCCACCGGGCACCGTACGCTCGGGCACGACGCGATGTGGGTGGTCAATATATACCCCCTGGCCACGGGAGCGGCCGCTTACACGGGAAGGATGTGCACGTGAAGAGTGTCCGAGCAGAGGGGCTCAGTGTCCACGCATGATCATGCGCTCAGGAAGGAGCATTACCGTTCTCGCCGCCGGGCAGGCGCTGGAACACGACCGTGAGTCGCTGGGCGTCCTGCGACATCAGGGCGGGCTCCCAGCCGGCGCGGCTCCTCTCGTTGAGAAGATCGGTGAGCGCATCCTCATCATCCTGGCTGCGACGGGAGAGCCGCAACAGGACGGCCTGATATTCTTTCATGTGGCCGAAGATACTCCCTCCGGCCCCACGCCCACCACCCCCGCCGGCCTCCCGCCGGGCCCGCTGGAGCTACCCGAACCACTCCCGCGGACAGTCACGTTGCTGGCGTGCCGCCTCGAGAACCCACTGCTGAGCGGTGGGGTCGCTTACCTCCTCCTCCACCCGGCAGAACCACTCGGCGGCACGCCGCACGTCGCCCACCCTGCGCCAGAGCTCCCCGACCAGGTAGGTGAGCACGGGGCGCTCCTCACGATCCACCCCGTCGTACGACTCCAGCGCCTGCTCGAAAGTGAGTGCCGCATCCCGGCGGAAGTAGCGCTCGGCCTCCGTGTCGCCTTCATCCACGCAGCACCACGCCGCCCGCAGCAGGAGGTCGGCCACGCGCCGCGGCTCGGCGCCCTGCCACGTGGCCACCTTCGCGGCGAACTCGTACTTCTCGGACCCGGGAATCACCCCGTCGGCCAGCTTGGGAGCCAGCTCGTCCCAGATGTGTTCCTTGAGAAGCGGGCTCACGTCCGCTTCGTCGCTGAAGTCACGCTCGCTCCCCGCGTAACCGCAGCGGGAGCAGACATGGATGAAATAGGGCAGGGGCTGGGCACCGGCGGCGCGCTCGTGGAAGTCCGTGCGCTTCCCGCCGAAGGAATTCGTAGACAACACCGCTTGCGACGTGAAGCGGTTGCAACATATCGGACAGCTGAGCTCTATCTGTTTCAAGGTGGTCATCGTCGTCTCCTGCGCCCTCCTCCGCAGGCGTACAGGGAAAGATGTGTGCCATGCCTTCACTTCCCCACGCAGAAGTCGCTGAAGATCCGATCGAGCACGTCTTCCACATCCACGCCGCCGATGAGCGACTCGAGCGCGGTCGCCGCGGCGTGCAGGTGCACGGCGGCCACGATCGCCGGGAGCGACCCTTCACGCCAGACGTGCGCGAACTCGGCCACTTCTCCTCGCGCCCGCTCCACGGCCACGCGGTGACGCTCGCGCGTGAGCAGAGGGATCTCCCTCGCGCTGCCCGCATCGCGGCGCCCGTCGCCGCGCGGCGTGGCGTAGCGCTCGGCCAGGAGCTCCGCCAGCGCCCCGGCGAGCGCGCCGAGCCCCGCGCCGGTGGCGGCACTCACCGCCACCGCCGGCTCCTGCTCCAGCCCCCCCGCACCCCCGCTACTCGCCGCGGAAGCGTCCGGAGTGCTCGCCGGGTCGGGATAATAGTCACTCTTTGCTACTAATTTGTCCGCGCCTTTTCCCTCTGCTACTCCCCAGCCGCTGCCAGACACCATGGGTATTTGGTAACTATTTGCTACTAAATCAGCCTTCGTCCGCACCAGGAGGACCGGTGCGGCGGTGAGCGAGCGCACGCGCGACGCGGTCTGCGCGAGCGACTCCGCCGTCTCGCCGCAGGCGAGTACCGCGTCGGCGCCGCCGAGGTACCGCTCGCTCACCTCGATGCCGAGCCGCTCCACCACGTCGCCCGTCTCGCGGAGCCCGGCCGTGTCCACGAGGCGCACGGGCCAGGAGCCGACGTCGGCCACCGCCTCGATCGCGTCGCGCGTGGTACCGGGGATGTCGGTCACGATGGCGCGCGTACTCCCCAGGATAGCGTTGAAGAGCGACGATTTCCCCGCGTTCGGCGCACCTGCTATCACCACCAGCGCTCCGCGCCTCATCATCTCGCCGGTGGCCGCGGTGGCCAGAAGCGCATCGAGCGCCGCGAGCAGCTCGGCGATCCCCCGCTCCACCCGCTCCGCCGGGATGGGGCCGTCGTCCTCCTCGGGGAAGTCGATGTCGTAGGCGATGAGCGATTCCAGCGCGATCACCGCGTCGCGCAACGCTCCTATCCGCCGCGAGAGGCTCCCCTCGAGCTGGCCGAGCGCCGCGTCGTGCATCGCGCGCGACTGTGCATCGATCAGGTCGCCCACGCCCTCGGCCTGCAATACATCCATTTTCCCATTGGCCACCGCGCGGCGCGTGAACTCGCCGGGGAGTGCTTCGCGCACCCCGGCCATCAGGAGCGCACCCAGCGCGAGCACGGGTACCAGCTCCCCGCCGTGCACGCTCAGCTCCACGAGATCCTCGCCCGTGTACGAGCGCGGCCCGCGGTACACGGTCACCACGGGATGGTCGATCGTCCGGCCGCTGGCGGGGTCGCGGAGCGTGGCGAGATACGCGGTGCGCGGCTCCGTTCTCCACGGGCTCACCACGCGCGACGCGACGGCCAGCGCGTCTGGGCCGCTCAGACGGATCACCGCCAGCGCTCCCCGCCCGGCCGGCGTCGCGAGCGCGGCTATCGTGTCACCGCCGCCGGGGAGGGGAAGTGAGGAGTCGGGGCCGTGCCCTTCGCCATCATGCGACATCAGGCGACCTTCTTCTGTTGCGATTCGCCCACGCACGTCTTCACGCGCCGTCGTCCAGCGCGAAGCTGCTTCCAGGCTCCAGGATCTTCACGTCGGCACGGCGATGGTGGCGCTCGAGGCCGGTCCGCAGCTCGCGTATCGCCTGGTACGGTCCGGAGGTGACGTGCCTGAAGGTACCCCAGTGGTAGGGGATGAAGAACTTCGCGCGCAGCGATTCGAAGAGCGTGAGCGCGTCGGCGGGGGTGAGGTGGCCGCGCCGGAAGGCGGCACGCTTCCACCAGGGCGCGTGGCCGATGGGAAGGAGCGCCACGTCGAGCGAGCGGCCGGCCGAGGGCGGAAGCCGTTCGTCCACGATTCGTCTGCCGTCCGCCGAGAGCGCGGTGTCGCCGGCGAAGAAGCAGGTGGACTCGCCGGCCGTCATGAGGTACATGTTGGCCGCCGCGCGCCAGCGGTCCACGGCGTAGCGCGCGCCGAAGTGCCGCGCGGCGCCCGCGGTGATCTCCACCGCGCCCAGCGTCACGCTCTCATCCGGCGCGATGGGCCGGGCAGGGTAGCCGCGCCGCTCCAGCCAGCGCGCCACCGCGGGTGGGGCGAAGAGCGGCACGCCGCGCGGCAGTGCGTCGAGCGAGGCGAAGGAGAGGTGGTCGGCGTGTGCGTGGGTGAGCAGAATGGCGTCGAGATGCGGGAGAGCCCCGAGCGAGATGCCCGGTGGCGAGACGCGCGGGAGGAAGCGAGCCAGCCGCGGGTCGAAGTTCGGATCGGTGAGGATTCGCACTCCCGCCATCTCGAGGAGAAGCGTGGCGTGGCCCACGTAGGTCACGCGCAGCCTCGCTTCTCCTCCTCCGCTCGCGGAGTCCTTCGGCATCGTCATCTCCCCGCCCGAACCTTCGTTGATACGACTATCCCGTCTTCGCCGCCACCGCGGTGGGCGGTCCGACCTTCGCGCGCTCGCGAGCGATGAGCCACTGCTGCGGGAGCGCCGCGATGTTCTGCACGGCGTAGTAGAGGTTGAGGCCGGCCGCCAGGTTGAAGAAGAACACCGTCATCATCACCGGGAAGATGTACGCCATCATCTTCGCCTGCGAGTTGGACGGCGAGGTCCGAAGCCCGATCCAGGAGAGCACGAACATCGAGATCCCCATCGCGATGGGGAGGATGTAGTACGGATCCTTGAGCGAGATGTCGGCCATCCAGAGGAAGGAGACGCCGCGGAACTCGATCGTGTTCTGGAAGACGAAGTACAGAGCGAAGAGCACCGGCATCGGTATGAGCATCGGCAGGCAGCCCATCAGTGGGCTCAACGGGCTCATCCCGTGCTCCTTGTACAGCTTCATCATCTCCGCCTGCTGCTTCTCGGGCTGATTCTTGTACTTCTTCTGCAGCGCCTGCAGCTCCGGCTGGATGCGCTGCATCTTGAGGCTCGCGCGCATGGCCGTCTGGTTGAGCGGCCAGAGGATCACGCGCACGGCGATGCCGAAGATGACCAGCACCCAGCCGTAGTTGATGTTCAGATGGTCATGCGTCCAGAGCAGGATCCGCATGACGATCGTGGCGAAGGGCTGTACGATGGGCTGGAAGAAGCTGCCGTACGGGTTGACGTGATCGAAGTCGTTGCCCAGCGCGAGGAGGCGCCGCCACTCCTGCGGCCCCGCGTAGATGGTGAAGGAGAAGTCCCCTTGCGGCGTGATCGGCTCGAGCACGAAAGCCGTGGCGTTCTTCTCGACCTTCCCCGTGTACGGAAGGCCGCGGAGCACGACGCCGCTGAACGGACCGGTGGTGCTGTCGCTGAGGAGGCCGAGCACGAAGTACTTGCTCTTGCTCGCCACCCAGTCGAGCGGTCCGGTCTCGATCTTCGCCTGCGCGGTGTCGAGCTTGGAGAAGGGAGAGCTCTTCGCGTCGCCGTCGACCGGCTTCACCACGTAGGCCATGTGGCGCTGGTCGTCGACGGTGTCGGCCTCCTGGGAATTGAGGCCGCGGTCGAGACGGGCGATGAGGTATTGCGTACCCTGCGGAGTGCTGGTCGCTCCCACCTTCCCCTGCACGCGCACCAGGTAGCTGTCTGGCGCGAAGGTGTACGATATCGAGACCGGAACGCCACGCGCCGTGGCGTGGAAGGTGAGCGAAGAGAGCCCGCCGTTCGCACTCCGGGTGCTGTCGAGGGCGAAGGCCTGCTCGTCGAGCTGGATCGTGTCGCCCGGCGCGCGGACCAGCTCGTAGGAGATGAGCGGTGTCTCCGCGCGCGCCAGCTCGACCGGGCCGCGGTGGCCGGAGAGAGCGGTATAATCGTTGAGCTGGACCCCGATCGGCGCGGCGCCAACGGTGCTGAAACGGTAGACCGCCTTGGGGGTGGCCACGGTTATCGTGTCGGGCGCGGCGGGCGGTGCAGCAGCCGTCACGGCTGCCGTCACGGTGCTCTCGCTCACCACAGGAGGAGGCGCCGGCTGACCCACGCGCGCCGCCAGTGTGTCCGGAGTCTTCGCCAGAGTGCTCTCGACGGTTGCGCTACCCCGAGCGGTATCGGCGGCCGTGCCGGCCGGAGCAGGGTGTCTGGCCGGTGGAAAGATCCTGGGCGTGACCACCAGAATCAGCACCGCCAAGATGACGAAGAGGATGAAACGCTTGTCCATGATCGCTAGCTGGGTCAGGGCACCGGGTCGTAACCACCCGGATGGAAGGGGTGGCAGCGCGCCAGGCGGCGGATCGTTAGTTTGGCCCCTCGCCACGCACCGTGCCGCTCGAGCGCTTCCACCGCGTACGCGGAGCAGCTCGGGTAGAAGCGACAGGTAGAGGGAAGGAGTGGTGAGATCACCACCTGATAGCCACGCACCAGGAAGATCAGCAGCCAGCGCATCACTTCACGGCCAACATCGCCGCCAGCCGCTCTCGCGAGCGGACGAGCTGCTCGTGGAGCTCGCCGAACGAGGCTTCGTACGCTTCGCGACGAGCTCGGACGACCAGGTCTCCTGCGGGAAGATACGGGAGAAGCTCCGTGCGCACGATCTCGCGAAGCCTGCGCTTCAGACGGTTGCGTGCTACGCTCGTCCGAGAGTACTTCGGCACGATGAAGCCAGCCCGAGGGTGAGAAAAAGGGGAAGCGGCGGTCCGGATCTCGAGAACCGGAGTCCGGATGCGCTTCCCTTCGTGCGCTACTCTGCGCAGGTCGGCATCCCGCGTCAGCCGCGAGGCACGCGGGAAGCGCAGTTCTTCAGGCGCCGGCGTACTTCGACGGAATCCGCACCGTCAGCCGCTGGCGACCCTTCTTCCGGCGGCGGCTCAGGACTGCACGTCCCCATCTGGTAGACATCCGCTCGCGGAACCCATGCGTGCGGATACGGCGCTTGTTGCGGGGACGGTAGGTTGGCTTGCCCATATCTACTCCGAAAGCATTTCTGAAAGGCGACGAGGTACAGAACGGTAAAGGTAGTGAATACCGTCATATACGTCAACTTCCACGCGGTGTTTCGAGCGGCTCCGGCGGGGCATCCGCGATTGACTTTTCCACATTCCGCCTCTACCTTCGCGTCCCCGCCGTCTCCCCTTCATCGTCATGGAACTCACACCTTCACAAGTATGGGCTCGGCTCCTCGAGCGCGTCCGGCCGGAGCTGCCCGAGCAGAGCTTTCGCACCTGGCTCGAGCCTACCGAGGCGCTCGAAGTAACCGACAATACACTGTTCGTCGGCACCCCTGATCGTTTCGCCGCCGAGTGGAACGAGTCCAAACACGCTGACCTCCTCGCCAGTGTCGCGCCAGTAGCATTAGGGCATCCCATCACCGTCGTCTTCAAGGTCACCGAAGAACGACAGGCCCGGCCCCAGATGGACTTCTTCGTCGCCCCGGTACCCGGGGAGAAGAAAGAAGGGCAGACCGAGTCGGTACCGTTGGACACATCGAGCCTCAATCCTCGCTACACCTTCGACAACTTCGTCATCGGGAAGTCCAACGAGCTCGCCGCGGCCGCGGCCCAGGCGGTGGCTGCCTCTCCCGGCAAGGTCTACAATCCGCTCTTCATCTACGGCGCCACCGGGCTCGGCAAGACCCACCTCATGCAGGCCGTGGCGCATGAGATCGCCCAGCGGGTACCGGGCACCAGGATCCGCTTCGTGAGCGGCGAGCAGTTCACCAACGAGATGGTGCTCTCGATCCGCAATCGCTCGCAGCCCGAATTCCGCCGGCGCTACCGCGAAACCGACCTGCTACTGGCCGACGACGTCCACTTCCTGAAGGGGAAGGAAGCCACACAGGAGGAGTTTTTCCACACCTTCAACGCGTTGTACGAGGCCGGAAGGCAGATCATCCTCACGAGCGACCGGCCGCCTTCCGAGATCCCCGGACTGGAGGCCCGCCTCGTGAGCCGCTTCCAATGGGGAATGGTTGCCGACGTCGAGCTACCCGAGCTGGAACACAGGATCGCGATCCTCCAGAACAAGGCACGCCACGAGTACGTGAAGCTCGAGATCCCCGATGAGGTCATCCATTTCATCGCGGAGCACGTGCGATCGAGCGTTCGAGAGCTGGAGGGAGCCATCAACAAGGTGTTGGCCGTAGCTTCCCTCAAGCACCGCGGGATCACTGTGGAGCTGGCCCGTGAGGCGCTACGCGACAAGCTGCGCTCGAATGGTGACGCCGAGGGTTCCCAGGAAATGAGATTGTCAGCCAGCAGCATCCAGGAGGCCGTCGCCAGGGATTGGGACGTAACGGTGGACGGACTCCGCTCGAAGAGTCGAACGAAACAGCTCGCCGTACCTCGCCAGGTTGCCATGTACCTCATCCGCGACCTACTCGGCACCCAACTCGTGGAGATCGGCAACGTTTTCGGCGGCCGCGACCATTCCACCGTCATCCACAGCCTCGAGAAAGTCGAGATCATGATGAAGGAGGACGAGCTTTTTACCCAGCGCGTGGTGAACCTCAAAACCACTCTGGAAAAACTCCGATCGTGACGTGGAAAGACGTGGAAAAACGGCATCTATCCCCACTCTTCCACGCAGGAGCTCGCCACAGTGTAGAGTACGGTTATAAGCCAGTATTCACCCACACTCACTAGCGATCTCTAAGCTTCGCGAGTATCGTAACTTCCGCGACTTTCCCGCATTTCCACACGCTCTACTACTGCTTCTATCTTTTAAACTCTTATAGAAAGCAGAAGTACAGGCCGGCAAAGAGTCAACAACGAGGATCTCGAATGCGCTTCACCATCGCTCGCGAGAAGTTGCAGGACGGACTTACCGCGGTGACGGCAACTGTACCGGCGAAGACCACCCTCCCCGTTCTGGCCAACATCCTGGTCGAGACCACCGACCGTGGGATCAGGCTCTCCGGGACGGATCTGGATATGGCGGTGAGCACTGATCTCACGGCGGATGTCGAGAGCGAAGGTGCCATCACGATCCCGGCGAAGAAGCTCGCGGAAATAGTGCGGGAGCTCCCCTCGGCGCCTGTGAAGGTGAGCACCAGCGGGGAGCAGCGTGTATCGCTCGAGTGTAGCCGGTCCCGTTTTCGGCTCCTGGGCCTGCCGCGGGACGAGTTTCCGGCGTTCCCGGCGGTCAAATTCACGGATAGCTGGCGCATCCGTTCGGGTGAGCTGCAGAAGCTCATCTCACATACGGCATTCGCGGTTTCTACCGAGGAAAGCCGGCCGATCTTGAACGGTGTGCTCTGGGAGCTCAAGTCCGACCAGATGCGGATGGTGGCGACCAATGGGCATCGCCTGGCCAAGATGGAGCTGCCGTTGAGTACCGACTCGGGCTCGCTTTCCGGAGACATGATCGTGCCGCCCAAGGCGCTCGAGCAGATCCGGAGGCTATTTCCTGCCGAAGAAGAGCTGGAGATTGCGCGGGGAGATAACCACCTGGGGTTCAGGTCGCCAGTTACCTCGGTCTATACCCGGCTGATCGAAGGGCCGTACCCGAACTACGAGCAGGTCATCCCCCGCGACAACGACAAAATAGCTCTGGCTGACAAGAACGCCCTGGCGAGTGCGCTCAAGCGCATGTCGGTCGTGGCCTCCGATCAGACGCATCGGATCCGGCTCTCGTTCAACGCCGGGATGCTCAAGTTCAGCGTGCAGACACCGGATCTGGGCGAAGCGCAGGACGAGCTTCCGATCAATTTCGAGGGCGATCCGTTCGACATCGGCTTCAACGCCAGCTATCTCCTCGAGATCCTGCGCTACATGCCCACGGATGAGATTCGCATGGCATTCAAGGCACCCGAACGCGCGGCCACGATCGAGCCGGCTTCGTGGGATGATCCGGCTAGGTACATGTGCCTCATCATGCCGTTACGGCTCATAGACTGAGCCGGCCCAGAAAAAAAGCTACCTCAGCAGTGTGATTGTCTGACTCGCGCTTTCCTGGAAGGGAAAGCGCGAGTTTGCTGTGGTGACGAGGATATTGGTGTGGCTCGTGCCTCTGGCTTCGAGGAGCACTCCAGAATGTGGGTCCACGAGGATCTCGAAGTCGCCGTAGCCGGTCCCTGAAGCCGTCATTGCCTCCGCGGAATCGCGTGCCTGAGTCGGGGATGATACGCCGGCGATCATGGCCGTTTGGGCAGCGCTGTCCGGCCTGCTCTGGATGGTCGACGAATCATGCCGCGTCAAAAGTACGGCGGCTTCCCCGCGCCATACTGTATCGGTGATGGCTGTATAGTGTCTCGTAACAGTAGTCACGAGTGGTAGCCGACCGCGGCAGGTCACCGTGACTACGGTGTCGGTCCAGCTCTGCGTGGGTGAGATCCCATCGGGGAAAGCGACGAGGAGCCCCGTCACGGCCGCCGAGAGCGGGTCGGTAGCATCGGTGCAGGGAGTGGTGGCGTTGCTGGTCAGGGAGGCGAGATGACCGCTGGCCGTCATGGTTCCCTGGAAGCGTGGATTGCTGTTGGTCCCGGCGGTGGGAGTGGGAATGCGCTCCGGGATCGTGACCGCCACGGAGTCTACGGAGCCCGAGAGCTGGAAAGCGAGTGTGCTGGCATCGAGAGCAGTCGCTGGCTCTATCGCGAGCGTGTAGATAACCGTCCGGCCGAGCGGGAGAGAGTTGGCGGTCGTATCACCAGTCAGTGACACGGATCCTGTAGACTGGAACTCGTAACGCCAGCTTCCGGCCGCGCGTCGGGGCGTCCAGCGAGCGGCATGTGGGGAAACTGTGCGCGCGGCGGCGGAGTCCTCCGGCCCGGGCGCGGGTGCCGGAGTGGCCGGCGGAGTCGAGGTAGTGGTGCAGGCGGCCGCGGTCAGCCCGGCGAGCGCGCAGATGAGAAGCCGGCGGGGAATGGCTCGCGACACCTCTGGCGATTCCTCCGGGACCGAGTGATGGTGGAGAGTGGAGTGGGTCCGGCCGGCCTGTAAGCCGGGTCCTGTCGGATGTCGCCATCCGGACGGTCATTTCTCTGGGAGCGCGATCACTCGCGCCCTCTAGCAGCCTACCCGCGGCGTCTTCGTCGAGGCGGGCCGCCTCTCGCCGCTTATTTGGCCTTGCTCCAGCCGGGGTTTACCCTGCCACGTCTGTTGCCAGACGCGCGGTGGGCTCTTACCCCACCATTTCACCCTTACCGGCCCGGTCCCGCGGCCGGCGGTGTATTTTCTGTGGCACTTTCCGTCGCTCGCCACCGAAGCGGTGGTCTGCGCCCAGGTGTTACCTGGCGGCCTGCCCTGCGGAGCCCGGACTTTCCTCGCGGAGCACGAAGCTCCACGCGACCGTCCAGCCGACCGTTCCCAAGACGAAATATAACACTCGAAGACCGCCGACCGGCGTGCCCTGAGCGCGGACCTCCCGTCCAGATCGTGTGCGGATTTAGTAGCAACTTGCTACTAAATGGATCGCCCGCTGTGAGGCTGACGCCGTCGGATACGTGCTGACCGTCGCCGAGTGACTGCTGACACGCTTTCGCCGCACCCGGAGCCATCACTGGCGGGTCGATGACGTGGTAATGACCCGGTCCCTTCATTCTGCCCCTGTCCGTAGCCTGGTGTTGCGAACCGGGCCCGTCACCACTCACAGACTGCATCTCGCAGGGATCCCCGAGGGTCATCATGCGCTCCAAGCAGCCGTCCCCGGCCGCGCTCACGCCCATCGCCACCATGCTACTCCCCGGTGAGCGACAACGCGTGGATGCCGCGGGCGAAGGGCTCTACCACACACTCCATCGCGATTCGCTGGATGACGTCTTCCGCGATCTCTACGAGCACCGCGCCAAGGCGGTGCTCATGTCGGTCTCGCGTTGCGCCGATCTAGAGGTAGGACGCGTAGCCCGCCTGGTGCGCGAGTTTCCCCGTGTTCCTGCCGTGGCCCTCCTCTCCACCTTCGGCTCGGAGACACCGCAGGCGGTTCTCTCGCTGGGGCAGTCGGGAGTGCGATCGCTCGTTGATGTGCGCCAGCCGGCCGGGTGGAGAGTACTCCGCGAGATGCTCGTGGCCGATCGTACGGCCGACATCGAACGTCTCGCGCTCGCTCAGCTCTCGCTCGACCTGGCCGGTGCGCCGGCCGACTGCTGGCGTTTCTTCGAGGCGCTCTTTCGCACCACGTCGCCGCGCATCACTACCGTGCGAAAGCTGGCGCGCCGCCTGCGCGTGGTACCGAGCACGCTCATGAGCCGCTTCTTCAGGACGGGGCTGCCGGCACCCAAGCGCTACCTCGCCATGGCGCGCCTCGTCCATGCGGCGCGCGTCTTCGAGAACCCCGGCCTCTCGGTCTGCAACGTCGCCAACCACCTGGAGTACTCCTCTCCCCAGAGCTTCGGGCGCCACGTGCGCACGATGCTGCACATGACCGCGGTCAGCTTCCGGCAGCACTACGATGGCGAGGGGATGCTCCAGCGCTTCCGCGAGGAGCTCGTGCTCCCCTACCTCGATATCCTTCGCACCTTCACGCCGCTGTCGTCTCCCTACTCCGGGGCGCCGGAGTGGGACGACGAGACCGGAGTGGAGGAGGAGCAGGAGGAAGCCGCTGCTCCTGGGTAGTGGTGAGCGCCGCCACGTCGAAGCGGGTGATGGACGACCGCAGCCGCCCGGCCGACTGTGAGAGCTGCAGCGATGCCGACGCGAGCGAGTCTATGACTCCGGTCTGCTCCTTGGCCGCGCTCGTGGCCTCGCCCGCGCGGGCGGCCGCCTTGCCGGCCAGGGTCTGGATGCTCTCGATCTTCGTCGAGAGCTCGGCGAGCCCGCTCGCCTGGTTGCGCGAGACGGCAGCCGACTCGGTGATCACCATGGCCACGCGCTCGATCCCGGCTAGTATCTCGCTGAGCGCGCTGTCGGCCTGTGCGGCGATCTCTCCCACGTTGGTGACTTCGCGCTCGCCGGCGGTCATGGCGTCGGTCACGCTGGCGATGTTCTCGCGAATGGTGCCCACGGTCCCGGCGATGTCTCTCGCCGCGACTGCGCTCTCTTCGGCGAGCTGCCGCACCTGCTCCGCCACAACGCCGAAGCCCTTTCCGTGGTCCCCGGCCCTCGCCGCCTCGATCGCGGCGTTCAGGGCGAGGAGATTGGTCTGCCGGGCGATGCGGGAGATGGTGGTCACGAAGTCGCCCACCCGCGCCGAAGCGTCGGCGAGGCGCGCGGCGGTGCTGGCCGTGCTGCGCACGTCGGTGCCGATCACCACCAGCGTCTCCGCCGCGCGGGTGATCGCGCTCCGGCTCGAGGTGGCGGCCTCGAGGAGCTCGCGTGCGCTGTTCTCGAGCTGCTCGGTGCGGTCGCGGATCGCTTCGGCCGCCGAGTGCGCCCCGGCGGTTTCGGCGGCGCCGGCTTCGGTGTAGCGGCGCTGGTGCTCCAGCTCGCTCGAGAGCGACCGGGTGGTCTGCGCGAATTGCAGCCCCGCGCTACTCAGCTCCTGAGTGGCGGAGGCGAGTTGCTCGGAGAGCGCTGCCACCTCGTCCGCCTCGCGCTGTACGGTGGCGATGATGTACCCCTGCTCCTCGAGCATCCGGTTGAAGCTCCGCTCGAGGAATCCCAGCTCATCGGTATGACGAGCCGGAGCGCGGACCAGGAGATTGCCATGTTCCGCTTCGGCTATGCAATCGCGTGTACCGCGCACCCTGCTCACCAGCCGTGCCGCTATCGGCACCACGAGCCAGGAAACGATCACGAGGATCGTGGCGTCGAGCGCGATCGGCACGAGCCCGGCGGCGCCGCTCGCGGGCGCATCGAGCGCTCCCGGGTGCAATCGCTGGTAACCCCAGAGCGCGGCCGAATATCCCGCTGCGGCGCTCACGACCGTGAAGCGTCCGAGCTTCCTTCCGTGGTCGAAAGCGTAGGGAATGATCGCGACGAAGTAGATCGCTAGGAGCGAGCTGCGGCCGAACGCCAGAACGAGCACGCTCACCAGCGTCACGTCGAGGGCCACGAAGACGTACCGGAACCATCTCCTGTACGACTGCGGCCGCCGCGCGAAGAAGGTGAGCAGCTCGTTCGCGGCGATGGCGGCCGCGAAGCCCGCGATCATGAGCCAGAACGGGGCGTCGAGCGCGTCCGCGAGCACCGCGAGGTAGAGCGTGAGCCCCACGGCCAGGATCGCCGAGCGCCGACGGCGGCCGCCCTGGCGGAAGGTCACGAGGTCCTTCTGCCGCTCCTCCTCGGCGAGCTCCAGCGCTCTCTCGATGTTCTCGTGGGCCATACCCGGAAGACGAGCGCATGGCCCGGCTCGTTACCGGACCGGCGCTGGCGATTCCGGCGGGAGGTGCTGGAGGATCTCCGATACCCTGGCCATGACGAGCACCGGAACGCCCATGGTCTCGATGGCGGCTCGTCCGCCCTCTTCGCGGTCGACTAGCGCGAGCACGCCTGCCACCACGCCGCCCGTCTCGCGCACCGCCTCTATCGCCTTTATGGCCGAGCCGCCGGTGGTGATCACATCCTCGATCACGGCGACCCGGTCGCCGGCGCGGAAGGGGCCTTCGATGAGCTTTCCGGTTCCGTGCTCCTTGGCCTGCTTGCGCACGGTGAAGGCGCGCAGCGGCCTCTGGTTCGTGGCGCTGGCGTAGCTGATCGCGTACGACACCGGGTCGGCGCCGAGCGTCAGTCCGCCCACCGCCTGCACGTTCCAGCCACTCCCGGCGAGTGCGCTCACGCCCAGCGGTCCTATCACGGAGAGTCCTTCGGGACTCATTGTCGTGAGCCGCGCGTCGATGTAAAGTGTGGATTGCCGCCCGGACGCGAGCGTGAATTGCCCGCGGCGTACTGAACGAGTGGCAAGGAGTTCGAGAAGCCGGTCGTGCTCGGTCATGGCGGTACGTTACCCGTGAGCCGTGGCGGAGTCAATCGAACCTCGGCGGCCTTGGGCGGCTGCTTCAACAAGGGGATTCGTGCCGTTACCCTACTCGCTGTCGCGGCTTCGTCCTGCGTCGGTCGCCCTGGCTCTCGTACTGCTCTTCGCCCTCGCCGGACTCTTCGCCGTCGACCGAACGATAGCGGCATCCAACAGGAACCGAGTCACGATCGAGGCGGTGCAGTCGGCCGCGATCGTCGAGAGCTTCCTCGCCGTGCACGCCGAGGCGCTGCAGTCGATGCGTGGGCTCTACCTCGACACGCTGCGCGGGCCCGACTCGGGGCACTTCCGTTCGCTCACCCTCTCGCTCAGCGAGTACGCGGCGGCGTTCGGGCGGATCTGGATCACCGACAGCGCGGGCCGGATCACCGACGAGCACGTCTTCGGAGACAGCACGCTGACCCTGGCACGGGGATTCGACGTGGACACGGCGCACGTCTTCTCGCTCGCGCGCATCACCGCTGACGCACGCCGCACGCGCCGCGCCCAGGTCTCGCCGCCGGGCGTGCTGCTCGGCGGTGAGCGCGGAGTGGTGCTGATCGATCCCATCTACGTGGGCGACCACTTTCGTGGCTTCGCCGGCGGCGGCGTGACGGCGCAGGCGATGATCGACAAACTGAGGCGGGGACGCCCGGCGATCCGGGGACGCGTGCTGATCGTGGCGGACTCGGACACCATCGCTCGTACCGGTCCGCCGCCGCGCGCCTTCGAGGGAGTGAGCAGCGCCAGCACGACGTTCACCGTGCCGGGCAACGACCAGTGGCAGCTCGTGGTGGAGCGGCCTTCCACGTACGTGGACGTGCGCATCCTCCTCTGGGCGGTGGGGCTCGCCACGCTCGGCACGCTCATCCTCGTCCTGCTGCACGAGCACAACCAGAACGAGCGGCTCGTGGAGCGTTCGGCGGAGCTGGAGCGGCTATCAGCCGAGCTATTGAGGGCGAACCGGGTGAAGAGCGAGTTCCTCGCCAACGTGTCGCACGAGCTGCGCACGCCGCTCAACGCGATCGTGGGCTTCGTGGAGCTCCTGCACGACGGAGTGTACGGCGAGCTGACGCCGCGGCAGATGCCGCCGGTGGAGCGGATAACGTCGTCCGCCAACCATCTGCGCCAGCTCGTGGACCAGATCCTCGATCTGGCGAAGATGGCGGCGGGGCGGCTGGAGGTGCACATCGAGCCGCTCGATCTGCGCGCGATGGTGCTCGACGTGGCGAGCGAGGTGGAGTCGCTCGTGAGCGAGCGCGAGCTGAGCTTCTCCATATCGGTGGGCAACTCGCTCCCGCGCGTGCGCACCGACCCGATGCATCTGCGGCAGATCCTGATGAACCTCATGAGCAACGCCATCAAGTTCACGCCGGCCGGAGGCGGTGGAGTGGCGATCCGGGCGCGGCTGATCACGCCGAAGGTGGAGCGCTCGCCGATGTTCCGTCTGACGCCGCCCGCGGGTACTGCGGGTACGGGCGATGGCGCGGAGCTCCCGCCCTTCGCGCACCGCGGGACGTGGATCGCGCTGCAGGTGGCCGACAGCGGACTGGGGATCGCGCCATCGGACCACGAGCGGATCTTCGACGAGTTCGAGCAGGTGAACGCGGGTCCGAGGGGCGACTCGATGCAGCGTGGCACGGGGCTCGGCCTTCCCATCTCGCGCCGGCTGGCGCGCCTCATGGGCGGCGACATCACCGTGTCGAGCGAGCTGGGGAAGGGCGCCACCTTCACCCTCTGGCTTCCTGTGGATCCCGCCGACCTGGCGGCGGCGAACGCGAGCGAGGTCACGCCCGAGCCGCGACACGCGAGCTCGAGCTCGTGAGATCGCCGGGCTAGTCGCCGCCCTTGCGCAGCATCGATTTCATGCGCGCCACGAGCCCTTCGGGGCGAGCCTTCGGCGGCGGCGCCTCCACGGCGGCGCGCAGCTCCTTCGCGAAGGCGAGCACATCCGGATAGCGCTGCGCGGGATCACGCGAGAGTCCCTTCATCACCACGGACTCCACGGCCGGCGTGATGGTGACTCCCTTGCGCGCGGTGCTCAGCGGGATGGGCGGTTGCGAGAGGAGCTGCGTGAACATCTCGCGCTGCGATCGCGCCAGGTAGGGGAGCGCGCCCGAGAGGAGGTAGTAGGCGATGGTGGCGAGACTGTACTGGTCGGCCGCGGGCGTGACGAGCTGGCCCGAGAGCGCCTCGGGCGCGACGTACATGAGCGTTCCCACGAAGAAGCCGGCCCTCGTGAGCCGTTCCTCGGGGGCGAGGTCGGCCTGTGCGGCGATCCCGAAGTCGAGAAGCTTGACCTGCTTCGTGGCAGGGTCGTACATGAGGTTGTCGGGCTTCAGATCGCGGTGAATGATTCCGACGTTGTGGGCCGCCTGGACGGCGTCGGCGATCTGGTAGACGATGTCGGCCGCTTCGGCGGGCGGGAGCGGAGCGTTACGTTTGGCGTAGCGCTCGAGGAGCTCGCCCGGCGCCCACTCGGTGCAGAGGAAGTGAAGCCCCGGATGCGGCTCGCCGATCTCGATGGTGCGGATGACGTTGGGGTGAACGACCTGCGTCCCGTACTCCGCTTCGCGCAGGAAGCGGGCGATGGCCGTGCGATCGTTGCGCAGCTTTTCACGCAGGACCTTCACCGCCACGGTACCGTGCTCGGGATGCTCGGCGCGGTACACCACGGCCGTACCCCCCTCACCGACCATGTCGTTCAGCGAATACCCCGCGAGGGTCGTTCCCGTCAGATTCTCACGGCTCACGGGGGCGAAGCTAACCGTCCAGCGAGGTGCGAGCAAGCAGATCGCGGTGGGCGTCGTCCCCGCGAAAGCGGGGATCCACCCAGTCATTCCCGCGCAAGCGGGAATCCATGTTACGGGAGCAGAACATGGATCCCCACCTTCGCGGGAATGACTAGAACCTATCCCAGAAACATTGCTTGACGCAGCAGGATGCGGATGCACCCGAGCTGCACGAAACCCAAGTAGTTCTCTACCTTCACTTCCCACCGACTGACGATCCGACGGAAATT
>Ga0182741_1002176_pt1 | contig 23485 bp, 24 predicted proteins | sample eDN5th37CBELigOP_FD_128874 | JGI IMG/M metagenome (GOLD analysis project Ga0182741, IMG submission 128874) | Enriched Organic Plus compost microbial communities from Emeryville, California, USA - eDNA 5th pass 37_C BE-Lig OP (version 2) (version 2) ... | reverse complement strand
TGCCGACCAGCCGCGCGAGATCCGCAGCGACATGGGAGGGCACGTGCCGAAGCTGGAGGATCAGCCCTGGCCCGCCTTCCCGGCCGACCTCATGTCGATCGCGATCGTCACAGCCACGCAGTGCAAGGGGATGATCCTCATGCACGAGAAGATGTTCGAATCGCGCATGTTCTTCGTGGACAAGCTCATCGCGATGGGCGCCCGCATAGTGCTCTGCGACCCGCACCGCGCCATCGTGGCGGGTCCGTCGCGGCTGCACGGCGCCACGGTGGAGTCGCCCGACATCCGCGCCGGCATGGCCATCCTCCTCGCCGCGCTCTGCGCCCAGGGAACGAGCACGATCAACAACGTGGGGCAGATCGAACGCGGCTACGAGCGGATCGACGAGCGCCTCCGCGCGCTGGGCGCGAAGATCACCCGGGTGGCCGATGGCCGCCCGTGAAAGGTCGCTCGTGAAAGGTCGCTCGTGAAAGGTCGCTCGTGAAAGGTCGCTCGTGAAAGGCCGCGAGGTCGTCCCGGAGCTCGAGGAGCTCGGGGTCGTCGCTTTCACCACCACGCGCGCCGCCGGCACCTTCGGCACCGGCGGGAGCGAGCCGGTCTCGGAAGTGATGTCGCGCTGGAACGCCCTCACCGCGGAGCTCCGACCCCTCGCTCCCCGCTTCGCCACCGCCAGCCAGGTGCACGGGAACCGGGTGGTGGTCCACGCTGGCGGTTGGGAGGGTTGGCTCCGCGTCCCGGCCGCCGACGGCCACATCACCGTCACCCCCGGCACCGCCTTCGCCGTCACCGTGGCCGACTGCGTTCCCGTTTTCGTGGCCCACCCCTCGGGCGCGATCGCGCTCCTGCACTCGGGCTGGCGCGGCACGGTGGCGGGCATCACGCGGCACGCCATCGCGGCTCTCCAGTCGCTCGGCTTCTCTCCCGCCGATCTTCACGTCCACCTCGGCCCCTCCATCTGTGGTAGCTGCTACGAGGTGAGCCCGGACGTGTACGCCCAGCTCACCGCCCGCGCCGTCGCCAGGCCCACCCCGGTGGATCTCCGCGCCATCATCGCCTCCCACGCCCGGGCGCTGGGCGTGCGCCAGATAACGATCTCCCCCTTCTGCACCCGGCACGACGACCACCTCTTTTTCTCCCACCGCGCCGGAGACACCGGCCGCCAGATCGCGGTGCTGGGGCGGGGGTTAGCTCGCGGCCGTCCGCCGTCTGCTTCGGCTCCCGTTGACTTCCCCTAAAGGCAAGTCTAGATTCACCATCGGTTGCCCCGGGCGGCATTGTAGGGGCGGAAATGTGGGGATGATGCCCCACATTTTTTGTTATTGTGGCCTGTGATTCGACGTGAACGAAGCGCTGGAAAGAGTTGTTGCGGCGGAAGTTGAGAGGATGGGGTACGATCTCGTTGAGCTGCGTATCGGGGGCTCGAGATCGCGCCCCACGCTCGACGTGAGGATCGATCGCCGCGACGGCGAAGCGGTGACCGTGGACGACTGCGCCACGGTCTCGCGCGGCGTGGAGGCGCGGTTGGATGCGGGTCTAGAGGCTGGCGAACGCTACAGACTGGAGGTGTCTTCTCCCGGGGTGGAGCGGCTGCTCCGAACCGCGGCCGACTGGCGCCGCTTCGCGGGGAGCCGAGCCAACGTGCTCAGCCCGATGCTTCACGGGCGCGAGGAAGTCGAGATCGTGGGGGTCGATGATACGGACGACGGCGCGGTTGCCGTGGTTCGCGACGCCCGCGGCGACGAGCGGCGAATCGCGCTGGCCGACGTGAAGGAAGCTAGGCTTGCGTTTCACTGGTAAATCGAAGAGGGATTCGAGATGGTCAGCTCCACCGACATGCTGAGTGCGATCCGCGAGATGACGAACACCAAGCAGCTCGATCGCGCGGAACTGCACGGACTGTTGCAGGACGGCATCTTCGCCGCCCTGGCCAAGAAGTACGGCCCCACGGTCCAGGCCGAGGTCGAGATCGATGAGGAGCGCGGGGCCATCCGGATCGTGCGGCTCCGCACGGTCGTGGCCGAGGTCACCGATCCCAGCCGCGAGATCTCGCTCGACGAGGCGCGCTTCTACGATGAGGGCTTCGAGGTCGGCGACCAGATGGAGGAGCCGATCGACTTCGCCGAGTTCGGCCGCACGGCGGCGCAGGCGGCGAAGCAGCGCATCATCCAGCGCGTGAGGGAGCGCGAGCGCACCCGCATCCGCGACGAGTTCGCGGGGCGCGTCGGTGATCTCCTCTCCGGTGAGGTCCAGCAGATCGAGCGCGGCAAGCTCGTGGTCATGCTCAACCGCTTCCGCGAGGCGGAGGCGATCATGCCGTACCGCGAGCAGAACCACCGCGAGCACTTCCACCAGGGCGAGCCCATGCGCGCGGTGCTCAAGCGCATCGAGGAGACGCCCAAGGGACCGCGGCTCATCCTGAGCCGTGCCGATGGAATGTTCGTTCAGGCGCTCTTCAAGCTCGAGGTGCCCGAGATCCAGCAGGGGATCGTGGAGATCCGCGCGGTGGCGCGCGAGGTGGGGAGCCGCACCAAGATCGCGGTCTTCTCGCGCGACGATTCCATCGACCCGGTGGGCGCCTGCGTGGGGCTCAAGGGGTCGCGCGTGCAGGCGGTGGTGAACGAGTTGGGCGGCGAGCGGATCGACATCGTCCCATGGTCGTCGGACCCGGAGCGCTTCGCCAAGATGGCGCTCGCGCCGGCGCGCGTGGCGAGGGTGTTCAGCGATCAGGCGGCGCACACCATTCAGGCGGTGGTGGACGAGGACCAGCTTTCGCTGGCGATCGGTCGCAACGGTCAGAACGTGCGGCTCGCCTCGGAGCTCACCGGGTGGAAGATCGATCTCTACTCCAGCCGCGAGTGGCTCGAGCGTGGCGGCGAGACGCCGCTTTTCGCGCCGCTCCCCGAGGAGGATGCGGAGGCGGCGGACGTCCGCCTCTCCGAGATCGGCGGACTCGGTCCGGCCACGGTCGCGGTTCTCGAAGAGGCTGGCTACCGCACCTTCAACGACATCATCGACCTCGAGCGCGAGGACCTCGTGCGGCTCCCCGGGATCGCCTCCGAGGAAGCCGACCGGATCATGGCGCTCCTCGATGAGCTGACGACCGACGACGAGTCCGCCGCCGAGGCGAGCGCTGAAGCGAGCGCTGAAGCGAGCGCCAATGCCGGCGCGGCCTCGGCGGAGCTCGGTGCGGGCGACGACATCGTCGCCTCCAGCGACGATGAAGGTGACGAAGGCGGCGATGTGGGCGGTGCGGGAGATGCCCGGGAGACGCCGAGATAAGTGGACGCGGTGTCCGAGCGCAGGCTTCTTGGTTTGTTGGGGCTCGGTGTGAGGGCCAGGACCGCGCTGGTAGGGGTGGAGCAGGTCCGCCACGCCGCGCGGAAGGGGAAGCTCGTGCTCGCGGTGGTGGCGCCGGACGCCTCACCGAATAGCCGGGACAAGGTAGTGCCGCTGCTCCGGGCCAGGGGCGTTGGGGTCATAGAAGGCCCCTCCGCCGCCATGCTCGGTGCGGTGGTTGGACGGAAGGCAACGGCGGCGATCGGGATCGTCGACCGCGATCTTGCCAGAGGGATTAGAGAGATCGCGGATCAGGGCCCGCGAGTGGCCCAACAGGAGGGTAGGTTTTGATCAAGCTTCGTGTGCACGACCTTGCTGGAGAGTTCGGCGTTTCGAACGATGAACTGATCGGCATGCTGCGCTCCATGGACGTGCCGGTGCGCAGCCATCTCAGCACGCTCACCGACGAGCAGGTCGCGCGCCTGCGCGCGCGCTGGGAGCGCGAGAAGCGCGCTCGCCAGGAGAAGCCCGCCGCGACCACGGCGCGGAGGCGGCGTGGCACGGCCGCGCCCAAGGCCGCCGCCCCCGCTCCCGAGCCCGCGCCCCAGGCGGAGCCCGTTCGTCGTCGCCGTCGCCGTGCGGCCGACATCGCGGCGGCCGAAGCCGAGGCCGCCGAAGCCGCCGAGGAGAGCGTGGCGCAGGAGGAGCCAGCGGCAGCGATCCCCGCCGCGCCTGCAGCGCCCGCCACGCCAGCTAGCACAGCGCCCACGCCTCCCGCCGAGGTGTCCCGCGAGATCGAGCGTTCGATCGAAGCACCAGCCGCGCCGAGCCAGCAGGCCGCCGTGGCCCCGGCCGCGCCTGCAGCACCCGTGGCGCCGGCAGCGCCGGCAGCGACGGTCCAGCCCGCCGCGGCATCCGAGCAGACCGTGACTCCGGCGCAGGGAGCAGCGCCCGCGTCCGCGGCACCTTCTGCTCCCGCTGCGCCCGAGCGGCCCGCCCGGCGGCCCGAGCCGCGCCCGGAGCCGCGCGTCGAGCGGGCCGCAGAGCGCCGCCCCGCCGCGCCGCAGCAGCCGTCTCAGCCAGCTCAGGCAGCCAGGCAGAGCACTCCTCCGCGTCAGGCCGCGCCCGATTGGCAGCGTCCGCGCCCGGTGGTACCCGGGCCGCCGCGTCCCAAGTCGGTGTCCGCGGGTGGTCCGCTTCCACCGCGCCCCGTGGCCTCGGCCGCGCCGGGCGCCGGCACCTCCGTGCCCGGTCGCCGCGACGAGAAGCGCGGCGGCAAGCGGAAGAAGGGGAAGCGCGGTACGGTGGATCGCGAGGCGGTGAGCGCCAACATCTCGCGCACCATGACCGCGATGCGCGGCGCTCCCTCTCGCCGCGGTCCGCGCCGCTCGGATGAGCCCACGTACCGCGAGGAGCTCGAGGCGCAGCGCGCGGCCGAGGCCGAGCGCGAGCGCACCACGGTGCACGTCAACGAGTTCATCACCGTGAGCGAGCTGGCGCAGATCCTCAAGATCCCGCCCACGCAGATCGTCGCCTTCGCCTTCAAGAACCTGGGCCTCATGGTGACGATCAACCAGCGGCTCGACTTCGATCAGATCGAGCTCATCGCGGGCGAGTTCGGCTTCCAGGCGGTGCGCGAGGCGGAGTACGCCGCGACGCCGGCGGACGTCGAGGAAGATCGGCCCGAAGACCTGGTATCGCGGCCGCCCGTGGTCACCATCATGGGCCACGTCGACCACGGAAAGACCTCGCTCCTCGATTACATCCGGAACGAGAGCGTGGTGGCCGGCGAGTCGGGCGGGATCACGCAGCACATCGGCGCCTATCACGTTACGCTCCCCGCCGGGCGCGAGATCACCTTCCTCGACACGCCGGGCCACGAGGCGTTCACCGCCATGCGCGCCCGCGGCGCTCAGGCCACGGACATCGTGGTGCTGGTGGTGGCCGCCGATGACCAGGTCATGCCGCAGACGGTCGAGGCGATCTCGCACGCCAGGAACGCCGGTGTGCCGATCATCGTCGCGATCAACAAGATCGACCTTCCGTCGGCCGACGTGCAGAAGGTGAAGCAGGATCTCCTGCAGCACGGCGTGGTGCTCGAGGAGTTCGGCGGCAACACGCTCGCCACTCCCATCTCCGCGAAGAAGGGCACCAACGTCTCCGACCTCCTCGATCAGATCCTCCTGCAGGCCGAGATCCTCGATCTCAAGGCGAATCCCGACCGGAGTGGCGTCGGCACGGTGGTGGAGGCGCAGCTCGATCCGGGGAAGGGACCCGTTGCCACGGTGCTCATGCAGAACGGTACGCTACGCGTGGGCGACGACTTCATCTGCGGCATGTACTCCGGCCGCGTGCGCGCGATGCTCGACGAGCGCGGCAAGGCAGTGGAGGAGGCCGGCCCGGCGATCCCGGTGCAGGTGCTCGGAATAGAAGGCGTGCCGATGGCGGGCGATCAGTTCCTGGTCGTGGCCGAGGCCACCGAGGCGCGCGACATCGCGCAGCGGCGCCAGCGGCTCGACCGCGAGGCCCGGAGCCGCCGCACCTCGCGCACCACCACCGTGTCGCTCGAAGACTTCATGTCGCAGGCGGCGGCGGGCGAGGTGCGGACGCTGCAGCTCCTCATCAAGGCCGACCAGGGCGGCCCCGCCGAGGCGCTCGCCGACGCGCTGGGCCAGCTCTCCAACGCCGAAGTGAAGGTAGACGTCGTGCACCGCGGCGTGGGCGCGATTACGGAGAGCGACATCCTCCTGGCCCGCGCATCCGGTGCTATCATCATCGGCTTCCACGTGCGTCCAGACAACAACGCCCGCACGGCGGCGGAGCGCGAAGGCGTGGACATCCGGCTCTATCGCGTGATCTACGAGGCGGTCGACGACGTGCGTGCCGCGCTCGAGGGAATGCTGCGCCCCGAGGAGCGCGAGGTCACCATCGGCGAGGCGGAGGTGCGCGAGCTCTTCCGCGTGCCGCGGGTCGGCGTCGTGGCCGGCTGCCTCGTACGCAGCGGCGTGATCAACCGCCAGGGCCAGGTCCGCGTCGTCCGCGATGGCGTGGAGATTTACCAGGGCACCATCGGCTCGCTCCGCCGCTTCAAGGACGATGTACGCGAAGTCCGCGAGGGTTTCGAGTGCGGCATCGGGATCGAGAACTTCAACGACCTCAAGGTCGGTGACATCATCGAGTGCTACCGGATGGAAGAGGTAGCGCGGACGCTTTAACTGCAGGGTTCAGGAGGCAAGGGGTCGGGGTTCAGGAACTGCTCCAAGGTCGTCGTCCCCGCCGAGCGGGGATCCGTCCCATAGTCATCCCCGCGCGAGCGGAGATCCATGCGAGGCCGGCCGCCTTTCGGGCGTCGTCACGAAGTCATCCCCGCATAAGCGGGGATCCATGTTTGGCCGGCTAACCTGGATTCCCGCTTGCGCGGGAATGACGGGTGTGGCAGAGGCAGTTCCTGAACCCCGACCCCTTGCCTCCTGAACCCTCATGCATTGGAATCCTGTCTCGGATGGCAACTACCAATCGCCGCGCCGTGCGGGTTGCGGAGGCGGTACGCGAAGAGGTGGCGAGCTTCCTCACCGAGGGAGCGAAGGACCCGCGCATCGTCGGCTTCGTCACGGTGACCGGCGTGGACGTCACCAACGACCTGCGGCACGCCCGCGTGTACGTGAGCATCATGGGCTCCGATGATGAGAAGAACACCACCATCGAAGGGCTCGCGAGCCTCGCTTCACACCTGCGCTCGCGCGTGGCGCGCGCGGTCCGGCTGCGCACCGCGCCCGAGATAGAGTTCCGGCTCGACCGCACCGTGGAGCGCGCCGCGCGCATCGAGAGTCTCCTCTCCGATCTGCGTCGTGACGAGGAGGGCAAGGAGGCGCCGGGCGATGGAGAAGCCACCGATTGAGGGCGTCCTGCTGGTGGACAAGCCGTCGGGACCGACCTCGCACGACGTGGTGGCGATCGCGCGCCGCGCGCTCGGCATCCGGCGAGTCGGGCACGCGGGCACGCTCGACCCCTTCGCCACGGGTCTCCTCGTCCTCCTCGTCGGCCGCGCGACCCGCCTTCTCCCGTACATGGACGCCGAGCCCAAGGAGTACGAGGCCACGGTGCGCTTCGGCATAGCCACCGATACCGACGACGTCACGGGGAGCGCGACCGGCGAGGCCGCGCTCCCGGAGCGCGCGGCGGTGGAGCGGGCGATGGAAGCGCTCACCGGCGACCTCCTGCAGCAGCCGCCGGCCTACTCGGCCAAGCAGGTGGGAGGACGCCGGTCGTACGCGGCCGCTCGCCGCGGCGAGCGGCTCGAGCTGCAGCCGGTGCCGGTGCGGGTGCACGGCTGGAGCGTGCGAGCCTGGCGTCACGACGAGATCGACGTGACCGTGGTCTGCGGCGGCGGTACCTACGTGCGCGCGCTCGCGCGCGACCTGGGAAGGCTGAGTGGCGGCGCGGCACACCTCTCGGCGCTCCGCCGCGTGCGCAGCGGGCCGTTCACCGTGGCGGCCGCGGCGCCGCTGGCCGATGTCGCGGCCGGCACCGCAACGGTGCGGCCGCCCATCGACGCGGTGCGCTCGCTCCCCGCCGTGCCGCTGCGCGAGGATGCTCTCGCGCGAGTGCTCGACGGCCGGCCGGTGGCGGCCACGGTTGCGGGCGACCGGGCGGCGTTGGTCGACACGGCGGGCGAGCTCGTGGCCATAGCCGCGCGCGAGAGTGGCGCCGGCGGTGCGGAGCTCTGGCAGCCGCGCCTGGTGCTGCGCAATGCCTCGTAACGCGATGGACACGTCCGACTCCGGCCTCCCGCCCGGCTCGCCCGGAACCGTGGTGACGGTGGGCACCTTCGATGGCGTGCACCGCGGCCACCGGGACGTGCTGGCGCGCATCTCCAGGCGCGCCGCCGAGCTGGGTCTGCGCAGCGTGCTCGTGACCTTCGATCCGCACCCGCTGCGGGTGATCAACCCCGAAGCCGCGCCGCCGCTCCTCACCGTGGGCGCCGAGCGGCTGGAGATCGTGGCCGAGAGCGGTGTCGATTTCATGGCCATCGTCCCCTTCACGCCCGTGCTGCAGCGCTACAGCGCGGCGCGCTTCGTGGACGATGTTCTCATCCGGCGCTTTCACGTCCGCCATCTGGTGATCGGCCACGACCACGGCTTCGGCCGCGGGCGCGAGGGCGACGTGGATGTGCTGCGCCGCCTGGGGAGCGAGCGTGGCTTCGGCGTGGAGGTGGTGGACGCGGTGGCCAGCGCCGAGGGGCGTCCCGTCTCGTCGACCGTCATACGGCGCGCCGTCGCGGGCGGCGATCTGCGCCGCGCGGCTGAAGGGCTCGGGCGGCTCTACTCGGTATCGGGCCGCGTGATCGAGGGCGCGAAGCGCGGCCGCGAGCTCGGCTTTCCCACTCTGAACGTGGAGCTCCCGCCGCCATCCTCGCACAAGCTGCTTCCGCCGCAGGGAGTGTACGCCGTGCGCGTGCAGACTCCATCCGGCCCGTTCGGGGGTATGATGAACATGGGTCCGCGCCCGACCTTCGGCGATGCGGCGACGACGCTCGAGGTACACCTCTTCGACGCATCGCTCGACCTCTACGGAGCGTACGTGAAGGTGGAGTTCGTGTCCCGTCTGCGCGATACGCGCGCCTTCGTCGACGCGGGGGCGCTGATCGCCCAGCTCGCGATCGACGAGCGGGATGCGCGCGCCGCGTTGACTCGTTTGCACTAGCCCGGTAACGTTCAATACTCCGCCACAACCCATTCCATCCTCTTCGCAGCATGGCCAATCTCAGGAACCGCATCATACTGCTCGTGGTGTTGATCGCCGCGTCGATCTTCGCGCTCTGGCCGCGATCGGTCTCGATTCGCGAGCGCAACAGCGCGGGCGTCTTCCACGACACCAGCTTCACGCGTGTCCCGCTCAAGCTTGGCCTCGATCTGAAGGGGGGGATGCACCTCGCGCTCGAGGTGGATGACTCCAAGCAGGCGGTGGCCAACAAGAGCGAGGCGATCGACCGCGCGCTCAAGGTGGTGCGCAACCGGATCGACGAGTTCGGCGTCGCGGAGCCGGTGGTGCAGAAAGTCGGCTCCGACCGGATCATCGTGGAGCTCCCCGGGGTCACCGATCCCGAGCGCGCCCGCTCGCTGGTGGAGCGCTCCGCGTTCCTGCAGTTCCAGATCACCGACAAGACCGGCGCGTTCGACAAGGCCATACCGCGCATAGACCAGATCCTCAAGAGCGCGGGGCACACCGCGGCCGCCGCGCCGAGCGCGACCCCCGGCGCCGACACCGGCGGCAGGAGCGCCATAACGTCGCTCTTCTCGCCCGCCGACAGCGACCGCGCGAAGAAGGACAGCAGCTCGGCCGACAGCGCCGGAGCCGATACGGGTCTCCTCGCCGGGACCACCGGCGGCGCGTTCAGCAGCCTCATACAGCCCGGTCAGATGCCGGGCGAGTACTTCGTCGCCGATGAGAACGTGCCGCGCGTGACGCAGTACCTCGCGCTCCCGGCGGTGAGGGCGGCGCTTCCTCCCGGCAAGACCATTCACTGGGGCCAGCCCGATACGGAGGGCCCGGATGTCACCGCGCTCTACGTGGTGGACACGAAGCCGATCATCACGGGTGAATACCTGCACGAGGCGAAGCCCGGCACCGACCCGATCGAGGGCAACATCGTCCAGTTCACGCTGACGACCGAGGGTGGGCGGCGCTTCCGGCAGGAAACCTCGCGGCACATCGGCGACTACATGGCGATCGTGCTCGATGACCGCGTGATGGGCAGGCCACCCGTCATCCAGAGCGCCATCGGAACCCGGGGCCAGATCACGATGCGCGGCCAGCCTCTCCAGAAGACGCAGGACCTCGCGCTCGTGCTCAACGCCGGTGCTCTCCCCGTGCCGCTCAAGGTGGTGGAGTCGCGGCAGATCGGAGCCAGCCTGGGGCAGGATTCCATCCGCGACGGCATCCGCGCGGGGATCCTCGGTGTGGCGCTCGTGGTGCTCATCATGGTCGGCTACTACCGGTTCTCCGGCGTGCTGGCGGTGGCGGCTCTCACGCTCTACCTGCTGTTCACGCTCGCCGTGCTGGCGGGATTCAGCGCGACGCTCACTCTACCAGGGATAGCAGGGCTCGTACTGTCGATCGGCATGGCGGTAGACGCGAACGTGCTGATATTCGAACGAATACGAGAGGAGCTCGTGCGCGGGAAAACAGTTCGAACCTCGATCGACGAGGGGTTCAAGCACGCGCTCCCAGCGATCATCGACTCCAACGTGTCGACCATCCTCACGGCGCTGGTGCTCTATCAGTTCGGCACGGGCCCCATCAAGGGATTCGCCGTGACGCTCATTGCCGGTATCTGTGCGTCGATGGTGAGCGCGATCTTCGTGGTCCGAACCTTCTACATCCTGTGGCTGCAGCGCACGCACCGCCCACAGACGCTGAGCATCTAAATGTTCCGAATCCTACACGACACCAAGATCGACTTCATTCAGTACTGGAAGATCACGACGGCGATCACGCTGCTGTTCGTGGTCCCGGGGTTGATCCTGCTCGCGTTCTCCGGCTATCGCTACAGCATCGAGTTCACGGGCGGCACGCTGATGCAGATCTCGTTCAAGCAGGCGCCCGACGTCGCGAAGATCCGCTCCACCATCGCGGAGGCCGGGATCCCCAGCGCCGAGATCGCGCAGTTCGGCGCTCCTAACGAGTTCGTGATCCGCGCGCAGAACCCGGATGCGGTTGCGGAGCAGGCGCAGGGCTCGGAGGCCGTGAAGGAGGAGATCAGCGCTGCGCTCACCAGAGAGTTCGGTCAGAACAGCTTCGAGATCATCAGCTCCGGCACGGTGAGTCCGAAGGTCGGCGGCGAGCTTCGCCAGAAGGCGGCGTTGGCGGTCATCATCTCCTTCTTCATCACCCTCGGCTATCTGGCCTACCGCTTCGAATGGCGATTCGGGTTGGCATCGGTGATCGCGACCTCGCACGACATCCTCGCGACGCTGGTTTTCATTCGCTATCTCCATCTCGAGATTTCGTTGATCGTGGTTGGCGGCGTGCTCACGATGATCGGCTACTCGCTGAACGACACGATCATCATTTTCGACCGCGTGCGTGAGGACCTGCGCAAGAAGCGGAAGGAGTCGCTCAAGGACACGCTGAATCGCGCGGTGAACGAAACGCTCCCGCGTTCGGTGCTCACGCACGCCACCACGGCGGCCACGCTCATAGCGCTCGCCATCCTCGGTGGTCCGGTGATCCGTCCGTTCGCGCTGGTCATGATCTTCGGCGTGGTGACGGGAACCTTCAGTTCCATCTACGTGGCGCCGGTGATCCTGCTCTGGATCGAGCACAGATGGCCGCGCAAGGCGGGCGAGCGGGGCCTCATGGGGGGGGGCGCCGCGCTGTCGAGCGAGACGGGCAGGAGCGCTTCGTCCAGGAAGGAGCGATCGGTAGCCGCCACGCGGTGACGCCTTTCGGACCCCGGCGTCGCATGATCGTGCGGCCGCAACCGGTGAGGCGCGCAGGGTGAGCGGCTACATAGACAGCCACACTCACCTGGCCGACCCGGCCTTCGATGCCGACCGCCATGCCGTGATCGAGCGTGCGCGCGAGGCCGGCGCCGAAGCGCTGGTGTGCATCGGGGAGTCCATCGAAGCAGCGGGAAGGGCGCGCGGCATTGCCGCCGGCCTTCCCGCCTTCGTCTACTGGACCGCGGGCGTACACCCGCACGACGCGGCCGGCTTCGAGCGTGGGAGAGACATCGCGGCCATCGGTGACGCGCTCGAAGCCGGCGCGGTGGCAGTGGGCGAGTGCGGACTCGACTACCACTACGACCACTCGCCGCGCGAGGCGCAGATCGCGGCCTTCCGCGCGCAGCTCGAGCTCGCGGCTGCGCGCGGCGCTCCGGTCGTGGTCCACACGCGCGAGGCCGAAGACGACACCGCCGTGCTGCTGGGAGAGGCCGCTGCCGCGGGCGTGCGCGGCGTGCTCCACTGCTACACCGGCTCCGCGCGGCTCGCACGCACCGCGCTCGCTGCCGGCTGGTACATCTCCTTCAGCGGAATCATCACCTTCCGCAAGTGGACCGACGACGAGCTGCTCCGGCTCGTTCCGGATGACCGGCTCCTGGTGGAGTCGGATGCACCGTATCTCGCGCCGGTCCCACACCGCGGGAAGCGCAACGAGCCATCGCACGTGCCGTTCACGATCGAGCGGCTGGCTCGCGCCCGCATGGCGACGTCCGGTTCCATCGCGGCCGTCACCGCGGCGAACGCCCGCGCGCTCTTTCGCCTTCCGGCGGGAAGCGCGCCGGCACCAACCTAGCGGCCGGGCGAGTCGGCCCGATACCATTGCCGCCAACCCATCCATCTGCGAGGATCCGTTGACCACCGTTCCTTCCGACATCGAGATCGCCCAGCGGGCGTGCATGCGACCGATCGCGGACGTCGCCGCGGAGCTGGACCTCTCGCCCGACGAGATCGATCCCTACGGGAAGTACAAGGCGAAGATCGATCTCGATGTGGCCCTGCGGCCTGCCCGCGGGCGCCTGGTGCTCATCACCGGGATCAACCCCACGGCCGCGGGCGAAGGGAAGAGTACCACGCTCGTGGGCGTGACGCAGGCGCTGCAGCGGATGGGCAAGCGGGCTGTGATGTGCATGCGCGAGCCGAGCCTCGGGCCGGTGTTCGGAATGAAAGGCGGCGCGGCCGGTGGTGGCTTCGCTCAGGTCGTCCCGATGGAGGACATCAACCTCCACTTCACCGGCGACTTTCACGCCATCTCGAGCGCCCACGCGCTCCTCGCCGCGCTCCTCGACAACCATCTCGCGCAGGGGAACTCGCTCGGCCTCGACGTGCGGCGCATCACCTGGCCGCGCGCGATCGACATGAACGATCGTGTCCTGCGCGACGTGGTGATCGGGCTGGGTGGGATGGCGAACGGTGTTCCGCGGCAGGATCGCTGGGTGATCATTCCCGCTAGCGAGGTGATGGCCATCGTGGCGCTGGCCACGAGCAGGGAGGACCTCGAGGAGCGCCTCGCCCGCATCATCGTGGGCTCCACCGCTGGAGCGCACCGCAAACCGGTGTACGCGGGCGACCTCAAGGCGCAGGGTGCCATGGCGCTCCTGCTCAAGGATGCACTGCGCCCCAACCTCGTCCAGACGCTGGAGGGCGGTCCGGCGCTCCTGCACGCAGGCCCCTTCGGCAACATCGCCCACGGCTGCAACAGCGTGATGGCGACCAGGACGGGGCTGGCGCTCGCCGACATCGTCCTCACCGAGGCTGGCTTCGGCTCCGACCTGGGCGCCGAGAAGTTCTTCGACATCAAGTGCCGCATGGCCGGGCTCGAGCCCGAGGTGGCCGTCGTGGTGGCCACCGTGCGCGCGCTCAAGCTCAACGGCGGGGCGAACAAGAAGGAGCTCGACCGGGAGGACCTCGGCGCGCTCGAGCGCGGCCTCCCGAACCTGCAGGCACACATCGAGAACGTGCGGCAGTTCGGCGTCCCCGTGATCGTCGCGGTCAACCACTTCACCTCCGATACTCCGGCCGAGCAGAAGATGGTGGCCGACTTCGCGGCGGCGCAGGGCGTCCCCGTGGCGCCGTGCGACGTGTGGGCCCGGGGAGGCGAGGGCGGGATGGAGCTGGCCAGCGAGATCCTCGCCGCGCTCGATCGTGGCGGAGCCGACTTCCATCCGCTCTACGATGTGAAGCTGCCCATCCGCGAGAAGATCGATACCATCGTCCAGCGCGTGTATGGCGGCGAGGGCGCGGACTATTCGCCCAAGGCCGATCGTGCGATCGACTACCTGGAGTCCATCGGCATGGGCGAGACGCCGGTCTGCATGGCGAAGACACAGTATTCCTTCACCGATGACCCATCGCGCCTCGGCCGCCCGCGCGGTTTCCGCATCATGATCAACGAGATCCACGCCTCCTCCGGCGCTGGCTTCGTGGTCGCCCAGGCGGGCGACATCATGACGATGCCCGGTCTGCCCAGGACCCCCGCTGCGGAGTCGATGTCCATCGCGCTCGACGGAAGCATCAGTGGGCTGTCATGATCATGGGGCGATGACTACTATGAGGCGAGGCGGGAGAGCGCACGCCGCTCTCCCGCTTTTCCAACGTCCATCTTCAATCGGAGTCCAAATCACGTGTCACTCTCGCAGGTAGCGACCAGGCAGGCTCCCGAGGCGATCGGGCCCTATTCGCAGGCGATAAAGGCGGGCGGATTTCTCTTCACGGCCGGGCAGATCGCGCTCGATCCCGGCAACGGGAAGATCGCCGAAGGCGGGATCGTGGAGCAGACCGAGCGCGTGATGCAGAACCTCACGGCGGTGCTGCAGGCCGCCGGCGTCGACTGGAACAGCGTAGTGAAGACCACCGTCTTTCTCACCGATCTCGGCGACTTCCCGGTCTTCAACGAAGTGTACGGGCGTTATCTCGGTTCGGCGCGTCCGGCGCGCTCCACCGTACAGGTGTCGGCGCTGCCCCGCAACGGCCGTGTGGAGATCGAGCTGGTGGCGCGACTCGCGGAGTGAGCGCCGGAGATACTTCTTTCACCTGATGCGATGAGCGCGTCGAAGACACGCGAAGAGCTCTTCCGTCTCACGGGGTTCGCGCGCTGCGCTGGTTGAGCGTCCAAGATGGGTCCGGGTGACCTGTCTCGGGCGCTCGCATCGCTGCCGCTGCAGACGGATGCGCGACTCCTCGTCGGAAGCGAAAGCTTCGACGACGCGGGGGTATTCGTGCTGTCCGACGACATGGCTCTCGTGCAGACGGTGGACTTCTTTGCGCCCGTGGTCGACGACCCGTACGACTTCGGCCGCATCGCCGCGGCCAACGCGCTCTCCGATGTGTACGCGATGGGGGGCGAGCCGCTCACCGCTCTCAACATCGTGGGCTTCCCGACTTCGAAGCTGCCGATCGAAGTCCTCACCGAGATCCTGCGCGGCGGGCACGAGATGGTGCGCGCGGCCGGCGCGCTCACGGTGGGTGGGCACACGGTGGTGGACGAGGAGCTCAAATACGGACTCGCCGTCACGGGCCGCGCCGACCCGCGCCGCCTTCTCACCAACACCGGCGCGCGCGTGGGCGACCGGCTCGTCCTCACCAAGCCGTTGGGGAGCGGCCTCCTCACCACCGCCGCGCGGAGCGGCAACCTGGATGCGGATTTGCACCGCACCATGGTGGAGTGGATGACGCGACTGAACGACGTGGCCAGCCGCGCCGCGCTGGCCGTGGGCGCGCGCTGCGCCACCGACGTCACCGGCTTCGGCCTCCTCGGCCACGCTTCGCACATGGCGCGCGGGAGCGGTGTGACGCTGACCATCGATGTGGCGAGCGTGCCGCTCCTCCCCGGCGCGCGCGCGGCGGCGGAGCGCGGCGTGAATACTGGCGGGGGCGGACGCAACGCCGAATACCTGAAGCCGCGCGTGGAGTGGGGTGGCACCGACGCCATTATGCGCACCATCCTCGTCGACCCGCAGACCTCCGGCGGACTCCTCGTGGCCGTCCCCGAGCCCGCGCTGGACGATTACCTTTCGCGAGTCGCGGGGGCGGTCCAGATCGGCGCCGTCGCCGCGCGTGCGCAGGTGGACATCGTTCTTGCGTGATTCGTCGCGATCCCTGGGGGCGGATGGGGCCTGGTGGCTTCCGCGGTCTTCAAAACCGTTGCGACCTGACCACGTCGGGTTGGGTGGGTTCGATTCCCACACGTTCCCGCCATTCCGCGTGGCGCGTGTGAGTCATCGCGCGCGCATTCTCGTCGTGTCGCTGCCGGCGGCGCTGTCGGTGGTACTGATGGCGGTACTGATGGCGGCGCTGGCGCTGCTCGCGCCTGTCGCGGCACGCGCTCAGCTCGCCGACAGCGCGCGAGTAGGACCCGCTGCCCGCGTGACGGCCGCCGACACCACGCTGCGCACCAGGCAGACCCGGCCGCCCATCTCTCCGCGGCGCGCGCTCCTCCAATCGATGGCGATCCCCGGTTGGGGACAGGCATCGCTCGACCGGAACACGGCGGGCGGTCTCTTCGTGGCGCTCGAGGTCACGTCTATCGCGATGCTGGTGCAGTCTAAGAAGCAGCTCTCCATCGCGCGCGAGGCGGCGCGCGACAGCATCTTCGACCCCGGCTCCGGCGGCTACGTGGCCAACCCTCTCGCGGCGCGTATCAGGCCGCGAAAGCGAGCCGTGGAGGACTGGACGGCGCTCCTCATCTTCTCGCACCTGATAGCCGCCGCCGATGCGTTCGTGGCCGCGCACCTCTGGGACGTCCCGATCCAGGTTCAGGGGCACGAAGGCACGCGCAGCGCGACGCTCTCCACCAGCATCCCCTTCTGACGCACCGATGGTCGATCCGAGAAAGTCGGAGCTCCCCACCGCGGCAGCCGCGGCACCGGAGCTCCCGGTTGCTCCGCAGATTCCCGAGGTAGCCCCGAGCACGCTTCCGCGCTCGGTGAGCGCGCCGGAGACGGCGCCCATCGGCATCTTCGACTCGGGGCTGGGCGGGCTCACGGTGGCGCGCGAGATCATGACTCGCCTTCCGGGCGAGCGGATCATCTACTTCGGCGACACGGCGCGCGTACCCTATGGCCCGAAGAGCCCCGATACCGTGGTGCGCTACAGCCGCGAGATAACCGCGTGGTTGATCGAAGAGGGGGTGAAGGTGGTGGTCGTGGCGTGCAACACGGCCACCGCGCACGCGCTCGATGCGCTGCAGGCCGATTTCGCGATTCCAGTCATAGGGGTCGTGGAGCCCGGCGCACGCGCGGCCGCCCGGGTCAGCGACTCCGGGCACATAGGCGTGATAGGCACCGCTGGTACCATCGCGTCGGGCGCGTACGAGCGCGCCATCCACGCCGCGCGCGAGGATGCCACCATACTCGCCGCGGCGTGTCCGCTCTTCGTGCCCCTCGTCGAGGAAGGGTGGCTCGACGAGGATGCCACGCGGCTGGTCGCGCACCGCTACCTCGATCCTCTCCGCGCGGCCACCGTCGACACTCTGGTGCTCGGCTGCACGCACTACCCACTCCTCAAGCCGCTCATCTCCCGCACCATGGGCGGGGGGGTGAGGCTGATAGACAGCGCGGAAGAGACGGCGGCGGAGACCTGCCGCGTTCTCGCCCACATGGGGCTGGCCGCGGATCCAGCGGGCCGGCCCACGCACAGGTTCGTGGCGTCGGACGCGCCGGAGCACTTCCTACGGCAGGGGCAGCGCTTTCTCGGTGAGGCGATCGAGCGAGTCGAGAAGCTCACCCTCGGTTGAGTCGTCCGGCGTGTGGTCGGCGCTCGGCGCCTGCCACTGCCTCATCTCGATGCGCTCCGGCGTGACCACCAGGTAGCGGCGTGAGTCGAGCCATGCGCCGGGGTTGGCGTACACGCCGCCGCCCGGCGCGCGATCGAGCGTGGGCACGTGCGAGTGTCCGAACACCACCAGCTCCAGCCGCGCGTCGGCGGCGAGACGCTCGTGCGCGATCGCGCGCAGCCCCGCGCCGCCATCGCGCGCGCGGTGAATGCGGCTCGCGTCGGAGCTACCCGTCGCCAGACGGCTCGCCCAGTCGGGGTGCAGCCAGCGGAACGCGCCGATCGCCAGCCGGTTGCGCAGCACGGACCTGAGGCGGCGGTACGCGCGGTCCTCCACGAGACGTAGTCCATCGCCGTGCTCCACGTGGGCGCGCCAGCCGCCCACGGCCGTGTCGAGCGCGCCGAGGCGGAAGTCGATCCCCACGTCGCCAGCCAGGATCTCGCCTCCCCAGCAGTCGTGGTTCCCGCCGAGCATGTGCACGGGGAGGCCCGCATCGCGCAGCTCCGCCAGCGCGCCCAGCACGCGCACGTGGCCGCGCGGCATGACGTGGCGCCACTCGAACCAGAAGTCGAACAGGTCGCCGTTGATGAGGAGCGATCCCGCGCGCCCCCGCAGGTGTCGCAGGAAGGCGGCGAGCGCGCGATCGTCGCGGGCGGCGCCTGCGCCGAGATGCGCGTCGGAGAAGATGTAGCATGGCGCGGCCAGCATGCGGGGATACTAGCGCGCGAAGGGCTTCTTTACAAACCCGCGCCGGCCGGTCAACTTCGCAGCTCATGATGCGAACGACATCGCTGGAGCTGCGCGTACGCTACGCCGAGACCGACAAGATGGGCGTCGTCTACCACTCGCACTATCTCATCTGGTGCGAGCTCGGCCGAACGGACCACATCCGCCAGGGCGGGATGAGCTACCGCGAGATGGAGGAAGCGGGGATCATGCTCGCCGTGGCCGAAGCGAACATTCGCTACCACTCGCCCGCGCGCTACGATGACCTCATCCGCGTGGAGACCACGCTCACCGACGTCTCCTCGCGCGCCGTGAGCTTCGACTATCTGATCACCAACGCGGAGAGCGGCGAGCGGCTCGCCACGGCGCGCACGCTGCTCGTCGCGCTCGATCCGTCGCACCGCGTGGTCAAGCTCCCGCCGGAGATCCGCGCGCGCCTCGAGGCGTGCGCCGGGGCGGCGGACTAGCCCGCGTGGCGTGCCATCGGGGCGGCGGTGTGCCGGTGATGCCGCCGGTGGCGCTATGCGCCGCCGGCCGCTCGCCCTCGGCGACGATACTCGCCACGGCGATCCCGGCCGCGGCTCGCGGGTAACATCATCTTCCATGATCACACTTCGATCCGGTATCGCGCTGCCCACGGCCGCGATTCTCCTGGTGCTGGTGGTACTGGCGGCGTGCGCTCCCAAGGCGCCGCCCATGGCCGGCGCGATCGCGCCTGCCAGCATCCCCGCCACCCGGCTTCCGCCTGTCCACCGGAAGTTCGTTTTCCTCTGGAACTACGCCGACCCCGACTTCCGCGCGAAGGGTGACGGCGCCGCGCGCGTAGCACCGCCCGACAGCGTCCGCCTCGACCTCTTCGTGGGCGGGGGATACGGGAGCGGGAGCGCCGTGCTCGTGGACGACCGGCTCGTGGCGCGCGGTAGCGATCGCGTGCGTTCCTACCTCCCGCCGGCTCCCTTTCTCTGGGCCGCGTTGGGGCGGCTGGCGGTGCCTCCGGCACCCGATACCACCGCGCGCGTTGACGGCGACACTCTTCGCGTGGAGATTGGAAGTGATCCAGCCTGGCGCGCCACTTTCGCCGCCGACCGGCTCCTTCGCATCGAGCTGATCGAGGGCGGCCGCATCCAGCAGTGGGTGGCGCGCGACTCCGCTGGGCACGTCCACTACGAGCACGAACGCGCGCGGCGCACGCTCGACCTCACCGTGACGCGTGTAGATACCGTTCCAGCCTTCGATGCCGCGATCTGGCGCTAGACTCATCGCACTGCTCCTCCCGATCCTCCTCGCCGCCGGGTGCATGTACGGCTTCGCGGGCGGCGGGCTGCCTCCCAACATCAAGACCGTCGCCGTGCTCCCCTTCGAGAACCAGACATCGCTCGCCACGCTCCAGCACGACATCTACGAGCGTATGCGACGCGAGGTGGAAGGGCGCCTCGGCCTCCGCGAGGCATCGGAGAAGCGAGCCGATGCCGTGGTTCGCGGGCGCATCGTGAACTACGAGCCGGACATCCCCGTGGCCTACAGCTCCGATCCGTCGCGCGCCAACACCGCGCAGCGGAAGGTGCAGGTCACGGTGGATGTGGAGATCATCGAGCAGGCGACCGGGAAGATGCTCTGGTCGCAGAAGGGGCTCATGCGCGACGCCACCTACAACGAGGGATCCGAGGCCGACGGCCGCGGAGACGCGATCGAGAAGATCGTGAACGATGTGATAGCCGGAGCCCAATCGCAGTGGTGAATGCGCCGCGGCGGGGAGCGTCTACGCTCGGCTGCCTGGTGACGCTGCTGATAGTGGCCACACTCGGCTACTTCGGCTTCAACATCGGCAAGGTCTACTACCGCCGTTACTCCTTCCAGGATGCCATGCAGCAGGAAGCGCGCTTCGCGGCCCACCGGAGCAACGAGGACATCACCGCGCACCTGCGGGCGCTCGCGGATTCGCTGGGGCTCCCGGCGGGTGCCAAGCGCATCCACATCCGGCGGGGCGAGCGGACGATCTTCATCTGGTCCGACTACTTCGAGACCATCGAGCTCCCCGGCTTCACGAGGGACGTGGAGATGGCCGTGCACGTGGAGCGGGCCTTCTGAGTCCGCGCGCACCAGATCGGAAAGTCATGTCGCTCGCCGATGCGCTTCGCTGGCGCGAGGCGCGCGCCGGGACAGTCGTGTTCACGAACGGAGTCTTCGATCTCATCCACCCGGGCCACGTGGATGTGCTGACGGCGGCGCGAGCGCAGGGCGACGCGCTCGTGGTGGGCGTGAACAGCGATGCATCGGTGCGCCGTCTCAAGGGTGAGAGCCGTCCCGTGCGCACGGAGAGCGACCGGGCCTACGTGCTCGCCGCCATGGAAGCGGTGGACGCGGTCGTGATCTTCGCCGAGGACACGCCGCTGGAGCTGATACGTGCGCTGCGCCCCGACGTGCTGGTGAAGGGCGGCGACTACACGCCGGACACCGTCGTCGGGAAGAACGAGGTGGAGTCGCGCGGCGGCAGGGTCGTCATCATCCCGCTCACCGCGGGGCACTCCACTACTTCCATCATCGAGAGACTTCGTGACTCACAGTGAGATAGCATCCCGCGCCGGCCGGGCGGATGACGCGCTGAGGCCCATCACCCTCGAGCGCGGCGCGGCGCCCAACGCCGAAGGTTCCTGCCTCATCACCTGCGGCTCCACGCGCGTTCTGTGCACCGCATCGGCGGAATCCGGGGTCCCTTCCTGGCGCAAGGGACGCGGCGAAGGGTGGCTCACAGCGGAGTACGCGATGCTCCCGCGAGCGACCACCACTCGCACGCCGCGCGAGCGCGGCCAGGTGGGCGGCCGCACGCAGGAGATCCAGCGCCTCATCGGTCGCAGTCTGCGCGCCATGCTCGACGACTTCGCCTTCGGCGAGTACACGGTACGCGTGGATTGCGATGTGCTCCAGGCGGACGGCGGGACGCGCACCGCGGCGATCACCGGTGCGTCGGTGGCCGTGGCGGATGCCTTCGACTGGCTGGTGGCGCGCGGCGCGATCGCGGCATCGCCGGTGCGGCGCCGCGTGGCGGCGGTGAGTGTCGGCCTCGTGGACGGAGTGCCGCGGCTCGACCTCGACTACCCCGAAGACGTCCGCGCCGGCGTGGACATGAACGTCGTGATGACGAGCGACGGACGCTTCGTGGAAGTGCAGGGGACCGGCGAGCACACCACCTTCGACCGCGCGACGCTCGACCAGCTCCTGGATCTCGCCACGTCCGGGATAGAGAAGCTGCTCGCCCGGCAGGCGGAGGTGCTCGCTCGATGAGCGGCGCCACCTCCGGCACGGCCTCGGGACGCGCGATCATCATTGCCACGAGGAGTCGCGACAAGCTTCGCGAGCTGCGCCCCATCTTCGCGGCAGCGGGGATAGATGTGCTCGATCTCGAGGCCGCCGGGCTGCCGGAAGATCCGGTGGTGGAGGCTGCGCTCGAGCGCTACGACACCTTCGAGGAGAATGCGCTCGCCAAGGCGCGTCACTTCTTCGAGCGCTCCGGCGGAGAGCGACCGGTGGTGGCCGACGATTCCGGGCTCGAGGTGTTCGCGCTGGGCGGCCAGCCTGGAGTGCACAGCAAGCGGTGGAGCGCGCGCCCCGGACTTTCAGGCGTGGCGCTCGATGCCTCGAACAACGAGAAGCTGCTCGGCGAGCTCGCCAGGGTGGAGAGCGCCGGCGTGCACACCGACGACGCGCGGCGCGGACGCTACGTGTGCGTGGCCGCGTACGTGGATCACGGTCGGGAGCGGATCTTCAGAGGGGAGTGCGAAGGACACATCCTGCGCGCGCCGCGCGGGAGCGGTGGCTTCGGCTACGACCCGCTCTTCGAGCTGGAGGGGACGAACTACACCTTCGCCGAGATGGACCGGGCGGCGAAGGAGCGCGTGAGTCACCGGGGGAGGGCTTTCGCGCAACTCGTAAAGGCGTTGCGCGAGTGGAGTTGACCTCGTGTAGAGGTTCAAGTATTTTCGTAGACTGTGCGGGGCGTAGCGTAGCCTGGTATCGCGCCTGCTTTGGGAGCAGGAGGTCACCGGTTCAAATCCGGTCGCCCCGACCTGGCAGGTCGAATCCCGCGGCAGGATCGCGACGAGGGGAGAACTTCGTGCTTCCGGGTACGGGCTCGCAACCGAAGAAGCGCCAGTAGCTCAGTTGGATAGAGCAACAGCCTTCTAAGCTGTGGGTCGGAGGTTCGAATCCTCCCTGGCGCGTGGGCACTCTAGGGGAAATGCGCCCTTAGCTCAACTGGCAGAGCAAATGACTCTTAATCATTAGGTTGTAGGTTCGATTCCTACAGGGCGCACTGAGGGGCGTGATGGTGAACACCATCATGCCCCTCTTCTCATCCGGCGTGCCGCGAATCAGCTTCCAGCCCATCCCAGGCACGAATCGTCCACCAAGGCCGAGGGCCCGATCATGAAGCTCACCGAGTTCCGTTCAGAAGAGAGTGGTGAAGTGCGGAGTACTGTGGCGCGGATGACCGCGGGCTGCTCGCAGCGCGCCATGCAGCGCGCCATGCAGCGCGCCATGCGGCGCGTCATGCGGCGCGTCGCCCAGCGCGCTGGGCAGCGCGGCGCGAAGTCGCTGGCCCTCACGGCGCTCGCCGCGCTCACGGTTGCTGCGTCGGCTGCACGCCCGGCGGCGGGGCAGGCGGCGGGGCGCGCATCGGGCGCGGCCGGTGCTCAGGCTGCGCTCCCAGCCTCGGGACGGGAGCTGCTCGGGCGCATGCACGACCATTGGGCCACCGGTACGCCCTGGTTCAAGACGTTGATCTTCACGCAGCGCACGACCCTGGTGCGCCCCGACGGCACCACGGACGTCTCCACCTGGTACGAGTCCGTTCTGGCGCCCGACCGGCTCCGGATCGACTTCGGCGATCCGTCGGAGGGGAACGGAGTGATGTACACGGCCGACAGCGTGTACAGGGTGCGCTCGGGGAAGGTGGAGCGTAAGGCGGCCGACGGAAACCCGTTCCTTCCATTCGTGATCGGAGTGTACACGCAGCCGCTCGAGCGCACGCTGGCGCAGCTCGAGCCGCTGGGGATAGACATGAGCCGGGTGCGGAGCGATCGCTGGAAGGGGCGGCCCGTGTACGTGGTGGGTGCGCGCTCGGCGAGCGACACGAGCTCGGCTCAGTTCTGGGTGGACGCGGAGCGTCTCATCCTGCTGCGGATGGTGCTGGCGCCGTCCGGCGGTGCTGGGG
>Ga0182741_1002175_pt1 | contig 23488 bp, 16 predicted proteins | sample eDN5th37CBELigOP_FD_128874 | JGI IMG/M metagenome (GOLD analysis project Ga0182741, IMG submission 128874) | Enriched Organic Plus compost microbial communities from Emeryville, California, USA - eDNA 5th pass 37_C BE-Lig OP (version 2) (version 2) ... | reverse complement strand
TCCTGAATTGCATGGATGCTCCGAACAAAGCCTGTCGGATCATCCTTTGCCAGAGGACTTAAGAAAGTGAGCATGTCGAGGGGGGATTCAAGTGAGCCGTCTGCGGCAGATGACTCGGAAAATCTTTCCAGCAGATCAACGAAGAACTTGTTAGCATTGCCTGGATGATGCTTGCTGAGTTGAGCGTGGGGTGCTGTTTGTAACCATCTTTTGGATATCGTTTCGCCAAATAACTTCAGCTCATCCCAGAAAAGCTGACCCTTCGGTGGTGCATCGACCTCCCTGTCATTCGTATGTGAGATTGCTTCGGATGCTATATCAGCTTGCACTAGGTCGGGTTTACCATGATGACCAAGGTCCCCTCCACCATAAAGGTCTAAGGTTTGATTTCCAAACGCCATTTCCAAGGCTTGATCGAGATTCAAATCGCCAAAAATATCTTCAAGCGAGGATTCTGGCTGTCGTCGGTCCCCAGTTTGTTCTGCTCGTGGCTCTGTCGTACAAGTTATAACAGGAGCCTCGAATGTTGCAGCAGGGGTGTTCTCATCGAGCACTCCTGCAGCATCCTCCACCTGACTCGATGATAAGGGCTGCGGAAGTGATACCTCTGGCTCGGCCCTATGTACATTGTCAGGGTTGTGATCCGCGGTCGACGTGACAGCTGAACCGGTTTCTTCCCAGAAATTTGTGTCCCACAAGTCATCACGAACTTCACCCTGCTGCTGATGATGAGTTGTGGAGCCTTCACACATTGAGGCCTGTAGTTGATTGGTTGGTTCGGTAGGGGCTTCAACCCACTCAGCATCCTCTTCCACCTCAATGCTTTCTTCTACCTCGACCTCCACCTCGACTTCGACTTCGACCTCGGCGGCCTCTTCAACCCCAGCTCCAACCCTCACTACGACAGTCTCGCCTGGTCGGTCCTCTGGTTCTCGCTCGCCTACTGCTCCTACCTCTAGCGAAGTAGGAAACATTGGCCACAGTCCTTCAAGCGGGGTGATACCTTGTGTGCTAGACGTTGGAATACACACGTTTGATTGGTTGCTTTCGAGTGTCATCGTCACTGTAGTGTCTTGGTGCATTTGAGAGCTTCCTTTCGGTTCCTGGGGACTCGTTTCAGCTTCAAAATCACCCCAGGATTCAAAGTCATCTTCATCTGAGAGAAGGTATTGATTCGAGACCTGGGGTTGAAGTGTTCCTAGTTGGTTGGGCACAGTATTCATAGTGTAGGCTTCTTCCTCAACATCCTCTTCTACTTCAACCTCTACCTCAACTTCCACATCCTCCTCAACTTCGACCAGTTCTCCTCCTGCGTTGCTCATTTGTGGAACCTGAACCTCAGCCAACACTGAGGATGCAGGGCTTGCACTTGTCCACGGATCAAGAGATGTGAAACCCCCAATTAGTGGCATTGGTGTCGCCTCGCTCGAAGATTGTGCTCCTGTAGATCCCATCCCCTCAAGAGCTGAAGGACCCTGAACGGAGAGTCTTCGAAACGATGAAAACTCTTCGCTTTCTGCAATAGCCGTGTTGTCGACTCCCCAGATGTCATCATCCAAGATATTGGCCTGCGAGGGAGCAATGGGGAGAGTGCCTACGGTAGCGGAAGGTGGACGACCAGCATCAAACGTGGAACTCGGTATGAATGAGCTTACAGGTGCCTGTGCAGTTCCTCCTCGTGTAGCCTCTTGTGTTTTTAGCGATCCCTCCATCACAGAATCCACTGTGGTGCTGGCAGTGGGTGCGGATTCCGGCTCCACGCTGCTTGGGAATGAAATGGCGACCTCTGTCTTGCTGCTGAGCGTTGGCAGACTTGCATCGACAGCTGACTCTGTTGCATTTGAAATGTGGAGTGTGGAGGTATCATCAGCCTCCACAACTGCAGTTTCTGTAGCACCAGTAAAATCACCCCAATCTTCATCGGCTTGGGCAGCGGTTAAATTTTGTTGAGCTTCGGCTGGAGGTGAGGTTTGTACTGAAAGGGGGACTGGAACCGACTGCGACATGATACCGACTAGATCAGCCGCAAAAAGGTCCGAACCACCCTGCGTACCTAAATGAGACTGAACCAGAGGGGCCTGAAACTGCGCACTGCGCTCGTTGTTGGGCTGTTCAGTGGGTTGAGGAGCACTTTGGGTTGCATCTTCGTGTGTGCGGATCTGGAAGTCTTCGTCTACAGGGAGCATAGATGCCAGTAACTCTTCATCCACGTGTTTACCGAAGATGTCATCGTCGGTGTCATTGGGAACCTGCTGTGAGGGCATGCGGTTTTCAGGACCTTGCGGTGACGTCGATGAATTAAGATTGTCCTGGGTCGCCGGCATGGCTGCTAAAAGCGAAGGGGTTGCATCCGCTGCACTGGATGCATTCGGATCTGTCGATAGGATTGGTGTTGGTGGAAAAAATGGCATCGGTGCGATGCCTGGTGTGATTCCTGATGCGAAGCCTGTCGGTAGAGGAGAGACACTGGTCTTTGGCATCGACTGAGTTTGGGCTATGATAGGAACTCCACTTGAGGCTTCTGCTGGAGGACTAAGGGTTACACCAGCAGATGTGGCGAGTGTGGAAGCTGCGGGAGCAACTGCGGTTGGCATTGACATCGCTGCTGACACAACCGGGAAAGGGAACATGGGCATCGGCATCGCCATTGGTGTAGGTGTCGTGGTTGCGGTTGGTGCGCTCGGGGAGGCCGCTACGAGTGGATTGACAACAGGCGTGGCAAATGCTGGCATCATTGGGAGCATGGCGCCAGTAGTGGGCAGCGTGGGCATTGAGGCACCTCCCATCACCATTGATGATGACGTCGCCCCTGGGGTAGAAGACGCAGTGCCAGAAGCAGTCGAAGAAGGTGTCGTAGCGCTCGCTGCCATAAGATTGGCCATCTGCATGTGAAGCTGCTGCTGGAACGTCATCATCATCATCATTTGCTGTTGCTGGAGCGCCAGCAGGGCGGCCGAAGACGAGTTCGGGTCTGTCTGGCTCGATATAGACTGTGATTGCGGGGCTTGATTCGAGTGTAGAGCTGGTCCGGGCGCAGTCATGTTTGGCATGGCAACAGGCGGTAGCGGCATCATGTTGCTGTTCGAATTATTACCGCTCGACTGCACGGTCTGTCCCGTATTCGGCGTAAAATTGTTCGGGAGCCCGCCCATTGGGAGATTGGGCGGCCAACTCATGGTTGTGACGAGCTTGGAGAGCCGGAAAGGCTAGTGAATAGTCCCTGCGCCGCGGCCTTATCTGATATATCGTATTTTATCGTGAGTCAGCTACGTGGATCGCGAGTTCCGGTGCTCTTGAAAAACAGGTGATGGAGTGAAAATTCTCCTCCTTCCGTTCTTCAATTGCAGTCCATATGAGTCGAGCAGACTGGATCAAACTGGATCAAATTGGGATATCGCCGACGCTCAGTTGATGCGAGAAAAGCCCTCGGGTTGCGATAATGAGTGAAACTATGCGGGCAAGCAGTGTATTGAAGTGCCGGCCCGTGCTGTGGCCGATTTAGTTTCTGGCGAATCGTAACGTATGGTATGCAGATGGTGTTGATCAGAAGGAGCGTAATTTACAATATACAAAACAACACTGGCGTGATGTGGGATTCGTTCGCTTATTCGTTCTTACTAGACAAGTCCCTTTGGCTGAGGGGGGACTATTACACTGTGGGTAACTTGAGAGAGAATTCGGCATGAAGTACAGAAGAGTGAACTATAAATAAGTTACAGAAGGCAAATGCGAAAGCAAAGTAATAAAGTAGCATAGCCTAGGGAGGAAATGTGGAGATAAGCGCTCCACAATGCGTTACGATAACAATGAGAATGAAGACCACCACGGATTAGGACCAATGAATCGATCAATCGGAGGAACGGTCTTGTTAATGAATGACAAGTAGAATATTGAGGCGCGTCTTCTTTCTGTAAGCGTGGGTTAACTACGCCTGGTGGACGTGATCCTCGTATGCCTGAGGGAAGTTCCCATGGCGGCCATATTTGCGAACCGGGGTATGGCGGCTAGCTCGAGGCTTAAACGAAGGTGTCCATGCAGCTTGTGAGTTGAGACCGGGAGTGTGCTTACCGCTCGAGTTCGAGTTGCTGATGTTTCGATGGTGAGGTATAGCCACACTCAGCTCATCGAGTGATGGTGAGGAGGCACCAGAAGTCGAGACGGGGAACGTCTTGCCATCAGTGGGGAGAGTCGCACTGTTAGTAGTCTGACTTTGAGTGAAGTAAGGGGAGGAATCCACTTGGAGTGATCTGGTTGACTTGCTGCTGTTGCTTAGAGTCCATCCAGAGCCCAAATTAACACTCCCATGGTGCTGGGACTGAGGCAACGGCTCAGGGGGGGAAGAAAAACTAAAGTCCGGAGAGTGCTGCTGTTGGGAACTAGTGTAGCTGGTCACAGGACTAGCGGTACGGGGGGTAAACGAACTAGACGATAGGTAAGATACATTGGGTGCAACAAAGTAGGGTGCCGCTGCAGTCGAAAGAGAAAAGCCCTGGCCGAGATCCGAATCAGTCATCTTGGAAGCCATCGTCGTCGGAGTACTCATGGAAACCGAGGGGCTCCCCACGGTAGATCCTGGGCTGGTTGTTTCAATACTTTGGTAACTAGTCAAATTGTGCAAGAGTGAAGCTAGATTGGGGTGTGCAAAGGGGCATTCGCGATTGCTGCAAGATGGTCCATAGCGGCATAGCATGGTGCCTACGCTGAACGTGTTTTCCCAAACAGTCGAAATGGCGTTCGCACCCATTTGCTGGTTGGCATTGCCGCCCAAAAGCACATCACCAATGTAGATATAAGAGGGATAGGCTGCAGGTGTGGAAGTTGTTTTAGTCTGGACAGTCTGGGTGTTGTTCTCTGTGGTATTTAAACATGGTTTGTTCGAATCAAGTCTAGTATCATCACTACTTGGGAGAGCAGTTGAACTGGGACTATTGAGAAAAGCTGCAGCGCCCGTCTTCAAAAGCGCAAGGCTCGCAGCAGTTTGGAGCGCAAGGTCATCGCCGGCGCGCCAAATTGGCATGTTCCGCAGAATCGATGGGGCTGACGAAGCTGTCGAGACTGTGGAACCAATCGAACTCGTCGATGCACCTGAGTAAGTAGGAGACTGCATCCTACGCAGGGCCAAGTAACTTGAAGATGCGTCAGTTGAACCAGAACGCGGGGCACTCGGCGAAGGAGGCTCATAGCTTGCATCGCTCATCGCATCACGGCTGTGGCTACGATACTGACGGCCCTGTGGCGGCGTCAGCCTGTCGCTCTCTCGGTCGTGTGCATGTGTCTGCCGAGTCGTGTCCTTGTTCTCTGCATACCGGTTTCGGTTATGCGAATAGCCGTGGCCATGTCCATGCGCGTGAACATGACCCTGGTGGTGCGAGCGGTCGTTCGACACGTGCGACTGGCCGTGGCCGTGGCCAGTCCCGGGGCCAAAACCGTGCACGTGGCTGTCGGGGTTTCTGCGTTTACCCTTGCTAGGGTGTGCCTTAGCATGGTAGTTAGAAGGGGGCTTACCCGAATGGGCAGCGTAAGTCGTAGAGCGCGTCGAGTGCATACAGTATGCGAATTCTTTCGACTCGTGTCTATACCAAGTGGCACGATTGGGTGGTCGAACCTGGCAAAATCAGGACGTTTAAACGAAAAGTCAACCGGCTGACGAAAATCGTGGCAAATACGAGCTTAAGTGTCGGTGCGCCACGGAAAGGTAGGGCGCTTCCTTATCTAACACTTGGTGAACACCGTAAAATATTGTCCGCACTCGGGCCCAGGCCCTGCACCGCCCGATATTACACCCCAAAACTCTGTGCACTGAGTGTCAAATTTTTCAAATCGGAATTGTGGTGGTTCTCGTTGGGGCGGGCACGCACTGGCGTATCACTGGTTCTGTGAGGGCCAGAGCGATTTGATGCGGGGAGGATGATCGACACAGCTGTGTGTACTTGATACTATTGTCTGCTTGTCGCGTCTCGAATATACACCGAGCATAGCCACACCCAATCGAAACTCCGACTGACGTAAGCAACTTATTTCCATCCACCCCCTGTATTCAGGCACCCCAGATTCTGGAGGTGTGGAGCGGGCCAGAGTGATCACACCTCACCACTGCGAAACGGCTGATCCAGGGTATGACATCCGTCGTGGTAGTGATATGTTATTGGGCTTGGGCGAAAACCCCTGCTCGCAGCTGATCGAATCTGGAACCCGTCTGCTTGCCCACATAGGCCTCGGAGGAGCAGGTCTAATTTCAAATTGTGTGCACTTTGTAGACCTCTCGCGAAGACAGCATCGCCACCAGTGCGTCGCGCAACAAATCGCTCGACTAGGTAGCTACGTCTATTACAAGGATATATCGCCTGGAGACTCCCCGCCGCACCATCGAATTGACGCGCAATGAAGAGCACAAGTTCGCTCACCGCGTCTCTGCCTCTGCAGATCCTTCTTTTCTATAATCCATGGCTAATCCTGGCGTACTTCGTCGTGTCATGTGCTACATTTATTTACAAAGGTACGTTGTATTGTATGCATAGGTCGCCTTGGCGCCGAGTCTAGGAGGGGTGTCGGACTCGTCCCCTCGGTCCATGACATTTAGCCGTTTGAAGCTCAAAGTCTTCCTTGCACAGCGCCGCAGAAGCGCCCCACACTGTCTCTTCATCGCATCCATGACCTCCACGTCACACCTGTGTAGCCACGGAGTTGCCCTACCCCAACTACCTCGTTGGATGGGAAGTTAGCGCGCTCGTCTTGCTCATGATCATGGACGTGATTCGAGTACGAATCGGATCCCGGGCGAATCGTATGCGGGCAGCCGGGTCAATGACGCTCTTTTTGATCCTTTCTATTGTAGTACTCATCGTGAATGTATATTATGCGCAGTGGCAAACGTATGTCCTTCGCATTGACCTCGCCATGCATGTACTCTCTGTAGTGGTGGTGGGTCTGGAGATTGTATTTGGACTGTTTGCAACCATTACCTACGCCACTGCGAGCTAAGCGCAAGCGGCTTCATTATTGCATATGTACACTAGACTAGAATAACTTGCTCAATTGAGACTCGATTGCCATGACCATACAGATCTGCCGAATGTATATACCCCTAAGTCTCAATCAGTTGTTTCATTCTGTTGTTGTATTGCAAAGCCAAGAAACAACTCGCTCAGTTGCTTCTCAAGAAGAACGTATGTATAGCAACTCTCAAAGCAGCATAAGCGAGGATCCTGCGGCTTGAAGAAAGGAGAGGTGGCCTTGGTCTCAATGGTCAGGCAAAAGACATGCGGAATGCTGTTGATTTGTATAGTATTACTGTACACATCGTGAACGACACACAAGCATGTGCTTTCTTGGCTAGATATAGATTCGGACTGTAGCATGACAGTACGTCACTAGTGGCCATCTCTTACTTGGCGAAGTACTCCTGTAGATCGACCTCCGCCATCTTGGCACTGCTCTTCTTGAGCTTCGAAGCCAGATCTTTCAGGCTCGACGATGAGGACGAGCTCGACGACGACTGCTTGACTCGCTTGATTGTATCCTGAGCTTCCTCTGTCTGGGTGGCTTTGCGCTCGCGATCGCGCTTCCTGTCACGCTCTGCAGGCACGACGGCAGGTCCAGGGGCAGTGACCATAACCGACTTGCGCAACTCAGCGGTCAGCTTGCGCTCGCGCTTGGAGGACTTGTGCTCTTCCTCTTCTTCGTCATCGCCATCCTTCGTCTTCTTCTCCTTCTTGTCCTTCTTGTCCTTCTTGGTCTTCTTTTTATCGACCTTCATCTGCGACTCGTCGTCATCATCGTCATTATAATCAGCGGATTGTGCTGCATGACGCTCATCATCCTCGCTGTCGCTATCGCCACCACGGGCAGCGCGTTCCTTCTCCCTGCGGATCTTCTCGCGATGCGAGATCTCCTCAGGAGCAGTGAAGAGCTTGGCACGCTCCTCCTCCTTCTCAGCCCGCTTTTCGGCTTGCTTTGCAGCGATCTCCTCCTGCTTGACCTTTGCCAGTCGCTCAGGATCCTGCTTAAGCCAGTACTCACCGGATTCCATCTCAAGATCAATCTTACGTGGCGTGGGTGCCGGGGGGAAGAGTGCGCGCTCTTTCGTCTTGTCGTTGATGACGTGTGGCTTGTAGCGCTTAACGGATTTCTTCTTCAGCTTCGGCAGGAATCGATCCCAGCTCTCGTTCTTCAAGAGGGGATCCTTCTCCAGCTCCTTGCGGATCATGAGTTCCTTGATGATGTAGATAGGATGGATGTTATTCATGCAAGAAAGCACTATTCGGCGGACTTGCTTGAGATCCTTGAAGGACCCCATCGCGGCTACGGTGTTACCCTGGACCATGACGTAGCAATTTGTCACCAATTCAATCGCCTTCAGGGTGCAACCGTTGGGACCGATCAGGCGGGCACGTCGCTTTGCAAACCGCTCCTTGTTTCGCACGAGGTTTTTGATTTTGATGATGTCGCAGGTCATATCATCACGAAGGATCTTCAGGGCCTGCTGCACGGGCACCGATCGCGCAAGCAGCTTGATCAGGTCTCGTGCCTTAATAATCATGTAAGGATCGTACATCTTCCTGGTCGTGCGAACAGTCATGCTACCTTCAACCAGATTCAGCTCGCAGTCCACACCTACATCCTTCAACGCCTTGGTCACGATGGGCCAGATCTCTCGGAGATAGGTTTCTCGGTACTTGGGGAAGAGCGTCGCGAACGAACTCTCCTCAACTGGTGGTGGCAGTGGATTATCCGGTGTCACAGGATCAATCTTCCAGTGGTCGATCGACTCGTCGTCCCAGGGCTTGTCCTTACGGTATCGCTTGTTCTTGTTTACGGTGGTCTGAGACTCGTTGGCGTCTTGGTTCTGAGCGGCGGTCGTGTCCTTGTGCTCGGCGCCCGAGGCCTGGGCCTGGGCCTGACTCGTCTCGGAAGACATTTTCAAGTATCGTCGTGTGTGCCTAAGGTACGCTAGTCTCCTACTCGCCCTCTCACACCCCTCTCAACGCAGTTTCGTCTTCTTCCTCGTGTGGGCGTGGACTCAACTCTGGCCTACCTGAGTCCGATGAGCTATGCCGTGGTATGCGGTTCGTGTATGTCTCGCGCTTGTGACACGATTAGTATAGGTTTTACGACCGCGCACCTGGTCTAACTGCTCCAAAGCGAGTGTACTCACTTCAGATTCACTTCACTCACAGTTCTATCTGTCCTGGCCCTGATTTCAAGTCCTGCAACCCTTCTGTATCTGAGAGTTTCCACTCCGGAAGGAAACTGGAGGCTAAACAGAGCGGAAGGGAGGGCCGCTCTAAGATATGATATGTAGCGCTACTGGAACTATCTGCTGCAGCCTGGGCCAGTGCCCCGGGTGTGCGCACGCATGCCAAGGTCGGTGCGGAGGGGTCAGCGGGGGCTCGAAAATTTGAATTTGGAACCCGGTTCCAGATTTTTGGAACAGGTTCCAAAATTTGGAACTAGTTCCAAACCGCGCCGAGCCAACTGCGGGCGAGGCAAACGAGCCATTGAGTGAGTTTTCGCTGTATCCTTTGCGTAGAAAAACATGTCTACTGAGCACGAACAGGTACGTTATAACCCTATGGTTGTGTAGATATACGCTATCACCATCCACTCCAATGGATTTTATACCCACCAAGACGATGGATATACAGACCAGGCTCGCGGAATCCCCTCTATGTCGCTTTTTTACTCCCTCGGAGCCCCGCTCGCACGCCCTGCAGCCTAGACAGCGGGTGTATGCCAGTGTGACGTGTGCGATGATACTGCGGATGACCTCGGCTGTATGACGCGGCGGGTGCAACTCGCATGCCGTCGCGCGGAGGCGCAAGAGAGGTCCGCAAACATCCCCGCTCCGAGGGGCAAGCAGACAGCAGTTGACCCGAGCACGGAAGATCACCGCCGTATGCGCCGGGTGTGGTATGCCGAGTGCTTTGTATACTCCGCTGGAACCCTCAACTCACCCTACCGTGTCCCTCCATGGTGTTCCCACCCTACCCTTCATCATCGATAGAACGAGCGCGCCTTCCAGAAGCAGGTCGGCGTTGCCATCAACAAGAAGATCCTCGCTTCTCAGCTCAAGGTTGTCAAGAGCAAGAAGACCGCTAAGCCCCGCTTCGTCAAGGACATTGGTTTGGGCTTCAAGACTCCCAAGACTGCTATTGAGGGTACTTACATCGACAACAAGTGCCCCTTCACCTCGAACGTTTCCATCCGCGGTCGTATCATCAAGGGTGTTGTCAAGTCCACCAAGATGAAGCGCACCATCATTATTCGCCGCAACTACCTCCACTACATCTCCAAGTACAACCGTTTCGAGAAGCGCCGTGTCACCCTTGCTGCTCACGCTTCTCCCTGCTTCCGTATCCTCGAAGGTGATACCGTCACCGTCGGTGAGTGCCGCCCTCTCGCTAAGACCGTCTCCTTCAACGTTATTCGCGTTGACAAGTCCACTGAGAAGAAGGGCATGAAGAAGTTCTCCAGCTTCTAAATTGGATTGTTAGCTTAGAAAGCGACAGAAGCGAGTGAAACCACTCAGCGTAATGTACACTGGTGGTCAGGTCCGTGCGCACCCAGAGAAAAGAGGACTGACCATCAGGAGGATCGCTTCAGCCCGACGACGACGAGCTCAATCGGATCAAGGATGAAGACGATTACCTGAATATGTATGTACGCTCGACCCAGTAGATATAGTCTATTGCAGATCTACTCGGAGGAACCGTTGTCTTGAGCGTTGGATGACCTCCACACAAGGTGACTGGACTCTAATACAGCAAACTTAACAGATATAATTCGCAACTTGGGTTACAATTGGACTGGATTTGGAATCGATTTGAGAATTTGACAGGCTGTGTAGATCGTTGTCGATTCAACGCTCATGAATGTGTGCTGAGTATGCCCTGTTCACTGCGTAGAGATTGTTTCTCTCCTGCCAAAGGTGGATAAAATCAATTTGAATTCTGTTCACAGTACCGTACCACGAGTTGGAAAACACAGCATTGCGGAGATACCAGGTGGAAAGAAACACTAGAAGTCGGCTCAGGAACAAGTGTATCTTAGCAAGATCCGTTCAGAATGGCGTCTACGTCTGGGAAGCGGGTGGTGGACCTGTGGAGTCTTGCCTCTCAGAGAGTAACTGGTCTCGAGGACCCGCTCTACAGCACCAGCGCGGAGCAAGAGGGCAAGGGTGATGGAAAAACAGAGGAGAAGCAAGACAGAGACGGCAAGAGAGTGGGCGGAAGTGGTGCGAGATCCTGCACCTTGCTCGTGATCGGAACAGAAGGGTCTGGAAAGTCAACCCTGGTTCAGACTTTCCTCAATCAGGCCCGCGCAGGAGGGGAGAGGGGAAGTCTGTCGCTGCACTCACAGCAGAACCAGCAGCGCCAGCCTCCGCTTCCCTCGCAGGTTGATTATCGGTTCATTAGGACTCAGCCCAGTGCTGCAACAGCTGCGGCAGTTAGTGCACGTGGGAGTGTTAGTGGGGCGGCTCCAGAGAACGCGAATGAACGATCTGGTGCAGGTAGCAAAGATCAGCTCATTACAACGCATATCTGGGAGATCGGTGGTGGCATGCGGTTTGCCCCGCTGATGGACCTAGCCCTGGAACCACAGGCTTTGGCTAGGCTATTGGTGGTCATTGTAGTCGATCTGAGCCGACCTGTGACTTTGCTCGACCAAGCTGTATTTTGGATCGAGAGCTTACGCGCGCAGGTCAAGCAGGCGCAGCGTGACTTTGACACTCCGCTGAATCAGGCCACTTGGAAAAACCACCCTGATGCAAACTCAGTCGCCCCTCTTCCTGTTCCCACGATATTGGTGGCAAACAAGTATGATCTTTTCCAGACCAGGGCCGCGGCTATTCCTGGACTTGCCAAGACCGTGGCGACCTACCTACGTGGGGTCGCACACAAAGCAGGCTGCTCACTGATTTACACGTCACTAGGAGGAAGAGCAGTCGAGCTTGGAGGCGGAGCCTCGCCTAGCTTCAACTTCCTTAAGACGCGCATTAACCGCCACATCCAATCCCTCGGAACGGCAGGATTCGCGAACTCCGTGCAGTCGCAGATTAATTTTGATCCGTCGGGCTACCTATTCGTGCCTGCAGGAGCTGACTCCATCCAATCTATTGGTGACACAAACGCGACAGCGGTGGCTGGCTCGGCACTCCCTGCGATCAATTGGTCAAGTGGTGGCCACTCAGAAAGCACCGGGGCATCGAAGGATCAGCAAGGACAGGCGGCCTCGCAAATGCAGCTCCCGAAATGCCGCGCAATTACTCTCTATCGACGAGCCGTGTTGCAACTGGGAGGCGGAGCAGCGGCCTTTGCCTCTGACATTGCATTCGAACGTGAGCGCTTGTTGGGAGAGTCAGCTGGCGCTGCAGACCCAGCCTCTCTCAACGCAGAAACGCTGCTTCCAACAAGTATCCCTTCGGGAGAAGCGGAAATGCTAAAGATTCTCAACACACTACGACCCGAGCCCAGCATTGATGAGGCTCTTCAGGCTCGTGAGGGTGATCTCGTCCAGGCCAACCTTGCACGTCGCCTGCGCCAGGAACTGCGTGGTATTGATCTCGAGAACAGGTGATCCATTCTGTGACTCCACACTCGTGATTGTCACGCGTCCGTGTCACACAACCAGCCCCGATCCATTGGGAAGTGGACCAAAATCCGACTTTCTCAACATTTCCGAGTTTGCTGAATGGCAGCGTTGGACGGCTGTACATGAAAATAAATTGTATCGGTGTATAGCATATCCTTAGCTCACATAGTCTATCGCTTCCCTCAACCTCTAGGATGTCTCACGCGTGCGCACCGGCCGGTACTTCGATTGAGGCTCTAGCTCAGGGACTCAAGGCAGCGTTTAAGCTGCAGCATTTGTATATCAAGGACATCTCTGCCTGCGGCTGCGGTCAGAAGTTTGAGGTATACGTCTGCTCCGAGAGCTTCGTTGGCGTCAAGACCCTCGATCGCCACCGCATGGTCCAAAATGCCCTCGCAAGTGGTAAGTGGCCAGGGTTGCACCCACTAGAAATTCGGCTATATCTTGAGAAGATGTCGGAAGTTGCCACTGTTAGTTGTATTCCAACGATCATTTCTCACGTGCTCACATAATTTCCCCTTCCAACCCTCTAGAAATCGCCAAGCTGCACGCTATCACGCTCAAGCTCTGGACTCCCGAGGAACACCCTGCCAAGCAATCCCTCGTACCTGAGGGTCTTCCTGACCTCGCCGCTGCCAGCGAGTAAGAGCGGTGCACGCCCGTTCATTGTGGTTGCAATGCGGCAAATACAGTACGACATCGTGTGTATACAGCTTCAGACAGAATGCCCCTACCACCCCGTGACCATGGTAACAACTTGAACTCGCTCGAGTGACTGAGTGACTGAGTGAAATTCAACGACACAATCACTGACGGGTTTCACCCGCCCACTGGAGAACCAATCTTATGATGCGTCAGTCGGCAAGTGACGCCGATGGCAGCTCGCCGAAGGCTGCTAGGCTCGGCGGTCCCAAGTCACCGAGGGCGAAAATCATTTTGAATGCTGGAGTAGGGACGTCGCAAGAGTAGGATGATTCCGATTCGGATGTATGAATGAAGATGGTCTATACATCTTATGGGCACGCACAGGGTATTAATATGTGGATTTTGCTTTATACAGAAGGACTTCAAGTGATTCGAAGGCGCATGGGTACTCGAGGCATGAGTAGCTTAATTCAATCACGACTTAGCACAAACAGTGGTGCACTGGAGTTTGTCGGAGATACCATTTGAACTCGCGGTATATTTGGCATGCAACGGCAACAGTACGCTAGGGCAGTGGGCATTCTAGCGGATAACACCGTGTTTAACTCTCGGACTATCGTGTCAACACAGGTCATATCATGAGAACTCATTCACTCTTTTGACCAAACCCTGTAGAACTCGAAATCCCTGGCAAGCGGATCGTTGGAGGGTCTCTACGCGATGTTCCAGACAAGTAAACGAGGCTGTCGGGTGACCTGCTCATCTCGATCCTCAGCGTCCAGTCCTGCTGAGGATTACATGGAATCGCCAGCTGCTCGATCTCACTTGGGAAGGCTGAGTCGGCCTGCAGACTCGGAGGAGGAAGATGAGCTATGCAGAGAGGTTCTGCGAAGACACAGCATCAATGAAGCAGCCAAAACTCTGTCGCGAATGGCATCAACAAGCGAACTCTCCAGTGCGCAACGCCAGAGATCGACGAGCAAGTTGCAGGGTCTGCGAGTACATCTTAAACATGATCAGCTTGTATCTTCATCCCTGCATAAGTACCTCACGACTGAAGCCAGCCCTGATTCGAGTGACACCGAAGGAAACGCGCAGGAGCAGAATGGATCTCCGTTTCCTGACATGTTGCCACCTTCGGTTTGTAACAGAGAAGCTGCTGCAAACAACGCGGCCATGCGAATGACAGATTATGAGGAGAAATGCTTAATTTGCGAAAGCAGATGCTATGTTGTGGAGAGTGTAATTATGCTTCCACTCAACAGCTCATCTCCTGCAGACAAGCAATGCCCGAATGAATCTCAGTCAGATACCTGCGCACCGGCCATCCCATCGCTTTCGCAGTTCTTAGTTTGCATCAAGAATCCAATTTCTCAGTCAGCGACGTCTACCCGTAGGTTGATCAGCCACCGATCGTCTGGCGTCGAGAATGGAATGTGGATCCCCGGAGATGCTGTGCAATTATGTACGTGTGTTTGTTCTCCCAGTTCGGGGTCATCGCTTGCCGCCTCGGAGTGTTATCGCTCGGCGCATGATGACGACTCTAAAGATAGTGCAGATCTGGAGTCCAAGATCTTGGCGTTGGCGCTGCAGGCGCTCTCTCAAGCGCTCGACGGAAGCAAGCAAAGGCTCTGCAATGTCGACGTGGTTGGACGAGCTCTCAACAATCTTGTTGTCGGGCTAAAGCAGGTCATTCAATCCAAGGTTCAGGAAGTCAAGCGGACGACGTACCACAGTATCGTCTCACACAACTCCACAATTACCTCCACGGAAATTCAAACCCTGCTGCGAGTTAATGAGACCTGGGAATACCGCTACAAGTCACTCAAGCGAAAAGCCCTGAAAAAGATCGAAGCACTAAAGAGATCGAACCGTGCCTCCCGCAAGTATTATGAGAAGGCTCCAGACACCGATGAGACTCACCTTCGGCTGAAGCGAGCCACCTTCACACGGGCTTCACAAACCGAAAACCCCGACCAAGAAACTCAGTGTCTGCTTGAGAAAAGCCTGTCATCTCACGAACTATGGACGTGTGAGGAGAACCTTCCGGAGACTAAATTCGCAAACACGAGCGTTACAGGCATCCTGGAGGCTTTGAGTGTATTCGAGAGTGGGCCAGGAGCGGACGTAGGAAGCGATCAGCTGATGCTTGGGCGGGGATGTGATGGTCGTTTGAATTCAAACTCTGATCTTCAGCTATTGCGCTCCCTCTTCCCTGATACTTCGCAAGATCGCGCCCAGCAAGAAGTGAGAACAGATGACGGAGGTGAGAATTTGGTGTCTCACATGTTTGACATTTGCAGCCTCCTTCAAACTCCAGGCCAACCATCCACAAACCCGAACAACTCCCTGAGCGGTCCATGGACATGTGACCAGTCTCGAAATGACACATGTGACTTCACGCCGATATCAGACCGCTGGTTCACTAGTGAAGTTCCAGCCGCAGAACTGCATGTGACTTCAGCCTCAGGTTATCGCTCGGTGAACAACTCCGATCTGAACTCTTCTCCGATTGCTCGATTCAGTCTCTTCGACGACGTGATCAGTTCTCCATTGCCGCGAATGCGTGTTGAACTTGAGCAGGTCTTCCCGCAGATTTCATCCCCAGTTTCATCGCTTAACCCATCAACGTATGAGCTGCAATCCCTTGGTCCTCCCTCAAAGACTACCCATGACCATGACCATGACCATGACCATGACGACTATGAGTTCGAAATGGATGAGCCAAGCAGGTTCTCGGCAGGTGATGCGAAGGACAAGTCTGATGAAACTCAATCGCGTGACACGCGAGCTCCCAGCCGCCCACGCTACCCCATGTGTCTACCTCTTCCTACCCCACCTTCCGCTACTGGTCAAGGACCATCGGTCATTCAATTGCCACCATTACCACCCCTACCAGCTCAATCGCAATCGAAACCCCACACATATACCTCGGTATCTACTGAGCCTTCCACGCTTATGCCGAGACAGATCTCGGCAATGGTGCTAGCGAATACGCCAACTCTTCCTCCCCTCCTACCCTCACGCGCTCCATCTACTGATTCCCCGGCTGCAGATGGCGTCCATTCGGAGTCAAAAGTTACAGCTCGAGAGGAAAACGTGACAGCGACCCCTGAACATCTGACAGGACCGGATCTACCGCCAGTAGTGCCTGGGCCGGTTCCTTCGGATGCGCCAAAGCTCCGGCCTAGACGACTGAGGAGACCAGCTTGGAACTCCGGTCTGGGGCCGTGCAAGCGTCGACGGTCGGCGTGTAGCGTGGAACCTGTGCAAGCGCACCCAATGGAAATGCACCCTGAACCTAGTGAGGCGTCCAAGCGCGTGCTAACAGATACCGCGGACTCCATTGCAGTGGACTCAAGTGTGTCTCAGACAATTGGATCTGATTGGAGCGACGATTCTGATGATGAACGCAAATGCCCACCACCAAGGCTCCCTGCCCTTGTGAAAAAACTGCTGGACGCAGCAAGAGCTGCACGGCTGGCACAACTAAAACGCTGTGATCATCCCGAGGAGAAGAAGGATCTCCGACCTAGAACACATGACAAGGAAAGTGCTTCAGCGAGGACCCATGAAAGCGAGCAAGCTTCATGCTATGGTATTGAGACAGACGACCAATCCAACCCTGAAGACAATGCGGCGAAAGACCGCGAATCGACGAGCGAATGCAATGATTCACTGCCCACACTCACAACTCTTCCTCCCATGACGACAATCAGTATCCTGGACGAGTCCTCGAAATGCGGACTGGTTGATGACTCGAATTATTGCCTTTGCCAGGATTCTCCTTTTCTGACATCGTCAACAGCATCCTCTCGTCCATCTAATGATGACACCAACGATGAAAGTGTGGCAAAATCCACCTCGACAATTAGTCACACAGCTCTGACTCTGGGCTCGTTGCCTGAAGTGCCACCTGAGCTCATGTCGAAGCGTCGTACTCTTCTGGCGCTCCACGTTGCGATCATGGAGCGTCAGCGAAGTAGGACGGCCATTGTCGCTTCCCTTGGCAAACTCCGAGAACGCATCGAAGAAGAGATTCCAGGTGCAGCTGCAAACGGAAGTTTCTGGCAGTCTGAGGGGACACGAGAACATCTCCGTACAATGTCTGGTCGGGTGGCAGAAGTGAAGACACAAACAGGCATGTCTGAGCAGTCCTCACCCAATGTCACCGTTACGTCAGATGGTATGGAGACGCTAGCTGGGCCGGAAGTAGTCGAGGGGAATGCTGAGATGAAGTCTATCGAAGAGGCACCCTCGCTTACCGAGTCGGTTGCAGGCTTCGAAGTCATTCAAGAAGAGCTCGCTGTTTTGGACATGCAGGGACAGCAACAGAATGGCTACTCAAGTGCACAAAGCGATGGTAAAGGATTCCTTTCGCGTTACATTCCCTTCTTCAAGTAAATGCCTGTCTCAGCGTAACTACACAATATGGCCTTGTTACACACCAACAGTGTCTATCCCAAAGTGTTGGTGGATTGTATAGCACGTCGAATACCACCAGAACTCAAGTAACTGAGTTTCCAGTCTGCATTTTCATCCATCCTCATCATTGCAATAGAACCTGGCGATGTCCAACCCCTCTGTCCATGCAGACAATCGGAAATAAAACATCATGATGATGGTCATGTTACTGATTGACTCCACTTCAGCTAGTTCGAGCATTTTATTACACCACTTAACTATACTGAGTGCGTCGGATCGTTCGATCATTGCTTGAATTGCTGTACATTGATCCACGCATTTTACCAGCACGATAAATACAGGAGACTGACAAGATAAGGCTGAAGGATAGGGTAGAACGCATGAACTTGATATACATCCTAGTAATACCACATGGCACCCCATGTGAGCGCGCTGCAGAGCCATTGCCTTTATCATTGTTTACTGGTCTTGGAGTCCTTATCCGAAGCTCCCGCAACCCCCTCCGCTGGTTGCTGACCGTCCTTCTTCCGCTCCAGATACTCGATGTAATATGAGTCCTTTTCGACGTCAGCCGCCTCCCACTGACCACCGCTGTGGTCGGACTCGTATGATGTGAATAGCCTGAACTGATTCGCTAGACCCGAGGAGTGCTGTGGCTCGAAATGTACTGGCAAGAAGCCCTGCTCGTAGAGCACCCCGGTCATGGTCGCGCCTGTGCAGAAGGCTAGCCTTGTGTCCTTGCTCTTTGCGAGGAAGCGCATGGTCTGAAGCATCGGGAGATGGCAGTCTGGTCGCAGATACGGTGGGTCCGCAATAAGGAAATCGAAAGTCCCGGCCAGGTCCTGAGGGATTTCCAGTGGCTTGTTGAAGTCAAAGAAGACGAAGTGCTTGGGGAATGCACGTTCAAAGCGTCGATCGAACTCGAACAAGTACAACTCTACATTCGTCAGGTTCTTCTTCGTCACAGTATTAAGTGCTGCGCGGAATGCCGACGGTGTCGAGATGAAACCCACTCGCTTCTTACTCTCCTCGTCGGCAATCCCTCCCAGGGTGAGTGCCTCGAGAGCGAGATGCTGCGAAGTGTGCTGATTATACCAGAACTGACTGAGTCCAAAGTCCTCACTGACGCCCGCCTCGTACTTGTCGCTCACGACGACCTGCTCGTCGGCCTGCTTCTCCTCGAGATGCTGCTGCAGAGCTCGCAGCGTCTCGGGTTTCAGTAGCTTGAGTAGTTCGGGATTCAATCTATCCATGGTAGGCCCGTGTTCTAGATGAGCAAAAATGGTATTTTCATGGAGCGTGAGATGTTACACCAGGAGAAATTGTTTCTAGTCCCCGGTCAACGCCGCAACCGTTATGCTCAGCACTCTTAACGTTGTGGCTTTTCACCGGACTTTGGATGGGGCAGACATATAACGTGCGAGCCGAGTGTCATGAGTCTGGCCTTTCTTGGGAGCTGAAAGCGTACACGGTGCTGTCTGGCACTTGGGCAATATTCGCCCAGATGCTCCACCGCCGCGTGACGCGTATTACCAGAGACAAGCCCAGCTCCGGAATCTTCCAAGTTTACTGCAAGTTGAGACACCAAGAGGGGATCACGGTGGAAAATGTCGAGACAATCTATACACGAGCTCATGAGCCTGCTCCAGCAACCCCGAGGCCGTTCGTGCCCTCATTGATCCGCACGCGCAGGGGCCATTTGCAGTCCGCCAGGACAGGATTCGAATTCGCTCGGCCTGGCGACACAGGGTTAGAGCGGGGACCAACCCGGCAGGTAGCCGTGATGTGAGATCACAATACACGAGGCTTGTCATACGCTTTCAGACCAGTTTCACGCGGAAATTCAAGTCGAATCCCCGTCGTACCAGCAGAACACCAGTGAATTCACAGAATCTACCTCGAATTCGAGTTTTTCGTGCACACTTGCTAGGAGTCGAGATCTCGCGATCTGGCGAGTGCCCGAGGTTGAAACCTTCGCAGACCCCCGCAACGATGGCCAAGAGTCGGTATGATTACGTCAAACAGTTTGAGCTCGACGACCGTCTGCTCCCAGGATGTTGGTTCGCAGTCAGGCTAGATGGCCGACAGTTCCGCACGTACGTTCGCTGGCTCTCTCGCACTGGCAGTCTTGTTTGCATGGATCTGGTAGGGTGCAACCCGTTTGCTAACCATACGGCAACGCACTGACGCCACTTATCTAGGTTCGTCGAGAAGCACAGACTTCACAAACCGGTCGATGACCGAGGGATCGCGCTCATGAACCGGTGCGCCTGTGAGGTGATGAAGCGGTTCAGCGATATTGTAATCGCGGTAGGTGCCAGTGACGAGTACTCCTTTGTTTTCCACCGTGAGACGCAGCTGTTCTCACGGAGAGCGAGGTACGTTGGCATTGAAAGAAGCTGCATATTGTGGTTGCAATCATCCGACCTCTGAACTGCGGATGTGCACGTTTGACGAGCTGCATCGACTCACTCAACTCGACGTGCCTTCCGCTCATATAGCAAAATTCTCACAACCATTGTCTCTGAGTTCTCCTCGCGGTTTGTCTACCACTGGAGTGAGTACTTCGGACCCGGAACGACGCCGTTCATGTATCCTAAACCAGATGGCACTCTGCTGCAATACCAGCCGCCAAAGGTAAGTCAAGGCGGTAGTACCGTGTCCGACGGCAAAGCACCACCTTGCTCAGCAGCACCATCAGCCGCCGAGGTTGACTGGACGCGCGAATTGATCTACCCTCCAACATTCGACGGAAGGATAGTTCTCTACCCCACTGACGACTCGATCAAGGACTACTTGAGGTGGCGACAAAACGACTGTACGTATCATGGACTGGAGACTTAACGCGGGCTGTGTTGGATTGAGACTCAGCTTTACGTCCTGTTTCAGCTGCACGTATTCGAATTTTCCCGTCACTCACCCAACTACTGGACTATGCAATCTGCAACCCCTCTAGTTCATGTCAACAACATCTACAATGTTTGCTACTGGTCTCTACTTCATGACGGCGTAACACCCCATGAGGCTGAACTTACCCTCATGAACACAGGAACAGAACAAAAGAATGAGCTGCTCTTTAGTCGGTTCAATCTCAACTACGCAAAATTGCCGGCCGCTCACCGAAAGGGCTCGATTATCATCTGGCAAGAGGTCGAAGAGGCAGCGACGACCGATGAGTCCAAGATGGATCGGACGAATGCGTCTGTCAACCCAGCGATAAGAGACTCAGCAGGAACGGGGGCATCTCCAGACGACAATGACATGACGGTGGGCGATGAAAAGAGCAGTATAGACGAGCCCAAGGTTGCAAAGCCAGCCAAGCCGACTATCTTTACGCCAGGTCGAAGTACGTTTCAATGCATGACTATGCCTTGTTTCGTATCTCATCCCCAGTGAGTCGCTGGGCGCATAGCGCTGACATTCATTTCGCGGCATCATCTCTTACTCGTACTCAATCTACTCCTCGTCCCCACTCTAGAGCCGAAAGTGCTTCAGATCTATCATGAGGATCTCGTTGGGGAGAAGTTCTTCAATGACCATCCAGGTATTATTCCATATATCTCACCAGCCGAGATCCAGCGAGCGATCGCTCGCGAGCGAAGGAAGGAGAAGAAACGCCTCGCGCAGCACCAGCAGGGTCAGCACCAGCAGGGTCAGCATCAAGCTGATCCAACGTCGGCACCCAACGCGAATGAAGAATAGACTGTGGGTTTCACCTAGCTGAGGAACCGCAATGTAGTATTAATAGACTCGACTAATCATATAAAGGATGTTCTAAAGCTCGCATTGACCCGGGCATCGAAAAATCACAATCTATACAGGGTCGCTGTATTGTCACATGTAATATAATTCTTCTGGATCTGCGAGCCAGAGGACTCGGTGTTCAGACAGCGTCACATTGAACGAATGCGTTTGACGCCAACTACTGAATGCGCTTTGCGGCGTGGAGTTCATTCGGATTTGACGAAGACGACATTGACGATGAAGTAGACGAGCCAACGCCTTCTGGAGCCGAGGGATCACGGCGCCGCTTGACGCCAGGCGCTGGAAGTTCTGTGATTTGGCCAACTGGGTAGCTTGCAAAATTGGCTGCAGCCGCCGCAACTGCAGCTGCGTTCAACATAGCTTCTTTCATTTCACCCGCACTCGATGGGAGAGGTTGAATGAGAGTCCTTGAAATCGTGATAGGAGTTGGTGCTTCGGGTGCCTCTGCCTCCTCTTGTCGCTTAGGCTTACGGCCTCGCTTTGTGGCCTTGGGTTTTTCAGCATCTTCGTCCTGGGGTACGTCGTCTTCAGTAAGGGGATTCTCATGCTGCTCGGATAGCAAGAGTGCAGGGATATCTTTGTCGGGAACAGTTAGGGCGGGACGGGCTTCCTTGAAAACACTGGGGTCGATATCCTTATGCCGCGACTCGCCATGTCGTCGAAGCGACACCTTATGCCTGAACTGATGGTCACAGCCTGCGACTGGACATTTAAAAGGGACATCGTTGAGATGCCGCGCACGAATGTGCATTTTCAGGTTCTGAAACCGTGAGAATCCTCGCCCACAGCCTGCGTAGGGACAAACCACTACACTTGCGACGCCCGAGAGTCGCCCGCGACTGGAGGATGGGTCGTTTGGCTGCTTGTTTTTTCCCGAAGACCCACTCTTAGAGAGACTAGTTTGGTCATTTGAAGCGGCCGCTGCGTCTTCGACGGAGGGCATAACACCCGGTGCTTTCGCCTCAAGTGAGATCTCTGGTTGTTGGGGCTTGGGTGCCGTAACATTCAGAGGCATGTACAGCGGGCGGGCCTTGGCAGCCGCGGCGGCTGCGGCGGCTGCGGCGGCTGCGGCCGCAGCTGCAGCTGCACCCGAGGATGGAACAAGCGGCGGTACAGGAGCTGCCCCCAGCGGCGGGACCTGAGTGGTATGGGCCGGGGTAGTCACGACTGGAGGAATGACAGGGGGCGCGCCTGTACCAGTACCAACATGTGTCATGGGTGGGCTGGCCACTGCCGTGGCTGCGGCTGTGGCACGGGTTGGACGGCGACGCGCCGAGTCTCCTTTGTTGGGCTCATTATTTAGAAGCTGAGTGTCGTTCAGTTGGGGCTGTCCCAAGGGAGGGACCTAGATGAATGATGGGTTGGGGCAACGCAGTTGGGGATAGAAAGTTAGGAAAACGTCGGAGTCAGCCGGTTGGGCTCGATTTTTATAACATAGACCGGTGCTTCTCATCGTCCTGCACCATTTGACATCAAGTCTACTACGTACTGAACTCATCTGTTGTGTTCAAGTGTGAGCTCCAAGTTATGGGGGGCGGAGGGGGGGGAGGGCACCTTCTCTCTTCGGACTCGTACAACTACTACCCACAGCAATCCAACGCCGCAAGCAGTGGGAGGGTGTGGTATGTTAGCTAGAGTAGAATGAATGCGGGTGTAACAGATTGAGGCTTACTTAAGAGGCTTTGGCTTGGAATTGGTGACAGAACACTAGATCGCGTCAACACTCGAGGTGACTGGCTTGTGGTCGGCGCTTCACTCGTCCCATGCATCTCACGGGTCTCAAAGGGTAAGCAATGTGTAGTGCAGGTTGTGTCAGACCCCTTCGTTTGGATGAACTGTGGAAATGTCTCACGAACAGGCAGCGAGCCGGTGACAACTCTCTGAGGCGTGGAATGAGAAATGAGACGACGCCGACTCAATCCAAGTCCATCGAGCCAGGAAGGCGGAAACGGGACCCCCCTTGAACGTGAACGGAGTCAGGGCGCAACGACCCAGCACCCGAGACGCGCGAGCGAGTCACTCCGCAGTGTTCGTGACCAACTGCACCCACTGGAGAGTCAGT
>Ga0182741_1002174_pt1 | contig 23490 bp, 22 predicted proteins | sample eDN5th37CBELigOP_FD_128874 | JGI IMG/M metagenome (GOLD analysis project Ga0182741, IMG submission 128874) | Enriched Organic Plus compost microbial communities from Emeryville, California, USA - eDNA 5th pass 37_C BE-Lig OP (version 2) (version 2) ... | reverse complement strand
CGACAGGCGAGATACGCCTTCAATCCGAATCCGTCCCTAGCCGAACAGTTCGCAATTCTTGCCGCATAATTGGCCTCGGACCGGCCCCCTTTGCGCTTCAAATCAGCCGTTGCAACAAAACCAATGAGGAAAAGCGGAAAACGTTTCCGGATGGTGTCCCAGGGCGTGGTGTAGCTGCCCGGATCGTCGGGATGTCGGTGGGGCGGGCATGGCGGATGATGTATCCAGATACGGCGTCGTATGTCGGCATGAATTCTCCTTCCACAATACCTGCTCGTGGCCTGCGTAGTGGAACTGCTGTGTGCGAGGCGGCTAAAGGCGCATGTCGACGACAGGTCCGGCAAACAGCCAGGTATCGACGATGGTGGTGGTCAGCAGGATCAGCGTCGACAGCAGGGACTATCAGGGATTTCCAGGCCTTCTGATCGTCGGCAAGGTCATACTCGACGCGCTCGCGCGGCAGGCCCGCGACATGCATGGCTGCAACCGTCACCTTTTCGAGGTCGGCGTCGGGGAACACGATCGTTGGGTTCTTGCCGCCAAGTTCGAGCGAGATGTTCTTGACTGTGGGCTCAGAAGAACGCCTGTAATCCGGTCTGCGCCCTGCCGAGGATGAGGGCGTGGACGTCGTGGGTGCCCTCATAGGTGTTGACGGTTTCGAGGTTCTGCGCGTGGCGCATCACCTGATACTCGATCTGGATGCCGTTGCCGCCATGCATGTCGCGGGCCTGCCGCGCGATGTCGAGCGCCTTGCCGCAATTGTTACGCTTGACGAGCGAGATCATCTCCGGCGCGAACTTATGCTCGTCCATCAGCCGTCCAACCCGCAGGCTGGCCTGAAGCCCGAGCGCGATTTCCGTCTGCATGTCGGCCAGCTTCTTCTGGTAAAGCTGTGTGCCGGCCAGCGGCTTGTCGAACTGCTTGCGGTCTAGCCCATATTGCCGGGCGCGGAACCAGCAATCCTCGGCAGCGCCCATCACGCCCCATGAAATGCCGTAGCGGGCGCGGTTCAAACAGCCGAACGGCCCCTTGAGGCCCGACACATTCGGCAGCAGCGCCTCCTCGCCTACCTCGACATTGTCGAGCACAATCTCGCCGGTGATCGAGGCGCGCAGCGAAAGCTTGCCGCCGATCTTCGGCGCGGAAAGCCCCTTGGAACCCTTGTCGAGCACAAAACCCTTGATCTGGTTGTCATGCGCGGCCGACTTGGCCCAGACGACGAAGACATCCGCGATCGGTGCGTTGGAAATCCACATCTTCGTGCCGGTCAGGCGATAGCCGCCGTCGATCTTCTCGGCGCGGGTCTTCATGCCGCCGGGGTCGGAACCGGCGTCGGGCTCGGTGAGGCCAAAGCAGCCGATCCACTCGCCGGACGCAAGCTTCGGCAGATATTTCTTCTTCTGCTCCTCGGTGCCATAGGCAAAGATCGGATGCATCACCAGCGAGGACTGCACGCTCATCATCGAACGGTAGCCGGAATCGATGCGCTCGACCTCGCGGGCAACGAGGCCATAGGCGACATAGCCGGCGCCGACGCCGCCATATTCCTCCGGAATGGTGACGCCGAGCAGGCCGGACGCGCCCATTTCGGCGAAGATCGCCGGATCGGTCTTTTCCTCCAGATAGGCTTCCTCGACGCGCGGCGCGAGCTTGTCGGCGGCAAAGGCCGCCGCCGTGTCGCGGATCATCCGCTCGTCTTCCGTCAACTGTTCATCGAGAAGGAACGGGTCGTTCCAGGAAAAGGGGTTTCTGGTGGGCGTGCTGGACATATTTACGATCTTTCAGGCAATGACGCCTTGGTGTTGCAAGTCTTCGATTTCCACCGCTGTGAAGCCGTGCCGTTTCAGGATGTCTGTTGTGTTTTCCCCGGGGGCGGGGGGCGGTGACTGTATTGCGGCCGGGGTACGGCTGAACCGCGGCGCGGGAGCAGGCTGTGTCACTCCCGAGACCTCTACATGCGCGGCACGGGCCTGCATATGCGGGTGAGCCACGGCTTCTTTTGGAGTCAGAACCGGTGAAAAGCACGCGTTGAGACCCGCCATCCGGCGCTCCCAGTCTGAACGGCTGGCGCTTCGAAAAACCGCAGCGAAACGCTGGCGAAGTTCCGGCCAGGCCGCGCGGTCCATCTGATCAGGAAGCGCATCCGGGTCAAGTCCCATGCCTTTTAGCAATTCGCGATAGAATTTCGGTTCGACCGCCGCCACCGCGACATACTGTCTGTCGGAGGTCTCGTAGGTATTGTACCAGGGCGCACCGCCGTCGAGAAAGTTGGCTTCTCGGCGGTCGACCCAGGTACCGGCACCGAAATATCCGAACTGGTGAGTCATCAGCGATCCGATGCCGTCGATCATGGCTGCGTCCACCACCTGACCTTGGCCGCTGCTACGTGCCTCCAGCAATGCCGCCAGGATGCCGAGCGCAAGATAAACGCCGCCGCCGCCAAAATCCGCCAGCAGGTTCAGGGGAATCGAAGGCGGACGGTCCGCCGGGCCGAGCAGTGACAGGGCGCCGCTCATGGCGAGATAGTTGAGGTCGTGGCCGACTTCCTGTGCCAGCGGGCCGTCCTGCCCCCAGCCGGTCATACGTCCGTAGACCAGTGCAGGGCGGCGGGCGAGGCAAGGTTCCGGGCCGAGACCAAGCCGCTCCATCACGCCGGGACGATTCCCTTCCAGCACGGCATCCGCGTCATCAATGAGGCGCAATGCCGTCTTGCGGCCGGCCGCGGTCTTCAGGTCGATCCGGATCGAGGCGCGGCTGCGTAGGGTCGGATTGAATTTCGGCAATTTGGGAATGCCAAGGCCGTGCGGCACGACCCGATCGATGGTTACCACTTCAGCTCCCATGTCGGCCAGCAGCATGGCGCAGAACGGCGTCGGACCGACACCGGCGAACTCGACAATTCGCACGCCCTTCAGGGGACCGGAAACGGAGAATCCCTTCATTCTGCGGGCTCGTGGACAAGCGTCCGGGCGAGAGGCAGCTTTTCACGTGCAGGAAGGCGTCCGTTTAGGGCAGCCGTGATCTCGATAGCCATGAAACGCGAGAAAATCCGCGAGTCGAGCAGCGAACCGCCGGTGATCCACAAGCCTTCCTGTCCGGTGCGCCGCCACATTCCCCGCATTTGATGGTGTTCGTCGAATCCCCAGACCGGCCCGACCCGTTCGGCGATCTCGTCTCCAAAGATGGCGCGGATGTTTTCCTGCATATTCTTGAAGCCGGTCGCCAGGACGACGAGATCCGCCGGGATCAGTTCCCCGGATTTCATGCGCAGGCCCTCGGCCTCGAACCGTTCGCTGTCCGTGGTCTGCAACACGCCGATGTCGCCATTGCAGATCAGTTCGGAGCAGCCTACATTGATGTAGTAGCCGCCTTCGCCGCGCATATACATCATCTGAAAGCCGGTTCCATCGCTGCCGAAATAGGTACGAAAGCCGCGTTCGTTCAGACGTTCCAGAAGCTCACGGTCGTAGTCGGCAGCCTTTCGGGTGATGTTGCGATAGGCGTCTTCGAGTACCGGATAAGGCAGTGAGGCAGCCATAAGATCGACATCCTCGATTGGCAGGCCAGCCCCGTAAATGCGGTAGATCATCTCGGCTCCGGGCTGGAGGCTGATGACGCAGGTCGGACCACGTTGAAGCAGGCTGACCGAAGCAGCGTTCTTGACATGCAGGTCATGGGCGATGTCGTGCGCGCTGTTGCCGGTCCCGACGACGATGGCGTTGCGGCCCGCATACGGTCTGCCGTCGACATATTCAGACGAATGCAACACTTCGCCCTTGAAATCTTCCAAGCCAGCGGGCTTTCCGTAATGGGGGATGCTGCCGCTAACGCCGGTTGCCACGACGATATGGGGCACCCGCATACGTCGGGCCTCGCCGTCGCGGCGCAATTCCACCAGCCAGCAACACTCGCTCTGCGACCATTCCACGGTCTGGATTTCCGTTGACGTCCAGACGTTGAGTGCCATGCAGTTTGCATAGGCTTCAAGCCAATCCGCCAACTGATCCTTGGTGAGCCAGACAGGCCACGTTTCTGGATAGGACATGTAGGGCAGATGGTTGGCCATCAATTCGTTGTGCAACGTGAGCGAATGATAGCGGTTGCGCCATACATCGCCGACCCGCGCGGTCCTTTCAACGACGAGCGCGTCAACCCCCATCTGGCTCAGCCGGGCGGCTGCGACCAACCCGGCGTGGCCCGCACCGATAACCAGAACCTCGGGCTCACGATCGGCATAGGCGCACCGCGTTTCGTAGTCGTCCTTCCAACTGCGGCCGGTCGCGTTGCGGGCGTATTCATCGCCGGTGGGGCGAAACCGGCCGCGCTTTTCCTCGAAGCCGTGCAGGCTTTGCAGCGTAGTCAGCAGAATCCAGGCTAATGGCTTATCCGTCGGACTGTCGGGGACTGAAATGCGAACGAATGCGCTGCCGTGCCCGTCGCGTGTCTCAAAATCGAAATAACCCTCAACCACGTCGCGGCGCGCGCGGCGGGTTCGTACTGGTGACGACCGGTCGGGTGAGATACGGAATTGCGAGGGCGCGGCGGTTGCGAGGGTGGCCTCGAGCGCCCGGCTGATCGCGTTACGACCGGAAAAAGACCGGTGCTCCCACGTGAAAGCGAGCAGATCCTTCCAGTGTCCGTCCTCCAGAAACAATCCCGCAGCGCGATTGGTGTTTCCACTTGCCAGAGCACGGCTGAATTCATTGAGCCAGCCGGTCAGTATGGAGGCTGCATCGTTACGGGCTGATGTGTTGATTGCTGTCATCTGGTCCTCCCCGCCGCCAGGACAAAGGCTCATGCGGTCGTTGACGCAATCTATGGGCACTGTTGATCGCTTGTCAACGTTTGTGTTGATTGACGGGCGGACAAATTTTTTTGCCTACGCAATCGTGTTGAAAAAAGTGAAGTTCGGGATTAGCGCTGCGGTGACGAAACCAGGCCGCGGAGCAACATATCCGAGAAGATCAGTGCGATTTCCTCAGCGGATCTGGGCCCGTCAATCCGGAACCAGCGGTGGCTCCAGTTGCACATTCCCAGCACGCCGGCGGCGATGAGTTTCGGACTTCCGTTCGATGCGAAGACGCCGCTTCCGAGTCCTTCGCTGACTATTCCAGTAACCGCCGAATCGAAGCGCTGGTTAAGGTCGAGAATACGACGGCTCCAGGCCGAGCCATCCCTCGGCAGCCGGTCCATGTCTTCTTGAAGATAAACGTAAAGATAGGGGTAGTGACGCTCGTAGCTCCTAAATAGGCCAACGATCAGTTGCCGCAGCTTCGTCTCTGCGTCGCCCTGGCTGGCGGCGATCGCTTCGGCCATCTCGACATTGTCATTGGTCGCTGCGCTGACCATTTCCCGGAACAGTTCGCGCTTGCCGTTGAAATAGTAGTAAAGCGAGGCGCGATCGAGGCCCGCCCGTTTTGCCACCTCATCCATGGTGGCATTGCCTAAGCCCTGGTCCCGGAAAACTGCGGCAGCCGCCTGGATGATCTCCTGACGTTTGCGTGCGTAATCTGCCGCGCCTGCTTCGCGGGCGATCTTGCGGCGGGTAGATATCTTGCTCATTTCCAATAGCTAGCAAGTGCAGACGTCAACAACAACGTTTATTTTACGATGCAGATCGGATATAGCGTCAACGTTAATGTTGACAAAAGTGCCGTAGCGATGACCGGCAGCAGGAATGAGGAGAACGACTGTGAATTCACAAATCTGCGAGATGCTCGGCATAGAATTTCCGCTGCTGGCTTTTTCGCATTGCCGGGATGTCGTGGTCGAGGTGTCTCGCGCCGGCGGAATGGGTGTATTGGGCGCGGTCGACGTCCGGGACGCCGATGCGCTGGAATCCGAACTGACCTGGATCGACGCGCATATTGACGGCAAGCCCTATGGTGTCGACTTCATCGTCCCGCACAGCTTCGAGGGGAAGGGTACGTCTGCTACCCAGCGCGACGCTGCACAGGCTGTGCCGCTGGAACACAAGAATTTTGCCCGGAAAGTTCTAAGTGAGCACGGCATCGACGTCTCGGACTTGACCGATGAGCGGTTCGAGCGGGGTTCGAAAATCGGACGCAACATCCGTGACGGTGGCGCGCAGGCGCTGCTGGACGTGGCATTCTCCCATCCGATTCGCCTGATCGCCAATGCGCTGGGAACTCCGCCAGATTACATGCTGGCGCAGGCCAAGGCTGCGGGGGTTCCGGTTGCTGCGCTCGTAGGCTCGGCACGTCATGCGGAACGGCAGGTGGCTGCAGGTGTCGACATTTTGGTTGCGGCAGGAACGGAGGCCGGCGGCCACTGCGGTGAAATCGGCACGATGGTACTCGTGCCCGAAGTGGTCGAGGCGGTGCGTCGTCTTGGTGCGACGACGCCGGTTCTGGCAGCGGGCGGCATCGTTACCGGCCGCCAGATGGCTGCCGCTGTAGCGATGGGCGCCGCCGGAGCGTGGACCGGGTCGGTCTGGCTAACCACTCCGGAAGCTGAAACCAGCCCGGTGGTAAAGGAAAAAATGCTGGCCGCGTCGGCAACCGACACGATCCGCTCGAAATCACGGACCGGAAAATTCTGCCGCCAGCTGCGATCCGACTGGACCGACGCCTGGGAGGCGGAGGGCGCGCCCCGCCCGTTGCCAATGCCGTTGCAGTCGATCATCTCGGACACAGCGATGAGCAAGGTGTTGAAGCTTGCCAATGGCGGTCATGAAGGCGCGGCGAAACTGGCGAGTTACTTTATTGGCCAGGGCGTCGGGCTGATGACCTCGCCGCGATCCACCCGTGAAGTGGTCCGCGATTTCATGGAAGACTATCTGGAAGCGGTTGAGCGTCTTTCCGCCAGCCTGGGTGAGTGACGGCGAGGACCGGAGCCCGCAAGCTCCGGTCCCAGCATATTCTAGTTGAGCATCATGTTCGGCAGGAACAACGCGATCTGTGGGAAGATCGTCAGCAGCAGCACCAGCCCGATCATCGAGGCCAGGAACGGCCAGATCCCACTGAAGATCACATGGATCGGCACGTCGACAGCCACGCCTTTCACCACATAGACGCACAGGCCGACGGGAGGCGTTATCAGCGCCATCTCCATCACGATCATGATGATCACCCCAAACCAGATCCCATCGAAGCCCATTCCGACTATGATCGGCTGCACAAGCGGGATGGTCAGGACGATCATCGCAAGGGAATCGAGAAACATCCCCAGGATGACGTACATCACCACAATAATGAGCAGGAACAGATAGGGGCTTAATTGCAGCGATTCGACCCAGGCGGAAAGCTCGGCGGGGCCGCGCGTAGCGGCAAGAAAGACGTTCAGGATATGTGACCCGATCAGGATCATGAAGATCATAACAGTGGTGGTCGCTGTCGAGTGCAGCGATCGCCGCAGCACCGGCAGCTTGATGCCGCGATCGCGGTAGATCACGATCAGGAACGCGCCGATGGCCCCGACGCCAGCGGCCTCCGTCGGCGTGAACACACCACCATAGATGCCGCCGATAACGAGGAATGCCAGCAGCAGGATCCCGGTGATTCCTTTCGTCACCTGCATCCGTTCCGCGATCGGCGTCGGTTCCGCACGGGGCAGGTCGGCGGGGCGCAGGTAGGACATGATGATGACGGCTGCCATATAGAGAAACATCAGCAGGATGCCCGGCAGCAATCCGGCCATCAGTAGCCTGCCGATCGACTGGTCGGCGATCATTCCATAAAGAACCATCGAAATGCTGGGAGGGATCAGGATGCCGAGCGTTCCACCTGCCGCGACTGCTGCCGTTGCGATTCGCGGGTGAATTCCGCTTTGGCGCATTTCGCCGATCGTAATCGTTCCGATCGAGCCGGCGGTTGCAAGACTTGAGCCGGATGCAGCCGAGAATCCGCCACTCGCGCCGATGGTCGCGATGACCAGCCCGCCGCGCCAGTGTCCGACCCAAGCGCGCGCTGCCGCGAAAAGCTCGGTGGAGATTCCCGAGGCATAGGTTAAATGGCCCATGAGGATGAACAGCGGTATCGCCACGAAAAGATAGTTGCTGGATTGCGTGAAGGGCTCAATGCCCAGCAACGCGATCGCGGCGACCCAGTTCCAGTTGTAGAACATCAGGATTCCGACGAAGCCGACCAGCGTCATGGCGAAGGCCACTGGCATCCCGATGCCCATAAGCCCTAACATCGCGACGAAGGCGATTGTCATTTCGGTCATTGGCGCTGGCCTCCGTGCAGCGAGCCCGCGTCGGCGGCTTGCCCTTGAGAATGGTCTTCCGCAGTTGCGTTGCCGCCACGGCGCAGAATGGTTATCGACTGAAACAGTTCAGCGACGAGCTGAGCCGTCACAAATGCAAAGCCAGCACCCAGCAGCCATTTCACGGGATATAGAGGTAGCCGCAGCGTATCTGTCGTTTCTCGCATCGCTCCCGTAGTGCTGGATATCTTGAAAACGCCGTAGGTCAGAAGAGCAACAGTCCCTAGCGACAGCAACGTAGTAATGACGTGGAGAACGTTGCGGGTTCTAGTCGGAGCCATATTGACGAATAAATCAACGTTGACGTTGGCGCCTTGGCGTTGCGCATAGGCTGCGCAAAGCCCCACACCGATGACCTGCATCATCTGCACGATTTCGATGCTGCCAGGGATCGCGGTGCCGAAGAAATAGCGCGCAACGACGGTTGCCGCTATCACCAGCATCATGAGGAAGAACATCCATGTTCCTACCTCATTGATACCACTTGATAATTTCTCAAAAATTCGCGCCATGACCCTCCTCCCGGTCCGTTAGCGTTCTTTCGATGTGTGGGCCGGACGACGGCTGTTCCAACCATCGCGAAGCACCATGACGGGATGCCGTTCCATACGGGCTTGTCCCAAGGAGCGGAAGCATATTGACAACGACGCATAAATCAACGTTCATGTTGATAGATCGGCGTCAGGGAGGAAAACTGGCGACCCACCGATGAATCCGGGAGGAACTTTTTATGCCGAGACATGCCGTAACGAAGCTTGCTGCCGCCGTTGCACTGGCTGCGGGTCTGATGACAAGCGCCGAGGCCGACGCGCGCGATCTGAAAATGTCGCTCTGGTTCGGCAAGACCCATTTCATGACTGAAGAAGTCATGCAGCCCTTTATCGATGATGTGCATCGGCTTTCGGATGGTGATCTGAACATCACCCTTTATGGCGACAGCGTTCTTGGCAAGATCAGCGATCAGCTGATGCTGGTTGAGAACGGCATTGCTGACATCGCCATGGTGGTGCCGAGCTACACGCCCGGCCGGTTTCCGCTGACGGAGTCCGGCGGTCTGCCCTTTGCCTTCGACAGCGCCACCCATGGCGGTAAGGTCTACAATATCCTTCAGCCCTACGTTGAAGAGGAGTTTGACACGGTCAAGTTCCTGTTCATGACTGTCAATACGCCCGCAGCGCTGCTGACCGCGACCAAGCCGATCGCTACAGTAGAGGATATACGCGGTGAAAGACTAAGCGGTTCGGCTGCCGCCCAGCAACAATTCCTCACCAGTCTCGGCGCGATCGCTGACTTCATGCCAATTTCCGAAAAGTATGTGGCGCTGGAGCGAGGCACCATCGAAGGCCTGCTGATGCCGCTGGCCAGTGCCTCCGGCTACAAGATGGAAGAGGTGACCAAATACATCACCCGTATCAACTATTCGTCGACGCCGCTGGTCGTGATCATGAACCAGAATGCGTGGGATTCGTTGACGCCGGAGCAGCAGGCGGTAATCACCGAAGCCTCCGTCGCCGCTCAGCAGAAGCTTGGGCCGGCCTATGACGCTGCTGACGAGCGGGGGCTGGAGATACTTCTGGCAGCGGACGGTGAACTCGTTCCCTTCGCGGAAGAGGAAATGGCCAAGCTGCGCGAGAAGGCCGCGCCGTTCTGGAACAGCTATCTTGAAGATTTGCGTAAGCGCACGCCCAAGGCCGACGAGTTCATCGCCGCGCTGCGTGACGCGATTGAGCAGACTCGCTGATCCAATCATTTCCCCGTCGGTGTGCGTCACGCATACCGGCAAGGAGAAGACGAGGGGCCTGAGAGATTGAACATGACCAAACCATCACCGCTTCAGGGCATTCGCGTCATCGACTTCACCGCTATGATGTCCGGCCCTTTCGCGACCCGGATGCTAGCCGATTGCGGGGCTGAGGTCATCAAGGTCGAGGCGGAGGGGGGTGACTATATGCGCTACCGCTCGCCGCTTCGCGGCGGCCGCAGCTCCTATTACGGGCAGATGAACGGTGGCAAGAAAAGCATCGTTCTTAACCTCAAATCGCCGGAGGGCGCGGCCATCGCCCGCGAGCTGATTGCCACCGCCGATGTTGTGGTGGAGAATTATCGCCCCGGTGTGATGAAGAAATTCTGCTTGTCGTGGGAGGACCTCAAGGACGACTTCCCCAAGCTGGTTTTCTGCTCGATTACCGGGTTCGGTCAGGCTGGCGAGCGTGCCGGTGATCCTGCCTATGCACCGATTATCCATGCCGCAAGCGGATATGACCTGGCGCACATGCACTATAACGCTCATCTGGAGAAGCCGGCGATCACCGGTATTTTTACCGCGGACGTCATGGCGGCGATTTACGCGTTCGGGGCGATCCAGACCGCGCTTCTCCATCGCGAGCGGTTCGGAGTCGGCCAGCATGTTGATGTTACGCTGATCGACTCGATGCTGAACATGCTGATCTACGAGACCCAGGAGGCGCAATTCCAGACTGGTGCCGGGCGGCCGCTTTATCAGCCGCTTCGTACTACGGATGGATTCGTCATGGTTGCCCCGGTGAACCAGAAGAATTTCATCGCGCTGGCCCATGCGATCGGCCGGCCGGAATGGCTGGAGGACGCAAGGTTCTGCACGATCACCCAGCGTGAGCAGAACTGGTCCGAACTGATGCGCGAAATCGAAACCTGGACCGAAACCCGTACTGCGCGCGACTGTGAAGATATTCTGATGCGTGCCGGGGTGCCGTGCTCGCGCTACGCCACCGTGTCTGAGCTGCTGGTCGATCGCGTAATGGTGGAACGCGGCACCTATCAGGAGGTCGAGGACGGCTCCGGCCGGTTCAGCGTGCCGCGTCAGCCATTTCTCCTTTCCGAAGCCACGGTCTCGTCGGCGTCGTGGGTGTCCGACGCAGGAGCCGATGCGGATGAGATTCTTTCCAGGGTTCTTGGGAAGTCGGAGGATGAGATCGCCGACCTGCGCCGCCGTAAAGTCGTTTGAGGAGCAGTCATGGATCTCAGCTACACGCCGCAGCAGGACGCTTTCCGAGAAGAGGTGCGGAAGTTTCTTGCCGATCACGCCGACCAGGTCCCTCCACATTTTGGCGTGAATCGCCCGACGCCGGAGGCTAGAGCATGGCAGGGCTTGCTGATTTCGCGCGGCTATGTCGCGCGGACGATCCCGGTCGAATATGGCGGCTCGGGCCAGGAGCCTGACATTATGAAGGCGCAGATCCTGGCAGAAGAATTTGCAGCCGCCCGCGCACCATTGGGGCTGGTGAACCAGGGCATATCCATGTTCGTGCCTACTCTTCTCGAACACGGTACCGAGGAGCAGAAGCGGGCTTGGATAGCGCCAACCTTGCATGGCGAGATGGTCTGGTGCCAAGGATACTCTGAGCCGGAGGCGGGGTCGGATCTTGCATCGTTGAAAACTTCCGCACGCGAAGATGGCGACGATTTCATCATCAACGGTCAGAAGATCTGGACGACGACCGCGCATGGCGCGGACATGATGTTCGCCCTGGTGCGAACTGAGCCGCATGCACCGAACCGGTATCTGGGGATCAGTTATCTGATCATCCCAATGGACAGCCCCGGCATAGAGGTTCGTCCGCTGCGCACTATGACGGGAGAGGCCGAGTTCAACGAGGTCTTCTTTACGGACGTCCGGATTCCACAGACTAACATAGTCGGAGCGCGCGGCGACGGATGGCGTATCGCCAACTCGACACTGAAACATGAACGGGGAATGCTGGGTGATCCGAACGCCGCGTTAGCCCGCATTCGCAATCTTCTGAACCTGATGGAAGCCGAAAGCGTTGACGGTGTCCGGCTGATCGACATGCCGGTCTGGTGCGACCGGGTGATGACCTTGCAGGGAAGGGCGATGGCCATGAAGTTTCATGCCATGCGCCTGCTGACTGCCGCCGTCAAAGGCGAGGAGCCGAGTCTTGCACGCATGATCGTCAAACTGAAGGCGACCGAACTCAACCATCAGATCGCTACCCTGGCGGTGGATGTGCTGGGGGAGGTGGGAGGTCTGATGGGAGATGGTCCGCTCAGCCGCGACCGTGGCGTCTGGCAGAAACGGTTCATGTTCGATCTGGGCATGATCATCGGTGGCGGGACGGCCCAGATACAGAAGAACATCATCGGCGAACGCGGGCTCGGTCTGCCGCGTGAGCCTCGCCTGCAAGCTGCGGGGCATAACCGTTAGGGTGGAGACGCTATCATGGATTTTGCACTCAGCGACGATCAGATCCTGTTGCAGGACCAGGTCGACCGCGCCGTTGGCGAGCTTGCGCCGGTTGAACGGGTCGCCGCATATGTAAGAGATGGGGATAGGGCATTCGCCACCGAAAATGTGTGGCAAGGGCTTTGCTCTATCGGGGTGCCTGGTCTTCTCGTTCCCGAGGCCAGTGGTGGCTTGGGGTTAGGGATACTCGACGCCGCGCTGGTGGCGGAGATCATGGGCCGGCATGCCGTGCCCGGCGCGTTTCTCGGGCCGGTGGTCGCGGCGCCTTTGGCAATTCTGCGCGCGGGTGACGCGGAGCAGCAGGCTGAACTGCTGCCCAGGATCGCCGAGGGAAGTCTGCGGATCGCCGTGGCGGTGTCGGAACAGCTTTCCGGCACGCGTGGCGATGCCGGTGTAAGGCTTGTCGACGGAAGACTTTCCGGCTCGACCCAGATGGCGGTGGATATCGCTGGGGCGGATCTCATTTTGACTGCCGACCATGCAGGACGTCTGGTTCTGGTGAGGCCGGATGCGCCGGGCGTGACGCGGCTTGCTCTCAATGTCGTTGATCGGACTCGGGACGCGGCCTGCCTGGAATTTTCTGGAGCGAGGCCGGAAATGATTCTGCCCGGCAACGCCCTTGCCGCAATCGGTGCGGCGCTGCGGGTGGTGTTAGCGGCGGATCTGCTGGGCGCGGCTAGCCGGATGATCGACATGGCCGTGGCCTATGCGAAAATTCGCAATCAGTTCGGACGTCCAATCGGCAGTTTCCAGGCGGTGAAGCATCTATGCGCCGACATGGCTGCCGAATTGGAGCCGGGTCGGGCGCTGGTCTGGTACGCCGCCCATGCGCAGGATGTGGGCCTGCCTGACGCCGCGCTGACGGCTCTGTACGCCAAGGCCTATCTGGGTGAAGCGGCGCGCCTTGCAGCGCGCAACGCCACCGAGGTTCACGGCGGCATCGGCATTACCGAAGAACTGGGGCTACATATCTGGTTGAAGCGGATCAGTTTCGGGACACAGCTTTTCGGCGGACCCACGCGCTTACGCGAAGAGGCGGCGATCCTCCAGGGATATTTGGGCACGTCGGTGGCCTGCGGACGGGCGGCAGCGGAATGAACGGGCAGGCTACGGTCGGTCGGTGGGGCGTCGAGGATGAATGTGGCGCGGCGAACCTGATCGACAAACGGGCGACACAGCGTGGTATAGCCACGGTGCGCACGAATCAGGTTTTGTCACTGGCGATACCCATCGTTTCCGGCGATCTCGGTCCCGGTGCGGACATGCGTGCGCCGCCACAGCATTTCATGACGCGGCATGGCGGCGATTACGCTGCCGGTCTGCCGGAACGGCCGGGATACGGCTTTTCCGACGATGTGATTATGCTGCCGACACATGGCGTCACCCATATCGATGCCCTCGCGCATGTCTGGCGGGACGGTGTTATGTACAATGGTTTCCCGGCGTCGCGCGTCACCAGTCGCGGTGCGTCACGCTGTGGCATCGACAAGCTCGGCGCGATCGTGACACGGGCGCTGTTTGTGGATTTCGCGGCTGCGGATTTGCCTGCGGATCATGCGATTGGCATCCACGATCTGAAGGCCCGGATGACCGATCTCAAGCTGGAACCGCAACCGGGTGATGCGCTGTTGATACGCACCGGATGGCTCGGGCGCTGGCGCGAAGGACGCGCGGACAAGTCGGTTACTCCGGGGCTGCATCACGATTGTGCGGAGTGGATTGCCGATTCCGGGTTCGCATTGGTCGGTGCCGACAATATTGCGGTCGAAGCCATCCCCTCGCGCGATCCCGGCTGCGCGATGCCTTTGCATATCGCCTTGATGCGCGACAGAGGCGTTTACCTGGCCGAGCTTTTTGATCTGGACCAGCTCGCCGCCACTGGCCGAAACGAAATGCTGCTGATGATCGCGCCGCTCTCGATACGCGGAGGAGTCGGCAGCCCGATAACTCCGGTTGTTGTGTTGTAACAGTCAACATTGATGTTGACTGATGCTGATAGGCTGTTACGATGCTGGTAATTCGCAGTTGAGACGCGTTGGGAGGAAAGTGTGTATGGCCCAGTGGAACTTTAGCGACATCTATGCCGAGGTGGCGCGGGTTATTCCCGATGCGGTAGCGCTGATTCAGGGAGAGCGGAAAGTCATCTGGCGTGATCTCGACGCCCGTTCGACGGCTCTCGCCGCCCGGATGGTGGCAGGTGGTTTGAAGCGGCAAGACAAGGTCGCGCAGTATCTCTATAACTGCCCCGAATATCTGGAATCCGTTCTTGCGGCTTTCCGCGGCGGCTTCGTGCCGCTGAACACCAATTTCCGTTACGGACCTGACGAGCTTACCTATCTGTGGTCGAATGGTGATGTGGCCACGGTAGTGTTTCATGGTTGTTTTGCATCCGTCATCGAGCAGATGCGCAACCGTGTGCCGGGCGTAAAATTATGGCTGTGGGTCGATGACGGCAGCGGGGATTGTCCCGACTGGGCTGTGTCCTACGAGGCAGCGGCGTCGACGCCTGTGGTTTCGGGCTGGCGCCCGTGGGATTTGAGCGGAGATGATCTGCTGCTTCTCTACACCGGCGGCACTACGGGGATGCCAAAGGGTGTCGCGTGGCGGCAGGAAGATTTGTTCCTGCGGCTGAACACCGAAAATGGCGACGACTTTCCCGAGGAGGCTGATCTCGATTTCCTGCGCGATAAGATATCGACCAGGGGCCGTCCGCATCTGTCGGCGGGACCGCTGATGCATGGCGCGGGCCTTCTGACCTGCTTCATGACGCTTTCGCGAGGTGGTGCGATCTCGCTGCTGCCCCAACGAACTTTCAAGGCCGAAGACCTGCTTGAGACGATCGAGCGTGACCGCGTGGCTACGCTGATGTGGGTCGGCGACGCCTTTGCGCGACCGGTGCTGGCTGCATTGTGCGACAATCCGGGTCGCTGGGATCTGTCCTCGCTGCGAGTAATCATCTCGTCGGGCGTGGTATTCAGCGCCGAAATCAAACAGGGCCTCCTTGAACACATTCCGCATGTCACCATCTCGGATGTCTTCGGTTCGTCAGAGACAATGTCGCTGGGCCGGTCGGTGACGCAAAAGGGCAAAGTGCACAAGACCGCGACCTTCAAAGCCAAGGACACGACCCGCGTCATTACGGCGGATGGGCGTGACGTGGTTCCGGGATCGGGCGAGCGCGGCCTACTGGCAATCGGCGGTCGGCAACCGGTGGGCTATTATAACGACCCCGAGAAGTCGGCGACGACCTTCCGCATCATTGACGGGAAGCGTTATGTGGTTCCCGGCGACTGGGCGACCGTCGAGGTCGACGGCACCGTCACTCTGATCGGTCGCGGGTCGGAATGCATCAATACCGGCGGTGAGAAGGTTTTTCCCGAAGAGGTCGAAATCGTCCTGAAGCGACATCCCTCTGTTTATGACGCCGTCGTGCTCGGCATACCTAACGACAGGTTCGGCGAGTCGATTCTCGCGGTGATCGAACTTGCCGAAGGCCAGCCAGAGCCGACCGAACAGGGACTCATCGAGCACGTCAAGCAACATCTTGCCTCCTACAAGGCTCCGCGTCAGGTGATGTTGGTCACTAGCCTCGATCGGTTGCCGAACGGCAAGGCCGATCTGAAGGCGGTGAAGGCGATGGTTTCGCGGTCGCTGGAACTTGCATGACCGACCAATCCGGAAAATTTAGGCAAAGAACGCCGGCTGTGCACCCTTCGGTCAACATAGATGTTGATTTGCGATTGTGCAGGCTCGACGGTGTGGACAAGCAGGCGGTCCCTGACGGCTGCGAAGCAGGAGGCAAGCGAAATGGCTGAACGACCTCAAGTATGGATTGAGGGGGTTGCTCTGGAGATCAGCTGGGCTGACCCGCGCCGCAGCCTGACCGATCTGATTTTCGATACGGTACGCGCCGCCGTGGACGATGCGGGCAGGGGTTTCGACAATATCGATTCCGTCGTGCTGGCGGCGCACGATCTGGTGGATGGGCGGTCGCTTTCCTCGATGGTGACCGCTCCGGCCGCCGGTGCGTATTTGCGCGATGAAATCCGTTACGGTGATGACAGCGCCGCGGCGCTGGTGGCTGGCATTACCAGAATTGAATCCGGGGAATCGGAGCGTACGATCGTCGCGGCCTGGGGCCGGGCTGCTGAACATGACGTGGATGCGGTGTCGCGGGCGCTGTTTGATCCAGTCCTGCTATCCGGCCTTGGCCTCGACGAGTTGCAGATCGCGGCAATGAATGCACAACGCTGGCGTCAGGATGGTGGTGACCTCTCCCATGTGGCCGCAGCGCAAGCGCGAAGAGCCGCCAATGCCCGCGCGAATTCACGCGCCCTTGCCGAAGGTGGGCGTCGCAGCGCGCCGAGTTGGCCGCTTGAAGTCGACCATTTGCCCCTATGGGCCGATGTTGTCTCGGCGGTGGTGATTTCCGGGCGGCCTTCTGGGGTGAAGATCCGCGGGCTTGGGCAATCGTCCGAACCTTACTGGCCCGGCGACAGAGAACTTGCGCGGGCTCCCGCGCTGGCGGCGGCCGCCGGTCTCGCACTTGCAGAAGCGGATGTGGCCGTCTCCGAAATCGACATGTTCGAACTGGACGGGTTGACCCTTTACGACGAGGCGGTCGCCTTCGAGGCGGTGGGGCTGGCTCCGCACGGACAGGGCATGCAGGTGCTGGCTGCGGACCCGCGCTGCAATCCATCAGGGGGCAGCGCTGCGGGCTATTGCGCGCCGGCCATGGGACTTGCCCGCGTGGTCGAGGCTGCATTGCAATTGCGGGGAACGGCCGGTGCGATCCAGCAGAAGCAGCCGAAACTGGCGATGGCGTCGGGCTCCAGTCTCGTCGCGCAGCAGACGCAAACGGTTATTGTGATGGAGGCGGTATGAGCGGCGCGGCAATCATCGGAGTCGGCCAGACCGGCTATCGACGGTCCTTTCCCGACAAGAGTTCACGCGAGCTGATCTGGGACGCGGCGGAGGAAGCGCTGGAAGATTCCGGACTCGGCATCGACGACATCGACGTCATCCTGGCGGGCGTCGCCCCGGACGCCCTGGCGGGCGAGAATTCGGTGGAGCGCAGCGGCATGATGGGCCGGGGCAAGCCCTTCATGCGGATCAATACCGGTGGCGTCACGGGCTCGTCGGCGGTGCTTGCCGCCAACACATTCGTGCTGTCGGGCCGGGCGAAGGCGGTGCTGGTCGTCGGTCTTGAACGAATGGGACAGGCGACGTCATCGCAGCAGGTGTTCAACACCATCTTCGACCCTGTCTACGAGAAGGATTTCCCGCTGACCACCATCACCATGGCGGCGCTGCGCGCCTCGATGTTGATGCGACTTTACGGCTATACTGAGCGGCACTGGGCGCAGATCGCCTCGCGCAGTTTGCGCAATGCGCTGAAAAATCCGCTGGCGCACATGCACAAGGATGTGTCGCCGGAGGATGTGCTCAACTCGCCGATGCTGGCCTGGCCGATCCACCGGTTCGAGGCTTGCCCGATGTCAGAGGGCGCTTGCGCCCTGGTCGTCACCAATGCCGATCTGGCGAAAGGCAGGAGCGCTGCCTGGATTCAAGGGGCAGCGTCGACGACCGACAGCTATGCGATGGGCGACCGTATCCGCCGGCCGGGAGCCAACCTCGTTGACCTGCTGTCGTTGCGCATGTCGGCAGAGCGGGCCTACCGGCAGGCCGGCATCACCGATCCCCGCCGCGAGGTACGCGTTGTCGAACTCTATTCGGCCTTCTCCAGCGCCGAGGCGATGGCCTATCCGGCGCTCGGCTTCTGCGCGCCGGAAAATGGCCCGCGTTTTGTCGAGGCCCAGTTCGAAGATGAGAGCCTTCCGCGCTTCAACCCTTCGGGCGGGCCGCAAGGAGCCAACCCGGTTAGTGTGACCGCCATGGTCCGCATCGCCGAATGTGCGTTGCAGGTCCGTGACATGGCGGGCGAACGTCAGGTGGCGGATGTCGAACGCGCGGTTGCGACCGGGCAGGGCGGCGCCACGCAATTCTCGACGGTCTGCGTCCTTGGCAGACGGCCAGTGCAATAGGAGACCGATGTGAGCGTCATGGAAAACCCGTCCGACCTGATCACGATTCAGGGACAGTGGAAATTCGACTACACCTACTTCGCCGGCGAGCACGCCAGCCGCTTCTTCCGCGAGTTGCGAGAGAACCGGAAGATCATGGGCACCCGTTGCCCGAAATGCGAAAGACTGCTCGTGCCGGCGCGCGGTTTCTGCGACGCGTGCATGGAACGCACGACCGACTGGGAAGAAGTCGGGCCTGAAGGCACGCTTGAAACCTTCACCATCATCACTGCTGCCTTTCCAGGGTTGCCCAAGCCTCCGATCATTATGGCATATGTGACGCTAGATGGCGCCGACACCGCACTGATAAATCTTGTCCACGGGCTCGATCTGACCAACATCGATGCGGCGGCCGCAAAGTTGAACAGCCTGCCGCGGGTCAGGGTCGAGTTCGTAGACGATCCGCAGGGCAGGATCACCGATTTCTCGTTCAGGCTGATCTGATCAGATGACTGGCATAGTCACCAACCGTAGCCCCGGTGGGCGCGCCAGTATCGTCGGCATCGGCGAGACCGCCTATATGCGTGGCACCGACCAGTCAGTCCTGCAAATGATAGTCGAAGCGAGCATGTCCGCGATCGACGACGCTGGCCTGTCGCCGAAGGACATCGACGGCATCATTCCGCCGCCGGGCTTCGTGGCCTGGGACGAGATCGGCGCGCATATCGGCGTATCCGACATTCGCTATACGGCCTGCCCGCAAATGGGCGGAGCAAGCCCGGTCGCGGCGGTCATCAATGCGGCGATGGCCGTGTCGGCCGGTATGGCAACGGCGGTCCTGATACCGATCGGATGGAACGGCTATTCGGCGCTTCGCCCGAGGCCCGACGCGCGCCCCAACAAGCGCCGTTTCCAAGCCGCTTTCTTCGAGACCGTGCGCAATTATTATGCGCCCTATGGCCTTCGTTCCGCGCCCTGGTGGTATTCGCTGTATTTGCAGCGCTATGTCGAGGTCTACGGCGTGCCGCCGGAGGCCGCCGGCGCGGTGGCGGTCGCCTGCCGCAAGCATGCGCAATTGAACGGAACCGGCGTGATGGCCGGCAAGCCTCTGACAATGGAAGACTATCTGGAGTCTTCTTTCATCGCTGAACCCCTGCGCAAATTCGACTGCTGCGTTGAAACTGACTGCGCCGCGGCGGTGGTGGTGACATCTCCGGAGCGCGCGCGCGACCTGAAGCATATGCCGGTCACCTTCCTTGGTGGGGCCGAGGGCCATCCGAACCGTCCCGATGAGTTGGTCAACCGTCCCGACATCCTCAAGCTCGGTCTGGACTATGCGGCTCCCCGCGCCTTTGCCATGGCCGGGGTCAGGCCACAGGACATGGATTTCCTGCAAGTCTATGACTGCTTCACCTATATCGTGCTGCTGGAACTCGAAGCGCTCGGTTTTGCGGAGCGCGGCGGCGCAGCCGATTTCGTCAAGGACGGCAATATCGAGATTGGCGGCAAATTTCCGCTGAATACGCATGGCGGATTGATGTCGCAGGGACATTGCTGGGGGATGAACCATATCGTGGAAGCGGTGCGCCAACTGCGCCATGACGCTGGCGCCGCACAGGTCCAGAACTGCGAGATTGGCCTTGTCACAGGCTATGGCGATCTGGGCGACGGCACCGTCGCCATTCTGGGAAGGGGTCATTGATGGCAAGTGTGAAACCTAAGGTCCAGCCGGACGATCTCGACGCCGCGTTCTTCAACGCGGTAGCGAAAGAAGGTCGCATTTGCCTGCAAAACTGCGACGATTGCGGCACCTGGACCCACCCGGCACGGTATTTCTGTCCGAAATGCAGCTCGCGGAACCAGAGTTTCCGGCCGGTGAGTGGCGAGGCGGTGATCCATTCCTATACGATCTCACACTTTTCGGTTGAGCCGCAATGGAAGGACAAGGTTCCCTATGCGGCGATTGTTGCCGAGACCGCGGAAGGTCCGCGTCTGGTGACTCGCACAGAAATTCCACGCGACCGCATCGCGATCGGGGTTCCAATCCGCGTCACTGCTGAAGTGATAGACGATGAGTTTTCGTTCTTCTGGTCGAGCCTGCCGGAGGATGTGGCATGAGCGAAGCCCCAATCCTGTTCCGCAAGACCGGCGGCATAGCCGAAGTGGTTTTGAACCGCCCGGAAAAGCGCAACGCCCTGAACCCCGAAATGATTGTGCGGCTCGCCCGCGCCTGGGACGACATCGCCGCGGATCCGTCGATCCGCGTCGTCGTGCTGAAGGGCGCGGGAGACAAGACCTTCTGCGCTGGAGCTGATCTGGGTAGGCTGACGCCACTTCTGACCCGCGCCAGGCAGGCCGAGGATGAATGGGACGAGGCCATGCTGGCCGACCCCAAGATACTCAATCGCGCGATGCTGCGGCGCGACGATTTCTTTATCCCGGTGGTGGCGGCGATGCGCGGCGCCATCGTGGCGGGCGGCATGGAACTGGCGCTGGCCTGCGACCTGCGGGTCATCGCCGACGATTGCGTCATGGGGCTGCTGGAAGTACAGCGCGGCTTGATTCCGGCGGCCGGCGGCGTTGCGCGCGTGTCGCGTCAGATCGCCAGCGCCGTCGCCGCCGAGATCCTGCTGATAGGCGACCGGATCGATGCGGCCGAAGCGCTGCGTTGCGGCCTAGTCAATCGGGTGGTGCCGGCAGCGGACGTCGACGCGACTGCTGATGCGTTGGCCGCGCGCATGGCGCAAAACTCGCCTTTGGCGATGCGTAAGGCGAAGGAGGCGATGCTAGGCGGTTCTGGCCGCAGCCTTGCCGATGCATTCGCGGCGGAGGACGCCTGCATCAAGGTGCTGTTGCGTTCCGAGGACGCGCGCGAAGGATCACGCGCCTTCATGGAAAAGCGCGCACCCAACTTCACGGGTCGCTAGGAGCAGGCAGATGATCGTTCGCAATTATTCCGAGATGTCCGCTCTGGTCACCGGAGCCACCGGTGGCATTGGTTTCGAGATTGCGGCGCAGTTGGCCGAAGCCGGCGTGCCGCGCGTCGCCTTCAACGGGCGCAATGTCGAAAAGGGCGACGACGCCCTCCGGCGGCTGCGCGCCCGTGCGCCCGATTGCGACTTTCATTTCATCTGGGCTGACCCCCGCACCTATGGTGCGGCTTCCGCCATGGTGGACGAGGCTGTCGCCGCGTTGGGGACGCTTGACGTGCTGGTCACCTCGATCCCCGGCCATTTATCGCCGCAGCCATTCCATCAGGTGCCTCCGGAGGCGTTCGACGAACAGATGCAGTCCCATTTCGGCAGCGTCATTTATACCTGTCGGGCCGCCCTTCCTCACATGATGAAGCGCGAGGGGGGAGTCATCATCAATCTGGCGTCGGATGCGGCAAAGATCGCGACGCCGGGGGAAGCGCTTCAGGGTGCGCTCAAGTCGGCGGTGGTGATGTTTTCGCGGACGCTGGCGCTGGAGGCCGCGCGCGACGGATTGCGCGTCCATGCGATTACCCCTTCCATCGTCCGGGACACCTCGGCCTATCAACGCGTCATGGCGAGCGATTTTAGCCAGAAACTGTTTGCGAAGGCCGAGGCCAAGGCGAAGCTGGGCGTGGTCACGCCCAGCGATATCGCGCCGCTTGCGGTGTTCCTTGCCGGGCCGCTTTCTTCGCGGATGACGGGCCAGGCGATCAGCGTTAATGGCGGCATTTCGGCGGCCTGACGGTGAAAGCTGGGAGAACGGACGCCGCGCTTGTCGAACCTTCAGCCGAGAGATCCGGCGACGGGGCGGCTGGAGAAATTGCGCGGCCATGGTCTGAACCGCCCGGCGAAGGGGAGGCGATAGAGGTTGCTCCCGGCCTATTGTGGATGCGGTTGCCGCTGCCGCTTCGGCTGAACCATGTCAATGTCTATGCGCTTGCCGACCGTGGCTCCTGGACGATCGTCGACGCGGGATATGGAAGCGAGGAGACGTTCTCGGTCTGGGAGCGTCTTCTTGCAGGTCCGCTTAGCGGCAGGCCTGTCGGACGGCTGATCGTTACGCATTTTCATCCAGATCATGTCGGGGCGGCGGGCTGGCTCTTGCGCCGCACCGGCGCAGAACTTCTCATGACCCGCAGTGAGTTCCTGCTCGCCCTTTTGCGCAGGGCCGAAACAGCGCCCGACAGTCAGGCGCTGGAAACGGAGTTTTTTCGTAGCCATGGCGCAGGTCCGGAACTGTTGGGATCGATAGGCCGTCGTGTTGCGGGGTTCAGAGCGGCTGTGACGCACCTACCGCCGCAGGCGAGGATATTGGCGGATGGTGATATTCTGGAAATCGGGGAGCGGGTCTGGCAGATTGCTACCGGCGGTGGGCATTCGCCTGAACAGATCGTGCTCCACAGTCTGTCTGACGGGCTGTTGCTCTCGGCAGATCACCTGATCGATCGGATATCGCCCAACATTCCGCTGTCCTATCTCGAACCCCATGACGACCCTCTGGCGACTTACATGGCCGTGCTGGAGCGGCTCGATGCGCGAGTTGCCCCGGACAGTCTCGTTCTTCCCGGACACAGATTGCCTTTCTATGGAGCTCATCCACGGATTCGCGAACTGATTTCTCATCATCATCACACGCTCGAAAAGATCCTCAAGGCATGTGCGGAAACGCCAAGGCAAGGCGCGGATCTGATCGCGACCGTTTATGAGCGCAGTTTCGGCGCGGACGGGCAAGCTCTCGCCCTGTCCGAAATTCTGGCACATCTCAGCTATCTGGAACGCTTAGGTAAGCTGCAGAAGGAGGTCAGGTCCGAAGGGCGAATTTTTTTCTGGATTTGATCGCAAAATAAGCCAGCGCGGATGTCGGCTCTTCGGCTCAGGCACGCTTCGCCGCGGCCATGCGTTTCGGTTGTGTTGCAACGTTTTGAATACCGTTTTTGTGGCAAGGAGAGCTTCTGATCTTTCGGAGGATTGAATGTTCAAGGGCCGCCAGTTTGACCAGTCAGTCATCCTGCTTTGCGTGCGCTGG
>Ga0182741_1002172_pt1 | contig 23508 bp, 27 predicted proteins | sample eDN5th37CBELigOP_FD_128874 | JGI IMG/M metagenome (GOLD analysis project Ga0182741, IMG submission 128874) | Enriched Organic Plus compost microbial communities from Emeryville, California, USA - eDNA 5th pass 37_C BE-Lig OP (version 2) (version 2) ... | reverse complement strand
GTGCCGCGTGGCGTGCGTTTCCGGGTCGAACTGCCGGACGGTCCATCGCGGGGCTACGTCTGCGAGAACTTCGGCGCCGCGCTGCGCCTGCCGGACCTGGGACCGATCGGCGCCAACGGCCTGGCCAATCCGCGAGATTTCGAAACCCCGCGCGCGGCGTACGAGGACGTGGACGGCGATTTCGAACTGATCGCCAAATTCCAGGGCCACCTATGGCGCGCCGCGATCGGCCATTCGCCGCTGGACGTGGTCGGCTGGCATGGCAACTACGCGCCCTATCGCTACGACCTGCGCCACTTCAACACGATCGGGTCGATCAGCTTCGATCATCCGGACCCCTCCATCTTCACCGTGCTGACCTCGCCCAGCGACACCCACGGCACCGCCAACCTGGATTTCGTGATCTTCCCGCCGCGCTGGCTGGTGGCGCAGGACACGTTCCGGCCGCCGTGGTTCCACCGCAACATCGCCAGCGAGTTCATGGGCCTGATCACCGGCGTGTACGACGCCAAGGCGGAAGGTTTCGCACCGGGCGGCGCCTCGCTGCACAACTGCATGACCGGGCACGGACCGGATGCGGCGACGTTCGAGAAGGCCAGCGCGGCGGATCTGACCCGGCCGGACATCATCCGCGACACAATGGCCTTCATGTTCGAAACCCGAGCGGTGATACGCCCCACCGCCCAGGCGCTGGAAGCGGGCCACCGCCAGCGCGATTACCTGGCCTGCTGGGCCGGGCTGCAGAAGCACTTCCGCGCGCCGGGCTGAAGCGTTCGCGACAGGTTCACGGCGACACGCTAGGCTGCGGGCTTTCCCACGGAGCCGCCGCCATGATGCCTGCCACCAAGCCGGTCCTGTTGTCTTTCGCCCTGACGCTCGTCCTGGCCGCGTGCAAGCCGCCGGCCACGCCGACGCCGGCCGCTGAAGCGGAGGCGCCCCCGCCGCCCGCGGCCAGCGCTCCGGCGGAAACCGAGACGCCTCCCGCCACCGATCCGGCCGCACCGCCCGTGCTGGCCCAGGCCGGACTGGCCGGCTTCGGCGACATGAAACTCGGCAGCAGCGAGGAAGAAGCCAGGCGCGCATGGGGTGGTGAACTGAAATCGCTGGGGGCCAGCGAGGGCAGCACCTGCCACTATCTGCTGCCGAAATGGGCGAAGGACGGCAACGAACTGGCGTTCATGATCGAGGACGGCAGGTTCGTCCGCTACGATGTCGGCACGGACAAGGAAACCGCGCCCGGCGGCGGCAAGGTCGGCATGCAGGCCGATGCGCTGCAGAAGCTCTATCACGACAGCCTCCAGTCCACCCCGCACAAGTACGTCGAAGGTGGCCGCTATCTGTCGATGGATGCCAGCGGCGTGGCACCGAGCCGGTTGGTGTTCGAAATCGGCGCCGAAGGCAAAGTCACCCGCTGGCGGGTCGGCCTGAGCCCGCAGGCCGACTACGTGGAAGGCTGTTCCTGAGCGGACTTCGCCGTCCTTGCCCGGCTGGTGGCTGGCCGCCGCCCGGGCATAGAATCGGCCATCGACGCGAGGAGGCGCACGGATGGAAGCATGGGGTTATTTCCTGCTGGGACTGGTGCTGTTGGCACTGGGGGGCGATTCCATCGTCAAGGGCGCTTCGGCGCTGGCGCAGCGCCTGGGCGCCTCGCCCTTCGTCGCCGGCCTGCTGCTGATCGCGTTCGGCACTTCATTGCCGGAGTTGGCGGTCAATGCACGCGCGGCATGGGTCGGTGCGCAGGATCTCGCGCTCGGCAACGCCGTCGGCAGCAACATCGTCAACCTCGGACTGACCCTGGGCCTGGCGGCGCTGTGTGCGCCGCTGCTGGTGCGGATGCGATTGCTCTCGCCCCTGTTGCTGCTGTTGATCGCCGCGACCCTGGTATTGATCGTGCTGGGCCTGGACGGCGTGATCGGGCGGGTCGAGGGCGGCGTACTGCTGGTGGCCTTCGTCGCCATGCTGGGTTTCCTGTTCGCTCGCGGCGCGCGCGAAAGCGAACCGGTGCGTGCCGAGGTCGCGGGCTATGCGGGTCCGGTGGTCGCCTGGTGGCAAGCGCTGCTGCGGCTGGTCGTCGCCATCGCGCTGCTGTACTTCGGCGCCAAGTTCATCGTCCAGTCCGCGACCACGATCGGCGCCGGTCTCGGTCTGACGCCGCTGCTGTCCGGACTGCTGCCGGTGGCGATCGGCACCGCGCTGCCGGAAGTCGCGGCCGCGATCGCCGCGGCGCGGCGCGGGCAGGGCGACATGGTGGCCGGCCACGTGATCGGCTCCAGCCTGTTCAACCTGCTGGTGGTGGTGGGCGGCATGGCGCTGTTCCGGCCGCTGCCGCTGCCGACGTCCTTCGTGCGGCTGGAACTGCCGGCAGCCATCGCCTTCGCGGTGATGCTGCTGCCGATGCTGCGCGGCGATCTGCGCATCAGCCGCGGCGAAGGCGCGCTGCTGGCGCTGGCGTTCGTGGCCTGGGTGGTGCTGGAAATCGCGATGCTGGCCTGATCAGATCGGCTCGTCTTCCGCGCGTTCGCCCGTCCGCGCCTCGGTCTTTCCCGGTTCGGGCGGGCGGCTGGCCATTTTCAGTGACAGCGCCGCCTTGGCCATCAGGTGCGCGCTGATGGGCGCGGTGATGAACAGGAACGCGGTGACCAGCAGTTCGCGCGGCTGCGGATCGCTGCCCAGCGACGCGTGGTAGCCGACCGAGGCCAGCAGCACGCAGCCCACGCCCAGCGTGCTGGCCTTGGTCGGGCCGTGCAGGCGCTTGAAGAAGTCGGACAGCTTGGCCAGGCCATAGGAGCCGACCAGGATGAAGAAGCTGCCGACCGCCAGCAGCGCGGCGAGCAGGATGGCGATCAGCATGTTCATTCGACGATGTCCCGGCGCAGGATGTACTTGCTCAGCACCACGGTGCCGACGAAGCCCAGCATCGCGATGATCAGCGCGGCCTCGAAATAGATCGGCGTATCCAGGTGCATGCCGAACAGCATCAGTTCGGCGATGGCGGCGACGAACAGGGTATCCAGCGCGAGGATCCGATCCGGCACGGTCGGGCCGCGCAGCAGCCGCCACAACGCCAGCAGCATGGCCAGGCCGACCACGTGCATGGAGGCGACGATGGCGACGGCGACGATGGCTTCGGGCGTCATGGGAAAATCTCCATCAGGGGCGCTTCGTAGCGCTGCTTGATCTGGGCGATGACCGCGTCGGGATCCTTCAGATCGAAGACATGCACGAGCAGGTGGCGGCGGTCGTCGGACAGCACCGCCGACAGCGTGCCGGGGGTCAGGGTGATGATGCTGGTCAGCGCGGCGATGCCGTGGATGTTGCCGATGTCCAGCGGCACCCAGACGAAGCCGGGCGTGATCGCCGATTCCGGCCCGAGCACGCGGCGCGCGACTTCGATGTTGGATCGGACGATGTCCCAGCCCAGTACCCACAGCATCCGCGGCACCTGGCGCAGGCGGCCGATGCGCGCGAACTCGCGATCCAGGCGGGCCGCGAACAGCGGCACCACCACCGCGAGTATCAGCGCGAGCAACGCGTGGCCCCAACTGAGGGCCGAGTTCATCAGCAGCCAGAAGCAGAAGATCGTCAGGCTCAGCGGCCAGGAGGGAATCCAGCGCTTCATCAGGGCGCCCTCATCGCAGGCAACCGAGCGCGGACCTGCTCCACGTAGGCGTCGGGCGAAAGCAGTTGCGTGGCCGCGGCGCGGGTGTAGTCCAGGATAGGCGCGGCGGCCAGCGCCATCGCCACGCCGTAGCCCAGCAGGAGCAGGGTGGCGGCGGTCTCCAGCCTGCGCGCGGGCGCCGGCGGCGCATCCGCCGGCATCGGCGGGACGGCATCGGGCGGCACGCGCCAGAACAGCCGCGTACCCGCGCGCGCCATGCCCACCAGCACCAGGAAACTGCTCGCCAGCAACACCAGCCAGACCCAGCGCTGCTCGACCGTGGCCATCATCAGCAGGAGTTTGCCGACGAAACCCGACAGCGGCGGCAGGCCGGCCAGCGAAACCGCGGCAATCAGGAACATCAGTCCGGGCAGGGTTTTGGCCGGCACCGGCAGGCCGCGATCGCCGCGGTCGCCATCGGCACCGCGGCGGCGGCGGACCAGATCCGCGATCAGGAACAGCGCGGCACCGGCGAAGGTACTGTGAGCCAGATAGTACAGGCCGGCCCCGATCGTCCCTTCGCGCGCCAGCGAGAACGCGATGAACAGCGTGGCCGCCGACACCAGCACCAGATAGGCGGCCAGTGCCCGCAGCCGCACGGCGGCCATCACGCCCAGCGAAGCCAGCGCCAGCGTGAGCACGCCGGCCGGCAACAGCCAGTCCCACGCGAAACCCGCCAACGCACCCGCCGATGCGCCGAACAGCAACAGGCCGACCCGCAGCACCGCATACAGGCCGACCTTGGTCATGATCGCGAACAGGGCGGCGACCGCGGCCGGCGCGTGCGCGTAGGTCTGCGGCAGCCACAGATACATCGGCAACAGCGCCGCCTTGGTGCAGAACACCAGCAGCAACAGTCCGGCGGCGGCCTGTATCAGCGGCAGATCCGCGGCCGGCGCCTGCGCCACCTTCACCGACATCTCGGCCATGTTGAGCGAGCCCAGCAGCGCGTACAGCAGGCCGAGCGCCATCAGGAACAGGGTCGAGGCGGCGATGTTGACGCTCACGTAATGGAAGCCCGCGCGCATGCGGTCCCCGCGTCCGCCGCTGAGCATCAAGCCGTAGGAAGCGATCAGGAGCACTTCGAAGAACACGAACAGGTTGAACAGATCGCCGGTCAGGAAGGCGCCGTTCAAACCCATCAGCTGGAACTGGAAGAACGCATGGAAATGCGGCGCGCGCCGATCCCAGCCGGCGCCGGCATGCAGCAGGCAGGCCACCGCCAGCAGTGCCGACACCAGCACCAGCATCGCCGACAAACGATCCACCATCAGGCTGATGCCCAGTCGCGCCGGCCAGTCGCCGAGCAGGTAGACCTGCACGGTGCCGCCGGCGACCGCGTGCAGCAGGGCGATCGCCACCGCCAACTGCACGGCCAGCGACAGCCCGGCAACCACGCGTTGCGGCACCATGCCGAAGCGGCGGTGTTCGGCGAACAGCGCCAGTGCCGCGGCGAACAGCGGAACCAGGATCGGCAGCAGCGGAAGGTGGTTCATGCCTTCCTCCGCCGGTCTTCGTGGTACGCGTCCACGCGCGCTTCGTGGCGATGTTCGCCGGCGCCGCCGTCCACGTGATCACTGCCGTTGTCGGCGCGGCTGCGGATCGCCAGCACGATGCTGACCGCGGTCATGGCAAAGGCGATCACGATCGCCGTCAGCACCAGCGCCTGCGGCAGCGGATCGGTGTAATAGGCCAGGGTGGTCGCCACACCGTCGCGCAGCACTGGCGGCTTGCCGGCCACCACCCGCCCGCCGGCGAAGATCAGCAGGTTGGTCGCATACGAAAGCAGGGTCATCCCGAGAATGACGTCGAAGGTGCGCGCGCGCAGCAGCAGGTACACGCCGGAGGCGGTGAGCAGGCCGATCGCGCTGGCCAGGGCGAGTTCCATCAGCGTTCCACCTCGCCGGTCCGGAGTGAGCGTTGGCCAGGATCGATGACACCGTCGCGGGCCGCCTGCGTGCGCGAGGGCTTGATCGTGCCCAGCATGGACAGGATCAGCATCGCGCCGCCGAACACCACCAGGTAGACGCCGGTATCGAACACCATCGCGCTGGTCAGTTCCACGTCGCCCGCCAGCGGCAGCGTCCAGACCACGTGGCCGCTGGTCAGGAAGGGATGGCCCAGCGCCAGCGGCGCCACGCCGCCCAGGCCCGCGACCAGCAGTCCGACACCGATGCAGCGCACGTAGTCGAAACCGAATCGCGATTCGACCGAGGCTGCACCCTGCATGACGTACTGCATCAACAGCGGCACCGCCAGCACCAGGCCGGCGATGAAGCCGCCGCCCGGTGCATTGTGCCCGCGCAGGAACAGGAAGAACGAGACCGTCAGGGTCAGCGGGAACATGATCTGGGCCAGATCCGCCGGCACCGGCAGCGGAATCGGCGGGCCGGGCATGATCTTCTCCGGTGCCATCCGCGAGCGTCGCAGCAACGCGTGCACCAGCAGCGCGGCGATGCCGAACACCGTGATCTCGCCGAAGGTATCGAAGCCGCGGAAGTCGACCAGGATCACGTTGACGACGTTGCGGCCGAAAGCTTCCGGCAGCGAGCGCGCCAGCATTTCCTCGCCGATGCCGCCGGCCGGGCGGGTCATCGCCGCATACGCCAGCATCGCCACGCCGATGCCGGCGGCCAGTGCGATCGCGATGTCGCGCCAGCGGCGCAGGGTGTCGCGTTCCGGCGGCGAACGGAAGGGCAGGTAGTGCATGCCCAGCAGCAGCAGCGGCAGGCTGACCATTTCCACCAGCAACTGGGTCAGCGCGAGATCCGGTGCCGACAGGAAGACGAAGGTCAGGCTGACCGCCAGGCCCGCGCCGCCCAGCAGGATCAGCACGACCAAGCGTTGCCGGTACCACCGCAGCGAAGTGATGGCGCAGGCGGCCAGCAATCCCCACAGGATCCAGCCCAGCGGCGGCATCGGTTGCGGCGCGCGCCATTCGATCGCGGGATGCCCGGCCAGGAAGGGCGCCACGCCCACCGCGATCGCCGCGAGTACCAGCCACGCCAGGCTGCGCTGCAGGCTGCCGTTGGCGAGGCGGCGCGTCAGCCGCTGCGCCAGCGCGAACAGCGCCTCGACGTTGAACAGGAAGATGCGCCGCCCCAGCGACTGGCGGACGATGGCGTGCAGATCCAGCAGCCGGCGCAGCCCGAAGTACAACGCCACGCCGCCGACCAGGCTGACCACGCTCATCAGCAGCGGCAGGTTGAGGCCGTGCCAGACCGCCAGGCTGTAGTCCGGCGCGGCGTCGCCGAGCGTGCCGTGCACCGCCGCGCCCAACACCGGCGCGATCGTCCAGGCCGGCACGATGCCGACGATCAGGCACAGCACCACCAGGATTTCGACCGGAATCTTCATCCAGCGCGCAGGTTCGTGCGGCATGTGTTCGAGCGCGCGCGGTCCCTTGCCGAAGAAGGTGTCATGGACGAACCGCAGGCTGTAGGCGACGCCGAAGATGCCGGCCAGCACCGCGATCAGGCTCATCGCCAGGCGCATGGTCGCGTGCGCGTCGCTCATGTCCAGCGTTTCGGCGAAGAACATTTCCTTCGACAGGAAACCGTTGAGCAGCGGCACGCCGGCCATCGCCAGGCTGGCGATGATCGCCAGCGTGCTGGTGAAGGGCAGGTAGTGGCGCAGGCCGCCGAGACGGCGCATGTCGCGGGTGCCCGCCTCGTGATCGATGATGCCGGCGGCCATGAACAGCGAGGCCTTGAACACCGCGTGGTTGAGGATGTGGAACAGGCCGGCGACCACCGCCATCGGCGTGGACAGGCCGAACAGCAGCGTGATCAGGCCCAGGTGCGAGATGGTCGAATAGGCCAGCAGGCCCTTGATGTCCTGCTGGAAGATCGCCTGCCACGCGCCGATCAGCAACGTCGCCGCGCCGATCGCGCTGACCAGGTAGAAGAACAGTTCGCTGCCGGCCAGCGCCGGGTGCAGGCGCGCCAGCAGGAACACGCCGGCCTTCACCATCGTGGCCGAATGCAGGTAGGCCGACACCGGCGTCGGCGCCGCCATCGCGTGCGGCAGCCAGAAATGGAACGGGAACTGCGCGCTCTTGGTGAACACGCCCAGCAGCACCAGCACCAAGGTCAGCGGATACAGCGCGTGGGCACGGATCCGCGGACCCGCGGCCAGTACGTCGTCCAGTTGGTAGCTGCCGGCGATGTGGCCCAGCAGCAACACGCCCGCGAGCAGCGCGAGCCCGCCGCCACCGGTGATCGCCAGCGCCATCCGCGCGCCTTCGCGCGCGTCCTGGCGCTGGTGCCAGTAACCGATCAACAGGAACGAACTGATGCTGGTCAGTTCCCAGAACACCAGCAGCAGGATCAGGTTCCCCGCCAGCACCACGCCCAGCATCGATCCCATGAACAGCAACAGGTACGCATACAGGCGCACCGCCGAATCGCGCGCGCTCAGGTAGTAATGCGCGTACATCACCACCAGCGCGCCGATGGCGAGCACCAGGCCGGCGAAGGTCCAGGCCAGGCCGTCCAGGCGCAGGCCGAAGGCGAGGCCGATCTGCGGGATCCATGCATGCTCCGAACGCACGACGCCGCCGTGCAGGACCTCCGGCGTCATCGTCGCCAGCAGGCACAGGCCCAGCAGCGGCGCCGCCCCGGCCAGCCACGCCGCCATGCTGCGCGACTTCGGACGCCCGAGCGCGATGAGCAGGGCGAACAGGAACGGCAGGCACAGCAACAGGTCGAGAGATGCGGGCACTCGTCGGGATTCGATGGTGGATGTCGGCCCGAGTTTAGCAGGGCCATGCACGCGGAATCGCGGCTTCGCTATGCTTTGCGCCGCATCCGTCCGGTTCATTCAAAGGGAAACGCGCCGTCCATGTCTTCGCAAGCCCGCAGCGCACTGCTTTTCGGCGGCACCGGCCAGATCGGTGGAGCCTTGCTGGCGCGGCTTGAGGACGCGGGCTGGCAGGTGTTCGCCGTGTCGCGGCAGGCGCGGGAAGATCAGGACAACGTCCGCTGGCTGCGGGGCGAATTCGATGCGATGCCGGCGCTGCCGGATCGGGTCGACGTGATCTTCAGCACCGGTCCGCTGGATCGTTTTTCACACTGGTACGCGGATGCGCGCATCGCCAGTCCGCGGGTGGTGGCCTTCGGTTCCACCAGCGTCGAGACCAAGCAGGAGTCCGCAGATGCGGGCGAACGCGATCTGGCGGCGCGCCTGCGCGATGCCGAGGCACGCGTGCGCGCGACCGCGTTGGCGCGTGGCGCGCAGGCCACCTTGTTGCGTCCCACCCTGGTGTATGGCGCGGGCAGCGACCAGACCGTGTCGCGGATCGCGGCGATGGCGCGCCGCAGTGGTTTCTTCGTGCTGCCCGCCGGCGCGCGCGGCCGCCGCCAGCCGGTCCACGTCGCGGATCTGGCGGCGGCGGCGGAGGCGGTGGTGGACACGCCGGCCACGCACGGACAGGCCTATGCGCTGCCGGGAGGCGAGACGGTGGATTACCGGGAGATGGTCCGGCGGACGCTCGCCGTCCTGGAGCCTGCGCCGCGCCTGATCGTGTTGCCGTCGCCGCTGTTCGCGGTCGCGGTGGTGGCGGCGCGGGCGACCGGCCGGTTGCAGGGCCTGACCGGCGCGGCGCTGGCGCGGATGCGCGAGGATCTGGTGTTCGATGCCACGCCGGCGCGGCGGGACTTCGGTTATGCGCCGCGCGGATTCCGGCCGGATGCGGGCATGTTGCCGCGCTGAACGCGACGGGGCCGGCTCAGTAGCGCCAGCCCATCACCCGGTAGAACTTCGCCAGCACCCAGGCCGGTCCGATCAGCAGGTAGGTCAGATCGGTGAGGAAGCTCGGCTTGCGGCCTTCGATCTTGTGGCCGATGAACTGCGCGATCCAGGCGATCACGAACACGCCCAGCGCCAGCCAGAACAGATTGGCCACGCCGATCAGGCCTTCGAGCCAGCGGGTCAGCCAGGCCATCGCCACGAAGATCGCCAGCATGCCCAGCCCCAGCGGGCGCGACATCCGGTTGTAGAACATCCACGCGGCGAACATCGCCAGCGCCGCCCAGATGCCGGATTTCATCCAGGTCCCGAACACCGGGATGCACCACAGCAGGGCGATGACCGTCCAGAGGATGGCGGGCACGGCGAAGAGGTGGATCTTCTGGTTGGTGACGTTCTGGTGGTCGTCGGAGTAGCTGGCGAACCAGCGGTCCACCGGGCGTTGCGCGGTCGCGTTCATGCCATCCCTCCCGAGGATGTCGATGCGGCAGGGTATGGAGCATAGCGCAAGGTGCGCCCGGCGTGCGCCGCGGCCGGGCCCGTTCCGCGGCGGCGCGCGGGGCCGGGAATCAGTGCCCGGACGTCCGCGAGAACAACTGGATCACCGCCACCCCGGCCACGATCAGGGCGATGCCGAGCACGGCCGGCAGGTCCAGGCGCTGCCGCAGCGCCAGCCAGCCGATCAGGGCGATCAGCACGATGCCCGCGCCGGACCAGATCGCATAGGCGACGCCGACCGGGACGGTCTTCATCACCAGCGACAGGCAATAGAAGGCGATACCGTAGCCGAGCGCCACGATGACGGTCGGTCCGGGACGGGTGAAGCCTTCCGAATACTTCAGCGCGCTGGTGGCGATGACCTCGGCCACGATGGCGACAGCGAGATAGAGGTAGCCCGGATTCATGGGAAGGGCCGGCGACGTGCGGAAGCACGGGACCGCGATGCTAGCCCACGCGGCGGTGAACCCGGCCCGACCGGCGAGGACCGGCCGGGCCGGGCCGCGGCGTCAGTCGACGACGATGCCGCCCAGTTTCAGCAGCGCTTCGGCGTACTTGGCGCGGGTCCGCTCGATGACGTCGGCGGGCAGGCGCGGGCCGGGCGCGGTCTTGTCCCAGTCCAGCGTTTCCAGGTAGTCGCGCACGAACTGCTTGTCGTAGCTGGGCGGACTGGTGCCCACCTCGTACTGATCCGCCGGCCAGTAGCGCGAGGAATCCGGCGTGAGCATCTCGTCCATGATGTACAGCCGGCCGTCGGCATCGGTGCCGAATTCGAACTTGGTGTCGGCCAGCAGGATGCCGCGCTCGGCCGCGTATTCGGCGGCGTAACGGTAGATGCGCAGGGTGGCGTCGCGCACGCGCTCGGCCAGTTCGGCGCCCACCGTCTTGACCATCGCGTCGAAGTCGATGTTCTCGTCGTGATCGCCGACGGCGGCCTTGGTGGACGGCGTGAAGATCGGCTCGGCCAGGCGCTCGGCCTGGCGCAGGCCGTCGGGCAGCTCGATGCCGCTGACCTTGCCGGTCCGCTGGTAATCCTTCCAGCCGCTGCCGATCAGGTAGCCGCGCGCGATCGCTTCCACCGGCACCGGCTTGAGCTTCTTCGTCACCACCGCCCGCCTGGCGTACAGGGCCGGATCGACGCCGTCTGGCAGCACGCTGGCCACGTCGATGCCGGTCAGGTGGTTGGGCAGCAGGTGGGCGGTCTTGGCGAACCAGAAATTGGAAATCTGGCAGAGCATCTCGCCCTTGCCGGGAATCGGATCCGGCAGCACCACGTCGAACGCGCTGAGGCGATCGGTGGCGACCATCAGCAGGTAGTCGCCGGGCGGCGTGTCGGCGGGCAGGCGCTCGCGGGGGATGTCGAATACATCGCGGACCTTGCCGCGGTGGCGCAACGGCAGGCCGGGCAGATCGGATTGAAGCAACGTCGTCGGCACAAATACTCCTCGTGGAGTCGGGATTTCGGTCGGAACGGGGGTGCGGCGCATCCCGGAGTCCTCCCCCGATCCCGTGTCCCGCGGGCCGCCTGGGCGTGCCCGGAACCCGGCCGGGCCGCGTAGTGTACGGCGATGCCGGGCCGCTGTGCCGTAAAATGAGCGCCAATTTCAGGGAACCCCACCCGGATGAAGCGCTGGTACGGGAAATTGCTCGGATTCATCGCCGGCTGGCTGCTGCTGCGGCACCCGGCCGGGGGCCTGATCGGCCTGCTGATCGGCCACGCCTTCGACGAGGACTGGTTCAAGCTGTCCCGGGACAACCCGTACCGGATCTTCAACCTGACCAGCGACGCCACCGATGCGGAGATCGACCAGGCCTACCGCCGGCTGATTTCCCAGTACCACCCCGACAAGTACGCCGGCGTGGCCGAGGAACTGCGCCGGCAGGCCGAACGCAAAGCCGGCGAGATCAACGCCGCCTACGACCGCATCAGGACGCTGCGCAAGCGCTGATCCGTTCCCGCACCACCCGCCGCATCCACCGACGAGAGTCCCATGTCCGACTGCCTGATTGCTCCCTCCATCCTGTCCGCCAACTTCGCCAAGCTGGGCGAGGAGGTCGACAACGTGATCGCCGCGGGCGCCGACTGGGTCCATTTCGACGTGATGGACAACCACTACGTCCCCAACCTCACCATCGGCCCGATGGTCTGCCAGGCGCTGCGCAAGCATGGCGTCACCGCGCCCATCGACGTGCACCTGATGGTGGAACCGGTGGACCGGATCATTCCGGATTTCGCCGAGGCGGGCGCCAGCATCATCAGCTTCCATCCGGAAGCCTCGCGCCATGTGCACCGCACGGTGCAGTTGATCAAATCGCACGGCTGCAAGGCCGGGCTGGTATTGAACCCGGCCACGCCGGTCGATGTGCTGGACTGGGTACTGGCCGATCTTGATCTGGTGCTGCTGATGTCGGTGAACCCGGGCTTCGGCGGCCAGGCGTTCATTCCGTCCGCGCTCGCCAAGCTGCGCGCGGTGCGCGAGAAGATCGACGCGTCGGGCAAGGCGATCCGGCTGGAAATCGACGGCGGCGTGAAGGCGGACAACATCGGGGAAATCGCCGCCGCCGGCGCCGACACGTTCGTGGCCGGCTCGGCCATCTTCAACGCACCGGATTACGCCGACGTCATCCGCCGCATGCGCGAAGCCGTCGCCGCCGCCCGCCGCTGATCCGGGCCAACGCGCTTCAGCCCTGCGCCGGATGCCGCGGGAACGAAGAAGGCGGTGACGCGAGGTCACCGCCTTCCGGAAGATTGGAGGCTGATCCTGCCTCCGCCCGTCGTCCCTGCTATGACCTCCCACGCTACCGGAGTGGCATGACAGCGCGGTGACAGTCGCGTCCGTTTCCTCCGCGGGATGCCGGCCGTCCTGCACGCGCGGCGCTTCGGGGTAAGCTGGGTTTTCCTTCCGGCCGGTTCCGCGCATGGCTTCTCCCCACTGGCGTCTCATCCTCAACGGAAAATCCGCGGGCGACGACGCCCTGCGCGACGCGGTCGCGCATTGGCGCGATCGCGGCGTCAGGCTGGACGTGCGCGTCACCTGGGAGACCGGCGATGCCGAACGCTACGTCGTCGAAGCCCTCGATGAAGGCGTCGACACGCTCGTGGCCGCGGGAGGCGATGGCACCCTGAGCGAGGTGGCCACCGCGCTGGCCCACCGCGCCGAGGACGCCGACGCGCTGCCCACCCTGGCACTGGTACCACTGGGAACCGCCAACGACTTCGCCACCGCCGCCGGCATTCCCGTCGAACCGGGCGACGCGCTGGGCCTGGCCGCCGCCGAGCCCGCGAAGACCATCGATCTGTTGAAGGTCGAGGCCGGCGACGACGTCCACTGGTGTGCCAACCTGGCCAGCGGCGGTTTCGGCACCGAGGTGACCGTCGAGACCGACGAGGGCCTGAAGAAAATGCTGGGCGGGCTCGCCTATCTGATCACCGGCATCGCGCGGCTGGGCCGCATCGATCCGGTGGCGGCGGAACTGCGTGGCCCCGACTTCGCGTGGAGCGGCGAGTTCATCGCGCTGGGACTGGGCAACGGCCGGCAGGCGGGCGGCGGCCAGGCGCTGTGCCCGGATGCCTGCATCGACGACGGACTGATCGACCTGACCGTCGTGCCGACCCTGACCGGCGAAGTCGCGGCCACGGCGCGTACGCTGCTGACCCAGGGCAAGCGGGAAGCGCTGGAACGGATCGCCATCCGCGCGCGGCTGCCGTGGGTGGAACTGTCCGCGGGCGAACCCGTCACGCTCAACCTCGATGGCGAACCCGTGCAGTCCCGCCACTTCCGCATCACCTGCGTCGCCGCCCGGGTGCGCATGCACCTGCCGCAGGACTGCCCGCTGCTCGCGCGGGCATGAATGCGGGACGGGTCCCGCCGGGCCGGACGCGGCCCGACCGGCGTGCGGCGAACATGACCGTTCCCGGCCGCCGGACCGCCGATGCAGGGACGGACGCGCCGGGCAAGGGGTGGCCGCCCGGCCCGCGCTTCGGGTAGAGTAGCCCCGTGTTCAGCCAGACGACCCCGCTTTCCGTTTCTTCCGCACGCCGCTGCTGGCGATGGTGGCCCGTTGCCGTCGTCTGCCATGCCCCCGCGTCCCGGAAGGAAAGCCGTCTTGATTTCGCTCGAGCAGTTCCAGCGCTACGCCGCTGAAGGCCACACCCGCATCCCCGTCGTCCGTGAAGTGCTGTCCGATCTGGACACGCCGCTCTCGGTCTATCTGAAACTCGCCGACGCGCCCCACACCTACCTGTTCGAATCGGTGGAAGGCGGCGAACGTTTCGGCCGCTATTCCATCATCGGCCTGCCGGCGCGGCGGGTGATCCGTTTCCACGGGCATACGCTGGAAATCCGCGACGACGGCGAATGCGTGGAGGCCCGCGAGGTCGCCGATCCGTTCGCCGAGGTCGAGGCCCTGCGCGCCGCGTACGCGGTGCCCCGCCTGGAAGGCCTGCCGGGGTTCACCGGCGGGCTGGTCGGCTGGTTCGGCTTCGAATGCATCGGCTACATCGAGCCGCGCCTGGGCGGCGGCGACAAGCCCGACGAACTCGGCACCCCGGACATCCTGCTGATGCTGTCCGAGGAACTGGCGGTATTCGACAACCTCAAGGGCCGGCTGTATCTCATCGTGCATGCCGATCCGGCCGGGGAGGGCGCCTGGGAGCGCGCGCAGGCGCGGCTGGATGCACTGACCGCCAAACTGCGCCAGCCGGGCGCGGGCTACCCCGCGCCGATCGCGCGCGACGTGCTGGACGAAAGCCATTTCGTCTCCGGCTTCACCCGCGAGGGCTTCATCGCCGCGGTGGAAAAATCCAAGGACTACATCCGTGCCGGCGACATCTTCCAGGTGGTGCTGTCGCAGCGCCTGAGCGTGCCGTTCAACGCGCGGCCGGTCGACGTGTACCGCGCGCTGCGCGCGCTCAATCCGTCGCCGTACATGTATTTCCTGGACGTGGGCGATGTCCAGGTGGTCGGTTCGTCGCCGGAGATCCTGGTGCGCCTGCAGGATGGCGAGGTGACCGTGCGTCCTATCGCCGGTACCCGCCCGCGTGGCCGCACCCACGACGAAGATCTGGCGCTGGAAGCCGAACTGCTGGCCGATCCCAAGGAGCGCGCCGAGCACCTGATGCTGATCGACCTCGGCCGCAACGATGCCGGCCGGGTCTCGGAAGCCGGCACGGTGCAGGTCGGCGAACAGTTCGTCATCGAACGCTACAGCCATGTCATGCACATCGTCAGCGAAGTGACCGGCCGGTTGCTGCCGGGGCTGAGCTACGCCGACGTGCTGCGCGCGACGTTCCCCGCCGGCACCGTCAGCGGTGCGCCGAAGATCCGTGCGCTGGAAGTGATCCGCGAGCTGGAGCCGATCAAGCGCAATGTCTACGCCGGCAGCATCGGCTACATCGGCTGGCACGGTGACGCCGACACCGCCATCGCCATCCGCACCGCCGTCATCAAGGACGGCCGCCTGCACGTGCAGGCCGGCGCCGGCATCGTCTACGACTCGGATCCGGAAAAGGAATGGGACGAGACGATGAACAAGGGTCGCGCGCTGTTCCGCGCGGTGGCCGAGGCGGCGAAGGGACTATGAGGCGACGCCCATGCTTTTGATGATCGACAATTACGACAGCTTCACCTACAACCTCGTGCAGTACCTGCAGTCGCTGGGCGCCGAGGTGAAGGTAGTGCGCAACGATGCGCTGACGGTGGAGGAAATCGCTCGCCTGCAGCCGGAGCGCATCGTCATCTCGCCCGGGCCGTGCACGCCCAACGAAGCCGGCGTTTCGCTGGACGTGATCGAGCGCCTCGGGTCGACCACGCCCATCCTCGGCGTCTGCCTGGGCCACCAGAGCATCGGCCAGGCCTACGGCGGCAAGGTGATCCGCGCCGGGCAGATCATGCACGGCAAGACTTCGCGCATCCGCCACGAGGGCCGGGGCGTGTTCACCGGCCTGCCGGACGCCTACGAGGCGACGCGCTACCACTCGCTGGTGGTCGAGCGCGGGTCGCTGCCCGACGTGCTGGAAATCACTGCGTGGACCGAGAACGAGGACGGATCCTTCGAAGAGATCATGGGGCTGCGTCACCGCGAATATCCGGTGGAGGGCGTGCAGTTCCACCCGGAGTCGATCCTGACCGAGCACGGCCACGCGCTGCTGAAGAATTTCCTTGAACGATAGAGCCACCGCCCGGCGCCTCCGCGCCGCCGCCAAGCCACGCGGGAACCCCACCATGCCAATCACGCCCCAGGAAGCGCTGCAACGGACCATCGAGCATCGCGAGATCTTCCACGACGAGGTGGTCGATCTGATGCGCCAGATCATGCGCGGCGACGTCTCGCCGACGATGACCGCCGCGATTCTCACCGGCCTGCGGGTCAAGAAGGAAACCGTCGGCGAAATCGCCGGCGCGGCGACCGTGATGCGCGAGTTCTCGCGCCCGGTGCCGCTCGCCGACACCCGCCACCTGGTCGACATCGTCGGCACCGGCGGGGACGGTTCGCATACCTTCAACATTTCCACCTGTTCGATGTTCGTGGCCGCCGCGGCCGGCGCCAAGGTCGCCAAGCACGGCAACCGCAGTGTTTCATCCAAGTCGGGGAGCGCCGACGTGCTGGAAGCGCTCGGCGCGGCCATCGAGCTGCAGCCGGAACAGGTGGCGCGCTCCATCGAACAGAGCGGCATCGGCTTCATGTTCGCGCCGGTGCATCATCCGGCGATGAAGGTCGTGGCTCCGGTTCGGCGGGAAATGGGCGTGCGCACCATCTTCAACATCCTCGGGCCGCTGACCAATCCGGCCGGCGCGCCCAACATCCTGATGGGCGTGTTCCATCCGGACCTGGTCGGCATCCAGGCGCGGGTGATGCACGAGCTGGGTGCCGAGCGCGCATTGGTGGTGTGGGGACGCGACGGCATGGACGAACTGTCGCTGGGCGCGGCCACCCTGGTCGGCGAACTGCGCGACGGCGTGGTGCGCGAGTACGAAGTGCATCCCGAGGATTTCGGCATCGCCATGTCCGCCAGCCGCAACCTGCGCGTGGCCGATGCCGCCGAATCCAGGGCGATCCTGCTGGGCGTGCTGGACAACCGGCCCGGCCCGGCCCGCGACATCGTCGCGCTCAATGCGGGCGCCGCTCTGTACGTGGCCGGCGTCGCCGACAGCATCGAGGACGGCATCGGCCGCGCCCGCGACGCGATCACCGACGGCCGGGCCGCGACGCGGCTGCAGGCTTTCATCGAGACCACCCGGCGCCTGGCCGCGGAAGCGAAGTAGACATGGCCGCCCAGGGTTTCGCGAAACTCCCCGAGCCGCCCTATTACGCGGTGATTTTTTCCTCGCAGAGCAACGGGCACGATGACGCCGGGTATGGCGCGATGGCCCAGCGGATGGTCGAACTGGCCGCGCAACAGCCGGGGTTCCTGGGCGTGGAATCGACCCGGGGCGCCGACGGTTTCGGCATCACCGTGGCTTATTGGGACAGCGAGGAGGCCATCCGCGCCTGGCGCCTCCATGCCGAACACGCCGCCGCCCGCGAGCAGGGCCGGCGCGACTGGTACGATCACTTCGAACTGCGCGTGGCCCGGGTGGAGCGCGCCTACGGCTGGGATCGCGGATAGATCGCCCGCACGGCGCCAACGACGACCCGCAACCGATCGGAACAGCATGAGCGACATCCTCAATACCATCCTCGCCCGCAAGGCGGTGGAAATCGCCGAGCGCAGCGCCCGCGTGCCGCTGGCCGAACTGGCCGCGCGCGCGGTCGACGCTCCGGACACGCGCGGCTTCGCCGACGCGCTCCACGCGATGATCGCGCAGGGCGATCCGGCGGTGATCGCCGAAATCAAGAAGGCCAGTCCGTCCAAGGGCGTGATCCGGCCCGACTTCCGCCCGGCCGACATCGCGGTGAGCTACGAATTCGGCGGCGCGGCCTGCCTGTCGGTGCTGACCGACGTGGACTTCTTCCAGGGCGCCGACGAATACCTGCGGCAGGCACGCGAGGCCTGCACGCTGCCGGTCCTGCGCAAGGACTTCACCATCGATCCGTACCAGGTGTACGAGGCGCGCGTGCTCGGGGCGGACTGCATCCTGCTGATCGTCGCCGCGCTGGACGATCACCAACTGGTCGAGCTGTCCGGGCTGGCGATGCAATTGGACCTGGACGTGCTGGTGGAAGTGCACGACATCGACGAACTCGAACGCGCGCTGCAGGTGCCGGTGCCGCTGATCGGCATCAACAACCGCAACCTGCGCACGTTCGAGGTTTCGCTGGAGACGACGCTGGCGATGAAGGACGCGGTGCCGCGCGATCGCCTGCTGGTCACCGAGAGCGGCATCCTGGTCCCGGACGACGTGACCCGCATGCGCGAGGCGGGCGTCGATGCCTTCCTGGTCGGCGAGACGTTCATGCGGGCCGACGAACCGGGCGAGGCGCTGCGTCAGCTATTCTTCGCGTCATGAGCGATCTGCCTTATCCGAAGCCGCGCGCCGATGCGCCGCTGGTGGTGTTCGATTTCGACCATACGCTGTACGCCGGGGATTCCGGCGGCCACCTGGTGACCTGGCTGCTCAAGCGCAACCCGCTGCGCGCCGCCGTCGCCCTGGCCGCTTCGGTGGTGCTGGGGCCGATGGTGGCATTCCTGCCGACCCGCCGCTACGGCATTTCCGGTTACATCTGGATTGGCACGTTCGGCCTGCACGGCCGCCGCAGTTTCGACTCGCTGATTGATCGCTACGTCGCCACGCACCGCGAGGAAGTGAAGCAGCGGTTGCTGCCGATCGCGCTGGAAGTCTTTCGCCGGCACCGCGCGTCGGGCGACCGGGTGGTGGTAGCCACCGGCGCGCCGCCGGAACTGGCGCGCGCCATCCTCAGTTTCGTGGCCCACGAGGACGTCCCGGTGGTCGGCACGGCGGTGGGGCCGCGCTTCGGCGCGGTGATCGCCACGCGTCATTGCCACAACGAAGAAAAGATGCGGATGCTGCGCGAGCGAGGCTACGGCGAGGTCGCGGTGGCGTATTCGGACAGCAGCGCCGATTTGCCGCTGCTGAAGGCCGCGCGCGCGCCGGTGGTGGTGAATCCGAAGCCCGCCCGCATCGACATGTTCCGGCGCGTCCTTCCGGCCGGTACGCCGATCCTCAACTGGGGTTGCCGGGGTCGCGGCGGCGAACCGGTCGCCTGAGCGGGCCTTGCGCCGGCGGGGCGTTCAGAGCCTTTCCGGCGCGTTCCAGTCCTTGATCAGGTCCATCAGATCGTGGTGGACGAAATCCTGGTACTCGCCTGCGTCGTAGAAGCGGCCGTAGCAGTTCTTGCAGCTTTCGAACCAGATGTGCGGCTGCTGCGGATCGACCATGCGGACCAGATCCCGGTTGCCGATGCAGACCGGGCACTTGATCCGATCGACCTCGTTGCACTTCTCGCCCTGGGCCGGATCGCCGGTATCGATCTCGTCGACGTGATCCTTCAGCAATTCGTGCGTGCGCATGTCGAACCACAGCCCGCGGCAATGCGTGCAGCGGTGGACGTCGGCCTCGGGCAGGTTCAGCCGTTCCATCGCGTTGTGGCATTTGGGGCATTGCATGGCGTGCGCTCGCGGCAGGGAAGCTGCGGATACGTTAGCCGGCACCGGCCGGCTTGCCCAGCACTCAGAACAGCCAGGCCGCGCCGATGTGGTACAGGCTGATGCACAGGACCAGCACGCCGACCACGGTCAGCACGATGCGTTCGGGGACGTGGCGGACCAGATAGGCCGCCAGCGGTGCCGCCAGCACGCCGCCGATCAGCAGGCCGAGCACGATTTCCAGATGCTGCAGGCCGATGGTGAGGAAAAAGGTCAGCGAGACCGCGAGCGTGATGACGAATTCGGCGGCGTTGACCGTACCGATGGTGGTGCGTGCCTTGCCACCGCCGGCCAGCAGGGTCGAGGTCGCCAGCGGCCCCCAGCCGCCGCCGCCGCTGGCGTCCAGCAGGCCGGCGAAGAAACCCAGCACCGGAACCCGCCGGATCTGCTGCTTCGGCACGAAGCGGCCGAAGGAGCGCAGCAGGATCAGCACCGCCAGCACCAGCAGGTAGACGTAGACAAAGGGGCGGATGGCCTCGCCGGGCAGGCGGGTCAGGACATACGCCCCGATGACGCCGCCCAGTGTGCCGGACAGAGTCAGGCGCCAGAACAGGCGCTTGTCGATGTTGCGGAAATAGGCATGCGAGGCGCCGGAGACCCCGGTGGTGAAGATCTCGGCGGTATGCACGCTGGCGCTCACCGCCGCCGGCGGCAGGCCCATGCCGAGCAGGATGGACGAGGAGACGAGGCCGAAAGCCATGCCCAGCGCGCCATCCACCAGCTGTGCGCCCAGGCCGATGAGAATGAACCAGTAGAACTCGCTTTCAAACGCCATCCAGCGCTTCCCGTGGGGCAGGAATGCCCGGTTTGCGGGGGCAGGATAACCGGAGGCGGGCGGGCCGGGTCCAGTCGGGACCCGGCAGTAAAACCGTTACGCCCCGTCAGCGGGTGCCGTACAACACCACGGTCTTGCCACGTGCGTGCAGCGTGCCGTCCGCCTGCAGCTTCTTCAGCACGCGTCCGGCCATTTCGCGCGAGCAGCCCACCAGGCGGGCCAGTTCCTGGCGCGAGACGCGCAACTGGGTGCCTTGCGGGTGACTCATCGCCTCCGGCTCGCGGGCCAGGTCGTGCAGGGTGCGCACGATGCGGTCGGTGACGTCCAGGAACGCCAGCCGGCTGGCCTTCCTGCTGGTGTCCAGCAGCCGGCGCGAGAGCTGCGCGCCGATCGCGTAGAGCAACTTGGGCGCATCGGCCGACAGCGAACCCAGGAACAACTGGTGCAGGCGCTCGTAACTGATCTCGGCCAGTTCGCACTGGGTACGGGTGCGGAGGATGACTTCCCGCCGGTCGGATTCGATGAACAGGCCCATCTCGCCGACGAACTCGCCCGCGCCGAAATAACCGAGCACGAGTTCGCGGTCGTCATCCTCTTCCGTGATGATGCTCACGGAACCGCTGACCACATAGTAGAGTGTGCCGGCGGGATCCCCCGGACGGAACACGTCAGCCCGGGCCGGATACCGGCGGCGGTGGCTGTGGGCGAGGAAACGCTCGATCGTGGCGGCATCCGGCGTCAGCGGGCTGGCGGCGGTGCGAGCGGGGGCGGAAAGAGGCAGGCCAGGGCTCATGATGGTCGGGGCGGTGAATTCAGGAAGCTTAGTCCCAATACGGCCCAGACAGCAAACCCGGGCCATGCAAGCGCCGCGCCAAACCGGCGTCGGCCGGCCGGCGGGGGCGGACATTTCGTTGTCACGCCGTTTGCCCCATAATTCCGCCCCTTCCCCATGACCCCCAGAGAGGGACCGCTGCCGTGGTAAAACCACTGCCTCGCCTCAGGCTGCAAGGTTTCAACAACCTCACCAAGGCGCTGAGCTTCAACATCTATGACGTGTGCTACGCCGTTTCCGAAGACGAGCGCCAGCGCTACATCGAATACATCGACGAAGAGTACAACGCCGATCGCCTCACCCAGATCCTGACGGACGTGGCGGAGATCATCGGCGCCAACATCCTCAACGTGGCCCGCCAGGACTACGACCCGCAGGGTGCGTCGGTGACGATCCTGATCTCCGAAGAACCGGTGATCGACAAGAAGCAGGCAGGCAAGGAGATCATCTCCGACGCGGTGGTGGCGCACATGGACAAGAGCCACATCACCGTGCATACCTATCCGGAGACCCATCCGCAGCACGGCATCGCCACGTTCCGCGCCGATATCGACGTCGCGACCTGCGGCGTGATCTCGCCGCTGAAGGCGCTGAACTACCTGATCGAGAGCCTGGAGTCCGACATCGTCATCATGGACTACCGGGTGCGTGGCTTCACCCGCGACGTGAAGGGCAAGAAGCACTACATCGATCACAAGATCAATTCGATCCAGAACTTCCTGGCGAACAACATCAAGTCGCGCTACGAGATGTTCGACGTCAACGTCTACCAGGAAAACATCTTCCACACGAAGATGCACCTGAAGGACTTCGATCTGGATCAGTACCTGTTCGAGGAAAAGGCCAAGAACCTGTCGTTCAAGGAACGCATGAAGATCGAGGCGCTGCTCAAGCGCGAGATCGAGGAGTTGTTCCACGGACGCAACCTGTCCGAGTGAGCCACGGGCCTGCGCCGGCTGTTTCCGGCTCGGGCGGTGGTTGCAGACGGATAACACGCAAACCAGGCGGGACGGCCCGCCCGCGGCGCAGGCCGCGAATGCAGGACCGACGGCGGTCCGGAACCACGTTCCGGGCCGCTTTTTCGTTGCGCGGCCGGACACAACCTGGAGGAAAAAGCGATGGCATGGGTATATCTGGTGCTGGCCGGCCTGCTCGAAGTGGTGTGGGCGATGGGCCTGAAGTATTCGGAAGGTTTCAGCCGGCCGTGGCCGAGCGCGCTGACCGTGGTGGCGATGGTGGCCAGTTTCTGGCTGCTGGCCACCGCCCTGAAGCAGATCCCGCTGGGCACCGGTTATGCGGTGTGGGTGGGCATCGGCGCGGTCGGTACGGCCCTGCTGGGCATGCTGGTGCTGAAGGAACCGGCGACCGTTGCCCGGTTGGCCTGCATCGGCCTGATCGTCGCCGGCATCGCCGGCCTCAAGCTCACTTCGAACGGGTAGGGCGATCGGTCCTGTCGGCCCCGCGGCGCCGTCAGAGGCGATAGGCGACCGTCTTCATGAACCGGGAGGCGGCCGCCATCAGGCCGGGAATCGGCGGCGGCAGCACCCGCGCGCCGGCCTGTTCGGCGTGCCGCGCATGGCGCGCCTCGTCGTCCTTCATCACCTTGAGGATTTCGCGGCTGCGCAGATCCGCTTCCGGCAGCGTCTCCAGGTGTTCGTCCAGATGCGCCTCGACCTGATGTTCGGTTTCGACGACGAACCCCAGGCTCCAGCCGTCCCCGCGCAGGCCGGCCAGCGCGCCCAGCGCGTAGCTGCCGGCGTACCAGAGCGGATTGAACAGGCTGGGCCGGCTGTCCAGTTCGCGCAGGCGATCCGCGCACCATGCCAGGTGGTCGGTTTCCTCCTGGGCGGCCTCGAGCAGGTGCGCCCGGGTCGCATCGTCGCGTGCGACGGCAGCCTGGCCGAAGTACAGGCCCTGGGCGCAGACCTCGCCGACGTGGTTGATCCGCATCAGCCCGGCCGCGTGGCGGCGCTCGCCCGCATCCAGCTCGACCTCCGGGGTGTCCGCGGCCGGGTTGGGCCGCTGCGCGGCGGGGTCGCCGAACACGGTTTCCAGCGCGCGCTGGGCCTCGATCAGGAATTGGTCCAGCGGGGTATGCAGGCGGAGCGGGGACATGGAAGGTGTGGCGATGGGGGAGGCGGCCGGATTCTCGCCCCTGCCGGGAGCCCTGCCAACCCGTTCCCCGGAGCCGGGCCGGCCCGGAACGGGGGCGACTTGCGCGCCGCGCACCCGGCCAGTATGATCCCGCTTCTTTCGCTCCACCCTTCACAACGCGTGGCAAAGTTCCGCCGGTCCCGCCGGCGCAATCCGCCCGACCAATCACCTCAGAGTTCCGTCATGAAGACCTTCACCGCCAAGTCCGAGACCGTCCAGCGCGACTGGTATCTCGT
>Ga0182741_1002169_pt1 | contig 23540 bp, 4 predicted proteins | sample eDN5th37CBELigOP_FD_128874 | JGI IMG/M metagenome (GOLD analysis project Ga0182741, IMG submission 128874) | Enriched Organic Plus compost microbial communities from Emeryville, California, USA - eDNA 5th pass 37_C BE-Lig OP (version 2) (version 2) ... | reverse complement strand
TTGCAGCTTGAACGAAACATCGATAAAGTCAATGAGTCGGAGCCACTCCCTCAAGTCTATGTAACCTGTCTTTGAGGTGTCCATGGCATTAAATATGATATTAATGTGATCAGGCTCGAGGTCGTGCCTCACGTAGGACACGAACCGATGGAACGCGCTGCGCGACACCACATTCGTAGTGAGCGAACCGAACACACCGGGGCCTGAATCAGCGGAGTGAGGATCGTCTGGAGTTGGAGACTGACTCGGTGACGAGAACTGAGTGGGCTGATGCTCACGTTGAGCTTGCGGCTGTAGATTTGATTGTGATGGTAATGGAGACTGAGGAAGGGATGGGGACTGTGGCCTGGCAGAAAAACTGGGATGGCGTGGTGACACGGGCTCAGGAAGATTGCCCTGACGAATCAAACTTGCAAAGGTGAATGTCGCGCGCGGTTGCTGTTGCTCGGGTTGGGAAACCTGAGAAACTGATCGGCTAGTTTTCGTCGCCAGACTCAATGTCAACCCGCTGGGGCGATGACCTTGATTATCTGACGCGGTTTCTTGCTCTTCTGCCAGCAAGCTGGCTGGTACAGTGGTGTCTGAGGCTAATGTGGTACTAGAATCTTCAACAGCAGCACTTTCGGTCTTTTTCGCGGCTTCAGACAATGAGGGGTGTTCGAATTGTCCATGCTCTTCAAGGAGAACTTTGGGGATTCCATCATTGGTTGCGAACGAAACAGATCGATTGCCTTGAGGCTTTTTCGCAGTATCTCCAAGACTCTTCTTCTCCGGTGCAACACCCCTGAGAGCTGAGGTTGGCAAGACTGGAACCGAGCCTACCCTCGTCTCATGACGAGCTTTGTACTCGTCCTCACAATCAACACTGCCCCCGCGTGAACGTCCCCCCGTTGTAGGGCCGAGTCCAGGGCTTGAGATAATAGGGCGCAACAATGATTTGCGGGCCACTTCTGCAGTGATGCCACCTGTCCAAGCTGGGTGGAGAGGTGCCATGGGTGCGGGCGCAGCAGCGTGTGTGTCAGGTGTGACACCTGCCTTCTGGAGTTCCTGGATTTCAAGTTGGGCTCCAACACCAGCAAGCTGCTCCCACATACGCTTTTTCTGTACAGCATCAGACGATGTGACTTGGAAAGACTTCAGCCGATTTGAGCTGTGATCACGAATCATCTTCTGTGGATTCTTGTCGGTCATTGGGATGCTCACTCGAGTGTGATCCGACTGATGCATAGAGGCATCGTACCTTGACGACGAGCCTTCTGATGGTTGCGATGTATCATCATTGTAGTCATCGCGGGCAAATCCTTTGAAAGCAGCGCCTCTGGGCACCGCAGGCGAGCCCTGGAGCTCATCTGCGGGCTGAGTCCCAAGGCTCTCTTGCTCGACCGACGACTCTGTGATTGTTGTGTCTGCCAGGAGCTCATAAACTGCACACAAGCAAACAGTTTGGATTTTCGGAATTTGTGATAAGATCTCCTTCGCTTTGTCCTGAAATCGAGAGAAGACCGCAGCGAGAATGATCTGGAACAGAAGGTACAAGGCAGTCAGTAGATAGAGGACGAAGAAAATTGCGGTCCAGTTCGAATACGAATACGATGCCATCATGACATCGGGGAAGTTGGCGGTTGACATGAGCACAACAAGACTCCAACAGGACGTTTCGAGATTGACAAAGTTAGGATTGTTACCGAGTCGGAGACCTCGCTCGGAAAAGAGATAAAATCCAAAGATACCGAAGATGACGATGTTAAATCCGATTAAGACTACGACTTCCATAACCTTTGGAATCGTGTACATAACGGCTGTCATGAGCTGACGTAAAACACGACCACGTTCGATCAGGAAATAAGGGCGTAGTAGTCTTGACAGGCGGAAGGCTGAGTTTCGCAGGCTAGTGAAGCAGAGTCCAAACACGAACAAATCTGCTAGGGCTAATCCAATGGCAACATAGCGGGCTCTGGCCCACGTGAGGGGGAACCAAGTTTCCCCAATATCCTGATCACGGTCGTGCGAGAAGGTACGCAGCATCGCATCAGCGAGGTAGAGCCCGAGAATCAGTAACTCCAGGCAGGTGCACACGATCGGGTGGTTGTACTCCCAAACAGCAAGCGCAAGGTGGAAGAAAATCGCAAAAGTCAGCATTCTTCGCCAAATGCGATGGTGCACCAAGTTATACGCCCTGAGTGGTGTCATGGAGACACCGCAAATGTTTATCTCGTCTCTCATCTGGATTCGCAGGTTCGGCATTCGACCCTTGACCGCGTCGAGAACATACGCCTTGCAAACTTTCAGATCAAATTCTTCGTCTTCGCCTTTAAGGTGCTCGTAGTCTTCCGCAACAGGGAAGAATGCTACTGAGTCCACTCGGGTCCGCGAACCAACCACCGTACCCACAGTAGACATGCCCTCGCGCATCGCTGTCATGGATTCTTGAGAATCAGCCAGGAGCGGGGTTTGCAGTCCTGTCTGATTGGTAATCGCGCTCGATGTTGAATTCCCGCGTGTAGTCTTGATGCGGTTGTACATGGCCTCGGATTCCAGTACTTCATCCAGTGTATCCTCCATGCTCCTGCGGCTCACACGTGAGTCCGCTCGTGATGTCTTGCGCATGATTTCGCGTTCCTGCTCCGTGGTTACCAGTGGGGTCTGCCCCACCATTTGCCGGTTTCGTGGGATCATCTTGGTGGATCTAGCCGATTGAACGCGATGGCACCGCTCTTAATGCTTTGTATCGTCCCACCACGGGTGCCACTCCCTTCTTTTCTTGGAAGTTTCGCGAAGTTAGGTTTTTCCCGGATATCTCGACCGGGCGCGGTAGCTCAGTCGCTTCAAGGTCACTTCCTTGTGTGCTTTGAAGGACTTGATGCCACACCCTGGTTAGTTGGCGCACGAACCCAGCGGATCGCTCGCAAATATGCCGCGGTATTTCGAGCCGGAAGCCCAATTTTGAGCTGATACGGCTAAAATCTCTATAACCGCATCCGGCTAAAAGGCTGCCAGTAGGAGGGGAAAGCCGAAGGAGTATGTGAATGTTAGGAGGGCAGTCATTCAAAACACCGAAATATGAATGAAACTGCAAGCCATATGGATGAAGCTTAATTATTATATCACTAGATTATACACAGTTTATGTACATGTTACAGATACTGCCGTAACTAACCCAGAATGGGATCGTATTCTTCAGCGTGTTGCTGATTGCGGCGCAGCGATTGGCGCTCGTACCCGCTCTCATCACCGGTGTCATGACCGTCTAATAAGGATCCGAAGCCTCCACGTTGTCCTGAGTAGGGATGATAGCTTCCACTTTCGGATCCCCGGGGTGGGAGTGGCTCGGCGGAATGCGTACCCAGGAAATAACCTGACATGAAGATCGCGACAGATCCAATTCCCACGAAGACGAGCGTCCAGCCCGACGAGGGATTTGATTCTGCGCAGAGCTGTGCAACCTTAGCAGCTCCTGCAGGTGTCACTTGGACTCGGTTCGATGGCACGACTTTAATCTTGTCGCCCAATCCGGTCGATTGCTCTGGAACGGTTCCTGGGACGACAGGACTTGCCCTATCTACCTCAATCGGTCCCAACTTCTGCAATAACGCGTCATTATCAGGAGCAGGTGATGAAGATGTGGCGTTCGCACTCACGAGTGAACCGGAAGGAATCACTTCGGAAATTGCTGCTTTTTTAGGAGCCTTGGATGAAGAATATCCAATTAACTTTTGTTCGGTGGTCTGCAGTGCTCGCGGTAGCTCACAAACATCACTTGAGGGCCAATGTTCGGCATCCGTTTCAATGCTTTGCGCAGGGTCGCCCTCAGGTTGTCGCCACCAACGAATCGCTTTGAGCCACCATGTTGGGTAGAATAGTGGTGTGGATGTGAAGTCGGGACTGTGCGGTTCGTCGAGTCGGTACCCATCGTGGTATCGAGTGATAATGGCCCAGAAGAGATCCCACCAGCGAGAAACGACATGTGAAGTTTGGTCCGCGGTATAGGTATTAAGTAGGTCCGACGCCCTTCGCCATGACTTGGAGTATGCAGCAACCGTCTGTCTCTTCTTCTTGCCCGAAACTTCAAGTGCATCTGAGTCACCGCTAGCCTGTAACACCTTAACCTGCCAGTCTGAAGTCACAATCAGTGCTTCAGCCCGCGACTCAACGGAGGGCAGAGTATTCTCAAGCATTTGTTGCTCAATCTCTACCTGTTCCTTCACAATATCACGGACAATGTACCTCCATGCACGCTCTGCATAGTTGGAGACAGCACAGAAAATCCACCACGCCGACTTGGCAGTGAACTTATAAAGTGAGCCTGTCCGGAGCAGTGCCGGAACGTCGGAGAGAGGAGATTCGTCTTCGAGTGGCTTTACGGGGTGCTTGGGTGCCTCTGGATCCACGGCGCTTGGATAGATCGGGAAGAATACGGAGGTCTTTGTCTGGTGAGGTGCGAGGAATAGCCGATAGGCCGTTAGTCGTGGCCGTAGTGTTCGTGTGCGATTTACCTGATCGGTGGGAAATAGCTCAAGACTTAGCACGTCCTTAGCCAGAACTCGTTGACCATAGGTGGCTAGTTTGTAGCTCCGGATCAGGCCTGTGGCTTCGCTGGCGTATTCGGTCTGGTTTAACGCCTTGACACGAGAGGCAAGATCAGGGTACTGATGAGGAAGTCCGAGTGGGACATTCACGATCCAGTACATGTCCTTGGAGGCATTGTATCGACCTTCAGACTGCAAATGCGGCGCATAGAGATGATATGTCTCAGTGAATCGCATCTGAGAGACTGCGGTATAGCTCGTACGGAAGAGTGAAATGGTGCGCTCAAAATGGCCCGTTGCCAGTTCCTCATCTGTTAAGGGCATCCCCTCACTGCGATCGAGGACAAGCTTATCTCCCCGCTCACTTTCGAGAGCAAGGGCGTCTTCGGAGAGCAAAAGTCCGGCTCCCGACTTGAGTTTAGGATCGTTGACACCTTCAAAGGCGTCGTAGCGGTTAGGATTACCAAAAGGACCCGCTGCAAGCCCTTTTGTTGTGTCATAGGGGGTGCCTTCGAAATGATCACGGTGCAGAGCGAAGATTTGCTCCAATGTCACTGGCTTCTCCACTGGGACAGAAAACGGCAGATCCCAGGAAGATGATGAGGGTGAAAGTGCAAGGGAGGGAGCAAACGTTGAAAGGACACGCCAAACACGTCTTGAGACATAGGAATCACGATATGGGCTAAAATTCCATCCGTAGTGCTTCTTCCAATCCAGCGGACCGTCGACCTCCTCATTCCCTGACCACAGCTTTGCGCGAATTGCGACCTCGAAGATATTCTTGCTTGCCATCCACTCATCTGGTCGGTTTTCGAGATCTTCCTTTCGAATCTCACGAATGATAAACGAATTGGCAACCACAACCACATGATTGTCTGGAACGCGTCGTGCGACCCAAACGGCTGAGGCACCCGTATCATCTGGAGAGACATGCATGACCCATACTTCACGTTCGTCTGCAATAGTATACGCCTCACCGCCCTCGGCACTAGCCCTTTCTTCGGTCCATTCGCACGAGAACAGACCATAGGTCTCAGCCAGGTAACCAATAGTCTGGATGCATTCTCGCGCAGTACGTGATCGCTCGAGAGCGACTCGACCTAACTCGGAAATCTCAAATAAGGCCTTGCCCCCATCATAAACAGGTTTGCCCACGAGCATAGAGCCGCATGTACTTTCACCCAGTGATACGCCAAACTCATTGATAATGGCATACGAACCGTCGATGTAGGAGTACGTACGCGCGACCTGTGGGATGGTCCCCACTACAAGCGACTCGGACCAATTGTAGATCGACTTGTCAACAGCTTCAGGAAAGAAGGTCGCACCACGATCTCTTCCAACATAGCGCGGGTACGTATACCGCATCGGTGGCACATTCCTTGCCGAAGGGAGCTGATGTACGGCGGGCGGGACCCGAGCGATGCGGAAGTCGCAGTCGAAACAGTCATCCGAGTGTGTGTTGATAGTCCCACCGTCTCTAGTGGCGAGTGGGCCCACGGCAATTGCCGTACATGCATTCACGAGACTAACCCCAGCATGCGCAAGGAGAATTAAGGCCAGCAGCAGGAGGTATTCTGTTCGAGCCCGCGCTGATGTTAGCCGTGTGGATCGTAGTCTAGGGCTTGAGTCCTGAAATGTATACTTCATTGCTGTAGTGGCTGGAAGCGATTGAATACTGATATGTCGCCCCATCGAGCTGTGCCAGTAGGCACGTCCGCGCATTATCTAGTGCGGTCGTCGTTGACTCGTGTGTCGAGGACTAGGGTCTGTCGTCAGCCAAGTAGCGGTTTCAACGATGCGATCTGTGGATCCGTCGCCGCGCCTACCAATTGGCAAACCTCCGGACGCGATATGCACTGCGTGAAGCCCGATTCAGCCTCGGCCTTGCTCTGGACCAGCGCTAGGAGACTCGAATCGCGGCTCAAGTATCGAGTCCGAGAGTGTGGACAATGTCTTAACGTCCAAAGTCACGGAGTATGGACGGGCCAAGTTGCATGCACGGGTTTGTCGCAGCGAGATCCTTCGTCTAATTTAATTATCCCCACTATGCCCCACGTAGATCTCGCGTGAGGGCTACCTGAGTAAAGTGGTGATCTTGACTTTCCGAGCCTATCCGTCCTGGCCCAGAAATAAGAAGAGATCCCATCCACCTGCGCCCGTGACAGAAAAATCGGCCCAACAGCGAGAGAGTACGCGCTACTCAGAGCGTGATTTGGGCCCTGTCGGGTATTATTCAGGGGATCCGTCCGCATGGCTCGGTCCGCGTCTGACGCAGCTACCGTCTATTTGAGTATAATCCTGAGAATCCCCGTGACATCCCGCCAACTCGAGTGGATTCTACAATTGAGATTCACTCACCGGGTATCAGGTCGGTCTTGGTGATGAAAGCTGCGATAAGCGGCCCTGGTCCTCACGGATTCGATGTGATCTGGGTCTGTCTCCGTGTGATCCTTCAGATTATTCGCCGTATCTCCTCTGTCTGCCTCACTCATCTTCGCGCGATCGCCCAGTCCTGCCCTTGTTCTAGCCTCTCCTCGCTCGATCGCCTGTTTCGAAGCAGGTTCTCCGCACATACCGCGTCTCGGAGACCAGCGACGAGCCTATCGTCCGTGTTCGGCACAGACAGCCGCAATTGCAGTAGAAGGAAGTGGCATAACACACGAGCGCTGACGCAACCATGAGCCATCCGAACCGATGGCCTGCTGGGGGTCCAGGACCCGCTCTGGGTCCCGCCTCGGCGCCGCACTTGGCTCAGCCAGGCGCTCCAGGAGCGGGTATGGCAGTGCCGCCTCCGGGTGTGCCCATGCCCTCACCTAACCAGCCAGCCATGTACCCTCAGGGTTCGGTTCCAGGAGCAACCTCACAGACATCTCCCGGCAGCAATCCTGCTGCTGCCTTCCAATCTCCGCAGGAGGCGGCGCAGAGCCTGCTCAATCCCGATCTCTCCGCACGTGAGCAGCTCAAGAGCATTCTCTACCTGTACAAGGAACTTGGGCTTATCATGGCAAAGGAAGATGAGCTCGAGCTCGAGGCTGGACGACTTGGGCCGCAGTTAACAAATATCGTTCAAAGCATCGCCTCTGTGATGACGTATTTGGTGTCGTTTCCCTCCGCCTTCACACCAGAGGCAAAGATGGGCCTGTGTGCTCTTCTGGAGTACAGCTGTCTGACCAAGCGACGAGCTCTGCTCAGATATCCACTGCCCCCCGCTGCTCCGATCTTCGGCACCGGATCATTGCCCTTAATTGTTTCAGCGCTTCGATCACTCCTCGCAGATGAGACATATACTGTTCGCAGACGCGCCTTGCAGGCTGCCTGCCGCCTGCTGCCCCACATGCTCCACGAAATCAGCAACTACTGTGGAGGTGACGTTGCACGGCGTTCGCTGCGAAGAATCTGGTACAAGATTGAGACCATGCTGGATGAGTTTGGCCGTGATTCCTACAACCATATCCGAAACGAGTTCACTTCCATTCCACCGGAAGTCGAGCAGGCGCTTGTGGCCTGCAGCGCTCAATGGAAGTCATCCCCAGGTCCAGAGCTGCTCAAAATCCTTCAGCACGTACTCGCCATCTCCGCTGAAATTTGCAATCGTCGTAACTCCAAACCTACTCGCACCGCAGAAGGTGAAGCTGATAATGAGGACGAAGAAAACGACGACGATGTGGGTATGGTCAGCGCTGCTAGCGAAATTCTAGGACAGTTCGTTGAGTCGCTTTCAGATCCGAGAGGTGTCGAAGATGCAAGCGACTTTGCCCCGCTGCTCTCTCTCGATGAGACATCCAGAAGAGACCTGTCTCCTATCATTCGCAAAGCACTGCTTGAAGGGCCTGTTATTCCGGAGCCAGGTGGAAAGCCTCCGACTCCCACTCGAGAAACGCTGAGCGAGGGTGACAAGTCGACCTTCGAACAAGAAATGAACCTAGACCACCGGTTCATGAGTGAACTAAAGCTCCATTGCCCAACAGTGGAATGGCTTACGACGTTCTCTCCAGCCGCAGAGAAGGCTGAGCGCTACTATCCGCCACCTGCTGGTGCGGATCAAAGTCTTTTCGCGACCATGGCCGCTGCCACCGGCCCAATCCCTCGCTCCCGTGGCTTGAGTGAGCCAGAAGAAAAGCTCACAGAAGAGCAAGAGGAAAGGGAATTTGAGAAAGGTCGTCCCGAGTTTTCGTTCACACGTGTGGTTACGCTCAGATCTTTCCCACTTACCACTGGAGGGCCATTCAACGCGCAGACCGCTCACAATGTCCTGGCAGTTCCCGCAGCCAAGGCACTCGTCGACGCACTGTCGCTGTCTGATCCCCAGGAGGAGTCTACTGATGCATGGAGCGGTGTGCAAATCGCAGAGGCCGTGCTCCGACGTGAGGCTGTCCTTACCGCTGTCTCCATGGCAGTCTGCCGAGCAATGGCACTGAGGCCGAGAACAGTTCCATATTTCCTTCCTCATGTGATTGTACTGTGCTCGAGACTCTCTGCAGCTTTCTCAGATGCAGTGTTGGCAACAGCCTCAGCAGAAGATGAGCCCATTCGAATCTCGCAGAGGAACTCGGTTATCAAGCTTCGAAGCATTCTCGCCTTGTCACTGTCACATATGTACAATCTACACAGGCGTATCCTGCCCTACTGCCTGCTTGGTCCTCTCGAACACGCCCTTCGCGGCCTAGGTATTGAGGGTGTGGGACTGGGCGGAACAGAAACGCAAGGTGCAGTAGGTCCTGGCGGTGCCACAGGTCTTCCGGCACCGCTCACGCCGAGTGCAGCCGACGAGGTCATGCGCAACCTAATGAAGTGGCCACCAGGTCACATTGTCGAGCTTGCGCTTCTCACTGCGAAAAACAAGATCATGGCCGCAGTGAAACCTGGACCCAATATGACAGGGGTGGGCTTAGGACCAGGCTCGCGCGCACTGCTCAAGCCACTACCGGAAATCGCACTGCCGCTTAGTGATGATGTAACGTCTACCGTGCCAGGAGAACCTCCTGCGACCCGCTCGGCCGCAATGCGTCCTCAGCTACCACCGAAGTTGCACGACTTTGTTTCTCGATTTGTCTTCGATGTTGTAACTCCAACTACTGGAAGTGCCGGACCAGGTGCCGCGGCCAGTGCAGCTGCAGCTGCGGCCCTGCGCGCAAGGGCCGATGCTGTAAACGAGACTTTGTATCAGAAGGTCCCTGTGTTGACACCTTCGAATGCGTTGAACGTTGCCCGAAGCGCGCTTATCCGTCTCCTTTCGGACCAGCAAGAAGATGCTGTCTTTGCAGCTGGTGGTCGTAGTCTCCGAAATTCGCTGCTGGCTAGACTGGCGGCGCATCCATTGCCCCTAGGTATCCGAGCGAGTGATGATGATATTGCCGAAACCATCGATATCTTGCTCAAGGAGCCCGACTCAATATTCGATGGCCCTAAGACTTTGCTTGATTTGCCATCGTTCCCCCGACCCTGGGCGGAGGCCGAAGTTGAGGGAGAAAAGGCAGAGGATTCGGCAATGATGGATAGTGAAGCAGAGAAGACTGAAGAAACACTAACAACTGTTGCAGATACATTCTCCAAGGATGTCCACCTTCCTAGCTTGGTAGCGTATTTATCGCACGTTAAAGGCGCCGCGGATTCGAAGGACCAAGAGAGCTCCATCGAGGTGGGTACCAAGCGACGCCGTGGGTATGAAGATAACGTGGACAATACCTCGTCGTCCCATGAAGAGCCCGACTCTGAAGCTGCCACCCTCGCGAAGATGCTTCCGCGATATGCCCCTCTCATTCGAGGTCATCCCCATATCCTGCGCCCCGAAACCCTTGAGGACTACATCACGATACGTCCAGCGCATCGTGGAGATTTGGCTCTGAGGTGGCTGCACGTAGTGCTTGAATCAGAACGCGAGATGCTAGCAGAGAAGTCAGTAACTAAGGGTGTCTTTGGCGAGTCCCCTGCAACGGGTGATTACGATGCCACTGAGCTCGAAGGAGCACCTGACATTAATGCGAACTTCACAGCAGACAATGCACCTCTCCCGTCAGATATTGCAGAACACGCTGCAGACGATCCTGCTCAACTTAAGAAGGCCAAAGAGGCAATGGTTCAGGCGCAAAAACTCCGGCGCGCACGTGTACTCTGCCGTACGGCCGCAGCATCACTTGATTTCGCGTATGCCTTGTCGCAGAGTAGCATGGATCCCTATCATGAGTCGGGCGTCAATGCAATGGTATCTAGCACTGATATAGCGATGTTGCTGCGCTGCTCTGGAACTTCATTTGGAGGATTTACGCCTGAGGATGTTTCTCAAGTCGCTGAGGATGGCTCAATCAGCGATGCGTCTGAAGTCATCTACAAGGAGTTAAAGTTACTCTCGCTACCTGGTGAGCCCTTACCCATCAAGCCCACTCATGCCGCCAGTGATGATGGTTCGAGTTACGGGTCAATGATGGGCAGCGAAAGGAGCTCAGCATACGCGACTACTACCACCTTGAAGGTGGAAGGCAGCGCGACGAAGCTCATCAAATTGGATCCAGCTGCTGCAGGCAAGCAAGAAGAGTCTGCTGAAAGCGAGGCGCAGGTCATGAAGAATGAGCAGGAATTGGCCCCTATGGATATCCCGCAGGATGGTATTGAATGGGCACAGCAGCCTTCGTACATTGCTGAGCTTTTCCAGTACTCTGGCTACAAGACCCTTCCATACGTGCCGTGCCCGTTCCCTCAGTATGAAGCAGTCCTGCTCCGCTTGATGGCCAAGTACATTCAGATGGCGGCCAGCAACCCCACGAGTGCTGCAGATCGACTCTTAACACAACTATTGCTAGAATGCCCGCTCATCCCTCACTCTGCATTCGCTGCGGTTTACTCCTTTGTCATGACTCAAGCATCCGCAACAATGCCCATGCCTAAAGCGGTTAATCGCATCATTATTGGTTTGAACCTCCTTCGTGATCTCGCCCTTAAGCGCCCTGCGTGTCGCCGCGTGGCCTTGCTCTTCCTCCTGGCCGTTGCGACGGGTGTTAACTCGAGCTTCACGGGTCCTTCTCAAGCTATTCGTGCTGGTGCGAGGACACTCCTTGTCGAGCTTTACGCGTCAAATAAGGAGATTCGACAAACTATCGGCCGGTGGATGGTGCATCATCTTGGAGAGCTTGTCAACCCGGGCCTGGCTTCTGAGAATGCGCGAGACATTATTCTGGCGAGACTTCCACCTTCCGCAGCGTTTGTGGGCGCAGGCGGTCAGTCTGCACTTGAAGCCATCACAGCGCGTGCATCGGCCCCAATCAAATCGGCACTGGACGTCATCCAGCATCTTCGAGAGACAGCAGAGAGGCTTGCGCAAGAAGCACAGGCCGCGGATGTGGAAGCGAAGACACACCTTCCAGCGCTTCAGCAACAAGCAGACGCGATCACCAGTGCACCTGGATACCAACCTACCGAAGCCGCAGTTACCGAAACGACGTCCGCAGACATGACAGAAAATGCAGATTTGCCTGACCCCAAGAAGGAGCCAAGTCTGGAGAGACAGACATCTTCGTCATCCATCTCAATCGACACTCCTTTAGGTCGCATCCAGACTAAGATCAAGTTCTACACTACTAAAGCCGCTCGAGCGGCTGCAGCAAGTGAGCAAGCTCGTTCGCAGTTGCTAGAGGCAGAAAGGAATGCCGAGGCGGCCGCTGTTACCGGTGTTCTCGAGCTCCTTGGTGCCCTCTCTATCCGCCAGCCAAACCTCTGGCGGCAGATCCTCGCACTCTATGCCGTTAACCGACCGTGGATCTCCCGAGGTCTAACTCGACTCGGGCCCACCTGGTTGTCTCAGATGCCATTTGCTGGTGCACGTGGGTCGGGTGCACAAGGAGCTGCAGTCGCTCGTGAAGTGGCATCTACATTTGAGAACGCCCCCCCAGAAGCATACCGCTTTGTTCTATATCTCATGGACATTCTTACCGGAGTCAAGCCTCAGTCAGGACCGTCAGCAGCCTCGGCCGAAAATATGGCCGAGACTGCTGCAGCTGCTGCTGCTGGAGCCACAGATGCAACTGCCTACTTATTCTCACCTCCACAGCGGCCGCTTCCCGTCAGCTTCCAAGTTGCAGCATGGAAACTGTACGAGAAGAACAATGATGATCCGCGCTTCCTTATCCCGCAGCTGCCTGTCTTAACCCCCGAGATGATTAAGGAGCACTTGCCTAGGCTCCTCGCTCTTCCCAAGCCACTCCCAGACGCTATTATTAGTCGATTGCTGGGTATGGTCCCACAGCCTATTAAGACCCCTGATCTTCTCCGATATCTGCATACTCCGCAGGCCTGTGGTGGACGTATCGGACCGGGTGGCGAACTCATCGCTGATCCCCAAGCTATCCAGGCTGTTAGTAATGCAATCACCCAGGTTCTTAAACACCCGACAGCTGCTGACGCGGTTGAGCTTAGTAAGGTCGTCAGTGACCTGACATCAGTCAAGCACTTGACACCTTTAGTTCAGCGAACTGTTGAGCAGGCCACTGCACTAGTCCCAGCGCTCGCTGCAACGATCCAGGCACTTCGCAGTCAGCCACGACGCCGTGTAGCAGCACACCGGTAAATGAAAATACATCATAGAATACGAACCGCATATCGCTGCATTTTCATTGCATTTTATGTTAGCACAAGGCTTCTACTTAAGTAGTTCCGGGTAGTAGTGTGTACAGAGAGTCTAGACTTGCGTTTCCCTCAAACCTCGGAGCTGTTGCTCTGTGGTCCTCCGTCCGATGGTTCGGTTCGAGTAGCATCTCCCCTTTGCCAAACCTGCGCAGCGAAGTCAGCCGCGATCGCAATTGAAGAGCGAGCCTCGTATGCTCCAGGCATCATACCAAAGAGTGAAAATGTGTGCATCATCCCTGGCCACACAGACAACTGATGATATGGCACCGTTTTAAGCTCTTGCGATGACTCGTTATTCTCTCGACCTCCGTTCCCGTGTTCATGTAGTGGCGGTGGAATCGAAACAAAACTCACAGGATTAGCCGAGATGCGGGGCTTGAGGAATCGCAAGCCAAGAGGATCGGAAGTAGTACTGTTATCTGTGACAGACTCGAGCATGCGCCAAAACTTATTTGCGCCAAGCGACTCGTCGCGCAATGACCTGGCGCTCCATTTGTCCAGATCCACACCCTCTGCCTCCAAAGCAGCTTCTTTAATCTCCTTGAGTGCCTGGTGGGCTTCTTGTTTCAGCTCTGGCTCGTCACTCGAACTTCCAGCAGCTGCTGAAGAGCCACTGCTCTGGTCTGGGGTCAATTGAACGGAACGACCCGGAACAGGACGTGAACCAAAGCTCGTATCGATCTGAGTGATCATCTTGTCAAGCTCGTCTCGTGCTCGGATCAGCTCCTGTCGAAGCGCAGTGCCTCCAACCTTCCCAAGGACTTCCAAACTGTCTCGCTTACCAGCGATGATATCTCGTCCTATGCCTATGATTTTCTCCAGTATAGGTTGCTCTTCCTCCATTTTCGTGAGCCATCCCGAAAGCGCGTCGCTGAAACGATCGCCCTGGCTCTTTTTGGGTTCACTGACCGCAGCCGTAGACAGAGCTTGGAAGAATCGTGTAGAATCATCTAGTAGAATCTCCCGACCTCCAGTGATAAGCAATGTTGGCGGAAGCTTTCTGAGCGCTTCCATAGGAGCATAAATGGGTGAAGCAAGCGGATGTCTTTCAAGCTGTGATAAACCCGACCTTGCGGCCTCGAGAAGTGCGTACACGGGCGTTTCATCGAGTCGCTCTTTGTTGTGTTGCGGACTGCTTGCGACGGCTTGCTCCAAAACGCGTTTCATATCGTTGGATGGGAGAGATAGTACAGTTGGGTCCTCTACGACTTGACGCATGGCAGGATGGGTCACGGAATAAGTTGGAAGCATACGTGGGAGATCCTTCGGGAAGTTGTTGTCCGCAATATCTTTCGGGGTAGGAGGCAAGTAAGGTAAAAACCCCGACTGCCATGCAGCCCCTCCTTTTGATTTAATTACACCCAACATCGCGCGCGTGCAAACGGGTGCGGAATCAGCAGGAAGCAGTGGATCATTGGCTTTCAGCTCCTTAACTGATTGCCCACTCAGCGAAACATCCAGCCAAGGAGAGAAAAGCACAAGGCCGGCTGGCTGGGGTGCACCCAAACGTTGGAGTGCGAGTGTCACCGTGGCCGCCAAGTGCCCACCCGCAGAATCGCCGCCAATAATAATCTGGGAGGGACTGACTCCTAAGTTCTCCACGAGGTATTGATACGCTGCGACACCATCCAGTAAGGCTGCTGGGAACGGATTATCAGGAATGAGTCTGTAGTCAATCGAAATGCACACCAACGAGGGTGGCTTAGGAGAAGGGCCTCGGACCTGCAAGGATCGTTTCGTGAGTACATCGTATGCAGTTGTCATGATCCGTCGGACGAAGTCCTTGTAGAAGAACCATGATCCCGAGCCCGTAATGAATGCCCCGCCGTGAAAGTACAGCAAGTACTTGGAGTTCTTCGAAACGCCTGTAAGGAGATGGTTAGGTGAACTAATCGTGAAGCTCGAATTGAGTGCAAAGATCTGACCGTTGATGTGGCTCGGTGTTGATTGATAGGAAATCGGCGAGTGAACAGGCCAATAGTTCACAGGAGGCTTCATCGAGGAGAGATCTTTTGCGATGATCTGCCGAAGTCGCATCGCCCAGGATGACTCAGTGAAGGTGGGAATGGAAATGCTCTGACTTGAAATCATGCCATAGGCCGTCATCATCCTGTTGCTTGCAAACTCCGCTACATTCCCAATTTGCTCGACAAAGCTAGAAAGCGATCGATGAAAGGCTTTGATACTCTCGCGGTCCTGCTTGGCTATGTGTTGAAGCACCGACTTGATACCGACCTCAGCTGCGCCCATGGCAAGCCGGGCTGCAGGGCCGATGCTTCCGTTGCCCCCATCGGGCGTTAAGAACGGGCTGGGACTGAGACCGTCCGCTCCACCGCCGGGCTGGGTGATGTTGGTTGTTGTCACGGTCTTGGTCGGCGGCGGGGACTGTGTGTTGCCGAGGCCGGTGGTGCCAGGGTTGCTCATGGTGGTGTATTGACTTGAAGTGAATCACCTCCCAGGATCTTAGCCCAAGCTCAATACTGTGATCTGTCTAACCGGACACGGATCCGCTTCAGCAGGCAGTCGTCTCAGATGGTGCTCTCAAGGACGACCAGGGTCGATTTCGCTGGCTCTCGCTCTCTGAGTACCGGGATCAACTATTTCGTATTAATAAAATAGCTGTGGCAGAGCGTATTAGTGTGTCAGCAGTCACTTGCAGTGCGTGGGTCGCAAGATATACAAGTTCGCTCTGCAGTTAGATCCGAACTAAACTTTGACCTGATCCGGCTAAAATCTGCAAGCAGGGCGGAATTGACGGTCGACTTAAGCAGATTCATATCAACAGAAGTACACAGGGGGATGCGAATAGCGTGCTGACGGCTTCTCAGATCGCCATGGCTTGCCAGATCGCCGACGGATCTGCCTCACGTGAAACCCGTGTCTAATCAATCATGTGGTTGTTTATTGCGATTCAGCGTGGCATTGAAAGCGCTGGAATATGGATTCGATTGTCGAGTGGGACATGCAAGGAACCAATATACACTAACTCCAGCTGAGACCTAAACAGGTTTACGTCTGAGCCAGAAGAGTAAACAAGATCACCCTACTCTCCGGAAGTTGATGACGAGGACGGGAATGTCGAGGATCCTCGACGTTCCAGCGACTCGCGGGGCCGCGATGAGGACGCGTTGCGAGTCGGTGTGCTTGTTGAATCGCGGCGTGGTGTGTTTGTCTGTAACGATGCAATACGAGCGCGGCCCATGGTATCGCGTCCAGGGGTATTTGTCACATTGTGAATGGCCGCGCGAGGCGAATTCGGTACGGGAGATGCCGGTGGGGATCGTCTTTCTGGCTGAGATGGCCTGACTGCCAGGGGTGGCAGCGATGCGACAGACGAAAAGGTCTTACTGGGTGTTGGTGAGTTCGTTCTGGACCCTCCCGGCTGCAATGTACGCTGAGTTTGGTTTTGGATTGGCGGCTGCAAGGCTGACATTTGACCAGGCAACTGCGACGGCTGTACCTGACCCGATTGCTGCTGCGGCTGTTGCTGCGGCTGTTGCTGCGGCTGTTGCTGCTGCTGTTGGCGTGAGTGGGCGACGGCCGCAGCAATAGCAATCGCTTTGAAGTTGGCACTGCGAAGACGTTCAGCATACGAGACTGCTCGATTGGACCAGGGGTTAGACGTTCCCTGAGGCAAAGGAGCCCCTTCGGCTGCCGCATTCACTGTTGGTGGCGCTAAGAGTGCGGCCGCAGTTTCATCAACCAAACTTCTGCTCCGAGATGACTCATTCTCGGCTCTTGCTTCACGGTCCTGAGAGGAACTTCGATGAGTCATGCCTGAATGGATACCAAGCGCAGACGGTACTGGATCGGAGAGATCAGGCTTACGACCGCCATAGAACAACGCTATCGTTGGATCCAGATCTCCTGAACCTGTGGTTGAGTTGGCCTGATCGTTTGAAGTCGTGATTGCTTCGGCAACACCTGTTAAAGTACTTGGATGAAACGAAGGCAACTTGTTCGCCATAGCGTAAGTCATAGCAATCCGCTGTAATGTGCTAGAATCAGTAAAAGGGTGGGCTACCATCAATGTGTTAAAAGCGGCCGGACGGTGCTGTGACAGTGAGAGAATACCCGGAAGAGTCGCTGAATCAGCAGCTTCGGCGGCACTAGCTTTCTCCGTGGCGCCCTTCCCTTTTGCTGTCATCGATGCGGCATTTGTGCGAATCGAGGAATTGAGGTACGCTAGGTGGCGGAACATGGCCAGCTGCCACTGGTAATCCCGTAAGTTACCCTTGAAAGCCTCAGCCTGACGCTCACGATGGCCCTGCAACTCGGATAATGCCTTTACCTCTTTCGCCAGAGTCGAAGTATCTACCAGTAGCGAGGTGACCAGCCTGCGTGCCAAGATAGAGGCATATGCTGCGGACTCGGATTCGATAGGCTCCTTGCCAGCGGCAACCATGGAGATTGTGACGCTTGTGCAGGTCACAAGGGCCCATCGCAACAGGCGGAAACAGCGGTCTATGTACTTCGGACAGGTTAGAAACAGGCATGCGGCACCAAGCGCACCGAGAGGGGCGGCGAAGAACTGTGGAAGCGGAGTCGCCGATTGTAAAGATCCTACTGAGAGTGGCCCAATCGTCGAGGTATTCATAATACGTTGGCCCAGGCCCAGCGTTCCAAGCGGAGGAATTGGAGGGATCTGACCTGAATGTGAAGTAGACACTTCATTTTGAAGTGAGGTTACAAGGGCAACCGGTGGCGAATTTGGATAAGGTGGAGGTGGTGTGCTGAGTGCGATGTTAGCGACTGTAGCGGCGGCAACGGATGCTATCTTTCTGATTGCATGGCGTAGCTTTTCGAAATAAACTGCAACGAGAGCAGCAGTGGCAAGCGATGTCAATAAGGCAAGCAAGGGGTACTCCTGACTGCTAGATATCGGGGAGACTCGCTCTTTCATCGTATCTCCCTCATCTGACTGGAGATCTGAGGGAGGAAGCAATTCTGCTGCTTCTAAGACTTTCCTCACTGCGGCCTTAGCCGCAGCTTTCGCTGCGTTCATGCAATCAACATTTACCTTGGGTTCCGGATCCTCCGAACGGCACACAGCAGCAGCTGCCCGAATTGCTGCCAACCGCGCAGATTGGATCGTATTGGTAATACGCGCGACGGTTTGATTGGTGGCGTGCGAGCTTGTGCTTTGAGCTGGCAAAAGCTCTTGGATTAGACCTGGGAACAAGGGGCGAAGGAATGGCAACCGAGGGGTGTACGTGTGCCTAAGGATCGGGAGAATGAATGACACCACAGCCTCTGATGCAGTTCTGTACAGGAAAATGAAATGAGTTGACTGTGGGCTAACTAATCGCTTTTCAGGATCACTTTTAGGCTGTCGCACGGAGTCAAGCTCGGACTGTCTTGCAAGGAACTTCTTGTTTTCACCCTCGCTCTCAACACCTTCGCCATTCGCTTCGGGACCCTGATCCACACGCTTCTCTGACAACTCCTTCGGCTGCTTGGAGGCGGTTGTCCCTCGATCGCAGTCAAATGTCAAGGCTTGTGTTAGGGCCTGACTGGTGAGTGGCTGAAGCATGCCTTCAAATGCCGCTACCAAATATTTCAGGATTTCATCAAGCGCGACCGACAATGAGTCGACCACAGAAGAAGGAACTGATTCAGGGCGTGTCGATCCAGGTTGAGTATGTGAAACTGATGCCAAAGAGAGAATCAAGGCTTTTGAGAAGGGCCCGGCACTCGCAGACTGGGAAGGGATGAAAGGAGATCTGTTCGATTGAGTGTGATTGAGGAGTTGTTTCTGAGTGGGATTTGATGGAGACGACGCTTGAGCCAACGCAGACTGGACAAGAGCTGATGGAGAGGGTAGTGAACGCGCTGGTGCGATAAAGCGGTCGCTAACTGACATCACTCCATGAATGGATTGAGCTGCCTTGGCAAATGCACTGCGAATTCGATAGGCACTTGCGATGGATACGGATCGACCTAAATTGTTCGACCAGTCTAGTGGATCAATAATATTCATCGCACGAACGGCAAAAACATGATCAATATTCACCGGCATAGCAAGTGTGCTTGCATCTCTTTCGCTCGGGTACAAGTAACGCGCAATGAGACTAGCGTGAATTGCTCGGTTGATAACGAGCTTTCTGATCTCCTCCGAATTACACGTTTGTGACAAGCAAGTAAGGCTGCTGGATTTATCTTCCGCGTGATCGTCCTTCTTATCTCCCTTATATGGGACATGTAATTCGGGCAGATTGGCGAGTCTTAGCAAGGGGTTCGACTCATTGGTATCCGTCCACAGCGCCAGTGCTTCCTGAGCTGCCGCCGCAGCTGCTTCTGTTGCCAAAGTGCTGCGCAGTATTGGAGGTTGGAACGCGGAATTATCACCAAATCTCAAGCCCTCCGAATGGTCGGTTGAATCAGGGATTTTGTTGAGGATATCCAGAATCACTGAGGTTGTTTGAGCCGAACTAGCTGTAGCCTTCGTCAACTCCGCTAACTTCATGAACTCACTCGATAGGAGGGAACGTGGAGGGACGGGTTGTCGAAACGATGGGAATGCACAGGTCCCCGACACTCCCATCTGCGCTGCATTGCTGTTTGCATATAAAGAAAGTGCGGAAGCCTGTGCGGTCGCAGAGAGCACGGTAGAATACCGCAAAATCGTTGATCGGGTGGGTTCTGGAGTTGATCTGGGGGGCAGAGGGACACCAGGTGTTAGAGCAGCAAAGCCATACAAAGTCGAACATCTCTGTAAGAACTCGAAGGGGAGATATGGATGCGTGCCTGGAGGAGCGTATTTCGTTGGATATGACACTGTGAACCACGCCCACTCGCTACTTGATTGGCCTCGCAAGGGTGCTGATGGCGTCGATGTTGTTGTCGTTGCCGCTGATGATGATGAAGCAGCTACCGGCACCGCGGACGCTGATCCTTGTGAGCTGTCAGGGGCATCCTTACCCTCGGGAGATACATCTTCAACAATGCTCTTAGTGTCCTCGAAGTCACTCTCTGAGTCCTGCGCTGAATCGACTGAGCTCGATGCAGAGGCGCTTTGCTCTGATGTGTTGGTCTGGATTTCGTGGAACGAAGCTGAGGGGAAGGCACAACGGAGTTCACGTCGATATGCTGAACGCTCCGCAGCGTCGAAGGCTGCCGCGAACTCTGACTCAGCAGGCTCGGTCCCGCAGTGTCGTTCAGCAGCTCGTAGGTGGGGCAAAAATGGAACGATTGACGAATTCGGCTCTGCCAGATCGTTATATGCTCCTTGGCCCTCAACAGGGTTCGTATGGTCGAGCTCGAGAAGCGGAACACTCTGGTGTTTTTGACCTCCCCTACCTCCTCGCCTCCTATCCGCAAGACCAATGGAACTCCCATCAAGACCCGAGCTTGACGGCTCCAAGCTCTCCAATTTGTGGAACTCGCTCACTGCACTCAAAAAGTGCTTGGAAAAATTGGCCTTCTTCTCCTCAGGGACACCCCACATCGCAACATCCAGCTGCAATGGGTCGCATGTTTGATCTCGTCGAGCTAAGGAGTCAGTATTGCCCTGCGATTGGTGAGATTGATCAGATGCAGGCACGCGTTGTTGCCATGAGTGTGGTGTAAGCATCTTTTCTTGCATCAATCTAAGTGCCTCGATGGGTACTGGGCCTCCGATGCTCACAGCGAAGTTCGACCAGTCGAATGACGCTAATACTGACACGAATGTACAGAAAATATAGAAAGGAGTGACAGGAGGTGGTGCAGGTCGATACACACATGGGCAGCAGTGGCCACGATGTTTAGCTGCAGCAGCGAACTTTCTTAGCTGCCTCGATAGCGATATTCCCAACGCGGCTGCTGATGTGTCATGCAAAAGCCGATTCACCAATGCAGTCCGTCGCGCGAGTGCATTGCGCCTTCGCCGCGCTTGGCGCCGTGAGCTCCGACTGCTCCCTCGGGACAGACGACGATGTTGGTTAGCTCGCTGAACGAGAGCGTCAACAACCTCCACGGACTGGATATTGTCCCCAGGAGCATCGGGCATCTCGCCCTCTCCATCAACGTCAGCATCACCATCGGATTCTGGCTTCTGGGGTGGTACAGAATCTGTGAAGCTCTGACTGCGCCTAAGTTTGGCGATTGCAAGTCGCTTACGATGTTTACGGTTAAGCTTGGCTCTTAATGCGGCTCGACGCTCCATTTCAATTCGGAGCCTTCGTTCTGCTCGCCGCTTTTGGAAATTCGCTTGTGCTTCAGCTGTTTGTTCATCACATTCATCAGGTTCAGCGAGATCATTCAAGTCATCGTACAAATCAGCTTCAATATCTGAATCCTTAATCTCCAGATCATCTTGTTGCATATCGTCCCCAAGCATGTTAACGTTGTCCTCATCATCGGACCCCTCAATTCCAGATGTAGGCCTGCGTGCCAAAGAGTGATCTTGCTCTTTGTCACTCTCGTTCCCATCATCACCATCGCCCTCGAAGTCCCCATCCGGGTTACCATCGGCCTCTGACGCACCCGCGTCTTCGTCATACGCGCCTTGATTCAGTGGATCTCCTTGTTTCTTCTTCCTCCTCTTCTTCCTCGGCTTTCGGCGCTTCCTCTGTCTTTGGTCTGCATTGAGCTCACCTTCAAAGGTGCTTTCATAATCACCTGAAATCGGTTGATCTGCTTGCATTTGGCATCTCGCTTCATCTCCGCTTTCGTCTGGTCTCTGTGACACGCCACGATGGGGACTCGACCCCTCTGTACCATCGTTACCGACAGAGCCGCAAGCAGACTGAGTTTCCCCAACCATCGCATTATCCTCATCTCGGACGGAACCCTTCCGCCTGCGTCTCCGATTCTTTCTTGATCGAGACTTAGAGACTCCCATTGAGGGCTGAAGCTCGTCGTCATCAACAGTACCTTCATTGTCACCATAGTTTGCCCCTTCGTCTGGCGTGTCGTCTCCGCCAACGTTCACGTTAGCCTCTGTATCTTGCTCGTGAAGCGAATCTAACAGCGCAGAACTGCGCATTTCTGGGGAGGCTTCATCAGGCTCGCCATTCGCCTCATTCGAGTTCTCCTGGCCGTTAGTCATGCGTCGTTTTGGAATCCGCCTTCTCATGCGTCGTCTTGCCTCCGAAAGGCTTGTTGACTCGGCCGCATCGCTTCCCGTTAGCGTCGTGCCCTGGTGTAAAACATTCATCCGTTCCCGACATCGCCTTGATGAGTAGCGGCATGTTTCGTCATCCGATGCTGCACCATGATCTGCATCTTTCGCTTCGTCTGCCAAATCGGCATGACCGCGTTCTCGCGACTCACTTCCGGTATCTGTGCCCGCACTCACGATATCTGCATCGCTTCGATCTCCGTCACTACCAATGCTATAGATCAGATCTCTTCCGTCCCACTCATCTTCATCATCTTCTTCAGCAAGTGAACTGTGGTAGGTCTCTGTGTCGGTCATTGAGCACGAGTTGAGGCTACGCTCTTGGTCGCAACTTCCAGCGCTTTCCTGGCCAAGATGCCCAGGTTCGGGTCTGGATGATCCCGGTCCTGCTGAATAAGTATCCACGGACTCCTCAAAAAGATCGAGAAGTTCCGTGGAGACCCCCCGAGTCTCTTCGTCATATGCGTTGAGGACATGAGTTGATGAAGCGCAGCCACCGGTTCCATTGCGCAGTCCAAACGACTCCAAGCCGTCTGCTAGCACGGAAAGAGAAACAGTTGCTGCGGCCGTCATACACGTACGTGTCGGATTTCCTGATTGCCCGGCAGGATGATCCGTGACTTGCCCTGTGCTGTTTGATGTGGATAAAACTAATGATGAGCCACTGCCAGTATGGCGTGGAGAAGCCTCCTGACTTTGCATTGTTTCTTGCTTCAGAGCCAACTTCTTCTTCACCTGTTCCACGTGACTTTTGAGTTGAGCAGCTGAGAGTCTTGCTTGTGCGGCTCGATGTCTTGATCGTGCAGTCACCCAGAATTCGATTCGCTCGAGCGTTGAAAACGGGTTTGTAGGAAAGTAAGACTGCACACTGATGTCGCACTCCCATGGCCTCGTACCAGACCGTCGCGTTTTTGCTGCCAATGAACGGAAAAACTCCATGGGACCTTTCGTTCCAGTGCTCTGAGTTGAAGCGCGCTTGGACTCGTTTCCAACTCTCCTATCTGGGCTTGCAAGACCTTGAGAATACGTTGAGAACTGTCTTTTTCGCCTGCGCCTGGTATGTCTCCTCAACGACTCTTTGTGTTCGGCCGCATGATAATCATGAGCCCCACATTGTCGCCAAAACAGGGCATCACCTTCAGTGGCGAGGGTACTCTGTCTAAAACGAGCACAGGGGCACTTAGCGACGTGGGCGTTGTACGCATCCTCAAGCCTAAGTGCATCCGCACAGTGGATATTAATAACGTAAAGAACTAGAACCTCAAGGGCATAGCTGGACAGTAAGAAGTTCG
>Ga0182741_1002166_pt1 | contig 23557 bp, 20 predicted proteins | sample eDN5th37CBELigOP_FD_128874 | JGI IMG/M metagenome (GOLD analysis project Ga0182741, IMG submission 128874) | Enriched Organic Plus compost microbial communities from Emeryville, California, USA - eDNA 5th pass 37_C BE-Lig OP (version 2) (version 2) ... | reverse complement strand
GGGATGATCTGCCCCACCACGCCCAGCGGCTCGTGGAAGTGATAGGCGACGGTGTCGTCGTCGATCTGGCTGATCGAGCCTTCCTGCGCGCGCAGCACGCCGGCGAAATAGCGGAAATGGTCGATGGCCAGCGGCAGGTCGGCGGCCATGGTCTCGCGGATCGGCTTGCCGTTGTCCCAGGTCTCGGCGGTGGCGAGCAGTTCCAGGTTCTGCTCCATCCGGTCGGCGATCTTCAACATGATGTTGGCGCGCTCGGCCGGGCTGGTGGCGCCCCATTTGTCCTTGGCGGCATGGGCGGCGTCCAGCGCCAGTTCGATGTCGCCCGCCTCGGAACGCGCGATCTGGCCGATCTCGGCGCCGGTGATCGGGGTGGTGTTGGTGAAATACTTGCCCGAGATGGGCGCCACCCATTCGCCGCCGATGAAGTTGTCGTAGCGTTCCTCGAAGGGCAGCGCGTTCACGCCCCGGAAAGGATGCGTCTGGTCGTTCGGCATGATCTTCCTCCTGTCAGCCCGGCTCCTCCAGCCGGTTGCACAAGAGCCTGTGCCCTGAGACCCCCTGGGGTCAACGCGGGGCTTCGCGCCGCGGGGCCGATGTGTTTCAGGGGCGAGACAGTTTGCCGGGGTTTTCGTCGATGCCCAGCCGCGCCATGCGGCGGTAGAGCGTGGCGCGTCCCACCCCCAGCGCGCGGGCGGCGGCCGAGACATTGCCCTCGGCCCTGGCCAGCGCGCGAATCACGGCGGCGCGTTCGGCGCGCTCGAACCCGGTCGCCTCGTCCTGCCGGCCCAGCAGGTCCGAGGCCGGGCGCGGGCGCAATTGCCCCTCTTTCTCAAGGCCGAAGGCGCGGCGGGCGGCGCGATTGGCGCCGATGGCCAGATCGTCCTTATCCACCGCGATCAGCAGCGTGCCGTCCTCGGCCCCTTCGGCCTGCGGCGTGACGATGCGCGCGCCGGGGAAGGAGACGCGGAAGAAGGCCGCCTCGATGGCGCGGGCGCTATGCGCCACCTGCGCCGCGATCAGCGCGTTCAGCCGCTCGGTATGGTCGGCGCGGGCGGAACTGATGTCCAGCGCCGCGATCAGCCGCCCGTCCGGGCCCCAGATCGGCGCGTCCATGCAGGACAGCCCGGTGTTGCGGGCATAGAAATGCTCGTCGCGGTGGATGGTGACCTGCCGTCCCTCGGCCAGGCAGGTGCCGATGCCATTGGTGCCCTGCACCGCCTCGGACCAGTCCATGCCGCGCCACAGCCCCCAGCCGCGAAAAGTGGCGGCATCGCCCTGGCTGACGCGGTGTTCCAGCACGATGCCCTGGGCATCGGTCAGCAGCAGGTTGCAGCCGGTCGGGCAGACCAACTGGAACAGCTGGTCCAGCTGCGGCCGGGCGACGGCGATGAAACGGTCCATGCGCTCGACGCGCTCGGACAGCTCGCGCTCGGTCAGGCGGCGCGGCTCGGGCGGCCGGGCCGGGTCCAGCCCGTGCTTGAGCATCGAGCGGCGCCAGCTTGCCGCCAGCCGGGTGACGGCGCCGGGCGATTGCGAGGCCTGGACCACGCGATCCTCGTGGCGGGTTGTGCTGTGCGGTGCCGGGCGGGTCTCGGGCAAGGCGTCCTCCCCTTCCTTACGCGGTGGCGGGATTATTGCGCGGCGGGACGCGATCGGGCAAGCAATGCTTTCGTGAAGCGCCCGCGGCGAAACAGCCCGGCCGTTTCGCGGCCGGGGTGCTTGCGGTTTTCAGGGCGTGACGGTGACGGCGCCGCTGTCCGACCAGGCGCGGAATTCGGGGCGATACATGTCCTCGACGCTGGCGGCAGGGTGGCGGAATTCGCCCGGCGTCACCGCGCGGACGATATAGGCCAGCCGGAAGCGTTCACCCGAGGTCCAGGTCAGCGCCGCGGCGAAACGGTCGGCGCGGAACTCGGTCATCTCGGCCGCGGTCTCGCCCTCCAGCCAGTCCAGCGCCGAGACGTCGCCGGCGCGCAAGAGGTTCGGGTTGTCGATCTCCCACCCGGCCGGCAGCGGATCGGCGATGACCAGCCGTCCGCCGCCCTCGGATTGCGGCGCGACCTCCAGCACCACCACCATGCGCGTGCCCTGCTGCAGTTGCGCCGCGTCCAGCGCCTCGCCCTGCATGCTGTAATAGCGCCGGGCGATGCCATAGCCCTTGCCGCCGGCCGCGACCGGGCCCGCGGGCTTGCCGGTCGCGGTCAGCGTCACTTCCAGCGCGCTTTCGCCGGTATTGGCGATGCTCGCATCCGCCGGCAGGCTTGCGACCGGCTGGGTCAGCGCCACGCCGTTCAGCGTTGCGGGCGGGGCCGCGCCGAACAGCGACTGCGCCGCCAGCACGGTCCAGACCGATTCCTGGGTGGACAGGCTGCGCCCGTCCTCCTCGGCCCGGGCGATGCGCTCGGCGATCTGGCTGGTCAGGTCGGTGGCGTCGACCGCCTGCGTCCTTGCCTCGGCCGCCAGCGCCAGCAGCGCCGTGGCGTCGCGCAGCCGGGTGCCGTAATCGGCGCGGAAGGCATAGGGCTCGGGCGCGCCCAGGTTCAGCAGGTTCCGCGCTTGCGTGAACAGGCGATCCGCCCGCTGCTGGTCGCCATAAGAGGCCAGCGCAGCCCCCAGATGGGCCGCGGCCATCGGGGTCGAGAAGGAGCCTGCGGCGGTATCGGCGTAATAGCGCAGATCGCCCACCGTCGCCGCCCGTTCCCGCGCCAGCACCGCCAGCGCATAGGCCAGCGCCGCGTTCTCCTCGGCCGAGGCGGCGGCGGGTTCGGTGGCGTAATTGGCGCGGTTGCGCAGGTTGTCGATGGCCATGCGGAAGCCGGTCTCGGGCACCTGATGGCCTGCCGCCCGTGCCCGCGACAGGAAGTCGGTGACATAGGCCTCCAGCCACAGGTCGCCCGAATCCGCCGACCAGAGGCCGAATCCGCCGTTCGAGCCCTGCCGGGTCAGGATCCGGGTGATCGCCTTGTCCACCTGCTTGGCCGCATCGCCGCCATCGACCCCTTCGGCGGCGGCCAGGCCGGGCAGGTAGATCAGCGGCATCGCGCCCGAGGCCAGCTGTTCGGTGCAGCCATAGGGATAGCGCGCCAGCCGCATCAGCGCGCCGGCCACGTCCAGCCGGGCATAGGGGCCAAGCGCCGCCGTCACCTCGGCGCCGGGCAGCAGGCCCTGCGTCAGGCTGGCGGGCACGGTCAGGCTTTGCCCCGGCTCGACCACCAGCCGGTCCTGGCGCTGGATGTCGGCCTCGTTCAGCGCCACCGGGATGGCGATGTCCTTGGTCAGCCCCGCGCCGTCCGGCGTGGTCAGGGTCAGACGCAGATTGGCCAGTCCCTCGGCATCGCCGGCGGTGACGGGCATCTGCACCTGCGCCTCGGCCTTCTCGGCCAGGGTCACGCTGTCCGTGGGCAGGCTGGTGGTCAGCGGCGCCTCGCCGCCGACCTGCTGGACCGAGAGCCGCATCTCGCCCGCCGGGCCCGAGGCATGGGTCAGCCGCAGCCCGACCTGCGCCCGGTCGCCCGGTGCGAGGAAGGCGGGCGCGGTCACGGTCATCACCACCGGGTCGCGCACCAGCACCGAGGCATCGGCCTGGCCCAGGCCCTTGGCGGACCAGACCACGGCCATCACCCGCACCTCGCCATTGAAATCGCCCACCGGCACCTCGACGGTGGCCGTGCCGTCCGCGCCCACGGTCAGCGGACCCGAGAACCAGCTCATCAGCTTTTCGGTCGGCGGCGGCGCCTCGGCATTGCCGGCAAGGCTGGCGTCGCCGCCTTCGCGCAGCGCGCCGTCCGGCGCTCCGGTCGGCAGGATCAGCCGCCCGTAAAGGTCGCGCAAGCCGACGCCCAGCCGGCGCTGGCCGAAGTAATGCTGCGAGGGGTTCGGCGGCTGGAAGCGGGTCAGGTTCAGGATGCCCTGGTCGACGGCGGCGACGGTGGCATGCACCGTCTCGCCCGCCGCGCCCTCGACCTTCAGCGTGACCGGGATGGTGCCGCGCGGCCGCGTCTCGGCCGGGGCCGCGATGCTGGCGGCAAGCCTGCGGTCGCCGGGATCGACGGCGGCATGGGCCAGACCCAGCGCCCGCACCGGCTGGCGGTCGCCGGGCCGCGCCTCGCCCAGCGGGCGGATGGCGCTGACGGTGACATAGACCCCGGCGCCCCAGTCGTCGGTCACCGGCAGGTCGACCTGGTTCTCGCCCGCCTTGAGCGCCACGGTCTGCATGGACACCAGACGGTTCGACAGCACCGAGACGAGGCCCAGCCCCTCGCTGGCGGCCTCGACCCGGACGCGGGCGACATCGCCGCTGCGATAGGCGGGCTTGTCCAGCACCACCTGCAAGCGGTCGGGCGTCTCGGTCCCCGAATTGGCGACCGCACCCCAGCCGGCATAGAACCGCACCGAGCTTTGCCCGCCCTGACCCGAGGCCGGCTCGGCCACCAGCTCATACTGGCCCCATTCGACCGGGGCGGCGATCTCGGCCGGGGCCTGGCCCGGCTCGGCCACGCCCTCGGTGATGCGGGTGCGGGTGGTGATCGCCTCCCAGTTCCATTGCCCGCCCAGCGAATACCATTGGTAATCGGTGTCGATGCGGTTCAGCACCCAGCGCAGCGGCTCGGCGGCCGGTTTCAGGTCCGGGCCGACCGCGACCAGCGCAAAGCGCGCGTCCGAGCCTTCGGACACGGTGTCGCCCTCGAACAGCGGGCGGATGCCGGCAACCGGCGCCTCGGGCATGACCACGCGCGTTTCGCTGCGCTCGACCGGGCGGCCGGCGCCTTCGCGGATGTCCAGCACCAGCTCGGCCCGAACCGGGCGGGGGCCGAGCCGGCCAGCCGGCGGCAGTTCGATCTGCGTCTGGTAATGGCCCTGCGGATCGGTGGTGCCCGGCGGCAGGCTGTCCGTCACCGGCGCGCTGTCGTCATCGTGCCGGCCGAAGACATAGCCGTCGAAGCCGGTCAGGCTGCGGGTCGGGGACAGGCGCAGCTGCCCCTCGACCGGCAGGTTCGCGGCCGGTGCGCCGAACAGCCAATGCGCGGCAAGGGACAGCTCCAGCGTGCCGCCGGCGCGGGCCGGGCCTTCGGGCAGGCGCGGGGTGAAGTCGATGCGCTCGGGCAGGAAATCCTCGACCAGCAGGCGCGCCGTGGCCAGCGCCGGGCCGTCCGCCTCGGTGCGCAGTTCCATCCGCCAGGTGCCGCGCGGGGCGTTGCCGGGGATCTGCCAGGCGACCACGCTGCCGCCGGCGCCGGCATCCTGCGCGGGCAGGCGCATCGCCTCGACCCCGTCGGGACGCAGGATCACCGCGGTCAGCGGCAGGTTCTCCAGCGCCCGGGCCTCGGCATTGCGGGCCAGCACCGTCGCGTTCACCGTCTCGCCGACGCGATAGGCGCCCCTGTCGGTGGTCAGGAACAGGTCGATGGGCGGGGCGGGCGGTTGGCCCTCGACCCCGCGGTCGGAAAGGTCGAATTCCGGGTCCGAGAGCGACAGGAAGGCCATGTCCCGGGGGCTGCGCTCGGCGCCCTCGCCCTGCCAGTCGGTCACCGTGACCAGCGCCGGGGCGGCGCCGTCCTTGCCCATGGCGAGGCCAGGCGCGAAATGCGCGATGCCCTCGGCATCGGTCGCGGCCTTGGCCAGCACCTCGTTCGAGCGGCTGACCAGCGCCACCTCGGCCCCCGGCTTGGCCGAGGTATCGGCCAGGCTGCGCACCGCGACGGTCAGCCCGTCCGTGCCCGAGAAGGTGGAGATCCCGAAATCCGAGATCACGAACCATTGCGTCGCCAGCCCGGTGTCCTGGACGTTCTCGTTCTCGATCCCGGCCTCGGCGATATAGATGCCGGGCTCCAGCGGGCCGGCCTCGGCGGGGATGGCAAGGCTGGTGGTCAGCTCCTGGTTCAGGCTGTTCTGCCCCATCGGTTTCGCCACCTGCGCCGTGCCCCTCCAGACCTCGCGCGCCATGCGGTCGCTGAAATAATCGGCCCGCCAGCTGTCCAGCGGCGTGGCGAACATGTCCTCGGCCATGGCGCGGATCAGGTTGCGGTCGGAAATCCGCAAGAGCCGCAGGTTGATCGTATCGGCATTGACCGTGACCATGGACAGCCGCTGGTCGCCCGAGGCGGGCAGCACATAGGCGCGGCCGGGGAAGCGCACCGAGGGGGCGCGGTCGCGGACATAGCCCTTGACCGTCACGTCGCGGGCCAGCACCTCGCCGTCGGCGGCGGGCAGGCCGGCGCGCAGGGTCAGTTCCACCTCCTGGCCATGGGCCAGGCCGGCGACGCAAAGCCGCTGGCCATCGGCCTCGACGGTCAGGTCGCGGCCGGGCAGGCGCAGGAATTGCGCGTAATCGGTGCCCGAGGACAGTTCGCGCGACATCACCGCGCAGAAGCGCGGCATCCTGCCTTCGGATTCGACCTGGGTGTCGGTGACGCGCAAGCCGTTGCGGGCCTGCGATTCCTCCAGCGCCTGGGCGATGGCATTGTCGCCGGGCGACAGCCGCGCCGCCAGCCGCAAGGCTGCCAGCGCGTCGCGGCCGCGGTCCAGCCGCTCCCATGCCATGGCAAGCCAGGACAGCGCGCGGGCGGCCACCGCGTCCTCGGCCCCGCGCAGATAGCCGTTGATCGCCATCGAAGCGATGGCGTTCGACGCCTCGCGGTCGTTCTGGTCGCTGGTATAGAGCGTCAGCCGGGCCAGATTGGTCCAGTCCTCGGCCCGGTCGAAGCGTGCGGCCTCGGCGGCGAGGATGCGGGCGGCCAGCACCAGCTCGCCCGTGTTCTCGGCATCCTGTGCGCTGCCCTGCGGGTAATCCGCGCCCAAGGGCGGGTGCAGGGCGGGAAAGCTGCGGGCCAGCGATCGCGCGGCGGCCAGATCCTGCGCGGCGAGGAAGGGCGCGGCACCGGCGCGGGATTCGGCGCGTAGCCGCTCTTCGGCCGTCGAGGCGACGACATGGCCCGACAGCGCGCCGGCAAAGGGCGCCGCGGCCCCTGCGCCCTCGCCCTTGGGGAAACAGGCGCGGGACCGCTGGTTATAGGTCAGCGCGCGGCAGTCGTCATTGCCAAGGCACGCCTGCACGCAGGCTTGCAAGGTGGTGTCGAAGATCGGCCCCAGGTCGCCGCCCGGCAGGTCGGTATCGGCTTGCAAAGACAGCCGCCGCTCGGGCAGCGGCGCATCCTGTGCCAGAGCCGCGCCGGTGACGATAAGCCCGCTCAGGGCTGCCGCGATGAAACCGTGCCAGATGGGACGTGCCATGACCTTCCTCCTTCCGCGCTCGGCATAGTTGTGGCACCGGCGCGCGGGCGAGGCAATCTATTCCCATTCCAGCTCGGCATAGGCCGCGGCGGCGTTGCGCGCCGTGGTGTCGCGGAAATCGGCCCAGCCTTCCGAGACGGGCTGCATCGCCGCGACGATGGCCGGGATCGCCTGCGACAGCGGCAGGCCGGCGCCGATCGCCTTGCGCGTGGCGTCGCGCAGCGCGGTCAGATATTGCCGCACGGGTGCCACCGCCTCGTCCCAGCTTTCCGCGACCGGGCCATGGCCGGGCACGATCAGCGCCGGCTCGGGGTCGGGCGGCGCGGCGATCCAGTCGAGCCAGCCCGCCAGCGAGCCGTCGAGCGAGGGCGTCAGGCCAATAAACACCAGATCGCCGGTGAACAGCGTGGCGGTTTTCTCGTCCAGCACGGTCATGTCGGTGCCGGTATGGGCGGCCGGCACCGGCGTCAGCCGCAGCTGCCGGTCGCCCAGCGACAGCACCTGCGGCGCCGCGACGGCCTGGTCGATGCCGACGATCCTGGTGCCGGCAAAGGCGGCATCGCCGATCTGGCGCGGGGTCGAGACCATCCAGCTTTCCGCGCGCCGCGCCACTGCCTCGGGCAGGCGGGCATCGGCGACGATGCTGGCGCCGGCCTCGGAGAACACCTCGGCGCCCAGGATGTGGTCGGGGTGCATATGGGTCAGGACCAGGTGGCTGACCGGCTTGTCGGTCGCTTGCCGGATCGCGGCGTAAAGCGCCTCGCCCTCGGCGCGGCTGCCGCCGGCGTCGATCACCGCCACCGTCTCGGCGCCGATGACAAAGGACAGGTTGGCGATCCGCCCGCGATTCTGCCTTGAGATCTGCGCCATGGCGCCCTGGTGCACATGGATGCCCGCCGCCACCTCCTGCACGCTCAGGGCCGGCAGTTCGGCGGTCTCGACGCAGCGCGGCCTGCCGCCGGTCAGTTCGGGATGCCGCGCCAGCCAGTCGCGGGCGATGGGGGCGGCGCGCGCCTCGCAATCCTCGCGCGTGGGCGCGTCGCCGGCAGGCAGCAGGCGGGGCTGGCAGGTGGCGGGCTGGGCCGCCAGGCAGGCGGCAAGGACCAGATGGAACATCCGCTTTCCTTTCGCGGCGCAAGGCTAACACAAGCCCGCGACCCGTGCCATCTACGACCTTTGGCGTGTTGACTGGCGGCCCGGTCGGCTTAGCATCGACAGAAGCCGCATCCCGCGGTTGTCTTGAGAAGGAGGACTCATGGCCTGGACCAAACCCGCGCCGAAGGAAATTGCCTGCGGCATGGAAATCAACATGTATGCCCCGGCCGAGGACGAGCCGGTCCTGTTCTAGCCCGCCGGCGATATTCCCCGGCCCGGTCCCCGGCTGACGGGGGCCGGGCCTGCCGGAGCCTTTCCCATGCGCATCGTGATTCTCGGCAGCGGCGCCGGCGGTGGCGTTCCGCAGTGGAACTGTGGCTGCCGCAATTGCGAAGCCGCGCGCGACGGACGCATTCCCGCCATGAGCCAAAGCGGGATTGCCGTTTCCGCGAATGGTCGGGATTGGGCGCTGGTCAACGCCTCGCCCGACCTGCGCCAGCAGCTTGCCGCGACGCCGGCGCTGCGGCCGGCTGGGCTGCGCGGTTCTCCGATCCGCTCGGTGCTGGTGACGAATGGCGATATCGACCATGTCGCGGGCCTGTTGACCCTGCGCGAAGGGCAGGGGTTTCACCTGTTCGCCACGCCCGCGATCCATGCCGTGCTGGCCGCCAACCCGATGCTGGCGGCGCTGGACCCGCGGCTGGTCGCCCGGCACGAGGTGGCGCTGGAGCAGGGCTTCGAGCTGGCGCCGGGCCTGACCGCCACGCTGTTCGCCGTGCCGGGCAAGGTGCCGCTCTACATGGAGGGCGAGCGGGTTGAGACCGAGCTGATGGGCGAGCAGACCGTGGGGGTTGAGCTGGCCGCCAATTGCCGGCGGGTCTTCTATATCCCCGGCTGTGCCTCGGTCCCGGACTGGCTGCGCGGGCGGATCGCCGGGGCGGATGCGCTGCTGTTCGACGGCACGCTGTGGACGGATGACGAGATGCTGCGTGCGGGTTTGGGCGCCAAGACCGGGCGGCGCATGGGCCATGTGCCGGTCTCCGGTCCCGGCGGCAGCCTGGAGGCGCTGCGCGAGCTGGAGCTGGGTGCCCGCATCTACGTGCATTTGAACAATTCGAACCCGCTGGTCGATCCGGCCAGCCCCGAGCGTGCGCAGGCGCAGGCGGCGGGCTGGCAGGTCGGCCATGACGGAATGGAGATCGCGCCATGAAACTTGCCGACCACCGCGCCCAGACCCGCGCCGAGTTCCACGAGCGCCTGAAGCGCATCGGCGCCGAGCGTTACCACGACCGCCACCCGTTCCACAAACGCCTGCATGGCGGGGAATGCACGCCCGACGAGGTGCGGGCCTGGGTCGTCAACCGCTGGCAGTACCAGTCGCGCATCCCGATGAAGGACGCGGCCTTCCTGTCGCGGGTCGAGGATCCGCAGCTGCGCCGCATCTGGCGCCACCGCATCGAGGATCACGACGGCGGCGTCGATCAGGGCGGCGGCATCCGGCGCTGGCTGGCGCTGGCCCGCGCCGTCGGCCTCGACCCCGATTATGTCGCCAGCGGCGTGGGGGTGATGCCGGCGACGCGCTTTGCCGTCGATGCCTATGTCCGCTTCGTGCGCGAGATGCCGCTGCTCGATGCCGTGGCCGCCAGCCTGACCGAGATGTTCGCGCCCAAGATCCATGCCGAGCGCATCGAGGGGTTGCTGAAGCATTACGATTTCGCCGACGACGCCAGCCTCGCTTATTTCCGCAACCGGCTGACCGAGGCACCGAAGGATGTCGAGTTCGGGCTGAACTACGTGCTGGACCATGCCGATACGCTGGAAAAGCAGGATGCGGCGGCGGCGGCGCTGGTCTTCAAGACCGACGTGCTTTGGGCGCAGCTCGACGCGCTGTGGCACGGCTATGTCCAGGGCAACATCCCCCCCGGCGCCTGGCGTCCGGGCGAGGGGCTGCTGGACGCGGCCATCCCCGAGCCGGCCCCCGAGGCCGCGGGGGCCTCATGACCGCGGATCGCATCAGCGGGGCCGCGGTGCCCTATCTGCCGCGGGGCGTGCGGCTGCATGACGACCGCGTGCGCGGCATCCGCGTGCTGCTGGCGCCCGAGCGGGTGATCCAGCTCGATCCGGTGGGCCATGCCATCCTGTCCGAGCTGGACGGCAAGCGCAGCCTGGCCGAGGTGATCGCGACGCTCTGCGCCCGCTACGACGCGCCGCCCGAGCAGATCGAGGGCGATGTGCAGGACTTCCTGCGCGACCTGGCGGACCGGCGCATGGTGTTTCTGGACGGCGAAGCGGGAGGGCCGGCATGAGAGACGATCCCGCCCCCCGCGATATCGACGGCAACCCGGTCCGCGTCGGCCTGCCCATGGCCATGCTGGCGGAACTGACGCATCGCTGCCCGCTGGCCTGTCCCTATTGCTCGAACCCGGTCGAGCTGACCCGCGCCAGCGCCGAGCTGAAGGCGGCGGAATGGGCCGGGGTGTTCCGCCAGGCCGCCGATCTGGGCGTGTTGCAGGTGCATCTGTCGGGCGGCGAGCCCGCCTCGCGCCGCGACCTGGCCGAGATCGCCGCCGCGGCCCGCGATGCCGGGCTTTACGTCAACCTGATCACCTCGGGCATCGGGCTGACCGAGGCGCGGCTGCGCGAACTGGACGGCGCGGTCGATCACATCCAGCTGTCCCTGCAAGGCATCGATGCCGAGATGGCCGACTGGATCAGCGGCTATGGCGGCAGCTTCGCCCGCAAGATGCAGGTTGCGGAATGGGTCCGCGCCATCGGCTTTCCGCTGACGCTGAACGCGGTGGTGCATCGCCAGAACCTCGACCGCCTGCCCGAGATGATCGACCTTGCCGAGCGGTTCGGCTGCCGGCGCATCGAGGTCGCGACCGTGCAGTTCCACGGCTGGGCCGACCTGAACCGCCGGCCGCTGATGCCTACGCAGGCGCAGGCGAACCGCGCGCGCGAGGTGGTGGACGAGGCGCGCCGGCGCCTGCAGGGCCGCATGGTCATCGACTATGTGCCCGCCGACCATCTGGCGGCATTCCCGAAAAGCTGCATGGGCGGCTGGGGCTCGACCGGGCTGAACGTGGCGCCGGACGGCACCGTGCTGCCCTGCCACGCCGCCCAGACCATCAAAACCCTGGTGTTCGAGAACGTGCGCGAGGTGCCCCTGGCCCGGATCTGGCACGACGGGGCGGCCTTCAACGCCTTTCGCGGCACCGGCTGGATGCCCGAGCCCTGCGCCTCCTGCGAGCGGCGCGAGATCGATTTCGGCGGCTGCCGCTGCCAGGCCATGGCGCTGGCGGGCGATGCGCGGGCCACCGATCCGGTCTGTTCGCGCTCGGCCCTGCATGCCCGGCTGCGCGCCGCGGCCGAGGCCGAGGCGGCGAGCGATTCGACCGTGCTGGTCTACCGCCGCATGACAAGGGAGAAACGGGGATGAGGCTGGCTTGCCTGCTTGCCGCGATGATGCTGGCGCCGGGGGCGCTCGCGGGCGAGGTCGCCAATCCCCTGCAGCCCTCTGCCCTGTGGGAGGACATGCGGCTTGCCGTGATCGGTACCGATGAGGAGCCGCCGGTCGATCCGGCGATCTTCGACCTCGACGCGCCGCCGCGGGCCGACAATCCGGCGCTGGTGCCGGTGCGCATCACCCAGCCGCCCGGCGCGCCGGCGATCCGGTCGCTGGCGCTGGTGGTGGACGGCAATCCCGCCCCGGTCGCGGCCGAGTTCACCTTTGGCGCGGCGCTGATGCCGCTGGATTTCGAGGTGCGGGTGCGGGTGGACAATTATTCCGACCTGCGCGCCATCGCCACGCTGGAGGATGGGCGCAAGGTCATGGCCGGGCGCTTCGTCAAGGCTTCGGGCGGCTGCGCGGCGCCGGCGGGCAAGAGCATGGACGAGGTGCGCGCCACCATGGGCGAGATGCGTTTCCGCCAGTCCGAAGGGGACGGGCGCCGGATCGGCACGCTGATGATCCGGCACCCGAATTTCTCGGGCCTGCAACGCGACCAGGTGACGCTGCTGACCATCCCGGCCGAGTTCATCCAGACGCTGGAGGTGAAGCAGGGCGAGGCGCCGCTGTTCACCATGGAGGCCGGGATCTCGATCTCCGAAGACCCGGTGTTCCGCTTTGCCCATGCGCCGGGTCAGGGGCCGGTGACGGTCCATGCCGAGGATACCGAGGGCCGGGCCTGGGATCAGTCCTTCTGAAGCCGCGCCGGATCGCCGCCCAGGTGCAGGGCGCGGGCCTTCAGCGCCAGGGCCTCGGCCGGGTCATGCGTGACCAGCACCAGCCCGGCGCCGCTGCGGGTCAGCAGCGCATCGGTCAAGGCCAGCATCCGCGCCGCCGTATCGGCATCCAGCGAGGCGAAGGGCTCGTCCATCAGCAGGATGTCCGGCCCGGCGGCGAAGGCGCGGGCCAGCGCCAGCCGCCGCTGCTGGCCCAGCGAAAGCTGGCGCGGGAATTTCGTCTCATGCCCGGCCAGCCCGACCTGCGCCAGCCAGTCCCGCGCCGTGGCCGCGCTGCAGCCGGTCGGGATGGTGATATTCGCCACCGCGTCGCGCCAGGGCAGCAGCACCGGCTCCTGGAACACCAGGGCCAGATGGTCGGCGCCTTCCAGCCGGCCGCGATAATCCGTGTCCAGCCCGGCCAGGATGCGCAGCAGTGTCGATTTGCCGATGCCCGAGGGGCCGAGGATTGCCAGCCGCTCGCCCCGCGCCACCGACAGCGCCAGCCGGCCCAGCACCTGCCGCGGGCCGAAGGACTTGGCGTCCAGCTCAAGCCGCATCCTGCCTCCAGCGGTTGGCGCGGCTCTCCCATGGCCGCAGCAGGAGGAGGTCGATGGCCAGCATGACGGCGACGAAGGCCAGCGCCCAGGCCAGCACCCCGGTCACGTCGAAGCTGGAGAACAGCAGGTGGATCTTGAAGCCGACGCCGTTCGAGCGGCCCAGGAACTCGACCACCAGCACGATTTTCCAGATCAGCGAGATCCCGGCCCGCGCCGAGGCGGCGACATGCGGCGCCAACTGCGGCAGCACCACATGGCGCAGCCGCGCCCAGGGCCGCATGCGAAAGGCGCGGGCCATGTCGTCGAGGTCGGGGCGCAGCGCGCGGGTGCCCTCGCGGATCATCACCGTGACCACCGGGATCTTGTTCAGCGCCACGGCCAGGATGGCGGCGGTCTCGTTCAGCCCGATCCAGATATAGCACAGCACGATGACGACCAGCGCCGGCACGTTCAGCAGGATGATGAGGCCGGGGTTGAGCCATTGGTCGGCCCCGCGGCTGCGGCCCATCCACAGCCCCAGCGCCATGCCCGCCGCCATGGCCAGCGCAAAGCTGGCGACCACGCGGAACAGGGTCATGCCGGCGTTGAACCACAGCTCCCCGGTCGCGGCCAGCCGGCCGATGCGCGCCGCCACGTCCCAGGGCGCCGGCAGGGTCTGCGGCCGGTCGGTCAGCTGCGAGGCCAGGGTCCAGACCAGCAGCATGGCCAGGATCGACAGCACCCCCGGCACGAGACCGGGGCGCAGCGCAGGAGATCTGGGCGGTCCGGTCAAGGCAGGGCTACTCCGGCCACCAGAACAGGCCTTCGGGCAGGGTGGCAAGCCCGCCGGTCAGTTCCTCGCCGCCAAGCTCGGCCATCGTGGCGAACATCTTCTGCGCGTTCGCGGCATCGACTGGGCCGGGCGCGGGGATGCCGGCGCGCCAGCCGGCCTTCAGCGCCTCGAACTCGGCATCGTCGGCGGCTTCCATGATTGGGCGCAGCGCGTCCCAGGCGGCATCGTCCCGGGCCAGCAGATCCTTGGCGGCGCGGGAGGCGCGCGCCAGCCCCGCCGCCAGCGCCGGGTTGGCCGCGATCCAGTCGTCGCGCAGCACATAGCCCAGAAGCGGCGTCGAGGGGTCCAGCCCCAGATCGCCCGCCGCCGTCTCGACCGACATGATCTCGCGCATGCCGCGCGCCTGCATCCTGGCCTGGAAATGCCAGAAGTTGATCGCGGCATCGACCTCGCCGGTCTCGGCCGCGTTCAGGATCATCGGCGGCGCGCCGAAGACCTGCTGCGTCACCTCGGCCAGGTCCGCGCCCAGCTTTTCGCGCGACCAGGCGCGCAGGATCAGCCAGCTCTTGTCCACCGGACCGCCGGCGATGCCGATCTTCTTGCCATGCAGGTCGGCCAGGGTCTGCACGGGACTGTCCGCCGGCACCATCACGCCCCCCACGGCAGTCGAATAGGGCAGGAAGCGAAAGCCGGTGCCGCGCGCCCGCTGCTGGGCCACCCACAACCAGTCCGAGACGATGGTATCGACCTCGGCCCCCTGCATGGCGACCTGGGTGGCGGGATTGCCGGCCAGGATCATCGGCACCAGCCGAAAGCCGTTCGCGATGTCGAGCCCGCCCCTGCGGATCGTCTCGATCTCCCAGGCGACGGTGCCGTTTTCCAGCGTGCCGACGCGGATCGCGGGGGTCTGGTCCTGGGCGAAGGCGGGCCGCGCCAGCCCGGCCAAGGCGGCGGCCCCCGCCAGCAAGGCGATTCTGCGGCTGAACGGCATAGTGATTTCCCCCTTGGCCCCGGTCAAATTGCCATGGGGCCCTGTTTCGGCCAATACAACCGAAGTCGTAGCCCGAAACCGGCCTTGCCGTCCAACGGGCTTGCGCCAGCGGGTGGCGGTCTTAAGATGGATGCGTAAAGGTCGGCGGCCAAGGCCCCGACCCACTATCGTTTCTTGGGGAGGAGAACGATGGCCTCAGCCGAAATGCAGTCGCAGGACCGCGCCGCATCGCCAAGGCTTTCCGCAGAGCGTGTCCGCGAGATCCTGATCGTGGACGACCATCCGCTGATGTGCGACGCGCTGGCCCTGACGCTGAAGATCAGCTTCGGGCTCAGGAACGTGCGCACTGCCCGCAGCCTTGCCGCCGCGCTGGAACAGATCCGCAACCAGGGCGCGCCCGACGCGGTGATCCTGGACCTGAACCTGCCCGATGCCAGGGGTGCCGAGGGGCTGGTGACGCTGCGCCGCCAGATCCCGGACGTGCCGATCACCATGATCTCGGCCGACCTGGAAAACGCCATGATCTCGGCCGCGATGGCGGCCGGGGCGCAGGGCTATATCAGCAAGTCGCTGGGCCGCGAGGCGCTGGTGGACAGCCTGCGCCGCATGTGGGAGGGCGAGCGGGTGACGCCCGACAGCTACCAGCCCGACCATGCCGGCGAGGAGGACGCGGCCCGCGCCGAACTGGCCCGCCGCTTCGCCACGCTGACGCCGCAGCAGATGAAGATCCTGCGGCTGATCTGCCAGGGCAAGGCGAACAAGGAAATCAGCTACGAGCTGTCCATCGCCGAGGCGACGGTCAAGACCCATATCACCGCGATCATGTCCAAGATCAACGCCCGGCGCCGCACCCAGGCGGTGCTGCTGGCCAACAGCGTCAGGCTGTTCGAACCGGCATGAGCGCGGCCTCGCCCGAACCCTGGCCGGGCGCACGGTCCGGGGCGCAGCCGGCCGTGCCGCCGCCCGCGCCCATCGCCGTCTCGGTGCCTGCCGCCGGCGCGGATACCGCCCGGCGCATCGCCGCGGCCATGGCGCCCCTGCGCCCGGCGCTGGTCCTGCTGTTCGGCATGCCGGCCGAGGGGCTGCCCGCCCTGGGCGCCGCGCTGCGCGAGCTGCTGGGCGAGGGCTGCCGGGTCGTCGGCTGCTCCTCGGTCGGCGAGATCGGCCCCGCCGGCTATTGCGCGCGGACGGTGACGGCGCTGGGCTTTCCCTCGGCCAGCTTCCGGGTCGGGGTCTGCGTGCTGCGCGACCAGGCGCTGGTGCCGGTGTCGGAATGGATGGCGACGCTGCGCCGCTTTCACGCCGATTTCCGCCCCGACCTGCGGCGCTCCAGCTTCGGCGTGCTGCTGGCCGATGCGCTGGCCCGGCAGGAGGACGTGCTGACCGCGACGCTGGATGCGGCGATCCCCGGCCTGCCCATCGTCGGCGGCTCCAGCGCCGAGGGCATGCGCTTCGAGCCGACCTGCCAGATGGTCGACGGCACCGCGCATCCCGGCGCGGCGCTGTTTTTGCTGGTCGAGACCGATCTGGCGGCGGCCGAGGTCTCGTTCTCGCATTTCAGCCCGACCGACCGCCGCGCCGTGGTGACGGCCGCCGACCGCCACAACCGCGTCATCACGGAGCTGAACGGCGAGCCGGCGGCCCAGGAATATGCCCGGCTGGCCGGCATCCCGGTCGAGGCGCTGACGCCCACGGAATTCGCCCGCCATCCCCTGCTGCTGCGCACCGGGCGGCGCCATCACGTCCGCGCCATCCGCGCCATCACCCCCGAGGGCGGCTTGCAGCTTCTTTCCGGGATCGAGGCAGGCAACATCCTGACGCTGGGCCGGGCGATGGACATGACGCGCGGCTTTGCCGAGGCGCTGGACGCGCTGCCGCGGCCGCCGCTGATGGTGCTGGGCTTCGACTGCGTGCTGCGGCGGCTGGCGCTGGAACGCGCCGGCATGGACGGGCAGATGTCGGAATTGCTGGCGCGCTATCGCGTCGCCGGCTTCAACACCTATGGCGAGCAGCACAGCGGCATGCATGTGAACCAGACCTTTGTCGGCATGGCGCTGATGCCCCCCGAGCCCGGCTGAACCATGTTCCTGCGCGACGACGATCCCCCCGCCCGACGGGTCGAGAAGCTGACGCGCATCGCCGATGTGCTGGTCGAGCGCATCGACCGGCTGGAGGAAAGCCGCGGCTCGGCCTGGTCGATGTTCCAGGCCGCCGTGGCGCTGGAGCAGGAGGTGCAGGTCCGCACCCGCGAGCTGGAACAGGCGCTGGCCGACCTGTCGGAGCGCAACCGCGAACTGGCCGTCGCCCGCGCCTCGGCCGAGGAGGCCAACCGCTCCAAGACCCGTTTCCTGCGCGCGGCAAGCCACGACCTGTTGCAGCCGCTGTCCGCCGCCAAGCTGTTTCTCTCGGCGCTGAAGGACACGCAGCTGGACGAGTTCCAGCGCGAACTGACCGGCCGCCTGACCGGCGCCTTCGAATCGGTCGAGGAGCTGATGCACGCGGTGCTGGACATCTCGCGGCTGGACAGCCAGCGTATCGAGTTCCAGCGCAAGCCGGTCGATCTGGGCGATCTGTTTCGCCGCCTTGCCGTCGAATATGCGCCGATGGCCGAGGCCAAGGAACTGCGGCTCAGCTTTGCGCCGACAACGGTGGTGGTGGAAAGCGATCCGACCTTTCTGCGGCGCATCGCGCAGAACCTGGTTTCGAACGCGATCAAGTATACCGACCGCGGCGGCGTGCTGGTCGGCGTGCGCAAGCGCGGCGAGCGCGCCTGGCTGGAGATCTACGACACCGGCATCGGCATCGCCGCCGCCGACCGCGCCCGCATCTTCGACGAATTCCAGCGCATCGGGCGCGACGGCGGGGTGCCGGGCATGGGGCTGGGCCTGTCCATCGTGCGCCGCGCCTGCGCCAAGCTGGGCCATCCCATCGCCATGGACAGCGAGCCGGGGCGCGGCACCGTGTTTCGCGTCAGCCTGCCGCTGGTGGCGCCGGGATGCGAGGCCGCGCGGCCCGAGGGCGCCGGCCAGGGCCCGCATCTGCGCGGCCGGGTGGCGCTGGTGGTCGAGAATGACGACGCCATGCGCCGCGCCCTGCAACTGGTGCTGCAGGACCGGCTGGGCATGGTGGCCCGCGTCTCGGGCGGCATTGCCGAGGCGCTGGCGCAGATGGGCGACGAGCCGCCGGACGTGGTGATCGCCGATTATAACCTCGACAACGGCGATACCGGCCTGCAGGCCATCGCCGCCCTGCGCAAGGCGGCGGGGCAGGCGGTGCCGGCCATCGTGGTCTCGGCCCGACGGGGGCCGGAACTGGGCAGCGCCTGCCAGAAGATGGGCGTGCCGGTGCTGGAAAAGCCCGTGCGCCCCGAGGATCTGCAAGCCATGCTGCAGCGGATGCTGGCCTAAGACCAAAGCAGCAGGCAGCCGGCGGCGGGCTTTCGCCGCGGCCCGGACGGGGGCAGGGTCGCAGACAGGGAGGAAAGGACCGGGATGAAAGTCTTGCAAGCCCTGGCGCTGATCGGATTGCTGGCCGGCCCGCTTGCGGCGGGCGAGGCGGGCGACCTGGTCTTTGCCGAGCGCGGCCCCTGGGATCTGTCGCAGGGACCGCTGGTCTGGACGCTGCGCCAGACCGGGCCCGAGGCCGAGGGCTTTGCGCCCGCGGGCGCGGGCACCGTGACACTGGCCGCCGTCCCCGACGCCGCGGACGGCCAGCCGGCGCTGGAACTGACCGAGCAGACGGCGCGCATCACCCGCAGGATCGGCCCCTTCCCGGTCTCGGGCGGCGATCCGGCGCTGATCTTCTTTCTGGAAACCACCGCGCGGGACATGGCGGCGCTGACCGGCGGCAGCCCGTTCTATATCCGCAACCGGCTGAAGGACGCGCTGTTCCGCGGCGGCGAGGTCCGGCGCGAGGGCGGGGCGACCGTCGCCGTCTTCGCGCCTTTCGCACAGGACGAGAACCGCGGGCGCATGGCCGGCTTCGACACGCTGGAGCTGCGCTTTACCCTGGGCGATCCGAAGCGGCCGATCCGGCGCATGCAGGCCGGGACCGGCCCGCTGGCCGGCGGACGGCCGGCCTATCACAGCGAGATGGTGTTGAAATGATGCGGGCAACCCTGACGGCAGCCCTGACGCTTTCGGCCGGCATGGCCGGGGCGCAGGCGATAAACGACTATCCGACCAATGCGCGGGCCGATTATGTCTTCGTCTGCATGGCGACGAACGGCCAGACCCGCGAGATGCTGGAGCGGTGCAGCTGCGCCATCGACCAGATCGCCGAGATCCTGCCCTATGAAGACTACGTCAAGGCCGAGACGGTGCTGGCCATGCGCCAGACGCCGGGCGAGCGCGCCGGCATCTTTCGCCAGGGCATTGCCGTCAACGACATCGTTGCCAATTTCCGCCGCGCCGAGGCCGAGGCCGAGATCCTCTGCTTCTGAACTGGACAATCCGCGCGCCCCGCGCTTCCTTGGCGGCAAGCTGAACAGGAGGGAAGCCATGGATCTGGGGATCAGGGGCAAGCGGGGCCTTGTCTGCGCCGCGTCGAAGGGGCTGGGCCGGGCCTGCGCCGAGGCCCTGGCCGAGGCCGGGGTCGATCTGGTCGTCAACGCCCGCGGCGCCGAGACGCTGGAGGCCGCCGCGCAGGAGATCGCGGCGCGGCACGGCGTTTCGGTCACGCCGGTCGCCGCCGACATCACCACCGAGGCGGGCCGCGCCGCCGTGCTGGAGGCCCTGGGCGGGCAGGCCGACATCCTGGTCAACAATGCCGGCGGCCCGCCGCCCGGCAGCTGGACCGACTGGTCGCGCGATGATTTCATCAAGGCCATCGACGCCAACATGCTGACCGCCATCGCGCTGATGCAGGCGCTGGTGCCCGGCATGATGGAGCGCGGCTGGGGCCGGGTGGTCAATATCACCTCGCAATCGGTGCGCTCGCCCATCGCGGTGCTGGGCCTGTCGAACACCGCCCGCGCCGGGCTGACCGGCTTTGTTGCCGGCATGTCGCGGCAGGTGGCGCCGCATGGCGTGGTGGTGAACAACCTGCTGCCGGGCATCCATGCCACCGACCGCGCCGTGAGCCTCGATTCGGGCGTGGCCAGGGCCGAGGGCATCGACCTGGACGAGGCCCGGCGCCGGCGCGAGGCGACAATTCCGACCCGCAGCTATGGCCGGCCCGAGGATTTCGGCGCCGCCTGCGCCTTCCTGTGCAGCCAGCAGGCGCGGTTCATGGTCGGGCAGAACATCCTGCTGGACGGGGGCGCGCTGAACGTCACGGTCTGAAAAACCGGGCGACAGAAGGCTCTTGCCAGAATCCTGCCGCCCGGATACGACGAAGGTCGGAAATCGGGAGACATTGGCGAAATGCCAGGGCCGAAGGAGCAACCGCCCCGGGAATCTCTCAGGCAAAGGGACCGTTTTCCAATGTACGCTCTGGAGAGAGGCGGCAGATGCCGCCCGCCGAAGGGATAACGATCTCAGGCGCCCCCGTTTCGGGGTAGGGACAGAGGGGGCATCTAACCGGGCGGGATCGGTCCGTCCGCAAGACAGGGGATGCCCATGGCCGAGCTTCGGCGCACGATGCTATACGACCTGCACCTTTCGCGCGGCGCGAAGATGGTGCCCTTTGCCGGCTGGGAAATGCCGGTGCAATATCCGATGGGCGTGCTGAACGAGCACCTGCATACCCGCGCCCATGCCGGCCTGTTCGACGTCAGCCACATGGGCCAGGTGATCCTGCGCGGCCCCGGCGTGGCCGAGGCGCTGGAGACGCTGGTGCCCGCCGATATCACCGGGCTGGCCGAGGGCCGGCAGCGTTACGGCCTGTTCACCAATGACTCGGGCGGCATCCTCGACGACCTGATGATCGCCAACAAGGGCGACCACCTGTTGCTGGTGGTGAACGCCGCTTGCGCCGAGCAGGACATCGCCCATCTGCGCCGGCTGGAAGCCGCCGGCATCTCGGTCGAGCCGGTGACGGATCGCGGGCTGCTGGCGCTGCAGGGGCCCGAGGCCGAGGCGGTGCTGGCGCGGCTGGTGCCCGGCGTGGCGGCGATGCGCTTCATGGACGTGGCCGAGTTCGACTGGCATGGCGCCACGCTCTGGGTCAGCCGTTCGGGCTATACCGGCGAGGACGGGTTCGAGATTTCCGTGCCCGGGGATCGCACGGTCGCCTTCGCCGAGGCGCTGCTGGCCGAGCCCGAGGTGGCGCCCATCGGGCTGGGCGCCCGCGACAGCCTGCGGCTGGAGGCCGGGATGCCGCTTTACGGCCATGACATGGACGGCTCAACCCTGCCGGGCGAGGCGGGTCTGGGCTGGTCGATTCCCAAGGTGCGGCGCGCCGGCGGCGCGCGTGCGGGCGGCTTTCCCGGCGCGGATTCCGTGCTGGCGGAACTGGCCGAAGGCCCCGCCCGCGGCCGCATGGGCCTGCGCCCCGAGGGTCGTGCGCCCATCCGCGAGGGGGTCGAGATCTTCGACGTGGCCGAGGGCGGCGCGGCGGTCGGCACGGTCTGCTCGGGCGGTTTCGGCCCCTCGGTCGGCGGGCCGATCGCCATGGCGATCCTGCCCGCCGGGCTTGTCCCCGGCGCGACCCTTTGGGCCGAGTTGCGCGGCAAGCGCATTCCGGTGACGATTACTCCGCTTCCTTTCCATCAACCAAGCTACAGGCGCTGAGAGGCCAGGCATGCTGAAATACACCGAAGACCACGAATGGCTGAAACAGGACGGCGACGAGATCGTCGTCGGCATCACGGCGCATGCCAGCGAGCAGCTGGGCGACGTCGTCTTCGTCGAATTGCCCGAGGTCGGCCGCGAGGTCGAGGCGGGCGAGGAGATCGTGGTGATCGAATCGGTCAAGGCGGCCTCGGACATCGTGGCCCCGGTCGCCGGCGTCATCACCGCCGTCAACGAGGCGCTGCCCGATGCGCCCGGCGCGGTGAACGAGGATCCGATGGCGGCCTGGTTCTTTCGCATCAAGCCGGCCTCGGTCGACCTGTCCGGCTTCCTGGACGAGGCGGGCTACCAGGCGCTGATCGGCTGAAGCTGCCGGGCCTTGCGGCCCGGCGGAAGCCGGGGGCGCTTCGCCCCCCGGACCCCCCGAGGGTATTTGGAAAACGGAGAAAGGCGGGGCGTTCCCGGCCCGTGCGATCCCGAAGGCAATGCTTGTGAACATTCTGACGCATCGAGGCCAGTGATGGGTAAATGGACCCCGACCGACTATAATCCCGACGATTTCGCCAATCGCCGTCACATCGGGCCTTCTCCGGCCGAGATGGCGGCGATGCTGAAGGTCGTGGGCGCCGAGACGCTGGAGGAGCTGATCGGCCAGACCGTGCCGGCGAGCATCCGGCAGGCCGAGGCCCTGGACTGGCCGGCGCTGTCCGAGGCGGCGCTGCTTCAGCGCATGCGCGAGGTGGCGGCGAAGAACAAGGTGATGACCAGCCTGATCGGGCAGGGCTATTACGGCACCGTGACCCCGCCGGCGATTCAGCGCAATATCCTGGAGAACCCGGCCTGGTATACCGCCTATACCCCCTACCAGCCCGAGATCGCCCAGGGCCGGCTGGAGGCGCTGCTGAACTTCCAGACCATGGTCGCGGACCTGACTGGGCTGCCGGTGGCCAATGCCAGCCTGCTGGACGAGGCGACCGCCGCTGCCGAGGCCATGGCCATGGCGCAGCGTGCGGCGAAGTCCAAGGCCCGCGCCTTCTTCGTCAGCGAGAACCTGCATCCGCAGACCGTCGCCGTGATCGAGACCCGCGCCGCGCCCCTGGGCATCGAGATCATCCGCGGTAGCAGCTGCGACCCCTCGCAGGTCTTCGGCGCCATCTTCCAGTATCCGGGCACCTTCGGCGAGGTCCGGGACTATACCGCCGAGATCGCCGCGCTGCATGCGGCGGGCGCGGTGGCGATCATGGCCACCGACCTTTTGGCGCTTTGCGTGCTGAAGGAGCCGGGGGCGATGGGAGCGGACATCGCCGTGGGCTCGGCCCAGCGGTTCGGCGTGCCGATGGGTTATGGCGGGCCGCATGCCGGCTTCATGGCCTGCCGCGACGAGATGAAGCGCGCCATGCCCGGCCGCATCGTCGGCGTGTCCATCGATGCCAAGGGCAACCGTGCCTATCGCCTGTCGCTGCAGACCCGCGAGCAGCATATCCGGCGCGAGAAGGCGACCTCGAATGTCTGCACCGCCCAGGCGCTGCTGGCGGTGATGGCCAGCTTCTACGCCGTGTTCCACGGCCCGGTGGGCCTGCGCGCCATTGCCCAGCGGGTGCATCTGAACGCGGTGACGCTGGCCGATGCCCTGCGCGCCGCCGGGGCCGAGGTCCAGCCCGAGGCATTCTTCGACACCATCACCGTGCGGGTGGGCGTGGGGCAGGCGGGGATCCTGGCCGCCGCCCGGCATCGCGGCATCAACCTGCGCAGGGTCGGGCGCGACCGGGTCGGCATCTCGGTCGACGAGACCACGGATGCGGATGTGATCGCCCGGGTGCTGGACGCGTTCGGCATCAGCGATCCGGCCGCGCCGGCCCAGGCGCCGGCGATCCCCGAGGCGCTGATCCGCGAAAGTGACTACCTGACCCATCCGGTCTTTCACATGAACCGGGCGGAATCCGAGATGATGCGCTATATGCGCCGCCTGTCGGACCGCGACCTGGCGCTGGACCGGGCGATGATCCCGCTGGGC
>Ga0182741_1002164_pt1 | contig 23568 bp, 25 predicted proteins | sample eDN5th37CBELigOP_FD_128874 | JGI IMG/M metagenome (GOLD analysis project Ga0182741, IMG submission 128874) | Enriched Organic Plus compost microbial communities from Emeryville, California, USA - eDNA 5th pass 37_C BE-Lig OP (version 2) (version 2) ... | reverse complement strand
GTCACGCGCCGGATGCTCGCCATGTTCCAGAAGTCGTAAGGGGAGAGGGCGCATGGAATACGGATTCACCACCGCCGCCTATGTGGTCGCGGCCGTGCTGTTCATCCTGTCCCTGGGCGGGCTTTCGGGCCAGGAAAGCGCCAAGCGCGCGGTCTGGTACGGCATCGCGGCCATGGCGCTGGCCATCGTGGCGACGCTGATCGGGCCGGGTTACGGCAATTGGGGGCTGACGCTCATCATGCTGGCCATCGGCGGCGCCGTGGGCTGGGTCGTGGCCAAGCGGGTGCAGATGACCGAGATGCCGCAGCTGGTCGCGGCCATGCACAGCCTCGTCGGCCTTGCCGCGGTGCTGATCGGCTTCAACGCCCAGTTCGAGCTGGCGCGGGTGATCCGCGTCCGCGCCGCCGATGCCGCCGCGCATTTCGAGGGCTTCGCCGCGGTGCTGGCGCACAAGACCCCGGCCGAGATCGCCATGCTGAAGGTCGAGGTCTTCCTGGGCATCTTCATCGGCGCGGTGACCTTCACCGGCTCGGTGGTGGCCTTCGGCAAGCTTGCGGGCAAGATCGACGGCAAGCCCCGCAAGCTGCCGGGCGGGCATATGCTGAACGCGGGTGCTTTGGCGCTGTCGGTGCTGCTGGGCATCCTCTATTGCGCCGGGATCGGGCCGGCGGTGCTGTGGCTGCTGCTGATCACGCTGCTGGCCTTCTTCATCGGCTATCACCTGATCATGGGCATCGGCGGCGCCGACATGCCGGTGGTGGTGTCGATGCTGAACAGCTATTCCGGCTGGGCGGCGGCGGCGATCGGCTTCACGCTGGGCAACGACCTCTTGATCGTGGTGGGGGCGCTGGTCGGCTCCTCCGGTGCGATCCTGAGCTACATCATGTGCAAGGCAATGAACCGCAACTTCGTCAGCGTGATCCTGGGCGGCTTCGGCGGCGAGGCGGGTCCGGCGATGGAGATCGAAGGCGAGCAGGTGGCCATCGACGCCGACGGTGTGGCCGCGGCGCTGAACGATGCCGACGAGATCATCATCGTGCCGGGCTATGGCATGGCGGTGGCGCAGGCGCAGCAATCGGTGTCGGAGCTGACCCGCAAGCTGCGCGCCAAGGGCAAGAACGTGCGCTTCGCCATCCATCCGGTGGCGGGCCGTCTGCCGGGGCATATGAACGTGCTCTTGGCCGAGGCCAAGGTGCCCTACGACATCGTGCTGGAGATGGACGAGATCAACGAGGATTTCCCCTCGACCGACGTCGCGATCGTGATCGGCTCGAACGACATCGTGAACCCGGCGGCGCAGGAGGATCCGAACTCGCCCATCGCCGGCATGCCGGTTCTGGAGGTCTGGAAGGCCAAGCAGGTGTTCGTGTCGAAACGCGGCCAGGGCACCGGCTATTCCGGCATCGAGAACCCGCTGTTCTACAAGGAAAACACGCGCATGTTCTATGGCGACGCAAAGAAGAGCATCGACCAGCTCCTGCCGATGGTCGAATAGGCCGCCGCGAAAGGCGGGCCCCCCGGCCCGCCCCTTGCGACAGAACGGGAAAGAGCCGCAAGATGCGGCTCTTTTCTTTTTCGGCATGGGTAAGCAATATCGCGCAGCCGGACCCGAGGTGGCGGCGATGCGCCATCCATGCTGCTGCCAAGGCCGTGTGGCCGAATGCCGGCGCCCCTGTCCCAAGGGCCAAGCTGGGCAGCCGGCACCCGCGAAAGCGCGGCTGTCCGCCCGTCCCGATCCGGAAAACAATCGTTCAGAAAGAGGGAGAGCCCGTATTGATACCGGCTCTCATCCGGGCATGGCACAGCACCGCCGGAGCGGTCATTCTGCCGCGTGGCCGGTGACGGGGTTCGGGACGCCGGCGGATTTCATGCGAAAGCCGCGCTCAAGCTGGTCGAAGGGCGCCACCGGATATTCGCCCGAGAAGCAGGCGTCGCAATATTGCGGGCAGGCATTGTTGCGGCCCTTGGCCTCGCCCACGGCGCGATAGAGACCGTCCAGCGACACGAAGGCCAGGCTGTCGACGCCGATCCATTCGCGCATCTCCTCCTCGGACATCTGCGCCGCCAACAGCTTTTCGCGGTCGGGCGTGTCCACGCCGTAGAAGCAGGGCCAGGCGGTGGGCGGGCTTGCAATGCGGAAATGCACCTCGGCCGCGCCTGCATCCAGGATCATGTCCTTGATCTTGCGGCTGGTCGTGCCGCGCACCACGGAATCGTCCACCAGCACCACGCGCTTGCCCTTGACCAGCGCCCGGTTGACGTTGAGCTTCAGCCGCACGCCCATGTTGCGGATCTGCTCGGTCGGCTCGATGAAGGTCCGGCCCATGTACTGGTTGCGGATGATGCCCATGCCGAAGGGGATGCCGCTTTCATGGGCATAGCCGATGGCGGCGGGAGTGCCGCTGTCGGGCACCGGGCAGACCAGGTCGGCTTCGACCGGGGCTTCGCGCGCCAGTTCCACGCCGATCTGGCGCCGGGTCTCGTAGACCGAGCGGCCGCCGATGATCGAATCGGGGCGCGAGAAATAGACATGCTCGAAGATGCAGAACCGGCCCTTGGACGGGCCGAAGGGCCGCGAGCTTTCGACCTCGCCCTTGGAGATCACCACCATCTCGCCCGGCTCGATCTCGCGCAGGAACTCGGCGCCGATGATGTCGAGCGCGCAGGTTTCCGAGGCCAGCACGAAGCCGTCCTCGCCGATGCGGCCCAGCACCAGCGGCCGCACGCCCAAGGGATCGCGCACGCCGATCAGCTTGGTGCGGGTCATGGCGATCACCGCGAAGGCGCCCTCGACCCGGCGCAACGCATCCTTCATCCGCTCGGGGATATTGCGCTGGATCGAACGCGCCATCAGGTGGATGATGCATTCGGTATCCGAGGAGGACTGGAAGATCGAGCCGCGCTCGATCAGCTCGCGCCGCAGGGCCATGGCATTGGTGATATTGCCGTTATGCGCCACGGCGCAGCCGCCCATGGCGAATTCGCCGAAGAAGGGCTGCACGTCGCGGATCGCCGTCGCCGCCTTGGTGCCGGCGGTGGAATAGCGCACATGGCCGATGGCGAGCGAGCCGGGCAGGGTCTCCATCAGGCTTTGCTTGGTGAAATTGTCGCGCACATAGCCGAAGCGGTGGGCGCTGTTGAAGCCCTGCTCGGCATCGTGGCTGACGATGCCGCCGGCCTCCTGACCGCGATGCTGCAAGGCATGCAGCCCCAATGCGACGAAATTGGCGGCATCCGTCACTCCGATCACGCCGAACACGCCGCATTCTTCATGCAGGCGGTCGGAATCGAAGGGATGGGCAAGGAATGGCTGCATCATCACCGACTCTTGGGGCTATTCCGGGGCAGGGGTATATGGGACGCTTGACGCCAATCTAGGGTGTCAGGCGGGCGAAGTCACGCCCCACGGCCATCGCGGGGCGCATTTTATGTCACAAATTGGCCATATCGGCTCAATTCGCCGGCGCGGCGGGAGCCGGAGTGGGCGTCTGGGCATCGACCGGCTGGCCCGTGGGCGCGCAGCTGCGCACCAGCTGCTCATAGCGGCTGACCACCCAGCCCGGCGCGTCCTGCGGGATCTGCTGGTCCATCTGGCCACGCATGCGCTCGAACACCTGGGCCGAGCGGGAATTGTCCACCACCGCCACGGGCTGGCTGGCCATCACCCGGTCATAGACGATGAAGGCGATGGCGACGAGCAGGATGCCGCGCGCCACCCCGAACAGGAAGCCCATGCCCTGGTCCACGCCGCCGAGCGCCGAGCGCTGCACGACCGAGGAGAACAGCGGCGTGATGATGGAAAACAGCACCAGCGCCAGCGCAAAGACCGCGGCGAAGCCGGCGATGGTGGCCAGTTCGCAGCTGTCGGCCAGGAACTTGTTCAGCCCCGGCACCTGCGCCACCATCGGCCGCACCGTCGGCGCGAAGATGAAGGCCAGCACGGCCGCGCCGATCCAGCCCAGGATCGCCAGCGATTCGCGCACGAATCCCCGCGCATAGGCCAGGATCGCCGAGAGGATGATCACGGCTGCGACGATGCCGTCGATGATGGTGAATCCGTCCATTTTCACGCCCTTTCGCGGGATTGTCCGCGTCTTTGGGACGAGTTCATCCGGCGCCGAATGTCTCGCCCACGAAACTTGTCAGATCCGGGGTGCGGTCGATCCGCATCCCGGCCACGCCCTCGACCTTGGTGGCCGAAGGCAGGATCGCTCGTGAAAAACCAAGTTTCTGCGCCTCTTTCAACCTGTTTTCCGCCTGCGCGACCGGGCGCAGCGCGCCCGACAGGCTGATTTCCCCGAAAAGCACCGCCTCGGCCGGCAGCGCCACGTCCTCGCGCGCGCTGAGCAGCGCCGCAGCGATGGCGAGATCCGCGGCAGGCTCGGCGACGCGCATCCCCCCGGCAACGTTGAGAAAAACGTCGAGCCCGGCAAAGGGGACGGCGCAGCGCGCCTCCAGCACGGCGAGAATGGTCGAGACCCGGCCGCTATCCAGTCCGACCACGGTTCGGCGGGGACTCGCCAATGTCGAGGGCGCGACCAGCGCCTGCACCTCGGTCAGCACCGGGCGCGTGCCCTCGATCCCGGCGAAGACCGCCGAGCCGGCGCTGGCCTCGCCGCGTTCGGACAGAAACAGCGCCGAGGGGTTGGCGACCTCGGAAAGCCCGCCGCCGGTCATCTCGAAGACGCCGATCTCGTCCGCCGGGCCGAAGCGGTTCTTGTGGGCGCGCAGGATGCGGAACTGGTGGCCGCGCTCGCCCTCGAAATAAAGCACGGTGTCGACCATGTGCTCGACCACGCGGGGACCGGCGATCTGGCCCTCCTTGGTGACATGGCCGACGAGGATGACCGAGGTGCCGCGCCGCTTTGCGAAGGTGACGAGCTCATGCGCGCTGGCGCGGACCTGGCCGACCGAGCCCGGCGCCGCCTCGATCCGGTCGGACCAGAGCGTCTGGATCGAATCGATCACCGCGACATCGGGCCGCTCGGCATCGAGCGTGGTCAGGATGTCGCGCAAGGCCGTCTCGGCGCCCAGGCGGACGGGCGCGTCGCCGAGACCCAGGCGCTGCGCGCGCAGCCGGACCTGGGCGCTGGCTTCCTCGCCCGAGATGTAGACGGCCTGCTGGCCGGCGCGGGCGAAGGCGGCGGCGGCCTGCAAGAGCAGCGTGGACTTGCCGATGCCCGGATCGCCGCCGACCAGGATCGCCGAGCCGGGAACCAGCCCGCCGCCCAGCACCCGGTCCAGTTCGGCGATGCCCGAGGTGGCGCGCGGCGGCGGCGCCTCTTGCGTGGCGAGGCCGGAAAGCGGGATCGGCTTGCCCTTGAGCGTGCCGAGGCCGCGGCCCGGGCCCTGGGAAAGCGGCGCTTCCTCGATGATGGTGTTCCAGGCACCGCAGGCGTCGCAGCGGCCGGCCCATTTGCGATGGTTGGCGCCGCAGGCGGTGCAGGTGAAGGCGGTGATCGGTTTGGCCATGGCCGTTATCTGGCAGATTGCGCGGGCGCGCGCCAGCCGGGAAGGGCGCTGCCGGCGGCGCGGTCCCCTGGGTATTTGGGGAACGAAGAAGCCGGGTCGCGCCAGGCGGGCGCGGCCGGATGAGTGTTTGGGAAACGGTGAAAGCGGCTCAGGTCACGCCCAGGCCGGCGCGCATCATGATGCGGCGCACCGGGGCGACGGCGTAGAGCCCGCCCAGGGCGGCAGCGCGCAGATCGCGCAGGGGACGCGCCGAGATCATGCTGGCGCGGTTCAGCGCGTCGATGCCGATCAGCCGCGCCAGCGCCTCGGGGCGGCGGCGGCGTTCATAGGCGGCGAGCGAGTCCGCACTACCGGGATCGCCGGCCGAAAGCGCGATCAGGGCGCCGAGATCGGCAAGGCTCATATTCAGCCCCTGCGCGCCGATGGGCGGCACGACATGCGCCGCCTCGGCGATCAGCGCCGTGCGGGGACCGGTGAAGCGGTCGGCGATCTGGCTGATGATCGGCCATTCCGTCAGCCGCGTGGCCTGGGTCAGATGGCCCAGCACCCCGGCCGAGCGGCGGTTCAGCTCGGCCTCGAAATCCTCGGGCGGCAGGGCGCGCAGCCGGGCGGTTTCCGGGCCGCGCTCCATCCAGACCACGGCCGAGGAGGGCTTGCCGTCGCGATCGGGCAGGGGAACCAGGGTGAAGGGGCCGCCCGAGCGGTGGATCTCTGTCGAGACATTGTCGTGCGGGCGGTCATGGGTGACGGCGAAGGCCAGCGCCTTTTGCCCGTAGCGCAGCGTGCGGATGCCGATGCCGAGCGCCTCGCGGGTGGGCGAGTTGCGGCCGTCGGCGCCGATCACCAGCCTGGCCCGGATGCGGCTGCCATCGGTCAGGGTGGCCAGCGCCTCGCTGTCGCGCGCCACCAGCCCCGCGGTGCCGGTGCCGGGCAGGAAGCGGACGTTTTGCAGGCTGGCGAGCCGTGCTGAGATTTCCCGCTTGAGCAGCCAGTTCGGCAGGTTCCAGCCGAAGGGCTGGTCCGAGATCTCGGAGGCGTCGAAATCGCGGGTGAGCCGCGCCTGCGACAATTTCCCGCCCGCGTCGATGATGCGCATGACCTGGAGCGCGGTGGCATGCGGCGCGAGGCGGTCCCAGAGCCCGGCCGCCTGCAGCACCGCGATCGAGGGGTGCAGGAAGGCGGTGCTGCGCAGGTCCGAACCCTGGGCGCCTTCCTCGGTCACGGGCGAGGCGGGGTCCACGCAGGTCACGGAATGCCCGGCGCTGCCGAAGGCGGCCGCGGCGATCAGCCCGGCGATGCCGCCGCCGGAAACGAGGATCTCGGTATCGTCGATCTGCATGGTCTGGCGCCGGGGCTGGTGAGGGGGGTCGGTGCGGGCCGGCCTAGAACCCGGCCGCATAGGCGGCGAGCATGGCGAACATCAGCACGGTCGCCGCAAGGGCGAGCATGCCGAGCGCCGGCAGGCCCCAGAGCAGGAGGCCGACAACCGCCAGCACGACGACCAGCAGCGCGAAGGTGAAAAGGAAGGTGGCGGTGCGCGCCTCGGCCTGCGCCTCGGCGGGGGTAAGTGGTTCGGACATGCGCGTTCCCTGTTTTTCTTGGGTTTCCTGTCGGCGAGGGTCAGATCTTAGCCAAGCTTGGGCTTGCGGCAAGCCCGCGCAGGAAGGCAGCCAGATCCCCGGTGCGGTGATGCACATGCGGGCCATGGTCGTGATCCTGGGCCAGTTCGTCGGGGCCGTGGCGGCCTGGACCGACCAGAATCGTCCGCATTCCAAGCGAATGCGGGATGGCGAGGTTCCGGGGGTCGTCCTCGAACATGGCGGCCTGGGCGGGGTCGAATCCCTCGGCGGCCTGGACTGCGGCATAAGCGCGCGGATCGGGCTTGGGGTGAAAATCCGCCTCCTCGACGCCATGGATGGCGTCGAAGACCATCAGCCCGCGATGTTCCAGCACCCGCGCCGCATAGGCGCTGTCGCCGTTGGTGTGCACGATCTTGCGGCCGGGCAGGGCGGCGATCAGCCCGGCCAGTTCCGGATCGGGGGTCAGCACCGTGAAGTCGATGTCATGGACCTCGCGCAGATAGGGCAGCGGATCGACGCCATGCTCGGCCATAAGCCCGGCCAGGGTGGTGCCGTGGCTGCGCCAGTAATGACTGCGCAGCCGGTTGGCCTCGGGTTCGGTCACGCGCAGCTCGCGCATGACGAAGGCGGTCATGCGCCGCTCGATCTGGGCGAAAAGCCTGACCTCGGGCGCATAAAGCGTGTTGTCCAGATCGAAGATCCAGGTGGTGACATGCCGAAAATCCATGGCCCCTGCCTAAACCCGCGGCATGGCGCTTGCAATCGCCGTTCCGAGCGCGGATCGTGCGGGCATGAAAGACGCCTATTCCCTGATCCTCTCTGCCATCGACAATGGCATCTATCGCCCCGGCGACAGGCTGGTCGAATCCGAGCTGGCCGAACGCTTCGGCGTCTCGCGCACCCCGGTCCGCGAGGCGCTGCAGCGGCTGGAGACCCAGTCCATGCTCAAGCGCGACGGGCGCAGCCTGATCGTCGCCACGCTGGACCACAACCAGCTGGCCGAGCTTTACACCGTGCGCGCCGAGCTTGAGGCGCTGGCGGCGCGGCTGGCCGCCCGCCACGCCACGCCCGAAGAGGTGCGCGTGCTGGCCGGCATGGTCGAGGACGACCGCGCCATCCTGGGCGATCCGCAGGCGCTGGCACGGGCGAATCGCCGCTTTCACCACCAGATCCACCTGGCCTCGCATAACCGCTACCTGGTGCAGCAGCTGGACCTGGTGCATCGCAGCATGGCCTTGATGGCGCGCACCAGCCTGGCGGCGCAGGGCCGCGACGTGGTCACGCTGGACGAGCATCAGGCCATCGTCGATGCCATCGCCGCCCATGACGGGGCGGCTGCCGAGCAGGCGCTGCGCCACCATATCTCGATGGCCTTCGAGACCCGGCTGAAGGAAGAGGCGCGGCTGGCCGAGGAGGACGAGGGCTGATGCGCGAGATCCGCGCCGCCGCCGATCTGGAGGAAGGCGCGGCGCATCTGATGCGCGCCTGCCCGGTCTGGGCGCGCGAATTGCCGGCGCTGCTGCCCCTGCCGCTGCGGCGCTGGCCCGAGGGCTTTCCGGCGATCCGCGATGCCGTCGTCTCGCAACAGATCTCGGCCCAGGCCGCGAGTGCCATCGGCGCGCGCATGGCCGCGGCCGGCCTGGCCGATGAGGCGGGGATCGCTGCGGCCGATGACGAGGCGCTGCGCGCCGTGGGCCTGTCGCGGCCGAAGATCCGCTATTTGCGCGGCATCGCCGCGGCGCAGCTCGATTGGGACGGCCTGCGGGTGCTGCCCGACGAGGAGGTGATCGCCCGGCTGACCGCGCTGCCGGGCATCGGGCGCTGGACCGCCGACATCTATCTGAAATTCGCGCTTGGCCGGGCGGATGCCTTTGCCGCGGGCGACCTGGCACTGGCCGAGGCGGCGCGGCTGCTCTACGCCCTGCCGGACCGGCCGCGCCCGGCGGCGCTGGCCGAACTGGCCGAGCCCTGGCGGCCCTGGCGGGCGGTTGCGGCGCGCGCCCTCTGGGCCTATTACCGGGTCGCAAAAGGGCGCGAGGGCGTCCGCTGAAGGGGGACGAGATGCCGCGCGAGTTGAAATCCGAACGCAAGGGCCCGCGCAAGGCCGATTCGGCGGTGGTCTTCCTGCACGGCTATGGCGCCGACGGGGCCGACCTGCTGGGCCTGGCCGACCCGCTGGCGCCGCATCTGCCCGGCACCGCCTTCTATGCCCCGAACGCGCCCGAACGCTGCGTGAACAATCCCATGGGCTATCAATGGTTTCCGATCCCCTGGATGGACGGTTCGTCCGAGGCGCAGGCCCAGGCCTCGGCCGCGCAATCCTTCCAGGACATCAATGCCTTCCTGGACAAGGTTCTGGCGGATGAGGGGCTGGGCGCGGATCGGCTGGCGCTGGTCGGCTTTTCGCAGGGCACGATGATGGCGCTGGCCGTCGCCCCGCAGCGCGACGAGGAGATCGCCGGGGTGGTGGGCTTTTCCGGCCGGCTGCTGGATGCCGAGAACCTGACGCCGGCGCGGGTCAAGCCGCCGGTGCTGCTGATCCATGGCGACCAGGATCCGGTCGTGCCCTTCGAAAGCATGGGCATCGCCGGCGAGGCGCTGCAAAAGGCCGGGTTCACCGTCTATGGCCATGTGATGAAGGGCACGGGGCACGGCATCTCGCCCGACGGGCTGTCGGTCGCGCTGGCCTTCCTGAAAGAGCGGTTTGCCGCCGGGTCATAGGGTTTTCGCCCGGTTTCGCACTTGCGAAACGGTCCGCAGCCCCTACCTTTGAAGTAAGGAGCCAAGGAGGACGCATATGACCCTGATCTGGATGACTGCAATCGCCCTGATTCCGGCCGGCATGGTTTCCCTGCGCCTTCTGGCGCCGCAGCCCGCCGCGGTGCGCGCCCGTCGCTGACCTTCCCGGCCGGCCCCGCGGGCTCACGCCCAGATCGCGGGGTCGGCGATCTCGATCGAGTTCCCGGCAGGATCGCGGAAATACAGCGAGCGGCCGCCCTGGGGCCAGGTGAAATCGGCCTCGATCCCTATTCCCGATGCTTCCAGATGCGCGCGCCAGGCGTCGAATGCGCCGGGCGCGGCGCCCATGCAGAAATGCCCCGGTCCCTTGCTGCCATGCGGCGGCACGGGCAGGCGGGCGCCGGGCTTGGGCGGCACCCGCGTTGCGCTGGCGCGAAACACCAGCAGCACCTGCGCCCCGCAGCGAAAGAAGACATGCCGGCCGGGCACGCGGGCAATTTCCTCCAGGCCGATGATGCCGGTCCAGAAACGGGCGGCCTCGTCCAGATCCTCGGCATAGAGCGCGGATTCCAGCGTGCCGATCAGCTGGGGCGGGGTTGTGGGCGGCGGTGGCGTCATGCCGCCATCTTGCCAGCAATCGGGCTGCCGGGCCAGACCGGCTTGACCTTGGCCGCGCCGCGCGCCAGCCTGCCCCGGGGCAGGACAGGGACGCGGCATGGCGTGGATCTATCTGGGCGTGGCGGGGCTGCTCGAGGTGATCTGGGCCTTCGCGATGAAGCAGTCCGAGGGCTTTAGCCGGCCCTGGCCCACCACGATCACCCTGGCCGCCATGGTGGCCAGCGTCTGGTTCCTGTCGCTGTCGATGAAGGTGCTGCCGCTGGGGACCGCCTATGTCATCTGGACCGGCATCGGCGCGGTCGGCACCTTCGTCCTGGGCGTGCTGCTGCTGGGCGAATCGGCCGACGCGCTGCGGCTTGTCGCCGCCGTGCTGATCGTCGCGGGGCTGGTGCTGATGAAGATCGCCTCGCCGCAGTAAAGCCGTCGCGGCGGGCCTTGTCACGCGCCTGTCACGCCGCCCGGCTATTTGTGCGCCAGGCATATATTCAGGGACTTGTCAGCCCGGAGCCGCGATATATAGTCGGTGCCATGTTCTGACCCGTCCCGGACAAGGCGAAGCGAGGGCCGATGCTGGACGACCATGGCGACTTTCGAACCCAATTCGTGCGCGAGCCATCCTTCTTGCGCCACCATCCTGCGCTGGTTCTAAATGCCGATTTCAGGCCGCTCAGCTATTATCCGCTGTCGCTATGGCCCTGGCAGGAAGCGGTGAAGGCGGTGTTCCTGGACCGGGTCCAGATCATCGCCGAATATGACGAGGTGGTGCGAAGCCAGCATCACGCGATACGCATCCCCTCGGTCGTCGTGCTGAAAGATTTCGTCAAACCCCAGAAGCGCGTGGCCTTCACGCGCTTCAATCTTTTTCTGCGGGACGAATTCTGCTGCCAGTATTGCGGCGCCAAGGGCGAGCTGACCTTCGACCATGTCGTGCCGCGCTCGCGCGGGGGCGTGACCAGCTGGGAGAATGTCGTCGCCGCCTGTTCGCCCTGCAACCTGAAGAAGGCCAACAAATCGCTGAAACATTCGGGGCTCAGGCTGCGCCGGCCGCCGCGCCGGCCAACGCCCGAAGAAATGCACGCCGTAGGCCGGCGCTTCCCGCCGAATCACCTGCATGAAAGCTGGATGGATTTCCTTTACTGGGATACGGAACTGCTTTCGGACTAGACGCCGCCGCGTCGGAACGCAGCGGATTTATTGCAGCGCCGGAGAATGCCGGTTAAAGAAGCGGTCAGGTTTGCGTGATGACATCAAGCCTGTGACGCGCCGATTCGCATTCGTCCGGCGCTGCGACCATCGTCCGCGCGCATGGCTGCCCGTAACTTGCGGCCATGCAGGGCGATCAACGAAAAGACAAGAAAGGATCTCGTATGTGGACACGTATTCAGACCGTGGTGGACGGCAACCCCGTTTCGGGTGACTGGACCATTTGCCGCAATGAGGAGCCGGTGGGGCGTATCTGTCACGATCCGAAACAGCCTGGCGTGGCCGCCTGGGCCTGGACGGTCCTGCACGATCCGAGTGCGAACGGGCGGGCATGGACGGAGGAGGCCGCGCTTTCCGCGGTCAAGGAAAACGCCGAGAAGCCAAGCGATGCAGCGGCGTAACGCCGCAGGAATGACGGAAAATGGCGCCAGCGGCGCCCTGTTTCCAGCCCGCCCGCCTGGTGCGGCGGGGTGACTAGCTTCGGTGATCGCGCGTCGTCAGATGCGCGATCGCCGCCGCAAGCAGCGCCAGGAACCCCAGCGCGAACAGCGGAATGCCGATGGCGCTTGCAGCCCAGATCGTCAGCCCGGCGGCCAGGATCACGGCAAGGATCAGGATCAGGAAATGCGGCAGCGGCATGGCATCCTCCGTTGCCTTCAATATGGCCCCGCCGGCGCGCGTCGAAAAGCCCCAGATCCGGCTTTGTGCGTTCCGCTGCCGATTCCGGCTGCGCTTTCGCGGCACGATCTGGAAAATGTTCGCGAAATGTTCTAGTCTGGCGGCATGCGCCTGCCACCCCGCAATCCCGACGAGATCCTGCGCGCCCGCGGCGCCGACTCGCGCCCTGCCGGACGCTTCGAGCCCTATCGAACCGAGCGCGAGGATGACGGCTGGGACATTCCCGAAGAGCAGGCCCTGCTGCGCACCGAGGTCACGCAGGAGCGGGCGCGTTCGATCATCGCCCGCAACAGCTCGCCCGACATTCCCTTCGACCGTTCGATCAACCCCTATCGCGGCTGCGAGCATGGCTGTATCTATTGCTTCGCCCGGCCCAGCCACGCCTATCTGGGCCTGTCGCCGGGCCTGGATTTCGAGACGCGGATCGTCGCCAAGCCCAACGCCCCCGAACTGCTGGAGGCCGAGATCGGCCGGCGCGGCTATGCCGTCGCGCCCATCGCCTTTGGCACCAATACCGATCCCTACCAGCCTGTCGAGGCCAGGCTGGGCATCATGCGCAGCTGCCTGCAGGTGCTGCACGACTGGAACCACCCGCTTAGCCTGGTGACGCGGGGCGCCACGGTGATGCGCGACGCTGACCTGCTCGGGGCGATGGCGGCCAAGGGGCAGGCGATGGTCTGCATTTCCCTGACCACGCTGGATGCGGATCTGGCGCGGCAGATGGAGCCGCGGGCGCCCGCGCCCTCGACCCGGCTGCGAATGATCCGGGTGCTTTCGGATGTCGGCGTGCCGGTGCGGGTCATGGTCGCGCCGATCATCCCGGTGCTGACCGAGCATGAGCTGGAGCGCATCATGCAGGCCGCCCGCGACGCCGGGGCGAGTGCTGCCGGCATGATCCCGATCCGCCTGCCGCTGGAGGTGGCGCCGCTGTTCCGCGACTGGCTGGAGCGGCACCATCCCGGCAAGGCCGCGCATGTCATGGCGCGCATCCAGGCGATGCGCGGCGGACGCGACAACGACCCGCGCTTCGGCAGCCGCATGCGCGGCGAGGGGCCCGAGGCCGACCTGCTGCACCAGCGTTTCCGCCTGGCCCGCAAGCGGCTGGGATTGCAGCGCGAATCCGAAGTGCTGGATTGCAGCCGCTTCGCCCCGCCGCCGCGGGCGGGGGACCAGCTGTCGCTGTTCTGACTACTCGCCCGGCCCCATCACCTGCGCGATGCGGGCCGAGATCCGTTCGGGCGAGGGGCGGGGGCCGCGCGGTGCGGCGACCAGCGCGTCGCGCATGGCGGCCAGATGCGCAGGCGTGGTGCCGCAGCAACCGCCGATGATGCGCACGCCCATGTCGCGCGCCAGCACGGCGAACTCGGCCATGACCTCGGGCGTCGCGTCATAGATCAGCCCGCCGTCCTGATAGCGCGGCACCCCGGCATTGGGCTTGGCGATCAGCGGGCGCTCGTTGCCCGAGGCGGCGAACCCGGCCACGGCCAGCAGCAGCTCGGCCGGGCCGGTGCCGCAATTCGCGCCATAGGCCAGGGGCGGATGCGGCAGCCGGTCGATCAGCGAGGCAAGCTGCGGCGGCGTCACCCCCATCATGCTGCGCCCGCCCGGCTCGAAGCTCATCATGCCGCACCAGGGCATGCCGACCGCCTGTGCGGCCTTGGCGGCGGCGCGCATTTCCTCGGCGGCGCTGATCGTCTCGATCCACAGCACGTCGGCGCCGCCCTCCTTCAGCGCCTGCGCCTGCTGAGTGAACATGGCGGTGGCATCGGCCTCGGTCAGCCGGCCCATCGGCGCCATGATCTCGCCGATCGGGCCGACCGAGCCGGCGACGACCACGGCGCGGCCGACCTCGGCCGCCGCTTCGCGCGCCAGCCGGGCGGCGGCGCGGTTCAGCGCGGCCACGCGGTCTTGCGCCTTGGCCAGCCGCAGCCGGCTGGCATTGGCACCGAAACTGTTGGTCAGGATGATGTCGGCGCCCGCGGCGATCATCTGCCGGTGCAGCACGCGCACCTGGTCGGGATGGGTCTCGCACCACAGGTCCGGCGCCTGGCCCGAAGCCAGCCCCATGTTGTAGAGATTGGTTCCGGTGGCCCCATCGGCCAGCAACCATGGGCGCTCGCCGAGCATCCTCGACAATTGATCAGGCATGGTTTTTCCCGTTTTGCGGCAGGATGGGGAATCATAGCCCATCCTGCCGGGAAGTCATTGCAACATTCGTGGACAGCCCGCGCTCAGCGCGAGCGGATCATGCCCATGATGTCCTTGGTGCGCTCGACGATCGGCTCGGCGATGGCCTGCGCCTGGCCGGCGCCGCGGCCCAGGATGCGGTCGATCTCGGCCGGGTCGGCCATGAACTCGGTCATCCGCCGGGTGATCGGCGCCAGGGCCTCGACCGCGACCTCGGCCAGGGCCGGCTTGAAGGCGCCGAAGCCCTGGCCCTCGAACCGGGCCAGCACCTGGTCGCCGCTCTCGCCGGTCAGCGCGGCATAGATATTGACCAGGTTCTTGGCCTCGGGCCGGTCCTTCAGGCCGTCCATCGATCCCGGCAGCGGGTCGGCATCGGTGCGCGCCTTGCGGATCTTTTGCGCAATGGCATCGGCATCGTCGGTCAGGTTGATGCGGCTGGCATCCGAGGGATCGGATTTCGACATCTTCTTGGACCCGTCGCGCAGGGACATGACCCGCGTCGCCGCGCCCTCGATCATCGGCTCGGTGATCGGGAAGAAGTCCACGCCGTAATCGTGGTTGAACTTGGCGGCGATGTCGCGGGTCAGCTCCAGGTGCTGCTTCTGATCCTCGCCCACCGGGACGGCGGTGGCGTGATAGGCCAGGATGTCGGCGGCCATCAGCGACGGGTATGCCAGCAGGCCCAGGCTGGAGTTTTCGCTGTTCTTGCCGGCCTTGTCCTTGAACTGGGTCATCCGGTACATCCAGCCCACCCGCGCCACGGTGTTGAAAAGCCAGGCCAGTTCGGCATGCTGCGAAACCTGGCTCTGGTTGAACAGGATCGAGACCTCGGGATCGACGCCCGAGGCCATAAAGGCCGCCGCGACCTCGCGGGTGTTGTGCCTGAGCTTCTCGGGCTCCTGCCAGACGGTGATCGCATGCAGGTCCACGACGCAATAGATCGTCTCGGCTCCCTTGCCCTGATAGTCCGCAAAGCGTTTCAGCGCGCCCAGATAGTTGCCCAGCGTCAGCCCGCCCGAGGGCTGGATGCCGGAGAAGATGCGCTTGGCGAAGCTCGTGGTCATGGCACTACCTGCTTGGAAAATCCCGGTGGCTGGCTTACCTCTTGCCCCGTCCGGGCGCAACCGCCCGCAGGGTGACGGGTTGCGCAACAGCCCGCTGGAAAGGAGCCATGATGCGACCCGGTTACGATGAATCGCCCCTGAACCCCGTGCCCGCCGTGGTGTGGATGATCGCCCTGCCGATGATCGCCTGCGAGGCGGTGTTCGGCCTTGCGCAGATGGGGTTCATCGGCGGCAGCGGGCAGGGCGCCGGCCTTGCCATGCGCCAGATCGCGGTCGAGCGCACCGCCTATATCCCCGAATTCGTGCTGCGGCTGTGGCAGATGAAGGTGCTCCTGCTGGACCAGAGCTGGCGCATCCTGACCTATTCCTTCGTGCATCTGTCGCTGACCCATGCGCTGTTCGTCATCGTCTTCACGCTGGCGCTGGGAAACCTGATCGCGAACCAGTTCCGGCCTTGGGCGGTCGCGGCGCTGTTCTTCGGCTCGGCCGTCGGGGGCGCGCTGGTCTATACGCTGGCGGCGGGGCTTCTGCCGCAGTTCCGCTTCCAGGCGCTGATCGGCGGCTACCCGGCGGTCTACGGCTTCGTCGGCGCCTTCACCTTCCTGCTCTGGACCCGGCTGGGGCAGGAGAACGCGAACCGGCTGCGCGCCTTCACCCTGATCGGCATGCTGCTGGCCTTCCAGCTGGTCTTCGGCATCCTGTTCCAGGACGGCAGCCTGACCTGGATCGCCGAGATCGCCGGCTTCTGCTGCGGTTTCCTTTTGTCCTTCGTGCTGGTGCCGGGCGGGATCGGGCGCGTGATGCGCCAGATCCGTCAGCGCTGACGCCGCAGGCCCGCGCGGAGGTCCGAGGGCCGGAACGCGCCCAGCACCAGCGCCGCCGCGCCATAGGCCGCCATGCCGCCCAGGACCAGCGCGGCCAGCGCCAGATAGCGGGTGCCGGGCTGCTCCAGCGTATCGCCCAGGGCCAGCATCAGGCCCCAGATCACCGCGCCCATGACCGCGGATGCCGCGCAGATGCGGGGCAGGCGGTGGCGGAAGCGGTCGTCGAGCTCGGCCGCCTCGCCAAAGGCTTTCGTGCCGCGCCAGAGCTGCGCCGCCATGGTCCAGCCGGCGACGGTGGTGCCCCAGGCGGCGGCGGAAAAGCCGATGAAGGGCGCAAGCCCCAGCGCCACCACCGCGTTGACCACCATGGACCAGACAGCGAAGCGGAACGGGGTGCGCGTGTCCTCGCGGGCGAAATACAGCGGCTGCAGCACCTTTTGCAGAACGAAGGCCGGCAGGCCCAGGCCATAGATCGCCAGCGCCAGCGCGGTCGGACCGACATCGGCGGTCAGGAAGGCGCCGCGCCGGAACAGCACCGAGATCAGCGGATAGGCCGCGATCACCAGCGCCACGGCGGCCGGGACGGTCAGGAACAGCGCAAATTCGGCGGCGCGGTTATAGGCATGGCGGCCGCCGCCGGTATCGCCGTTCTTCAGCCGGCGCGAGATGTCGGGCAAGAGCACGATGCCGATGGCGATGCCGACGACGCCCAGCGGCAACTGATACAGCCGGTCGGCATTGGTCAGCCAGGCGATGCCGCGGTCGAAGAACGAGCCGACCTGGCGGCCGACCAGCAGGTTGACCTGCACCACCCCCCCGGCCAGCACCGCGGGTGCCGCCACCGCCAGCAGCCTGCGCATGTCCGGTGACAGCCGCGGCCGGCGCAGCCGCAGCGCAAAGCCCATGCGCTTTGCCGCCCACCAGACCGCGGCAAGCTGGGCGATGCCCGAGACCGGGGTGGACCAGGCCATCGCCAGTCCCATGTCCCAGCCCTGCCAGTCAGCCAGCAGCATGGCCGCGATCAGGATGAGGTTCATCAGCACCGGCGCGGCGGCCGCGGCCATGAAGCGCCCGCCCGCGTTCAGCAGCCCCGACAAGAGCGCCGTCAGCGAGATGAACAGGATATAGGGAAAGCAGATGCGGCCATAGATCACCGCCAGCTCGAAACGCTCGTCGTCCTGAAAGCCCGCCGCCTGCATCAGCACCAGCCAGGGCATCGCCAGATGCGCGACCAGCGACACGGCCAGCACCACCGAGAACAGGCCCGAGAAGGCCTCCTCGGCAAAGCCGCGCGGGTTCTCGCCGCTTTCCAGCCGCTTGGCGAACATCGGCACGAAGGCGGTGTTGAAGGCGCCCTCGGCGAAGAAGCGGCGGAACATGTTGGGCAGGGTGAAGGCGACGATATAGGCCTGCGCCACCGGGCCGGTGCCCAGATAGGCGGCGATCATCACGTCGCGCACGAAGCCCACCACGCGGCTGCCCAGAGTCCACGCCCCCACCGAGAGAAAGCCCCGGATTAGCCTGATCGGTTGCATCTTCTGTCCCTCAGAACGTCCCGCCCGGCGGGCGCTCGGCCCGTTCGGCGCGTTCGGTCCCTTCCTTGATCGCCTGGCGCAGCTTCTTTTCCAGCGACTCGCGGCGGCCCGGCTGGTGCAGCTTCAGCCCGAACATGTCCTTGACATAGAAAGTGTCCACCACCTGCGCGCCGAAGGTGGCGATCACGGCGCTGGCGATCTGGATGTGGTTGTCGGCCAGGGTCCGGGTCAGGTCGTAGAGCAGGCCGGGCCGGTCGCGGGTATCGACCTCGATCACCGTATAGACGTCGGAGGCCTCGTTGTCGAAGGTGACATGGGTCGGGAAGCGGAAGGCGGCCTCGCGCTTCTTGGGCTTGTCGCGGCCGGCCAGGGCCTCGCGCGCGACGATCTCGCCGCCCAGGGTGCGCTGGATCATGGTGCGCAGCCGCGGCAGGCGGTCGGCGGCATAGGGATGGCCGTCCGCGTCCTGCAGCCAGAACACCGCGGTCGCGAAACCGTCCTTGGTGGTATAGGTGCGCGCATCGACGATATTGGCGCCCACCAGCGCCAGCGCCCCGGCCATGCGCGAGAAAATGCCGGGATGGTCGGCCAGCACGAAGGCCGCCCGCGTCGCGTCGCGGTCGGTGTCGGGATGCAGGTCGGTGCGGATCTCGTCCTCGCCCAGATCCTTCAGCATCTCGGCAAAGACATATTGCGTCTCGGTCGGCAGGCCCGGCCAATAGTTGTCGTAATGCCGGCCCAGCTCGGCCTTGATCGCCTTGGGCTCCCAGCCCTTGGCGGTCAGCAGGTGGCGCAGCGACCGCTTGGCCTCGCCGATGCGCTTGTCGCGGTTCAGCTCCTCGAGGCCGTTTTCCAGCGCGCGCTTGGTCTCCTCGTGCAGCTTGCGCAGCAGCATCGCCTTCCAGTTGTTCCAGGTGCCGGGGCCGACGCCGCGGATGTCGCAGACGGTCAGCACCAAGAGCATGTCCAGCCGCTTGGTGGTCTTGACCGCCTTGGCGAAGTCGCGCAGCGTGCGCGGATCGGCGATGTCGCGCTTTTGCGCCACGTCCGACATCAGCAGGTGGTTGCGGATCAGCCATTCGATGGTCTCGATCTCGTCCGCCGGCAGGCCGAAGCGGGTGCAGATGCGCCGCGCCAGCCGGGCGCCCAGGATCGAGTGATCCTCGGCCCGGCCCTTGCCGATGTCATGCAGCAGCACCGCCAGGTAGATCACCCGCCGGTTCACCTTGCCCTTCATGATCTTGCTGACCACGGGCAGATCCTCGGCATCCTCGCCGCGCTCGATGGCAGCCAGCGCCGCGACGCATTGGATCAGGTGCTCGTCCACCGTGTAATGGTGATAGACGTTGAACTGCATCATCGCCACGACCGGGGCAAATTCCGGGATGAAGGCCGCCAGCACGCCCAATTCGTTCATCCGCCGCAGCGAGCGTTCCGGGTTGCCGTGCTTCAAGAGCAGGTCGAGGAAGATCCTGACCGCCTCGGGGTCCGAGCGCATGCGGTCGTCTATGCTGTCCAGGTTGGCCGTGACGGCGCGCATGGCGTCGGGGTGGATCAGGATGCCGGTCCGAAGCGCCTCTTCGAAAAGCCGCAGGATGTTCAGCGGGTCGGACAGGAACTGCCGCTCGTCGCCATAGGTCAGCCGCCCGCGGTCCATGCGGAAGCCGGCGCGGACGCGGCGGCGGCGCTGGAACAGGATGTTCATGATCGGCGCGCGATAGAGGTGGCGGGCCTCCAGCGCGACCAGGAAGACCCGCGTCAGTTCGCCCACGCGGGTGGCGTGCAGGAAATAGTCCTGCATGAAGATCTCGACCGCGCGCCGGCCGCCCAGGTCGCGATAGCCCATGCGGCGGGCGACCTCGACCTGCATGTCGAAGGTCAGCTGGTCCTGCGGCCGTCCGGCGATCAGGTGCAGGTGGCAGCGCACGGCCCAGAGAAAATCCTCGGCCTGCCAGAAGGTCAGATGCTCCTCGCGGGTGAAGAAGCCCAGGTCGACCAGCTCGACGGCGCGGTCGACCCGGTGGATGTATTTCGCGATCCAGTAGAGGGTCTGCAGGTCGCGCAAGCCGCCCTTACCCTCCTTGACGTTCGGTTCCAGCACGTAGCGCTGGCCGCCCTGGCGGCGGTGGCGCTCGGCACGCTCGGCCAGCTTGGCCTCGATGAACTGGGGAACGGTCTTGTCGAACAGCTCGGCCCAGAGCCGGTCGCGCAGGGTTTCGGCGGCGGCGGCATGGCCGCAGATCAGCCGGTGTTCCAGCAGGCTGGTGCGGATGGTGATGTCGCCCGCGCCCAGCCGCAGGCAATCGTCGATCGAGCGCGTGGACTGGCCGATCTTCAGCTTCAGATCCCACAACATGTAGAGCATGGATTCGACGACGCTCTCGGCCCAGCCGCTGACCTTCCACGGCGTCAGGAACAGCAGGTCGACGTCGGATTGCGGCGCCATTTCGGCCCGGCCATAGCCGCCGATGGCCAGCACGGCCAGCCGCTCGGCATCGGTCGGGTTGAGCAGGGGATGCAGGATGGTGGTGGCGACGTGATGGACGGCCGCCACCGTGGCATCGGTCAGGCTGGCGATGGCGCGCACCGTCTCGCGCGCGGCGCGGGGATGGGACATGAAGCCCGCCGCGATATCGCTCATGGCGGCACTGCGGGCCTGGGCCAGGATGGCCACGGTGCGCGCCCGGATCTCGCGCGGCTCGGCGATGTCGTTCAGCGCCTCGGTCAGCGCCGGCAGGAAGCTTTCGGGGCTGAACAGCGAATGCGCCCCAGGCAGGGCCGGGGCGCTTTGCGGCAGGCTGTCGGTGTCCTTGGCGCTCAAGATCAGAACCCGAAGCCGCCGAAGCTGCGCGGCGCGGGATCCAGCACCACCACCTGACCGCCCCGCACGGTGGCCACGGCCAGCGCGCGCTCGTTGGTGCCGTCGCGCCGCAGGCGGAAGGCGCCCGAGACCCCGGCAAAGCCCGAGTTCTGCGTCAGGCCCGAGGTGGTCAGCGCGTTGGATTTGCCCGCCCGCACCAGCGCGGCGATGGCGGATACCCCGTCATAGGCCAGCGAACCCAGCTCATGCGGCGTCTCGCCATAGGCGGCGCGATAGCGCTGGTCGAACTGCGCCTTCATCGTGGTGTCGGGAATGGCGAACCAGCCGCCCTGCACGCCGCGCAGCTGCAGCCGGGCCGAGGGCTGGTCCCAGCGCGTCAGCCCCATCATCTGCACCGTGGCCGAGGTGACGCCGGCATCGGCCAGCCTGTCGGTCAGATAGGGCAGCACCGCGCCCTGGTTCGCGGTCAGGAACACCGCATCGACATTGCCCGAAAGCGCCGCCTGGGCGACGTTCGGGACGATACCGTCGATGCCGGACTGGGACAGGGGATGCACGGCGGTCCCGGCCAGGGTGGCGCCGTTCCGGCGGATCGCCCGCTCGATGGCGTGGGCGCCGACCTGGCCGGCCGTGTCGTCCTCGGCCACCATCAGGATGCGGCGCTTGCCGTTCCGGACCCCGTATTTCACCAGCCTGTCGGCCACGTTGTCGAAGGTGTTGCCCAGCACGAAGACATTGCCGCCGGCGATGTCGGTATTGTTCGAGAAGGACAGCACGTTCACGCCCTGCGGCGCCATGGCATTGCCGACCGCATTGGCGCTGTCGGCGAAAAGCGGACCCAGGATGATCTTGGCGCCCTCGGCCACGGCGCGGTTGGCCATGGCGACGGCGGTGCCCGGCTCGGAGCCCGCATCGTAGATGCGCAGGTCGATGGTGGCGCCGCGCGCATCGGCCGCCGCCATCTTCGCGGAATTGCTCAGCGAGCGCGCCAGCCAGTCCAGATCCGCGCTTCCCGTGCCGCCCGGCACCAGCAGCGCCACCTGCACCGGCTGCGAAGGATCGATGCTCGGGCCGGTCTGCGGGCCCGAGGCTCCCATCTCGATCGGCTGGCAGGCGGCAAGTGCCAGGGCGGAAAGGACAGCGCCGATGCGCGCGAGCGGGCGGCGCAGGTCGAAGGCGCCGCGGATCGTTTTCAGGACGGTCATGGCGTGATTCCCTGTTGGATCGAGGCTGGGGGTTTGATGGGGGCAGGTTATTGGCATATTCGGGACATGGCAACTTGCCCCGGCAGCACGAAAGGGACCGCGATGGAGGATGGCGCCAGCACAACCGGGACGGGCGCGCGGCCGCTTTCCCTGACCGTCTCGGCCGCCTCGCCCGAACCGGGGCTCTACCTGGTTGCGACCCCGATCGGCACAGCGCGCGACATCACCCTGCGCGCGCTCGACGTCCTGAACACCGCGGATGTCCTGGCGGCCGAGGATACGCGCAACCTGCGGCACCTGATGGATATTCACGGCATCCCGCTGCGCGGCCGGCGCATCATCGCCTATCACGACCACAATGCCGACCGGCAGCGTCCGGCGGTGCTTGCCGCCCTGGGCCAGGGACGGTCGGTGGCCTATGCCTCGGATGCCGGCACGCCGCTGGTCGCCGATCCCGGCTACCGGCTTGCGCGGGATGCCGCCGAGGCGGGCTTTGCGGTCCGGGCGCTGCCCGGCCCCTCGGCGGCCCTGGCGGCGCTGTCGGTCTCGGGCCTGCCCAGCGACCGGTTCCTGTTCGTGGGCTTTCCCCCGGCGGCAAGCGGAGCGCGGCGAAGCTGGGTCGAAAGCTGGCGCAAGGTCGATGCGACGGTGATCGTTTTCGAAAGCCCCAGGCGCGTTAAGCAACTGTTGGAGAATTTCTGCGAAACTGAGGCGAATCGGCATACGGTAATCTGCAGGGAACTGACGAAGAAATTCGAAGAGGTGATGCACGGCACGGCCGCAGAGCTGCTGGAACGGATCCCGGCCGAGGGGTTGCGCGGCGAAATCGTGGTGCTGTTCGGGCGCCCCGAGCCGGTCGTCGCCGACGAGGACAGTTTGCGCGCGGCCCTGGCGGGCCTGCTGGGCACGCTTCCGGTAAAGGAAGCAGCTGCGGAAGTGGCGTCCAGGTTCGGGCGTCCCCGGCGCGAAATCTATGCGCTGGCGCTTGAGATGAAGAAGGAGCGGGAATGAGGTTGGAACGGATTTCCGGCGGAACGCCGGTTTCTGCCCTGGGCATGAAGGCCCGGCAAGGTGCCGTCGCCTATTCCTCCGGCCGTTTCGCCGAGGAATCGGTGTCGCGAGAATATCGCCAGCGCGGTTATGAGGTCATGGCCGAACGCTGGCGCGGGCGCGGCGGCGAAATCGACCTGATCCTGCGCAAGGATGACGAATATGCCTTTGTGGAGGTCAAGAAGTCGCGTTTTCACGCCGGGGCGGCGGAACGGATCGGGACGCGGCAGATCGCGCGGATCTGCAATGCCGCGCTGGAATATTGTGGGCGCCTGCCTTCGGGACTGCTGACCGCGATGCGTTTCGATGCCGCCCTTGTCGATCAGTTCGGGCGCGTCGAGATCATCGAGAACGCCTTCGGCTCGAACTGAGCAACGCCTTTGCATCGTTGGTAAGCGGTACAAAGACCGGTGAAGACTGCCGTCCTCAAGCCGGTGGCGCTTGTCTCCGCACCCGAGCTGCGCCCCGGTGAACCGCGCCGGGTTTTCCGGAGGCTCCAACTCCTGAGTAGGATGGAGCATCATGAGCAAGACGACGACCAAGTTTTCCCCTGAAGTGCGCGAACGTGCGGTGCGGCTGGTTCTCGACAACG
>Ga0182741_1002162_pt1 | contig 23579 bp, 19 predicted proteins | sample eDN5th37CBELigOP_FD_128874 | JGI IMG/M metagenome (GOLD analysis project Ga0182741, IMG submission 128874) | Enriched Organic Plus compost microbial communities from Emeryville, California, USA - eDNA 5th pass 37_C BE-Lig OP (version 2) (version 2) ... | reverse complement strand
GCGTTGCGGAAGTACAGGCCGTCGGTTGCCCCGGCCGACATCGCCGGCACCACGGGCGCGCCGGGGAAGTATTTCTGGCTCACGCGCTCGATCGGCGTCATCACCTCGGGGACGAGCGGCGAGGGTGGCGACGGCTTCACGGGGTTCACCACCGATACTTTCACCGCCGTGTCACCGATCGCCCGGTTGATCGCGGCGATGACGTCGTCCTGCTTGTCGGTGGGAAGGAGGCGGCAGTTCACGATCGCGCTCGCGCTCTGCGGGAGCGCGTTGTTCGCGTGGCCGCCATCGAGGCGGGTGGCCACGCAGGTCGTGCGGAGCTGTGCGTTGAGCGCCGCGGAGCGCGTGGAGAGCCGGCGTGCAGCGGCGGTGTCGCCGCGCGTGGCGACGAGCTTCATGTCCGCGGCGAGGTCGGGCGATTCCAGGGCGGATGCCCGCTCGAAATAGGCGCGCGTCACCTCGTTGAGCTGCATCGGGAGCTCGAGCCTGGAGACCGCGGTGAGCGCCGCGGCGAGGCGGTAGATAGCGTTGTCCGGCACAGGCTCCGAGCTGTGGCCGCCGGGGTTGTGAACCTCCAGATGCAGATCCAGATACATCTTCTCGCTCGCCTGGACGTTGCGCGCGAAAACCTTGCCATCTTTGGCGAGCGGCGCGCCGGCGTCGCCGTTGATGCAGTATTCGGCATCGACCAGGTCGCGGTGGTTCGCCAGCAGCCACTTCACACCGTTGTAGGCGTCGTCGTCCTCTTCGCCAGAGGTGAGCGCGAGGATGATGTCGCGGTCGGGGGTGAAGCCCTCGCGCTCGAGGCGGATCATTGTGGCGGTGAAGATCGCTGCCATGTGCTTGTCGTCGCTCGTGCCGCGCCCGTAGAAGTAGCCGTCGCGCTCCGTGAGGGTGAAGGGGTCGAGCGACCAGTCTTCGCGCCGCGCCTCCACCACGTCCAGGTGCGCGAGGAGCAGCACGGGCTTCCGCGCTCCGGTTCCGCGAAGGCGTACCACGACGTTCTGGTTGTCGCCGTCGGGCCCGATGACCGTCACGTCGGCGGCCGGGTAGCCGGCGGCGAGGAGGCGCTGCGCCACCGCCTTCGCCGCCGGCGTCGTGTTGCCGTGGCGGAAGGTGGTATTGATGCCCACCAGCTCGGCGAAGATGTCGCGAGCGAGGGCATGGTCCGAGCTCGGGGACTGCGCGGCGCCCCGGGTCGGTGCGAGGGCGAGGAGGACGGCCGCGAGCGCTGCTGCGAGCACTGCTGCGATGCGGGGCGTTAGGCTGACGGCGGTGCCGGTGGTTGGGCCGGTGGCTGGGGCGCCTGTGGCGGCGCTCGGGAGACGCTCGATGGGCACGTTTGGGGGAGCTGCGAGGGATGGATAGTGTGCGTGGTGCAGGCGGAATCTGCTCCCAGGCGAGGTGGCGCGCCAGCGGATCGTTGCACGGGGGGCGTTAGGTTGCGAGCCTCGCAGCCTAACGCCCCCCGTGCAACGATCCCGCCTGTGCGCGGATATGGAACGGCAAACGGATGCCCGGCTCACGGGCGTGGATCTGAAACAGCAAACAAACGCCCGGTCGGTGGGTGCCTGGATCTGGACCGGCAAATGAATGCGCGGGTGGCGGTGCCGCGGTGGTGCCGTGGCGGTGCCGCGGTGCCATGAATCTGGGCCGGCAAACGGATGCGCGGCTGGCGGGATCGGTGCCCCCGGTACATCCTTTACGCTGACGGGATGACGCCGAGCCCGGGACCCACCGACGCTGCCCGGGTGTGCCCGGGTGTGGGGGGAATGGCCGACTCCCTTCCCGACCCCGGGCAGCTCGGTGATCCTGGAACGCATCCCTTCGGAACCGCGCCAACCGAGCTGCCAGTCATCCAGAGCGAGAGTTGCTGATGAGCGAGCCCCTCGACGAACGGGTCGTCGCCGCTGTCGGAGATCACTACGAGCTGCGGGAGGAGATCGGACGCGGCGGAATGTCGGTGGTGTACGGCGCCATCGACCGACGGCTCGAACGGCCGGTCGCGATCAAGGTTCTCCCGCCGGAGCTGGCGTACGATCCCGCGGTGCGCACGCGCTTCACGCGTGAGGCGCAGACTTCGGCACAGCTCTCGCACGCGCACATCATCCCCATCTACGACGTGGGTGAGCGCGAGGGGCTGGCGTTCTTCGTCATGGCGCTGGTGACCGGCGGGAATCTCGCCTCCCTCCTCGCCCACATGCCGCGCCCTCCGATCGACGAGGTCCGCCGCCTCCTCCGCGAGATCTGCGAGGCGCTCGCGTACGCGCACCAGCGCGGCGTGGTGCACCGCGACATCAAGCCCGACAACATCCTCATCGATGCCGAGAGCGGCCGCGCGGTGGTGACCGACTTCGGCATAGCGCGCGCGATGGAAGCCGGCGGGCGGCTCACGGCCACGGGGATCGCCGTGGGAACGCCGGCCTACATGTCTCCCGAGCAGGCGGTCGGGGAGCGCGAGGTGGATGGCCGCAGCGACATCTACTCTCTGGGCGTGCTCGGCTACCAGATGCTCGTGGGCCGGACGCCGTTCGCCGGTGCCAACTCGATGGCGCTCCTCCTCAAGCACATCACCGAGCCGCCGAGGCCGGTCTCGGAGCTGCGGCCCGATGCGCCCCGCGCGCTCTGCGATGCGATCGACCGGGCGCTCGCCAAGGACCGGGAAGATCGCTGGCCGACGGCGGCCGCGCTCCGCGACGCGATCTCCTCCGGCGATGCGCCGGGTGTGCCGTGGCGCTCGGACCGCCGCGAGCCGGTGCGCTACGTCTCGCCTGTGCCGGCTTCGGCAAAGAGCGCGCGAACGTCGAGGGAGGGTGGACGCCCGGATGCGCCGCAGGGCCCCATGTCGGCGTTGCCGCCAGTTCGTCGCGGCGGAGACGCGCTCGTGGTGCAGCCTTCGCAGAGGGGAGGCATAGTCATGGAGCCACCGTACCTCGCGAGCCTCACGGCCGCGCAGCGCGACGATCTCCGGCTCTGGCACGGGCGAGTGAACCTGCTCGATCGCATGAAGGCGATGCGCGGCTACACGCTGCTCACCGCGGTCGCCGTGTGTGGAGGTCTGGGGGCCCTCGCGGGCGTGCCCGATGTGCCGCCGCTCATATTCGCGCCGCTCGTGCCGGCGTACATGTCGTTCAAGCTCTGGCGGCGCGGGAAGTCGCTGCGCGAGAGCGGGCTCCGGCTGCGCCGGGTGCTGCTGATGCCGATGGCTCGTTGGGCGCTCCCGGCGCCGCCCGCGGCGCCGCGCGAGGATGAGCTGCTCGCGCTCGCGCCGCGCGCAGTCCTCGACGGACCCGGCGGCGGCGCGATCCGCCGCGCGGCGGAGGATCGTGCGGCCATCCTCGACATCGTGAAGGGAATGCCGAAGGCCGACCGCGCGCTCCTTCCCGACGTCGAGTCGACGGTGAACGCTCTCGTGGAGCGCGTGGCGAACGTCGCAAGGACGCTCCACGAGCTCGATGCCAGCATCGACTGGCGCGTGCTCGACGAGCTGGATGGGCGGATCGCCGATGTCGAGCGGCAGGCTGCATCGCCCGAAGGGGAGCGCCGGCTCGCGCTCCTGCGGCGGCAGCGCGCCACGCTGGACGAGCTGGTCCAGCGCTGTGCCGCGTTGGCGAGGCAGCTCGACAGCGCCGGGCTCGCGCTCGGCAATCTCCGCCTCGACCTCGTGAAGTTCCGGTCGTCGGGGCTGCAGTCGGCGCTCTCGGATGTCTCCAGCGCCACGCAGGAAGCCCGGGTCCTCTCGCGCGAGATCGCCGAGGCGCTCGCGGTGGCGGCGGAAGTGCGGTCGCTGTAGGAACGGACGACATTTCCCTCCTGGCGTCCGGGCGCGTCGCGCGATGCCGTCCGGCCGGCGCCAGGGTGCTGAACCTCCGACTTCGGGTGTGCCGATGCGCAGTGTACGAAAGCTGGTGATGGCAGGGGCCGCGATCGCGGCGGGACTCACCGCCTGTGCGGCGGGTGCTCCGGGCACTCAGGGTGCTCAGGGTGCCGGTGCTCAGAATACTCGGGCGCTGCAGTCGGCGAGCGCGGCACCGTGGCAGGCACCTTCCTCCGCCGACGAGGCAGCGATCCAGGCGCTCTTCGACTCCACGGCGGCGGGGTGGAACCGGGGCGACCTGGCCACCTACATGTCGGTGTACGTCGATTCGGCGGTCGGCGCCGGCGCTGGTGGCTTCGACCTCGGGAAGGCTGCGATAGAGCGCACCATGCGCGCTGGTTTCTGGCGGAACGGCCGACCAGAGCAGGCGCTGCACTACGAGAACATCCGCGTGCGCATGCTGGGCACCGACTACGCGCTGGTGAACGGCGAGTTCGTGTTGACCGGCGGCGAGCGTCCCGAGCGGCGCGGGCTCTTCTCCACCGTCTGGGCCCGCACGAGCGATGGCTGGCGGATGATCAACGACCACTCGGGCTGATCGCCGGCGGGCTCGCTCCCCGGTTTTCCATCCCGGATTTCCCTCCAGGTTCTCCCTTCGGGCTTCTATTCCCGAGTTTCTCCCTGGGCTTCTCACCTGGCGTTCTCCCTCCGGGCTGCCCCCCGCGTTCTCCTCTCACGGCGGCGATACCATTGACTCCCGACGCGTGTCTGCGCATCCTTACATAGCCAGCTATACATAGCCATCTAGGTATGACGAAATCCAAGACCGACGTCCTGCGCGGCACGCTCGACCTCCTCGTGCTCAAGACTCTCGCGGCGCGCGGTGCGCTCCACGGCTACGCCATCACCGCGCTCATCCAGCAGGGGTCGGCGAACCTCCTGCGCGTGGAGGAGGGCTCGCTCTATCCGGCGCTCCACCGCATGGAGCAGGAGGGCTGGATCCGCGGGAAGTGGGGGACCACCGATACCAACCGGGAAGCGCGCTTCTACACGATCACCGCCGCGGGCCGCCGGCGGCTGGCGGAGGAGGAGGAGAGCTGGGCGCGGCTGACCGATGGCGTGGCGCGCGTGCTCCGCTTCGCTTGAGGAGCGCGAAGACATCTCGAGCTCGGGTCAGTCCGAGGGAGGCACCGTGGCCTGGTACAACCGTCTGCTGAATCTCGTCCGCGCCGGCCGGCTCTCGCGCGACATCGATCGCGAGATGGCCTTCCACATCGCCGAGCGTACCGATGAGCTGGTGCGCGGCGGGATGGATCCCGAGGCCGCAGCGCGCGAGGCGCGGCGTCGCTTCGGAAACCGCACCATCCAGAAGGAGCGCGCGCACGATACCGACGTGATCGTGTGGCTCGAGTCGGCCGCGGCCGACGTGCGCTACGCGCTGCGTGCCCTGCGCGCCAGCCCGGGCTTCGCTCTCGTCACCATCCTCTCGCTGGCGCTCGGCATCGGCGCCAACACGGCGATCTTCAGCCTCACCAATACGGTGGTGCTCGAGTCGCTCCCCGTGAAGGAGCCGGGTGAGCTGCTCAGCGTCACGTCGCGGGATGGGGGCGCTCGACGGGGAGGGGGAAGCGGCAACCCTTCCTTCACCAATCCGATCTGGGAGCAGATCCGCGATGGGGTGGGGAAGGATGTCTTCGCCGGGGTGTTCGCGTACGGCGACGCCCGCTTCGATCTCTCGAACGGCGGGTTGGTGCGCTACGCGAACGGGAGCTGGGTGAGCGGCGACTACTTCGCCACCCTCGGAGTGCTCCCTTCGCCCGGCGGCGGTCGGCTGCTGCAGCGGAGCGATGACCGGCGCGGCTGCGCTCCGGTCGCGGTGGTGAGCGACGCCTTCGCGCGGCGCGAGCTCGGCGGGGTCGCGGGGGCGGTGGGTCGCGCGGTATCGCTGGATGGGCATCCATTCGACGTAGTGGGTGTGGTGGAGCCCTCGTTCTTCGGGATGGAGGTGGGAAGAGCGGTGGACGTGTACGTTCCGCTCTGCGCCCAGGCCATCCTCTTCGGCCCCGAGGTGCTCGACGCGCGCAGCCGGTGGTACCTCACCATCGTGGGCCGCCCGCGCGCCGGACTCGGAGCGGCGCAGGTGAGCGCGGCGCTCGCCGCGCACGCGCCGGGCATCTTCGCCGCCACGCTGCCGCCCAACTGGACCGCGGAGAATCAGAACGACTACCTGCGCACGACCCTCGATGTCCGCCCCGCTGCGGGTGGTCTCTCGGTCTTGCGCGACAGGTACCAGCGGGCGCTGTACACGCTCATGGTGGTGGTGGGCGTGGTGCTCCTCATCGCGTGCGCCAACATCGCCAACCTGCTGATCGCACGCGCCGCGGCGCGCCAACGTGAGATCGCGGTGCGGCTCGCGATCGGATCGAGCAGAGCGCGTCTGGTGCGACAGCTCCTGACCGAGAGCATCCTGCTCTCGCTCATCGGCGCCGGCGCGGGGCTGCTCTTCGCGCGCTGGGCCAGCAGGCTGCTCGTGCGCTACCTCTCGACTGGCTCCGGGAACGGGCTCTGGCTCGACCTGGCGATCGATGGACGCGTTCTCGCCTTCACGGTCGCGGTCTCCGTGGCCACGGGCATCCTCTTCGGGGTCGCGCCGGCATGGCGCGCGGTGCGGGTGGATCCGCAGCAGGCGATGAAGGCCGGCGGCCGCGGCGTGGTGCGCGGCGAGCGGCGCCAGAGGCTGGGGAAGGTCCTCGTGGTCGGCCAGGTGGCGCTCTCATTCCTGCTGGTGATGGCCGCCGGCCTCCTCCTCGGAAGCTTCCGCAAGCTGACCACGCTCGATCCCGGCTTCCGTCGCGACGGCGTCCTGATCGCGCAACTCGACTTCGGCAACACCGGCCTCGCCGACGCGCGGCTCCTCACGGCGCAGAACGAGCTTCTGCGCCGCGCCCGGGAGCTCCCGGGCGTGCGCTCGGCGAGCGCCTCGGCGCTCACGCCCATCGGGCGGATGTCGTGGAACGATGTGCTCGTAGTCCCCGGCTTCACGCCCAGCGGGCCGCGCGATGCGCTCGCCTACTTCAACGAGGTGAGCGATGGCTACTTCGCCACGCTCGGTACCGAGCTGCTCGCCGGCCGTGACATCGCGCCGGCCGATCAGGAGCGGCCGATACCGGTGGCCGTCATCAACGAGTCGCTGGCGCGGCACTTCTTTCCAGGGTTGAACCCACTCGGGAAGAGCTTCAGCGTGCAGAGCGGCGACAGCGTGGGTCCCGCGATCGAGATCGTGGGCGTCGTTAGAGACGCGAAGTACCAGTCGTTGACGGAGGAGTACGAGCCCACGGCGTACATCCCCTTCGGTGCGGGGAATGGTCCCGAGAAGTTCATCAACCTGGAGCTGCGCTCGGACGGCTCGCTCGCCACGCTCTCGGTCTCGGTGAAGGAGCTCGTCGCATCGGTGAGCCCCGCCATCTCGCTGGATCTCATCACGCTTCAGGCGCAGGTGTCCGCATCGATCGCGCGTCCCCGTCTTCTGGCGTCGCTCTCCGGCTTCTTCGGAGCGCTCGCGCTGCTCCTGGCGGTGGTCGGGCTCTACGGGACCCTGTCGTACGGGATCGCGCGCCGGCGCAACGAGATCGGGATCCGGCTCGCGCTCGGCGCCGGCAGGGAGCGCGTGCTGCGCATGGTCATGAGTGAAGCTGGCCAGCTCGTGCTGCTCGGGACGGTCGCCGGCGTGCTCCTGGCGTTCGCCACGACCCGCTTCGTCGCGTCGTTCCTCTACGGGCTCGAGCCCACCGACCCCGCGACGCTCGCCGCATCGGCGGGCGTGCTCGGCGCGGTGGCCATGGCGGCCGCCTTCCTGCCGGCCTGGCGCGCGTCGCGGCTCGAGCCGACGGAGGCGCTGCGAGAGGAGTAGAGTGGCCCGCGGTGACCACGCCGCGATGCGCGCCCCGACGCGCGCCCCGACGCGCTAGGCGGCCGCGTCCCCCGTTTCGTCGGCGAAGAGCGACGTCGTGAGATAGCGGGCCCCCGAGTCCGGGCTGATCATGGCGACGCGCTTGCCGGGCCCCAGCTCGCGTGCTACCTGGAGCGCGGCCCATGCGATCGCGCCGCTGGACATCCCGACGAACAGCCCTTCCTCGCGCGCCAGCCGGCGCGCGAGAGGGAAGGCGTCTTCCTCCCACACGGGTATCACCCGGTCTATGAGCGAGCGGTCCAGGTTGTCAGGAATGAAACCGGGTCCCATTCCCTGGAACTTGTGCTGCCCGCGCTCGCCGCCGCTCAGCACCGCGGAACGCGCGGGCTCCACGGCTATCACCTTCACGTCGGGGTCGCGCTCCTTGAGGAAGCGGCCCACGCCCGAGATCGTTCCGCCGGTGCCGGTCCCGTACACGAAGGCATCCATGCGGCCGTGCATCTGATCCCAGAGCTCGGGAGCGGTGGTCTCGTAATGGATGCGAGGGTTGGCGGGATTGGAGAACTGGTTGGGCATCCACGCGCCGGTCGCGTCGCGGATGCGCTCCGCCTCGGCGATCGCCGCGATCATGCGCAGCTCGGGGTCGGTGAGCACCAGCTCGGCGCCGTACGCGAGGAGCGTGCGCTTCCGCTCCTCGCTCATGCTCGAAGGCAGACAGAGGGTGAGCGGATAACCGCGAGCGGCCGCGATGAGCGCGAGACCGATCCCGGTGTTACCCGAGGTCGGCTCGACGATCGTCTGGCCGGGCTTCAGCACGCCGCGCGCCTCGGCGTCCGCGACCATGCCGAGCGCCGTGCGGTCCTTGATGGAGCCGCCCGGGTTCATCCCTTCCACCTTCATCCACACCTCGGCGCCCGACGGATCGGCGACCCGCTCCAGGCGCACGGTTGGCGTGTGGCCTATGAAGTCGTCTATCCGTACTCCGCCGGGTGCCGCGACGCGGATGTCAGCCACTGGTCCGGAGCCTCGGGGAATCGTTCAGCGCGAGAGTCCACTCGATGGGCAGCTCCGGGTCCAGCGAGTCGCGCACGGAGCAGTACTTGGTGATGGAGAGCTCGATGGCGCGCTCGGCCTGCTCGCGCTCGATCCCTTCACCGGTGATTCTGAAGGCGAGGCGCACGTGCGTGAGGCGTCGCGGGGCGGAGTTCGCCCGCTCCGCCTCCACCTTCACCTCGAGCGTGGCGACCGGCGTGCGCCGTTTGGCCAGGATGTCGACCACATCTATCGAAGCGCAGCTCGCCAGCGCGCCGAGGAGGGTATCCACCGGCGATGGGCCGGTCGCCGCGTCGCCATCGGCGCGTGCGACGGGCCCACCTTCGCGGCCGAAATCGAAGCGGCGGCCGCCCTGCCACTGTGCGAAGATCGTGTTGTCGGGCGGCCGCGTTGGCGCGGCCTGGTCTCCGGTGTCGGGCATCGTCGACGCCGTCACTTCTCGATGGGCAAGCCCACCGAGTTGCCCCACTCGGTCCAACTGCCATCGTAGTTGCGGACCTTGTCGTAGCCGAGCAGGTAGGTGAGCGCGAACCAGGTGTGTGCGGAGCGCTCGCCGATGCGGCAGTAGGTGATCACATCGTCGCCGGGCTTCACGCCGATCTCCTTCTCGTAGATGGCGCGGAGCTCGTCGGCGTTCTTGAAGGTTCCATTGGCGTTCGCGGCGCGCGACCAGGGAACGTTCTTCGCCCCGGGGATGTGGCCGCCGCGGAGCACGCCCTCCTGCGGGTAGTCGGGCATGTGCGTCTTGGCGCCGGAGAACTCCTCGGGCGAGCGGACGTCGATGAGCGGCCTCCCCGCCTCCGCGTGCTTGCGGACCTGATCGCGGAAGGCGCGGATCTCATCGTCGGAGCGCTCGGGCGCGGTGTAGCTGGTGGGCTCGAAGCGCGGCACGTCGGTGACCATCGGGCGTCCCTCCTGCTCCCACTTGAGGCGCCCGCCGTCGAGGATCTTGGTGTTGGTGAAGCCGAAGAGCTGGAAGACCCAGAAGGCGTACGTCGCCCACCAGTTGTTCTTGTCGCCGTAGAAGATGACCGTCTTCGACTCGTCTATCCCCTTCGCGCGTAGGAGCTTCTGGAAGGCCTCACGGTTCACGTAGTCGCGCCGGACGGGGTCGTTCAGGTCGGTGTGCCAGTCCACCTTCTGCGCATTGGGAATGTGGCCCATGTCGTAGAGGAGCACATCCTCGTCGCTCTCGACGATCCGGATGGACGGATCGTCGAGGTGGCTGGCGAGCCACTCGGTGGTGACCAGCACGTCGGGGCGCGCATACCCTCGATCCTGCAGCGACTTGTCTGGCGTGGCGGTGGTAGTCATTGGCGGAGCCCTCCGTTGGTATTGATGACCTGCGTTGGCGCGCGAGCCGGCCACTGCCCAGCGGGATCGCGCGTCCCGTCGCTGGCGAAGAAAAGAAAAGCCGGCCACTCTGCAAGGAGAGGCCGGCGGAAGCAGCGCATCGCGGATGTGAGCTACATGGTCACACCGGATGACCTCTCCCGCCCCGCCACCCGGCGGCGCAACAGCACACGCACATGCACGCCGTACACATGCCTCCGGCCACGTACCGAACGAGTCGGTAGCTGCGCGCGCCTTCTCCAGACGGTTCCAACGCTACTGTCTGAAAGATCATGTCCGCGCCATGGCTGAAAGTTCCAGAGAGTGAGATCGGAGAAGCGGGACGCGGGATCCGCCCGAGGCGAGCCGCGAGAGAGCGATGCATATCGCAACCCGAACTTGAGTCGCCGCGCGCTCGATTGTCAAGAGCGAAGCACTCGTGCGCGGCGCCGCGCGGTGATCCGTCCGCGAGGCCGGGGCGCCGCCACGGTGAGCGATGGAGCGTGCGAGCGGCGATCGCCGCTCGCACGCTCCATCGCTCACCCCACCACCGCCCCCCGCGGGACCGCCGAGTCGGGCGCGAGCAGAACGACGTCGCCCTCCTCGGAGTAGGCGCCGAGCACGAGTACTTCGCTCTCGAAGCCTGCGATGCGGCGCGGCGGAAAGTTGACCACCGCGATCACCTGCCGGCCCACCAGCTCCTCGGGTGTGTAGCGTGCCGTGATCTGCGCGCTCGACCTCTTGATGCCGATCTCGTCGCCGAAGTCGATGCGCAGCTTGATGGCGGGCTTCCGGGCTTCGGGGAACGCTTCGGCATCCAGCACCACACCAGCGCGGATGTCGAGCTTCAGGAAATCATCCGTGACCGCCATCACGAGCCCGCGCGGACGATCTTGGCGGTGGTGATGAGCTGGCCGGTGTGCCGCATCGCGTGCTCCGCGGCGTGCGAGTAGAGTCCGAGCACGGTGGATGGGAGCTGCTTCCGTCCCACCGCGCGGGGCTCGAGGAGCTTCTCGCGCGGCGTGGCGCGAAAGGTGTCGAGCGCCGTGGAGATGGCTCGCTGGGCCCGCTCTATCAAGGCATCCGCGTCGGGCGGAGAATCGCCCGGCGTGGTCTCCGCCGAGAGCGCCTCGCGCTGTGCATCACTCAACGCCTCGCCGCGGGCGTACGTGAACAGCCTGTCGATCACGCCGGCGATGTGGCCGAGGTGAAAGCCGGGCGCGGCCGCTCCGCCCGGGCGGGCCCAGAGCTGCTCCATGGTGAGTCCGCGCGCCGCTCGCTCCAGATCTTCCGATGCCTGCACCAGCGCGTGCGCCGCCGGTGTGAGATACGGGTCGATCCCCGGCATCGGACCGCGGAGCCATGCCTCGGGTTGGTTGCTCATGGTGGTTGGATAGCCTCCGGAAGGGGTGAATCGAATCCTATCGCGCGGCTGTGTGGCCGAGCAAGCCGGCTGTACATTGCACCATGGGCCAACGTCTACATCGCGCTTCGTCATCGATCCGGGAGAGCGCCGGGTGAGCGCGGACACGTCTCTCCCCACTCCACCGGGGCCCGGCGGCAAGCTGCTCGCGAAGGCACGAGTCGAGGGAAGCGCCATCGTGTACCGGCTCTTCGACGTGGGCTACGAGATCGATCTCGCTCGCGCGCTCGAGCTGCTCTCGACCAACGCGCCCGAGCGGGTGCGTCCGCTCCGCGGCGAGGGGCAGGCGATCCAGATCAACAACCCGCCCGTCACGGTCATACTCGGTACGGAGCGCGTCTCGATAGATGGGCGCGACGTGGACGCCGAGGTGTCGGCGCGGATCTTCGATTTCGGCGTGGTGTCGCTCCGCTTGCGAGTACCCGCGCCGCCGCGCGTGTCGTGGATGGAATACGCCGACTTCGGCAACGCGGTCGACGTGCGCACCGACCTCACGCCGCTCTTCCTTCGGCAGCTCGATGCGCTCGTCACTCGCATCGCGCCGGCGATCGAGCGGCGCAGCCTCGCCACGGTGACGGAGGACTACGTGGTCTTCCGGATCACGCGCTTCACCGACGCCGATGGCGAAGAGCTCTCCACCGAGCTGCTGCGCGACGAGGATGTGGCGCCGCTCCTCCTCAACGAGCGGCGCCCGCTCTCACTGGCCGCGCTCCGCGAGCTGCTGCCGAACCGCTTCTCGTACTACTCCGACGACCTCGCCATCCTCACCTGGGACAACGCACTGGTAGTGGAACCGGCGGTGGAGGACACCGACATCCAGTACGTCCTGGAGTTCGCCAACGCGCAGCTCCTCGAGCTGCGCGTGTACGACTCGCTGCTCGATGCTCAGCTCCCGATGATGTACTCGCGAGTCGCGAGCGCGCGCCGGGGCGGGCTCGCGCGCATAGTGCGGCGCTACGCCCGGCTCCTCGGCGAGCTCCAGACGCTGGTGGCCGATTCCACGGAGGTGGTGGAACGGGTAGAGAATTCGCTCAAGGTTACGGACGACGTGTACCTCGCGCGCGTCTACAGCGCTGCGCTGGACATCTTCCGCGGGCGGGTGTGGAGGAGCGGTATCGACCGCAAGCTCGGCATCATCCGCGAGACCTACGCGATGCTGAACGACGAGGCGCAGGCGGCCAGGGCGGAGGCGCTGGAGATCGCGATCGTGCTGCTGATCGTGGCGGAGCTGGTGGTGATGTTCGCGCTCTAGCGCCGCCGCGTCATCCCTGCGCGGCGAGCCACGCGGTCACGTCGTCGGCCACTCTTTCCCAACCCGGCTCGCCCACCATGTAGTGGCCGTGGTCCTCGTACTCCCTGTATTCGCAGTCGTATTTCCTGGCGATCGCCCGCGCGATGCGCGGCGGGAGGAAGCGGTCGTCGGCCGCTCCCACGGAGAGCAGCGGGCAGCTCACGCGCGCGGGATCGACGGTGATGGTGCCGAGCGCGAGCTCCAGCGCCGCGCGGCCACTCTCCGGCTGGATGCGCTCGAAGATTCGGTCGCGCTCGGCCGCGGGGACGCGTCCGAGGAAGAGCGCATCGGCGTCGGGGCGCCGGGGCGCCAGCGGGCGGGAGAAGAGGAGCGCCGGAACATACTTCGCCATCCGCGCGAGGAGCGTAGGGCCGAGGGCGCTGATCCAGCGCGGCGGCGCTGCGCACAAGAGTACGGCCGCCGAGACCGCGCCCTTCTCCGCCAGCTTCTGCGCGATGAGGCCACCCATCGAATGGCCCACCACCGCTGGCGTCCCCAGCTCGCGGGCCACCGCGAGCGCGTCGCCCACGTAGTCGTTCAGCCTGATGCGGCCGATGTCGGTCACGGCGCCGCCGGCGCCGCCGGCGCCGCTCGCGCCACTCGCGCCGTGGCCGCGCAGATCGAGCGCCACGCTGGAGCGCCGACGCGCCGCCAGCCGTAGCTGCCAGCCGGCGAACTGCCACGCGCCGCCGAACATGCCGTGGATGAGGAGGACCGGGGGACGCTCGGCGCCGGAAACATCGGCGACGGAGGCTTTTATACCGCCCGGGAAGGTGGTCTCGCGAAGCATGGACGGATACTACCCGAAGTCGGCGGCCTGCGCAGCGGCCGGATCGGCGCATGCACGTGGCGCACGGCACTGTAATTGAAGCTGAGCATCCCCTCACTCGAGCCCGGAGGACAGCTGGATGAACGAACCGAGCCAGTCGTGGGAGAGCCGACAGGAAGCACTCGACCCTGACCGCGAGGAAGAGCGCAGGAGCGTCTCGTCCTCGGTAGCCGCCACGCTCCAGGCGCGCGGCGTGGACCTCACCGGCAAGGAGAGCAGCGAGCAACTGGTTGAGATGCTCGACGCGGTGGAGCGCTTCGAGGCCGCCGTCTCCGAGGCGGGCGGCGACCGCATGGTAAACGACCCCGACTCCACGGATCCGCAGGATGAGGCCTTCGTACTCCCGCGCCGCGCCGCCGACGAATCCCCCTTCGACTACGCCGAGCGCGTGAGGCGCTCGGCGCGCGGGATCACGAGAGGGGAGTAATCTGCTCGCTGCTTTCTCTCCCCCGCTCCCGCTACGCCCCCGTTCCGACGGTCCTCGTCTCGCGCATATCGGCGGCGAGCTTGTCGAGGCGGGCGATGCGGTCGGCGGTGGAGGGGTGGGTGGAGAAGAGGTTCACCATTCCCCGGTTGCGGAAAGCGGCGAGCGGGTTGACGATCGCGAGCTGTGCCGCGGTGGGCGACACGTTCATCGGGATGCGATGCGCGGCCGCGTCGAGCTTGCGCAGCGCACCCGCCAGCTCGAGGGGCATGCCGCTGATGCGGGAGCCAACCGCGTCGGCCTTGAACTCGCGCTGGCGGCTGATGGCGAACTGGATGAGCATCGCGCCGATCGGGGCGAGGAAGAGCATGGCGAGCCCCGCGATCGGGTTGCCGCCATCGTCGTCGTTTCCCATCCCGCCGAAGAAGAAGCCGAAGTGCGCGAGGTTGGTGATGGCGCCGGCGAGGGTGGCGGCGACGGTCTGCAGCAGCATGTCGTGATTCTTGACGTGCGCGAGCTCGTGGCCGAGTACGGCGGCCAGCTCATCGCGGCTCACGGTGCGCAGGATCCCCTCGGTGACGCACACGACCGCATGCTCCGCGTTGCGGCCGGTGGCGAAGGCGTTGGGCTGCTGCTGCGGCGAGATGGCGAGCGTAGGCATGGGAAGCCCCGCCCGCTGGCGCAGGCCGTCCACCATCGCGTAGAGCTCCGGAGCGCTCGACTGGTCGACCACGCGCGCGCCGTACGCCCGCAGCACCATCTTGTCGGAGCTGAAGTACATGAAGAAGTTCATTCCGGCGGCCAGGATGAACGCGATCAGCATTCCGCTCTGGCCGCCGAAGTAGCCGCCGATCGCCACCAGCAGGGCGGTGAGCCCCGCCATCAGCATGAAGACCTTGATGTTGTTCATGGCACTCTCCAGGGGTGTGGATGCGCAAAAGGCGAGCCCTTTCGCGCATGCCGACATCTCTGCCGGCCTCCGCGAAAGGTCTCGCCTGATCCCCCGGGATCCCGATCGAACCGTGCGCCCCCTGATTGCCCGGACGCAGTCCTGACGACTCGACCGCACGGGCCCTCCGGCCCGCGTGGCTACTCCCCTTTCGTATCGATAAATCTAGCGCCAGCGGGGGAAAGGGGGAAGGAGCGCGACATTGCTCGCCCCGACCGCGCTGGATAAGTTCCGCCAAACGTGAATCGGGGCGCGGCGATCGTCTGTTGCGCGCTTCGCTTCGCATCGCAACCGCGCCATGACGCCCGATCCGACCAACTCCCGTCGCGCCATGATGGGGGCAGCCAAGCGCTTCCTCATGAAGCAGGCAGACCAGCGTCTGCCCGCGCCGGCCGAGGTCGAGCCACCGCGACTCATCCTCCGAGCCATCGAGAAAATCGGTATGTCCCGCTCACGCGAACGCATCCTTTCCAACCTCGACGAGATGTACACCGAGGCCTTCGAGCGCGCCAAAGTCGCCGACGATCCCAAGCAGATGTCCACCCTCGACTTCGCCTACCGCCGCGAGCAGCTCTACTTCGAGATCCTGCTGGACATAAGGGACGCGATGGAGAGGCGGTAGGGAGGGGAAGCCGGGAAGGGTCGCGGGGGTCACTGGAAGCCGGTGCGGGCGCCCGCGGAAACGCCCGCACCACCCAGGCAGTACCGAGGCAGCTACTCGTGCCCGACTCCCTCCTTCCCACTGTGCAGCTCTCCTTCGCCCTTCTTGGGTATCAGCAGCGATCCCACGACGGTAGCGGCGAGGATCGTGGCGATGACGGCGAGCGCCACGAAGACGGGTATCTCGTAGACGCCGTCGATCAGCATCTTCACTCCCACGAAGACCAGGATCGCGGCGAGGCCGAAGCGAAGGAGGTGGAACTTCGCCACCACGCCGGCCAGGACGAAGTAGAGCGCGCGCAGCCCGAGGATGGCGAACACGTTCGACGTGTACACCAGGAACGGGTCGCGCGTGATTCCGAAGATGGCCGGGATGCTGTCGAGCGCGAAGATCAGGTCGGTGAACTCCACGAGGAGCACGGCCAGGAAGAGCGGCGTGGCGACGCGCCTCGCGTTCTCGATCGCGAAGAAGCTCTGGCCGTGGTAGCGCGTCGTCATGGGGACGAAGCGCGACACTAGCCGTACGAGCGGGTTCCCCTCGATCTCGGGCGGCTTCTCCTCGCGGAACGCCATCCTCGCGCCGGTCACCACGAGCAGGGCGCCGAAGATGTAGATCACCCAGTGGAAAGCGGAGAGGAGCAGGGCTCCCACCGCGATGAAGGCGCCGCGCATGACGAGCGCACCCAGGATCCCCCAGAAGAGGACGCGGTGCTGATAGCGCGCCGGCACGCCGAGGTACGAGAAGATCAACACCATCACGAAGATGTTGTCCACGCTCAGCGACTTCTCGATGAGATAGCCGGTGAGGAACTCGGTGGCCGGCCGCACGCCGGCGTACATGTGGATGCCGCCCGCGAAGAGGAGCGAGAGCGCGACCCAGACGAGGCTCCACGCCGTCGCTTCGCGCAGGCTCACCTCGTGGGCCTTTCTGTGGAATATGCCCAGGTCGATCGCGAGCAGGACCAACACGAACGCGTTGAATGCGACCCAGAACCAGATGCTGGTTGCCATGCGCTCCTTGCGCCGGGCGGCCGTATAGGGAGATGCAAGAAGGGCGAGACCCTACGGCACGCTAGTGACGTAGTGGTCTCGCCCCGGATCCAGATCCCTGAGCCGGCCGGAAGCGCGCCCCGCGCCCCGTATTGACGACCGACTCTCCGGCATCCTCATGCCGGCAGGCTACTCCCCACTTGGATATGAAGTCTCGCCTGTACGGTTGTACCGGGCAAGGGGGAGGGGGCGGGGGCCGGCCGCCGGCGGAAACGCCACCCCGCCTCGCGCGTCTGCAGGCATGCTCCTATAGACGGCTACAGGAGCATGCGCGGCTGCCCGCGACCGCTAGCGCATCCACGGCTCCAGCGCCGTGGATGCGTCGGTGTTCGCGTCCCGATACTTCACGATGACCGGAGTCTGCAGCGAGAGGTGCTGCTCGGCGCCCCACCCGGAGCGGAGCGACCTGGCGCCCGGCACCACGACGGCGCCGGCCGGGATCTCCAGCGGGCACTCGTCGGTGGCCCGGTACACGCGCTCCCGGACGATGTCGAACACCGGGACGGCGCGAGTGAGGATGACGCCCGACGCCAGCACCGCGCGCTCGCGCACCACCGTCCCCTCGTAGATCCCGCAGTTCCCACCCACGAATACATCATCTTCGATGACCACGGGCGCGGCGTTGATGGGCTCGAGCACGCCGCCGACCTGCGACGCCGCGCTCAGGTGGACGCGCATCCCTATCTGGGCGCACGATCCGACGAGAGCGTGCGAGTCGATCATCGTTCCGGTCTCCACGAAGGCGCCGACGTTGACGTACGACGGAGGCATGCAAACCACGCCGGCCGCGAGGTGGGATCCCCGCCGCACGGTGGAGCCGCCCGGCACGACGCGTATTCCGTCGGAGAGCTGGAGCGAGCGCGCGGGGAGGGTGTGGTTGTCGAAGAATCGGAAGGGGCCATCGGCCGGCGACATGTCGGCCAGCCGTCCGGCGCGGAAGATCAGCAGGATCCCCGCCTTCACCCAGGGGACCGCGCGCCACACGCCATCGTCGCCACGCTCGGCCGCCCTCAGCTCGCCCTTCTCCAGCGCGCGCAGCAGCGTCTCGATGACGCCGGCCGCCCGCTCACCCAGCGGTTCTCCGGCGGGAAGTCCTGCCAGGCCCTCGATCTCGGATCGGAGCCGGTCGCTGTCGGAGTCGTTCATCGCGCTCCGCTCATGCGCTCATTCATCGTCGCGGTGTGCATTGTATCGTCTCATCATCTCCGCCAGCTCGGGATCTATCCCGCTGGCCAGTTTCGTGATCGCCGCCCGGGTGTCCAGCAGCCGCTCATCCTGACCCATCTTGAACTTCGCTTCCAGCCTCGCGATCGGCAGATCGAAGCCGAGGATGCGCGGAAGCCGCCGCTCCATCCCCCCGGGACCCAGCTCTCGCAGGCGCCACTCATCGGGGCGCCCATGCTCCAGGTGGGTCACCAGCTCGCTCAGATGCCGCGCGGTCTCCGCGGTCGAGAGCGGGACCGGACGGCCGTGGCAGTGCACCACCGCGAAGTTCCACGTGGGCGCGCTGTCGCGCACCGGGTTGGCCGGATACCAGGAGGAGGAAATGTAGCCATGCGGGCCGCCGAAGATCACCATGCTCTCGCGCCCCTCCGCTACGAGGGCGGCGTGGTCGTTGGCGAGGGCGAGATGCGAGATGAGGGTGCCGTTCTCGCCGCGCTCCCGATCGATCAGAAAGGTCAGGTGCGATGCTATCAGCCCGTCGTCGTCGTTGGTCACCAGGGTACCGAAGGTGAGCCGGTGAATGAGGTCGAAGACCTCATCGCGGGAGAGCGGGGCGAACTCCGGTTTGTTGTACAGCATGGGATCTCCGTCGTGATGGCTCCGGCCGTAGCATGCCGGCAGCTCGAAGATTACTGCATCGTGGTCATCCGGCGAGGAGCTGGGCGAGCCAGAGGGCCGTGTCGTCGAGCGCGCGGCCGCTGACGGAGGCGGTGGCCACGGCTTCGAGGAAGCCGTGCACGGTGCCGGGGTAGACCCGCGCCCGGGTCGGGACGCCCGCCGCGCGCAGCCGCGCCGCCATGGCGACGTTCTCATCGTGAAGGATGTCCGATTCGGCCACGACCATGAAGCAGGGCGGGAGCCCGGCGAGCTTCGCGTGCAGCGGGGTCGCCAGCGGGTGGCGGCGATCGGGCTCCGCGCCGAGGTACTGCGACCACATCCACTGCATCTCGGCGCTCGAGAGCAGGTATCTGCCATCGCCGAACCGCTGGTAGGACTCGCGCGTGAAGTCGGTATCGTAAACGCCGTAATTGAGGACCAGGGCGCGCAGCGCCGCCGGCGCGCCGCGGTCGCGCAGCGCCAGCGCCGCGGCGATCGCCAGGTTCGCGCCGGCCGAGTCGCCGCCGAGCGCGATGCGGCGCGCATCGATGCCGATCGTGCCATCCGAGTCGATGAGCCATTCCACCACATCCACCACTTCCTCGATCTGGCGCGGGAACGCCGCCTCCGGCGCCAGGGAGTAGTCGACGCCCACCACCACCACTCCGGCGCGCGCCGCGTACTCGCGCATCAGGCGGTCGTGTGATCTGATGCCGAAGATGGCCCAGCCGCCTCCGTGCATGTAGACCACGGCGGGCTTCGGAGATCCGCCGCCGGGGTCGTAGATGCGGACGCCCACGCCGAGGCGCTTCGTGGAAGCGCCCTGCGTGCGGTTCATCGCCGGGCCACCAGCGCACCACGGCTCGCGCGTCTCATCGGCGATGGCCCGCTTGCGGCACAACGGCAGCGCAGCGAAGTCGGGGTAGCGCGCGTACGCGCTGGCCACCGCGTCTACGAACCGCTGGACCTCCGGATCTATCATCTGGCCTCGTCCCACCACCAGAGCGCCTCCGGCTGGCGCTGGCGGGGCCAGAGCTCGGCCAGCGTGGAAGCGTCGTACAACCGGCCGTTCTTCATCACGCGCTCCACGCTCGTGGTATTCCGGATGTCCTCGAGCGGGTTCTTCGCAAGAACCTGAAGATCGGCCAGCTTCCCGGCTTCGAGCGAGCCCAGCTCGGCGCCGAGCCCTATGCCGTTTGCGCTGGAGATCGTGCCGATCCGGATGACATCGATCGGGTCGATCCCGCCGGCCGCGAGCGACCAGAGCTCCCAGTGGGCGCCGAGCCCGGGCATCTGGCCGTGCGCCCCCAGCCCTACGTTTCCTCCCGCATCCATGATCTTCTTCGCCTGCTGCGCCATCTGCGCGAACACGTACTGATCGTCGCGGAACCACTGCGGCCGCCGCAGCGCGCGCCGGTCCACGTCATCGTGCGGCATGAAGCGGCGGACCTTCGGATCGTCGTGGATGTCGTAGTGCTCGTACCAGTAGTTCTCGGTCCAGGGGCCGCCGTAGACGACCATCAGGTTGGGCGTGTAGGTGACCCCGCTCTTAGCCACGAGCTGCACCACGTCCTCGAAGAGCGGATAGATCGGGTAGGTGTGTTCGTGCCCCGGGTAGCCATCCAGCAGCTCGGTGATGTTCATTTTGAGATCGAGGCTCCCCTCCGTGGTGGGCATGAGCCCCAGCTCACGGGCGGCCATGATGATCCACTGCCGCACGTTGCGCTGGCCGGTCTCGTACTCTTTTATCGTGTGTGTGTCGTAGTACTCGGCGTAGCGCCGCAGCACATCGCGCGCGTCATCCAGACTCCTGATGTTCTCGCGGGAGAACACGCCGGGGCCGGTGGAGTAGATTCGCGGGCCGAGGATGTCGCCGGTCGCCACGAGGTCGCTGTACGAGAGCACATCGGTGGTGCCGGTCTGCGGGTTGCGCGTCGTGGTGACGCCGAAGGCCAGGTCGATCATGTACGCCCACACGCGCGAGCGGTGGATGTCGGACGCCGAGCCCTGGTGAGCGTGGATGTCGATCCAGCCGGGGATGATCGTCTTGCCGGAGACATCGATGCGCCGGGCGCCATCGGGGATGCGGACGGCGTCCGCCGGGCCCACCGCGGCGATGCGATTGTCGCGCACGATCAGCGTGCCCTTCTCTATGACCTCCTTCCCGTTCATCGTGACGATGCGCGCACCCACCAGGGCGACCGTGCCGCGCGGTTTGTCGACGGGGACCTGGATGTCGACTTCGATGCGGGTGGGCTCGGGGTCGGCGTTCTTCCCGGCGCCATCGCGCGGGCTGCTCCGCACCGCCGCGAGGTCCTGGCTGAAATACGAATGGCCCAGCGAGTAGTAGATCGACTCGCCGTCGCGCGACCAGCCGATGAAGTCGCCGCCCACCCGCGTGAGGCGCTTCACGGGGACGGTGGCGCTCGCGGGAGTCACCACCGATACGGTGGGAGTGGAGGATCCGACGGCCGGGACGGCCACCAGATACACGTTGTTGGTGACCGTGGCGATCGCCTCTTTGCCGTCAGGTCCCATGAGAATCTCGGAGGCCGCCTGCGCGGGCCCCTGGGGTCCGGAGGTCTGCTGCCGCCACCCAGTCACGCGCACGTGCTCGCGCACCTCGGTGCCGTCGAGCCGCATCGAGATCAGCGTGCGGCCATCGTAGATGAAGACTCGGTCGCTGTTCCTGATGAAGTGCGGGTCGTGCGCGCCGGATATGGCGGCGATGAGATTGGTGCCGCCGCCGGTGGCCGGGAGCCAGACCAGCTCACCACCACCTCCGCGCTGCTCCTCCATCCGCTGCTGGCGCGGGCCACGGATGGTGAGGAGCTTCGTTCCGTCCGGCGAGTAGGCGAGCCGTTGATAGAACGCGGTCTGCGTGGTGAGTCGCTGCGGCGCGGCTTTCCCGTCGGCGCGGACGCGATAGATGTCGCCGCCGCTGTCATCGGACCAGGTGACGTAGGCGATGTAGTTGCCGTCGGGAGACCACGCGGGATCGAACTCGCCTACCCTGGCGGTGGTGAGGCGGCGCGGTTTGCCGTTCGGCAGATCCATGATCCAGAGTCTGTCGAGCGCGGTGAAGGCGATCCGCTTGCCGTCGGGCGACGGGCGGGCGCCGCGGATCTGCCGGACCTTGACGACCGAGTCGTCGACCGTGACGGCGAACTTTTCCATCGGGCCGAGCTGCTGTTCCACGTCGGCGCTGAAGGGGATCGGCGTCTCGCGTCCGGATGGGACCTCGGCGCGCCAGAAGCGGCCATCGTGTGAGAGGATTATGGCGCGGCTGTCGGGGGTGAACGCGTAGCCCGGAAGCAGATCGCGCGAGAAGCGCGATTCCTGGTCGTCGCGCTGGATGTGGTGGAGGAGAGTCTTCTCATCGCCGCTCTCGAGGTCGCGCAGCCGGAGCACCGTGGACGTATCGACGCGGGTGGCGTAGGCGAGCCACCTGCCATCGGGGCTGAGGGCCGGGCGCATCCCACTGCCGTAGGCGCTCGTGCGCGTGGTGACGCGTCCGGTCTCGCGATCGAAGGTGGCCACCTGCCAGCCGGGGAACTGCAGGTTGTAGCCCCAGCCGCCCGACTTGCGCGCGAGATAGAGGTAGCGAGAATCCTTGCCGAAGGCCGGGCCGAGGAAGTTCTCGATCCCTTCGCGTCCGCGCTCGGCGCCTCCGCCGCCCACGAGGCGGATGCCGGTGCCGCCGTCGACGTGATACATGTAAATGTCGTACGCGTCGGTGAAGGCGGCCGTCTGGAAGACGCCGCGGGCGACGATGATGTAGTCGCCGTCGGGGGTCCAGATGGGGGAGACGTAGTGGGCGTTGTCGCCCCTGGTGATCTGGCGCGGGTTGCGTCCGTCGGCGTCCGCGATCCACACCTGCTCGGCACCGCTCCGGTCGCTGGCGAAGACGATCCGTCTTCCGTCGGGGGAGAAGCGTGGCTGCGCGTCCATGGCCGGGCCACTGGTGATGCGGGCGGCCTTGCCGCCGGCGACGGGGATCGTGTAGAGATCGCCGAGGAGGTCGAAGACGATGGTGCGCCCATCGGGCGAGACATCGAGCGACATCCAGGTGCCTTCGGTGGTGGTGAAGGACACCGTGCGGGTGGTCCGGAGCGGGAGCCCGCTCCTCGTGCTGTCGCGCGCCGGAGTATCGTCCGCCTGTGCCGCGAGCGGTGCGCCGCCCGGGAGGATCAGGGCGGCGGCCGTGCAGGCGACGGCGGAGGCGATGGCGCAGGCGATGGCGCAGGCACGGGCGACGGCGCGGGCCCGGGTGCGGGCAGGGGAGAGCGGGGGGGCGGTCATGGACATCCGGCGGCTCCGTGGAGGGCGCTCATTTAGGTGTTCCGGATAGGTATACCGAACAGGTAGACAAACTCCGCCATTGTACCGCCGGGCCCGTGTGGACGCAATGGGCGCGCGGCGCGGAGCGGGCCGCGCGAGCGCGCGCTTGCGCCCGGCCTCACGGTCGCGTAACCTTGCCCTCGTGCACCCGCCATCCAAGAACAAGACGCTGCGCAACGGCGCGCGCCCCGACGGTACGGGCCGCGGGCGCGCCGGCGCGCCGCGCAACCGCGATGACAACGCATCGCGCGTCTTCCGCGAGCTGCGCGAGCTGATCGTCTGGGGCCAGTTGCCACCGGGCGCCCGCATCACCGAACGAACCGTGGCCGAGCGACTCGGCGTGAGCCGCACTCCCGTGCGCAGCGCGCTGCACCGGCTCCAGCAGGAAGGCTTCATAACCTCGACCGGGAGCGCGGGTGAGCAGCGGCTCATCGTGGCGCCGATGACGCGTGAGGATGGCAGGGAGCTCTACCTGATGGTGGGCCACCTGGAGGGGCTGGCCGCCAAGTTCGCCGCCATGCTCCCCGTCGTCAGAAGGAAGGATCTCGTGGCCCGGCTGCGCGCCGTCAATCGCGAGCTGGCCACTGCGCTCAGCGAGCTCAGTGAGCTCTCCCGCGTCTTCGATCTCGACCTCGAGTTCCACCGCCTCTTCGTGGAAGAGGTGGCCGGCCCGCGCATG
>Ga0182741_1002160_pt1 | contig 23605 bp, 25 predicted proteins | sample eDN5th37CBELigOP_FD_128874 | JGI IMG/M metagenome (GOLD analysis project Ga0182741, IMG submission 128874) | Enriched Organic Plus compost microbial communities from Emeryville, California, USA - eDNA 5th pass 37_C BE-Lig OP (version 2) (version 2) ... | reverse complement strand
TTCGACACGTGGGTGCAGGCCGCGCCCGCCATCCTGGAGTTCCTCAAGTGACCTCACTCGGTCCGGATGTGCACCTCGCAGTTGAGCGAGGCCTCCAGCGCGGTGTGGATCCGGCTCTCCGGCACGCGCTGCAGGTCGGCCTTGCGCAAGGTCACCGTCACGATGTCCCAGCCCTCGTCGCCGAGCACGCGCTCGACCTCGCCGGTGAGGCCGAACCCGGCGAGGACGCCGTGCGCGTCGTCATCGGTGCCCCGGCTGACGAACGTCACCACGCCCGCGGTCGGGGACGTTCCGAACGCCTTGGCGCACAACGGCAGAACCATCTGTTGCAGTTGCTCTGCGTCGCTCCCGGCGATCAGCACCTCGACTTCGCGCCGGTGCGCGGGCAACTCCGCCAACTGGTCACCCCCGAGCACCTCCGCGCCGGCGTCGGCAAGCAGTTCACGGAGCGTGGCCATGCCTGCGGCTAACTGCGGTGGCCCGAGTTCGCCGCTGGGGTCCACGCCGACACGCACCACCGCAGTTCTCATGCCGCCAAGACTAACCGGGGACGGGATATGACCATGGCAGCCGATCTGACTGTTGCGGCCTGGCCGGGCATCACACCGCGCCTGCTGCGCGACGAACCCGAAACCGCGACCACGTATCTCGCCGCGGGAGGCTATCGCGCCCTTGACGATCCACAGGGTTTGTTCGATACCGTCGAGGCTTCTGGACTGCTCGGCCGCGGCGGCGCGGCGTTCCCGCTCGCGGTGAAACTGCGCACCGTGCGCGACAACGGCCGCGCGGCAGGCGGCGCCGTGGTGATCGCCAACGGCGAGGAGGGCGAACCCGCGTCGATCAAGGATCGTTGGCTGCTGCGCAACCGTCCGCACGCGGTGCTCGACGGCCTGCGGCTCGCGGCCCTGATGGTCGGTGCGCATCGCGCCGTGCTGTACACCTCGGATGCGCAGTCGGCCCGCAGCGTCGAGCACGCCCTGGCCGAGACCGGCGGCAGTCCAGGCGGCGTCGCAGTCGAACTGATCACCGTCACACCGGGTTACGTCGCGGGCGAGGAATCCGCGGCCGTACGCGTGGTCGACGGTGGCCCGGCCAAACCCACCGACAAACCGCCACGCCCGTTCGAGGAGGGCGTGGGCGGCTACCCCACGCTGATCAGCAACGTCGAGACGCTGGCGCACCTGGCGTACCTCAACCTGCACGGCGCGGCGGACTTCCGCGAGTACGGCACCGAAGGATCGCCGGGCACGTTTCTGGCCACCATCACCGGTGCCGGTCGTGCGCCCGCGCTCTACGAACTGCCCCACGGCGTGGCGTTCACCGATGTGCTGGCGCTGCACGGCGTCTCGCCCGACACGGTCACCGGTGCGCTCATGGGGGGATACTTCGCGGGGCTGCTGGGCCACGAGATCGTCGGCGCCACCTTGGATCACGAGACCTTGCGGGGGCTGGGCAGCGGTCTGGGCTGCGGTGCGGTCAGCATCCTCACCGACGACTGCCCGGTGGCGGTCGCCGCGTCGGTGCTGAGCTACTTCGACCGCGAGAACGCCGGGCAGTGCGGTTCGTGTTTCAACGGGACCGCGGCCATGGCCGCGGTGGCCACCGCACTGCGTGACGGCACCGCGACCGACGACGACGTGGCCAGGCTCAAGCGCTGGTCGGTGGTGCTGCGCGGGCGCGGGGCCTGCGCGACGCTCGACGGTGCGTGCAATGTGGCGGCGAGCCTGCTCTCCGGTTTCGACGATGTGGTGCGGCGCCACCTCGACAACAACTGCCCGGTGTGCCGGTCCGGCCCGTTCACCGCGACACGCCCGTACGAGGTGGAACAACTGGAATCGGTGGTGGCCGTATGAGAGTCAAACTGGACCGCACGATGTGCGACGGGTTCGGCCTGTGCGCCAGGCACGCACCCGAGTACTTCCCGCTCGACGACTGGGGTTATGCGTCGCTGCACGGTGACGGCAACGTCGCCGAGGCCGACGAGCCCGCGGTCAAGCGCGCCCTGCTCGATTGCCCCGTGCACGCGATCATCGAGTTGCGCGAGAAGCAGGCAACGCCCGCCGGCGAAACCACCAGCTGATAACGTGATTCTCTGCAGACGATAACCCGCTTACCACCGGAGCCGACTTGTCACAGATCCCCGGGCGTCCCCTGCCGACGGTCACCGCGCTCAACGAGTACTTCTGGACCGCGGGCCGTGACGGCGTGCTGCGCATCCAGGAATGCCGGTCGTGCGGCGCGCTGATCCATCCCCCGCAGCCGATCTGCCGCTACTGCCGCAGCCACGATCTCGGCGTCCGCGACGTGTCCGGGCGCGCGACGCTCGCGGGTTTCACGGTCAACGAGCGGTTCGGATTCCCCGATATGCCACCGCCGTACGTGGTGGCCGAGGTTGCGATCGTCGAGGATCCGCGGGTCCGGTTGACCACCAACATCGTCGACTGCGACCCGCAGTCACTCGAGCTCGGACAACCGGTGGAGGTGTCCTTCCAGCACATCGATGACGTGTGGCTTCCGGTGTTCACCCCGTCGGCGGACACCACGCCCACCCCGGCTCCGGTCGAGGACATCGCACCGCAGGACATCGGCAAGTTCGTCCGCCCGATGCTCACCGAGGACAAGTTCGAGGATCATTCCGCGATCACTGGCATCGGCATGTCGAGGATCGGCAGGCGACTCATGGTGCCGCCGCTGTCGCTGACCATCGAGGCGGCCGAACGGGCCGTCGCCGACGCCGGTCTGACGTTCGACGACATCGACGGGCTGTCCACGTACCCGGGCCTCGACATCGCCGGCATGGGCGAGGGCGGCGTCTCGGTCCTCGAAGGAGCCCTCGGGTTGCGCCCCACGTGGATCAACGGCGGTATGGACACCTTCGGCCCCGGCGGATCGGTGATCGCGGCGATGATGGCGATCTCGGCCGGGCTCGCGCGCCATGTGCTGTGCTTCCGCACGCTGTGGGAGGCCACCTTCGGCCAACTGGTCAAGGAGGGCAAGATGTCCCCTCCGATGAGCGCGCGTACCAACAGCTGGCAGCAGCCTTACGGTGCCACGTCGGCCGCTCACACGTTGGCGCAGAACGCCGGACGCCACTTCCACCGGTACGGCACCACGCGCGAGACGCTGGGCTGGATCGCGCTCAACCAGCGGGCCAACGCCGCGCTGAATCCCACCGCGATCTACCGCGAACCGCTGACCATGGAGGACTACCTCTCGGCACGCACCATCACCACGCCGTTCGGTCTCTACGACTGCGACGTCCCGTGCGACGGTGCGGTCGCGGTGATCGTCTCGGCCGTCGACGCCGCGCGCGATCTGCCCAAACCGCCCATCAGGTTCGAGGCCGTGGGCACCCAGATCATCGAGCGCCTCGACTGGGACCAGACCACACTCACCCACGAGCCTCAGGTGCTCGGTCAGAGTGCCCACATGTGGTCGCGAACCTCGTTGCGGCCCAGCGATGTCGACGTGGCCGAGCTGTACGACGGTTTCACGTTCAACTGCCTGTCCTGGCTCGAGGGCCTGGGGTTCTGCGGTATCGGCGAGGCCAAGGACTTCCTCGACGGCGGCAGGAACATCGCGCGTGACGGGATCATCCCGCTCAACACCCACGGCGGGCAGCTCTCGCACGGCCGCACCCACGGCATGGGGCTCATCCACGAGGCCGTCACGCAGTTGCGCGGTGAGGCGGGCGAACGGCAGGTCGAGGATGCTCGGGTGGCGGTCGCCAGCAGCGGCGGACTGACCCCCAGCGGTGTCCTGTTGCTGCGGAGAGACGACTGACCGTGGCGAGTTCGGACGGGACCGACCGATCGGCGCCGCATCCCCGCGTCGTCCTCGCCGACGGCGTCCCGATGTCGGCCCTGGTCGCCGAGGCGCCCGAACCGCGTGCGGTGGTCGTGGCGCTGCACGGCGGGGCGACCACGTCGGCGTACTTCGATTGCCCTGGCCACCCGGAACTCTCACTGCTGCACGCGGGTGTGGCGGCCGGTTTCACGGTCGTCGCCCTCGACCGCCCGGGATACGGCGCGTCCGCACCGTACCCGGAGGCCATGGCGCGTCCCGAACAACGCCTGGCGCTGGTGTTCGGTGCACTCGAACGGATAGTGGGCACGCAGGACCTGTTCCTGTTGGGGCACTCGGTGGGTTGTGAGCTCGCCGTGCGGATGGCCATCTCCGGTGCCCGCGTCGTGGGTATCTCGCTGGCAGGAACCGGGCGCCGGTATCAGTCCGCGGCGCGCGACATCCTCAAAAACGCGTCGTCCGACCACCGTCCGCGTGGTCTGCGGGAGCTGCTGTGGGAGCCGGCCCGGCTGTATCCGCCCGACGTGCTCGGCAGCGGATTGTCCTCGGGCGGCGCCGCGTACGAGGGTGATGTGGTCAAAACCTGGTCCTGGCAGGACTTTCCGCAACTCGCCGCGCTCGTGAAGGTTCCCGCCCAGTTCATCGCCGGTGACCACGAGAACGTGTGGGAGGCCGGCACCGACGCGTTGGCGGCCATCGGTGCGATGTTCACCGCGTCGCCGCGCGTGGACGTCGAGGTGCTGCCCGAGTCCGGCCACAACCTCAGCGTGGGCCACACCGCGGCCGAATATCACCAGCGGGTCTTGTCATTCGCCGCCGAGTGCCTGGATGTTCGGGCCACCCGCGCCGGCACCGATGTGGAAGTGGAGGCAGGTTGATGCGAGTCGGATTCATCGGTCTGGGCAGTCAGGGGGCGCCGATGGCCCGCAGGATCGTCGAAGGCGGATTCGAGACGACACTGTGGGCGCGCAGGCCCGCATCGCTCGAGCCGTTCGCCGACACGGCCGCCAAGGTGGCGGGCACCCCGGCCGAACTCGCGGCGGCCAGCGATCTGGTGTGCCTGTGTGTGGTGGGCGACGACGACGTCAGAGAGGTCCTGGGTGGTGAGACGGGTGTGTTGGCCGGCCTGGCGCCGGGCGGGATCATCGCGATCCACTCGACCGTGCACCCCGACACGTGCACCGAACTCGCGAAACAGGTTGCCGAAAAGGGTATTTCGCTCATCGACGCCCCGGTCAGCGGCGGTGAGCCCGCCGCCAAGGCAGGCACACTGCTGGTGATGGTCGGCGGTGACGAGGACATCGTGGACAAGGTCCGTCCCGTCTTCGCCACCTACGCCGATCCCATCGTCCGTCTCGGCGGCGTCGGCAGCGGTCAGGTCGCGAAAATCCTCAACAACCTGCTCTTCAGCGCCAATCTCGGGGCCGCGATGAGCGCGCTCGAACTCGGTGAGGCCCTCGGTGTCCCTCGCAACGCGCTGTGTGAGGTGATCACGCGCGGCTCGGCCAACAGCAAGGCACTGGGCAGCATCGCGATGTTCGGCGGCACGCTCGACAATCTCGCACCCATCGCCGGTGCGTTGCTGCAGAAGGACTGCAGGCACGCCGCAAGCCTGGCCGACGCCGCGTCGGCATCCCAGGGCGCGGTGTTCGACGCGGCCGACGAGGCCCTCCGCCTCATGGACGTCCCGCGCTGATGCGTATCGGTTTCCTCGGTGCCGGGCGCATGGGCGCCCCCATGGTGCAGCGGCTCACCGCGGCAGGACACGATGTCCACGCACTCGGGCGCACGGACGAGAAACGAACCGCGGTAGCCGGATTGGGAGCCACACCCGTGGCCGCCGCCGCGGACGCCGTGCGCGACGCGGACGTCGTGATCGTATGCGTGTTCACCGACGAGCAGGTGCGCACTCTCTGCACGGATACTCTGCTCGACGCCATGGCGCCGGGTGCGGCGCTGGTGCTGCACACGACGGGAAGCCCGCGCACGGCCGAGGACATCGCCGCACGCGCTGTGGACCGCGGCGTCGCGGTCGTCGATGCGCCGGTCAGCGGAGGGCCGCACGACATCGCGGCCGGGTCGGTGACGGTGTTCGCCGGCGGCGACGCCGACGTCGTCGAGCGCGTCCGCCCCGCACTGGTCGCCTATGCCGAACCGCTCCTGCACGTCGGGCCGCTCGGCTCGGGCCAGCGCGTCAAGCTCGTCAACAACACGATGTTCGCGGCCCAGATCGGTGTGGTGGCCGAAGGCGTGCGACTGGCCCGTGAACTCGGTGTCGATGAGCCGACGGTGCTGTCAGCCCTCACGCACGGCAGCGCCGCGAGCCGTGCGCTGAGCGGGATCGCGGCGACCGGATCGGCCGAGGACTTCAAGGTCAGGGTCGGTGAGTTCATCGGCAAGGACGTCGCGGTGGTCCGCGCGACAGCCGCGGATCTCGGCGCCGACCTCGGGCTCCTTGACCATGCCGTCGACGCGGCACTGCGGTGATCTGATTCCTGTCCGTGACCCGGCATTTCGTGCTTTTCGACCACTGCCGGACGCATTACTGTTAGCGTTACAGTTCATTCGGTTCACGTAACGCCTCGCACAGCACTTCGGGCACCGGCCCCGCCGCGGAGGAGGAGCATATGACCACGCCCCAGATGATCTTCGATCCGTTCTCCGAGGAGTACTTCGAGAACCCCTTCGACATCTACCGTCAGATGCGCGACGACGCCCCGCTGTACTACGACTCCGAGCAGGACTTCTACGCACTGTCCCGCCACGAGGACGTCGCGGCCGCGCTGAAGGACCACGAGGCGTTCTCGTCGTCACGGGGATGCGACCTCGCGATGGTCAAGGGCGACGAACCGCCGCAGAAGTCGATCATCTTCATGGACCCGCCCGAGCACCGGCACATGCGCAGCCTGCTCAACAAGGCGTTCACACCGCGCGCGGTGCAGGCGCAACGCGACACCGTCGTCGAACAGGTCGAGCACTATCTCGGGCAGATCGACTCCGACGAGTTCGACGTCGTGCAGGACTTCTCGGGCCCGTTCCCGGTCGAGGTGATCACCCGCATGGCCGGCGTCGAGCCGGAATACCGCCAGCAGGTGCGGCACTGGATCGACACGAGCCTTTCGCGCGAACCCGGTCAGGTCGCGTACTCCGAGGCCGGGATGAAGGCCAACATCGACACCGCGATGTACTACTACTCGCTGGTGCAGAAGCGCCGCGCGAACCCGCAGGACGACATGATCAGCCGGTTGATCGCCGCCGAGATCCCCGGTGAGAACGGCGAGATGCGCCGTCTCGACGACATCGAGATCACCGGCTTCGCAACCCTTCTGGGCGGCGCGGGCGCCGAGACCGTCACCAAGCTGATCGGCACGGCCATGGTGACCTTCGCGAAGTTCCCCGATCAGTGGCAGAAGCTGCTCGACGACCGCAGCAAGGTGCCCGCCGCGGTCGAGGAACTCCTGCGGTACGAGGGACCGGTGCAGTACAACGTGCGCTACACGCTCAAGGAGGCGCGCTTGCCCAGCGGCACCATCCCGGCAGGCAAGCCGGTGTTCCTGCTCAAGGCATCGGCCAACCGCGACGAGCGGGCGTGGACCGATCCCGACGTCTTCGACATCGACCGCGACCGCACCGAGGCGCAGAACCTCGGCCTCGGTTACGGCATCCACAGCTGCCTCGGCGCCGCACTCGCGCGTCTGGAGAGCACCGTCGCCCTGGAGCGGCTGCTCGACTTCATGCCGCGCTACGAGGTCAAATGGGACGGCCTGCAGCGCGTCCACATGCAGAACGTCGCGGGCTACTCCCATGTGCCGGTGAAGGTGTTGCGTTGATGACCAAGAAAATCCACGTCGACTTCGGGCTGTGTGAGAGCAACGGCGTCTGCATGGGCGTCATCCCCGAGGTGTTCGACCTCGACGAGGAGGACTACCTGCACTTGCTCACCGACGAGGTGACCCCGGAGAACGAGGCCCGCGTGCGCGACGCCGTGCGGCAGTGCCCGCGCCAGGCCATCTCGATCGACGAAGAGTGATCCCGCGCTAACGCGCGATCACCGATTTGCCGAAACCCTCGATGGTCTCGAGCGCGTGCGCCAGGCTGTCCCCCGGGATCGTGACGTGCAGCCAGGTCACGCCGAGCGCGGCGAGTTGGTCGACGCCCGCGAGGTAGGCGTCGGCGTCGAAATCGTCGTCACCGGGGTTGCCGCCGTCGAAGTTGGTGAACACGATGTCCACCGTCGACGGGTCGCGTTGGGCGGCATCGAGTTTGGCCCGCAGATCAGCGATCCCGGCTGTGAGCCTCTCGATCGAGTCGATCGCGGCGGTACCCGCGGTCTGCGCAAGCCCGGGCGGTGCGGCGAACGGGCACCAGCCGTCGCCGTGCCTGGCGACGCGCGCCCTGGCGGCCGCGGTGTTGCCGCCGATCCAGATCGGTGGCGGGTTCACCGGGCGGGGGTGCGCGGTGACGCCCCTGGCACTGAAATGCTTTCCCTCGTAGGTGAAGTCATCGGTGGTCCAGATGCCGCGGATGACCTCGAGGGATTCATCGAACAACTCGGTGCGTTCGTCGAACGTCACCCCGAGTGCGGCGAACTCGCGTTTGAGGTAACCCACCCCGACCGCGAGCGTGAACCGCCCGCCCGAGAGCAGGTCGAGTGTCGCACCGGATTTGGCCACCACGAACGGGTTGCGGTACGGCAGCACCACGATGTTGGGTACCAGCCGCAGGGTGGTGGTCTGCGCCGCGGCGTACGCCATCGCCACGAACGGGTCGACGGCGTCGTGCCCACCGGCATCGAGCCAACGTTGTGACGGCGCCGGGTGATCGGTGAAGCCGAACCCGTCGAAACCGGCGGCCTCGGCCGCTGCTGCCACCGCCGCCACGCCGGACCCGCTGACGAGGTCCGGGTGGTAGGGGTGGCTGTGCATCGGGTGTGTGATGCTGTAGCGCACGGCCGGGCCCCTGGCTCAGGACGAAAAGCCCGAGAGGATGACCCCGTTGCAGTCGGCGACACTCTGCCGGATCTTGGCGGCGGCCTGGTAGGCGTCGGAGAAGTACCACTCGCGGGCGGCCTCGACCGACGGGAACTCCAGCACCACGGTCTGGGTGCCGTGCCAGGTGCCCTCGACCACCTCGGCCTTCTGGTCGACGGCGAGGATCGTCGCGCCTCCCATGGTGGGACCCGCGGCCTTCGCGTACTCGGCCATGCCTGCCGGGTCCTTGATGTCCTCGGTGATGATCACATAGCCCTTGGGCACAGTTCGAGTCTCCTTGTCGGTGAAGCGGATTGAGGCGGTGGATCAGAGTTTGTGGATCGCGCTCTCGGGACAGCAGTCGATGGCTTCCCGGACTGCGGCCTCGTGCTCGGCGGGGACCTCCCCGGCAGCGGCCACCGCCCAGCCATCGTCGGACAGTTCGAAGACCTCCGGGCACAGTGTCAGGCACATGCCGTGGCCTGCGCACCGGTCCTCGTCGACGGCGACCTTCATTTCACATCGAACTCCAGGTGCAGGTGGGTGAGCCCACGCAGGATGAACGTCGGGATGTACTTGTAGTCCCGATTGGCCGCCGGACCGTGGTGTTCCTCGGAGATCCGGATGTCGGTGGTGCGGTCGAGCAGTCGCTCCAGTCCGACGCGGGTCTCGGCACGGGCCAGCGGCGCGCCCGGGCAGCTGTGGATGCCACGGCCGAACGCCAGATGCTGGCGGGCGTTCTTGCGGGCCGGGTCGAAATCGTCGGGGTTCTCGAACCGGCGCGGGTCCCGGTTGGCCGCGCCGTTGACCACCATGACGGTACGGCCCGAGGGCAAGTCCTTGTCCCCCACCGTGACCGGGCAACGGGAGAGCCGGAAATCGCCCTTGACCGGACTCTCGTGGCGCAGCGCCTCTTCGATGAAGTTCGGCAACAGGCTGCGGTCCTCGCGCACCATCTTCTGCACGTCCGGCCGGTCTCCCAGTACCTTGAGCGCGGTGCCGAGCAGTCGGACCGTGGTCTCCTGACCCGCCGAGAAGACATTGGTGGCCACCCGTGCGACGTCGCCGGGGCTCGGGGTGGTGCCGTCTGGGAACAGTGCGGTGGCCATCCCCGTGAGGATGTCCTCGCGAGGGTTACTGCGCCGGTCCTCGATGTACGCCTCGAACTGGCCGTAGAGGAATTCCAGCGGGCTGTGCGACAGCGACTCGTCACCGGTGCTGCCCACGCCGCCGCCGGAGTTCTGCGAGATGCCGTCGACGAACGCGTTGCGGTCCTCGGCGGGGATGCCCAGCAGGTCCGCGATCACCAGCAGGGTGAACGGGCTGGCGAAGCCCTTGATGAACTCGCCCTTGCCCGGCGCCAGGAAATCGTCGAGCACCTCGTCGGCCAGCTGCCACATCGCGTCCTCGTTCTCCTTGAGGCGCTTGGGCGTGATCAGCCGCATCATCAGCGAGCGGTGGTTGGTGTGCACCGGCGGGTCCAGGGTGGGCAGCTGATCGCTGAACGGCAGCTCGTCGCGGTGCTTCTCGATGAGTTCGGCGACGTCGTCGCGGCCCTCCAGCGGCACCGGGAAGCCGGGGAACGGCCCGGTGACCGAGGTGCATGAGGAGAAGCTCTTCTCGTCGTTGTAGACCGAGACGGCCTCCTCCCAGCCGGTCACCATGGTCACCCCGTAGTGATCCTCGGACTGCACGGGGCACTTGTCCCGCAACGCGTTGAAATACGGGTACGGGTCGTCGACCAGCCGGGGGTCCTTGAACCAGTCGATACCGGCGGGATCGATCGCCATATGTGTCACTCCGTTTCCTGACGGACTCAGACGTATGAGAACGTGCCTCTCATTGTTGAGTATTACATTTCCACAGCGCCGCTTCGCCGTCAACGAGGGCAAACGCCTGATCGTTCCGCTCAACATGCCACATTCGGAAACGGGATTCTCCAATGTTGTGCATTCGCTCAACATTGGCTGGTCGAACGCATATCGTCAGCTCAGTTGCCGCCGCGGCACGGACAGGACACGCCATGACATCCGACATCGCGACACCGGCCCCGACCGCCGGCGAACCCGACCTGGCCCGTCCCTGGGCACCGCACCGCCGCAAGGCCTACGTCGCCCTCACTGCGATGACCGGTTTCGCCTTCACGATCGCGGTCGTCGGGGTCGGCACCGGTCTGCTGCCGCCCACCTTCACCGTCGACGTCATCGCAAACCTGGCGTTCGGCCTGCCGGTGATCGTGCTGCCGCTGGTCTACTTCTGGACCGGCCGGGGTGAGCAGCGCTCGCGTCTGCAACGCGCCTCGGAGCTGACGATGATCTACCTGCCCTACACCGCGGGCAGCCAACTCGGCTACGAGACCATCTTTCTGATCGGCCATCCGATGAACTGGTGGACACCGACCACCGACCCGGGCTGGAAGTGGCTCTGGTGGCAGTACGGCCTGGCCGACACCCGCTACACCAGTGGCAACGCCTGGATCTTCGGGCTGGAACTGGTCGGCGTGGTGACCGGCACGCTGCTGTTCATCGTGTGGATCCGCTTGATGCGCAGCGATTTACCGGTCGAGTCCCGGATCAAGAGCCTGTGGCTCGCCTTCACCGGATGCGCGATGCTGATCAGCAGCACCGCGGTGTACTTCCTGTCCGAGGTGCGCGCCGGGTTCGACGACATCGGTCAGGGGGCCTTCGGGCTCTGGTTCAAATTCATCGCCGAGAACGTGCCGTTCATGATCCTGCCGTTCTTCGCCCTGATCGCGATGTATCGCCAGATCGACCATCTCAGCCGCCGGGCAGGCCCTCGGTAGCTCACACCGGGGTAGCTCACACAGACCGACAGCGGCGGCTTGGTTGGACACTGGTCAGCTGTGCCGATGCGCGGTACGGTGCGCAGGTGGTCGCATCACCGCGCAACACCGAAGCTGACCGGGGTCAGCGCCGGGCGACCTTCCAGCGCGCCAACTCCCACACCACCAAGCAGATGCTGGTCCATGCGGCCATGGCGTTGTGGCGGACCAACGGCTACGCCAACACCACGGTGGCCGAGATCTGCCGGGGCGCCGGGGTCTCCAAGGCGTTGTTCTACTTCTACTTCCCGCGTAAGGAAGACGTGCTCTTCGAGGTGGGCGTGATGTCCACCCGCTCAGCCCAGCGCACCATCGCGAAGCTGCTGGCCGACGACTACGACGTCATGACCGTCGTCGGCGCCGCACTGACCGCCCTGGAACGCTCGATGAGCAGCAATCCGCGCGAGTTGGTCATCGAGACCATCCTGGAGGGGTACCGGCACGAGCACCGACTGCTGGCCACGGGAGAGAACCGTCCCGATCTGGACGGCGGCATGTTCACCACCCTGTTCGCCCGCGCGGTGGCCGACGGCAAACTTCCCGCCGGCACCGACACCGACCGCCTGGCCCATCTGGCCATGATGATGGTCAGCGAGGGCGCCCGGCATTGGGCCGCAGGCGCTTTCGGCGCCCGCTCCTTCGCCGACGTCGTCGCCTCCGACATCGCCACGCTGATCGCAGGCAGCACCGGACGAAGGAGACCGTGATGGCATGGGATTTCGAGACCGACCCCCAATATCAGGAGGTCCTCGACTGGGCCGACGAGTTCGTGCGGGAGAAGGTCGAACCGCTGGACCTCGTGTGGCCGCATCTGCAGTTCACGCCTCTGAACGAGGCACGCCGGCAGGTGGTGGACCCGCTCAAGGAGCAGGTGCGCCGAAAAGGGCTGTGGGCCACCCATCTCGGCCCCGAGCTGGGCGGCCAGGGATACGGGCAGCTGAAATTGGCGCTGCTCAACGAGATCCTGGGCCGGTCGCAGTGGGCGCCCATCGTGTTCGGCTGCCAGGCACCCGATACCGGCAACGCCGAGATCATCGCGCACTACGGCACCGACGAGCAGAAGGAGCGCTACCTGCGGCCGCTGCTCGAGGGCGAGTTGTTCTCCTGTTATTCGATGACCGAACCGCACGCCGGGGCGGACCCGACGCTGTTCACCACGCGCGCCGTCCGCGACGGGGACGACTGGGTGATCAACGGCTGGAAGTTCTTCTCCTCCAACGCCGCCACCGCGTCGTTCCTCATCGTCATGGTCGTCACCAACCCCGATGTCAGCGCCTATCAGGGCATGTCGATGTTCCTGGTGCCCACCGACACCCCCGGCGTCGAGATCGTGCGCAACGTCGGCCTGTACGGCGAGCGGGACAACGAGGGATCGCACGCGCTGATCCACTACGACAACGTGCGGGTACCCGCCGAAGCTCTGCTGGGCGGTGAGGGGCAGGCGTTCGTCATCGCCCAGACCCGCCTCGGCGGCGGGCGGATCCACCACGCCATGCGCACGATCGGCCTCGCGCGCAAGGCGCTCGACATGATGTGCGAACGCGCGCTGAGCCGCAAGACGCAGGGAAGCCGTCTGTCCGACAAGCAGTTCGTGCAGGGCTACATCGCCGACTCGTATGCACAGTTGCTCCAGTTCCGGTTGATGGTGCTCTACACCGCGTGGGAGATCGACAAGTACAACGACTACAAGTTGGTCCGCAAGGACATCGCCGCGGTCAAGGTCGTCATGCCGACAGTCCTGCACGACATCGCTTGGCGCGCAATGCAGGTGCACGGAGCCCTCGGCGTCACCAACGAGATGCCGTTCCTCGGCATGGTCACCGGTGCAGCGGTCATGGGCCTGGCCGACGGCCCCACCGAGGTGCACAAGACCACGGTGGCCAAACAGGTGCTGCGCGACTATCAGCCCACCGAGGACACGTGGCCCACCGAGTGGATCCCCCGTAAGCGCGAGGCCGCCAGGGCCAAACTGGCCGACTACCTGGAGAACGAGGTGGGCAACCTGTGAGCACATTCCAGATCGACACCATGCGTCTCGCCGACTGGATGGACGGAGCGGCGCTGCCCGGAAAAGGCGAGCCACTGACTGCGCGCTTCCTGTCGGGCGGCACACAGAACGTCATCTACGAACTGCGCCGCGGCGAGGAGCGCTGCGTCCTCCGCATGCCACCCCCGGGCGCGCCGCCCGACCGCGACAAGGGCATCCTGCGCGAGTGGCGCATCATCGCCGCGCTCGACGGCACCGACGTGCCGCACACCGAGGCCGTCGCCATGTGCGAGGACCCGAGCGTGCTCGGTCGGCCGTTCTACCTGATGGGGTTTGTCGAGGGGTGGTCCCCCATGGATCGGCACGGTGTGTGGCCCGAACCTTTCAACAGCGACCTGGGTACCCGCCCCGGCCTGAGTTATCAACTGGCCGAGGGCATCGCGCTGCTGTCCAAGGTCGACTGGCGCGAGCGGGGGCTGGCCGACCTGGGACGCCCCGAAGGTTTTCACGACCGGCAGGTCGATCGCTGGATCGCATTCCTCGAACGGATAAAACGCCGCGAGCTACCCGGCTTGAAGGTCGCCACCGACTGGCTGCGGGCGCACAAACCGCTCGACTACATCCCCGGCCTCATGCACGGCGACTACCAGTTCGCCAACGTGATGTACCGGCACGGCGCCCCCGCCACACTGGCCGCCATCGTCGACTGGGAGATGGGCACCGTCGGTGACCCCAAACTCGACCTCGCCTGGATGGTGCAGAGTTGGCCGACCGGCGAAGACACCGGCGGAATGGATTACGTCGACATGCGTGGCATGCCCGCACGTGACGACGTCGTCGCCCACTACGCCGAGGTGTCGGGCCGTCAGGTCGACGATCTGGACTACTACCTGGTGTTGGCCAAGTGGAAGCTCGCGATCGTGCTGGAGCAGGGTTTCCAGCGTGCGGGCGACGACGAGAAGCTGCTCGCGTTCGGACCGGTGGTGACGGGCCTGATGGCCTCGGCGGCCGAACTGGCCGAATCGACCGACTACCGGGGCTGACGTGCGCGCAGCCGTCTGCCCGCGGTACGGGCCACCCGAGGTCGTCCGCGTCGAGGAACTGCCTGTGCCTGAACTCGGGCCCGATCAGGTGCGGGTGCGTGTCGGTGCTGCCGCGGTGAACTTTCCCGACGTGTTGCTCGTGGCCGACAGGTACCAGGCGACCGTGCCCGTGCCGTTCGTGCCTGGCAGTGAGTTCGCCGGGGTGGTGACCGAGACCGCCGACGGTGTCACGGATTTCGCAGTCGGCGACCGGGTGGTCGGCACCGGGATGCACGGCGCGTTCGCCGAGGAGGTGTGTGTCGACGCGTCCTGTCTTCAGCGCGCCGTCGAGCGCCTCGACGACCGTGGCGCGGCCGCGTCCGGCGTCGCGCACCGCACCGCGTTCCACGCGCTGCGGTCGGTCGCCCGGGTCTCGACGGGCGACGACGTTGTCGTGCTTGGCGCAGGCGGCGGCGTCGGCCTGGCCGCGGTGCAGATCGCCGCGGCACTCGGCGCCCGGGTGACCGCGGTGGCGTCGTCAACCGAAAAACTCGGTGCCGCAGAACGATACGGTGCACACCACCTCGTCGACCACACAGCCGGGCCGCTCCGCGCGGCACTGCGCGACGCCGTTCCCGACGGTGCCGACGCCGTGCTCGACCTAGTCGGCGGCGACCTCTCCGAACCCGCGTTGCGCGCGTTGCGCCGCGGCGGGCGGTTCGTCACCATCGGCTTCGCGTCAGGCGCCATCCCCCGGATACCACTGAACCTCGTGCTGGTGAAGGGCGTGCAGATCCTCGGCTTCGCGTTCCAGGACGTCCCGCCGGAGGAATTCGCGCGCAACGAATCCGAGCTCGGCGAACTGCTGGCGTCCGGCGCCGTGACGCCGCACATCGGTGCGGTCTATCCCCTCGCCGAGGTCGCTGCCGCGCTGCGGCATGTCGCCGAGGGACGCGCCGTGGGCAAGGTGGTCCTGGACGTCTCTGGCGTCCGATGAGGTTTACAGTCGTCGCAGTGAGCGTAAACTCACGCATCCTTGATCTGCGTCACCAGACCTGCTAAGCAAGTGCTCAGAACAAGACGGTCAGTTCAGAAAATGCCGCCCTTCGACGACGGAGTCCCGATGGCCAAGCCCAGCACCAGTGCCACACCAGACCTGTACTACGACCCGTACAGCGTGCAGCTCAACATGGAACCGCACGAGGTGTTCGCGCGGATCCGCGAAGAGGCGCCGCTGTACTACAACGAGCAGCACGACTTCTACGCGCTGAGCCGGTACCACGACGTCAACAAGGCCGTGATCGACCACGAGACGTTCATCTCGGGCCGCGGCGCGCTGCTCGAGCTCATCAAGAGCGGCATGGAGATTCCGCCCGGCACCCTGATTTTCGAGGATCCGCCGATCCACAACATCCACCGCAACCTGCTGTCGCGGATGTTCACGCCGCGCAAGGTGCTCGCGCTCGAGCCCCAGATCCGCGAATTCACCACCCGCTGCCTGGACGCGGTGGCCGGCTCGGACACGTTCGACTTCGTCAACGATCTCGGCGAGCAGATGCCCATGCGCGTCATCGGCATGCTGCTGGGCATCCCCGAGGACCGCCAGCGCGCCATCACCGACCACGGCGAGCAGACGCTGCAGGGCACGACAGTCGATTCCCTGGCCACCGGTGAGGTGTTCGCGGAATTCATCGACTGGCGCGCCGAGAACCCGTCGGACGACATCATGACCGACCTGCTCAACGCCGAGTTCGAGGACGAGACAGGCACGGTGCGCAAGCTGCGCCGCGACGAGTTGCTGCTGTACCTGACTGTGATCGCCACCGCGGGTTCGGAAACCACGACGCGCGCGCTGGGCTGGGCGGGCAAGACGCTGGCCGACCACCCCGATCAGCGCCGCGACCTCGTGGAGAACCCGGCGCTGATCCCGCAGGCCATCGAGGAACTGCTGCGCTGGGAGCCGCCTGCCCTGCAGATCGCCCGCTACGTCACGCGCGACGTCGAGTACTACGGCAAGACCGTGCCCGCGGGATCGGCGATGCTGATGCTCGTCGGGGCGGCCAACCGCGACCACAGGCGTTTCCCGCCGAACGGCGACGTGTTCGACATCCACCGGGAGCAGTTCTCGCACATGACTTTTGGTGCGGGCACGCACTTCTGCATGGGCAACGCGCTGGCCCGGCTCGAACTACGTGTCGCGCTCGAGGAGATACTCAAGCGCTTCCGGGAGTGGGAGGTCGACTGGGACAACGCCAGGCCCTCGGAGACCGCTGCGGTACGCGGCTGGGCGGCCATGCCGACGTTCGTGCGCTGACCGCCCTGTCGCGTCAGCTGGCGGTGATCAGGTCGGCGGGCACCGAGCGGCTGAGCATGGTGCCGGTGCGGAACGCCTCTGTGCTGCCGACGGAGCCGGCGTCGGGGTGATTGGCCGCGGTGAGCGCCTGGGCCTTGAACGCGCGTGCGGCAGCGGACAGTTCGTGATGGGCGGGACAGACGCGCAGGTCTGACGGACACTCGTCGCCCCACAGCGTGACCTCGGTGAGGCCCTGCTCCAGCGCGCCGAGCACACCGTGGCGCACACGCTTGTCGGTGTTGAACAGATCGGCCGCGACCGCGACGGTCTGCGGGTGCGGACGGTCCTGCCACGACCTGAGCACGCTCTCGAGGTCCATGGCCTCGACACCGAGGATCTCCAAGGGGCGCACGTTCTCGTCGCGGTCGATCAGCACCGTGACGTCCCAGCCGGCCATCACCCGGTCGACGAGCCAGCCTCCCGCGTACCGCACCGCGTCGATCACGCACGGGGCGACCACATCGAGTCGATACCTCATGTCAGCTCGATCTCGCGGGCCAACATCTCGGCGTATCCCTTGAATACGTCCTGCAGCGGCAGTGAGGGATCGAGTAACCATGAGGTCTCCATTCCGTTGACGAAGGCGAGAATTTCCACGGCCTTGATGACCGGGTCGAAGTCAGGGCGATAGCGGCCGCTGTGCTGGCCGCGGCGAATGATGTCCGCGACGATGTCGCGCGCATCCTGCTGACGTTTCAGCAAACGATCGTGCAGTGGTGCATCCGGCTGGATGTTCTCCACCAGCAGCACCGTGAACGTACCGACCAACTCGGGTGCCCGGACGAACCGTTCGGCCACCCGCTTGATCTCGTCGGCAAGGTCACCGGACCGGTCGGCGTGTGCATCGTCGTCGAGATCCCTGGCGTCGAGCACCGCGTTGAGGAGGTGCTCCTTGGATTCGAAATGATGCAGCAGACCGGCCGTGGTGACCCCGGCCTCCTTGGCGATCTGAGCGAGTGAGGTGTTGCGCCACCCGTTGCGGGCCAGCAGCCTCTCGGCGACCGAAAGGATGCGCTGCCTGCGGTCTTCGCCCTTGGCGAGCAGGGTCTCGTAGGGTCTGGCAGCCTCGGCCTGCCCCTGGGGTGGCGTCACTGAACTCCTTCGTCCAAACCAACCTAGTGAACACACAGTAGGTTGATTTGCACGGTGTGACAAGGGTCTCAACGGGAATAAATTCGGGCCTGTGTCACATAACGCACACCCGCAGGCTACAGGCCCAGCGACTTCGCGATGATGACTTTCATGACCTCGCTGGTACCCGCGTAGATCCGGGCGACGCGGGCGTCGGTGTACAGCCTGGCGATGGGGTACTCCATCATGTAGCCGTACCCGCCGAACAGCTGCAGGCAACGATCGACCACGCGCGCCTGCATCTCGGTGCAGAACAGTTTGACGCGCGCCGCGTCGGCCCCCGACAGCTCGCCGTCGACGTGCAGCGCCACCGCGCGGTCGAGCATGGCCTGGGCTGCCTCGACCTCCGCCGAACACGCCGCCAGCTCGAACTTGGTGTTCTGGAAAGACGCAACGGGCGTGCCGAATGCCTTGCGGGTCTTGGTGTAATCGATCGCCGCGTCGATCGCCGAGCGGGCCTGGGCCACCGAACCGACGGCGACCGTGAGGCGCTCCTGCGCCAGGTTGTGGCCGAGGTAGCTGAACGCCTCGCCCTCCTCCCCCAGCACGTTGGCCACCGGCACCCGCACGTCGGTGAACGACAGCTCCGCGGTGTCCTGCACCTTGCAGCCCATCTTCTCCAGTTCACGGCCGCGGCTGAAGCCCGCCATGCCGTCCTCGACCACCAGCAGCGTCAGCCCCTTTCGGCGGTTCTCCGGATCGGTCGACGTACGGGCCACCACGACAACCAGATCCGCCTGGATACCACCGGTGATGAAGGTCTTGGCGCCGTTGAGGACGTAGTGGTCCCCGTCCCGCACCGCGGTGGTGCGCACGCCCGCAAGATCCGAACCGGTCCCCGGCTCGGTCATCGCGATCGCGGTCAGCAGCGTGCCGGCCGCCAGACCGGGGAACCACCGCTGCCGCTGCTCGGTGTTGGCGTAGTGCAGGAAGTACGGCAGGATCACCTCGAGCTGGGTGCGGACCGTGGACAGCGTGACCAGGGCCCTGGCGGCCTCCTCCTGAAGCACGACGTTGTAGCGGTAATCGGGAATGCCTGCGCCGCCGTACTCCTCGGGGATGGCCATGCCGAGCATGCCCAGTTCACCCATCTGCTTGAACACGTCGCGCGGCATGCGTCCGGCCTTCTCCCATTCGGGATAGGCCGAGACGACTTCCTTCTCGATGAAATCCCGCGCCAGCGTGCGGAATGCCTCGTGATCCTCGGTGAACAGATTCCGCTGCATGGGCAGGCCCTCCTAGCCGAGAAGTTCGACGATCGTGGCGTTGGCGGTGCCACCGCCCTCGCACATGGTCTGTAAGCCGTACTGAATCCCGTTGTCGCGCATGTGGTTGATCATGCGGGTCAGCAGCACCGCGCCGGATGCGCCCAACGGGTGCCCGAGCGCGATGGCGCCGCCGAGCGGGTTGAGCTTGGCCGGATCGGCGCCGGTCTCGGCCTGCCATGCCAGCGGCACGGGCGCGAACGCCTCGTTGACCTCGAAGACGCCGATCTCGTCGAGCCGGACCCCGGCCTTGTGCAGCACCTTCTCGGTGGCCGGGATGGGGCCGGTGAGCATGAGCACCGGGTCGGCGCCCGCGACCGCGCCCGCGCGGTACCGCACGATGGGTGAAAGACCCATCGCGACGGCATTTTCCGCGGTCATCACCAGCAGGGCGGCCGCGCCGTCGGAGATCTGTGACGAATTGCCCGCGTGGATGACGCCGTCGTCTTTGAACGCCGGCTTGAGGTTGGCGAGTTTGTCGACCGTGGTCCCCCGGCGCACGCCCTCGTCGGCGACCACCGGGTCGCCGTCGTCGGGGAACACCGTGATCATCTGGGTCTCGAAGGCGCCGCTGTCCTGCGCGGCCGCGGCGCGTTCGTGCGACGCCACCGAGTATTCGTCGAGTTGCGTGCGGGTGAAGCCCCACTTCTGCGCGATCATCTCGGCCGAGATGCCCTGGTTGAACGAGAAGTCGCGATACCGGTCGATCACCTTGGGCCCGTATGGCATCCCGGTGGCGCGGGCGGCGCCGAGCGGTACGCGGCTCATCACCTCGACACCACCGGCGACCACGACGTCCTGCTGGCCCGACATCACGGCCTGCACCGCGAAGTCCAGCGCCTGCTGGCTCGATCCGCAGGCCCGGTTGACGGTGGTTCCGGGTATGTGTTCGGGCCACCCCGCGGCCAGCACCGCGAACCGGCCGATGTTGCTCGACTGGTCACCCACCTGCGATACGCAGCCCCAGATGACGTCGTCGATGATGTCGGGGCCGATGCCGGCCTTCTCCACGAGCGCATTGAGGACCAGTCCCGACAGATCGGCGGCATGCATGCCGGACAGGCCGCCGTTGCGCTTGCCGACGGGCGTGCGCACGGCCTCGACGATGACGGTTTCACGCATGGGACTGCTCCGATCTTGTTTGCATCGCGGGGCCGACCGCGCCCTGTTCGCGCAGCGAGGCGATCTCCTCGGCGGACAGACCGATGTCGGCCAGGATGTGATCAGTGTGCTCGCCCAGGCCGGGTACCGCACCCATCGGCATCTCGTAGCCGGCGATCACGGGCGGCGGCAGCAGCGCGGCGATCTCGCCCTTGGGCGTGGCGACCTGGCGCCAGCGGTCACGGTCCTTGAGGTGCTGGTGTGCGATGACCTCGCTGGGCCGGTTGAACCGCGAGTTGCCGATGCCCGCCTCGTCGGCGATCTGCTGGATCTCGGCGAGATCGTGCTGCGCGCACCAGGTTCCGATGGCCTCGTTGAGCACGTCGCGGTGCGCGCAGCGGTCGGAGTTGGTGGCGAAACGCGGATCGTCGGCGAGATCGGGGCGGTCGATGATCTCGCGTGCCAGCCGCTGCCACTCCCGGTCGTTGGTGGTGCCGAGGACGACGGTCTGACCGTCCCGCGTGCTGAACGCGCCGTACGGAGCGACAGCCGGCGAGCTCATGCCCAGCGGCTGCTGGTCGACGCCCGAGTGCTGCGTGTAGGTCAGTGGGTAGCCCATGATGTCGGTCATGGTGTCGAACAGGCTGACCGCGACCGCGGGCGCGGCGCCGTTCTCCGGCCGGCGCAGCCTCCCGATGAGCAGCGCCATGATCGAAAGCGCGGCATACAGGCCCGTGGAGATGTCGGCGACCGGCGGCCCCGGCTTGGCAGGCATGTCCGGGTGGCCCGTGACGGCGCACGCGCCGGACTCGGCCTGCACCAGCAGGTCGTACGCCCGTTTGTGGGACAGCGGTCCCCCGCTGCCGTATCCGTCGATCTCGACCGGGATCACCTGCGGGTGGCGCTCGGCGAGATCGGCCGGTGCCAGGCCCATACGGGCCATCGCGCCCGGCGCGAGGTTGGACACCAGGGCATCGGCGGTGTCCAGCAGCTTGTGCAGCACGTCCATGCCGCCGGGGGTCTTGAGGTCCAGCGTGATGGACTCCTTGCCGCGGTTGGCCCAAACGAAGTGCGCGGCAAGGCCGCCGGGCCCGAGGACCACGTCGTCGTAGTCACGCGCGAAGTCCCCGCCCTTGGGGTTCTCCACCTTGATCACGCGCGCACCGAAGTCGGCGAGCACACGGGTGCACATGGGCGCCGACACCGCCTGTTCGAGCGCGACGACCGTGAACCCGGCGAGTGGCCCCGACTTCTCCGGGGTGTCCTTCGGCATACCCGTCACATAACCATGCCGCCGTCGACCGGCAGTACCTGGCCGGTGATGTACGACGCGGCATCCGACGCCAGGAACACGAACGCCCCGGCCACCTCCTCGGCGTCGGCCCAGCGCTTGAGCAGGATGCGGTTCATCATGTTGGCCGCGAACTTCTCGTTGGTGCGGATGGTCTCGGTCATGGGTGTCGCGGCCAGCGGCGCCAGCGCGTTGACCATGATGTTCCTGGGCGCCAGTTCACGTGCGAGCGATTTGGTGAAGCCGATGAGGCCGGCCTTGGCCGCCGAGTAGTTGACCTGCCCCAGCGTGCCGGTGATGCCCGCCGACGACGTGACGTTGATGATGCGCCCGGTGCCGTCGGTGGCCAGGTGCGGCAGCGCGGACTGCGTGACGTGGAACGAGCCCATGACGTGGACGTCGAACGTCCGCCGGAACGTCTCGTCGGTGAGTTTGGGGAACATCGCCGGTGCGGTGACGCCTGCGTTGTTCACCAGGATGTGCAGCGTGCCCTGCCCCAGGGCGGCGGCGCGTTCGGCGGCCGCGACCGCGGCGCCGCGGTCGCCGACGTCGAGCGCTGCGCTGTCGGCCTTGCCGCCTGCGGCATTTATCCGCTCGGCCACGGTGCGGGCGGCCTCACCGTCGATGTCGGTCACGAGCACCGCCGCACCCGCGGCGGCCAGGGCCTCGGACACCGCGGCGCCGATGCCGCAACCGGCACCGGTCACCAGCGCCGAACGTCCGGTGAGGTCGAAATAGGTTCTCATCGAAGCGAAGATCTCCTCAGTAGCTCTTGGGCAGACCCAGCACGTTGGCGCCGAGGAAGTTCAGGATCATCTCCTGGCTCACGGGCGCGATCTTCATGAGACGCGACTCCCGGAAGAACCGTGAGATGTTGTACTCCTCGGAATAGCCCATCCCGCCATGGGTCTGCAGAGCACGGTCGGCCGCGGCGAATCCCGCGTCGGCGCACAGGTATTTGGCCATGTTCGCCTCGCGGCCGCACGGCTTGCCGTTGTCGTAGAGCCACGTGGCCTTGCGCAGGACCAGTTCTGCCGCGTCGAGGCGCGCGAGCGAATCCGCAAGGGGGAACTGGATTCCCTGGTTCATGCCGATGGGACGATCGAAGACGACACGATCGTTGGCGTACTTCACCGCACGGTCGAGCGCGACCCGGCCGATACCGAGTGCCTCGGCCGCGATCAGCATACGCTCGGGGTTGAGCCCGTGCAGGATGTAGCCGAACCCCTTGCCCTCCTCGCCGATCCGGTGTTCGACAGGAACCCGCAGATCGTCGATGAACAACTCGTTGGAGCTCACGGCGTTGCGGCCCATCTTGTTGATGGGCCGGATGTCGACGTGGTCGCGGTCCAGATCGGTGAGGAACAGCGACAACCCTTCGGTGGGCTTGCCGCCCCGCTTCTCGACGTCCTCGCGGCTCTCGGTGCGCGTCAGCAGCAGGATCTTCTCGGATTCGAGGGCCTTGGAGATCCACACCTTGCGGCCGTTGACCACATAATCCGCGTCGGGGTGGTCGCCGTCGCGCCGCGCGAACGTCGTGATACGCGAGGTGTCCAGGCCCGCACCGGGTTCGGTGACGCCGAAGCACACGTGCAGATCACCGTCGACGATCCGCGGCAGGGTCTCGGCCTTCATCTCGTCGGACCCGTAGACCACCACCGGTTGCATGCCGAAGATCGACATGTGGATCGCGCTCGCGGCGTTCATGCCACCTCCGGACCGTGCCACCTCCTCGGCGAGAATCGTCGCCTCGGTGATGCCGAGACCGTGCCCGCCGTACTGCTCGGGGATGGTCATCCCGAGCCAGCCGCCGCCGGCGATGGCGTCGTAGAACTCCTG
>Ga0182741_1002157_pt1 | contig 23622 bp, 25 predicted proteins | sample eDN5th37CBELigOP_FD_128874 | JGI IMG/M metagenome (GOLD analysis project Ga0182741, IMG submission 128874) | Enriched Organic Plus compost microbial communities from Emeryville, California, USA - eDNA 5th pass 37_C BE-Lig OP (version 2) (version 2) ... | reverse complement strand
CGCGACGCGGCGTTCACGCTCGACCGCCGCACCACGCGGCGCGGCGACGCGGCCGCGGCCTTCTCCGCTGCGCCGGTGCGCCACGAAGCAGAGTACGTGATCGCGACCGAGCATCACAATCCGATGGAACTGTTCGCCTCCACCGCGATCTGGGAAGGCGGCGGGCGGCTGACCGTCTACGAGAAGACGCAGGGCGTGCAGAACGTCCATCGCTATCTGTGTGGCGTATTCGGGATCGAGCCTGACCACATCCGCGTCGTCTCGCCCTATGTCGGCGGCGCGTTCGGTGCGGGCCTGCGGCCGCAATACCAGGTCGTGCTCGCCGTCCTCGCGGCGCGGGCGCTGCAACGTTCGGTGCGGGTCGTGCTGACCCGGGCGCAGATGTACGCGCTGTGCTACCGGCCCGCCACGATCGAGCGCGTCGCGCTGGGAGCGAATGCCGACGGGACGCTGCAAGCCGTACGCCACGAGGCGATCGCCGTCACATCTCAACACGAAGCCTTCGCCCGCAACGACACGTCGTGGTCGGGCCTGCTCTACACGTCCCCTCACGCCGAATACGTGCACCGGCTGGTGCGGCTCGACCTGCCGACCCCGGCGGATATGCGCGCGCCCGGTGCGGCGACCGGGGTTTACGGGCTCGAATGCGCAATGGACGAGCTCGCGGTGGCGCTGAAGCTCGATCCGCTGGAGCTGCGGCTGCGCGCCTATTCCGACCGCGACCAGAACGACGACCTGCCCTATACGAGCAAGGCCTTGCGCGATTGCTACAGCCGCGGCGCGGAGGCATTCGGCTGGTCGCAGCGCAAGCCGGAACCGCGGTCGATGCGCGAGGGCAACGAACTGGTCGGCTGGGGCATGGCAAGCGGCGTCTGGGAAGCGCTGCAGGTGCCCACCGCGGCACGCATCGTGCTGACGGCCAACGGCCACGCGGAAGTCGCCTGCGCCACGTCCGACATCGGCACCGGCACCTACACGATCATGGCGCAGGTCGCCGCCGACATGCTGGGCCTGCCGCTCGACAACATCACGGTGAAGCTCGGCGACTCGTCCTTGCCGCGATCGCCGGTCGAAGGCGGATCCTGGACCGCCGCCTCGGTGTCGCACGCGATCGCCGCGGCCGCCGACGAGGTCCGCACCGCGCTTCTCGCTCTCGTGGCGAAGGCGCCCGATGCGCCGCTCGCGGGGGTCGCGCCGGACGATGCCGTCCTTGCCAACGGCATGATCGCCAGCCGGCGCGATCCGGCCCGTGCGCTATCGATCGCCGATGCGATGCGGGCCGGCGGGGTCGAGCGGATCGCGCGCGAGGCGTCCGTCGATTTCAAGGACGACGGAAAATATGCCCGCAACACGCATTCCGCGATCTTCGCCGAAGTGCGCATCGACGAAGAGCTGGGCGTGATCCGCATCCTGCGGATCGTCAGCGCGGTCGCGGCCGGGCGGATTCTCAACACCAAGACGGCGCGCAACCAGATCGTCGGCGGCGTCGTCTGGGGCATCGGCATGGCGCTGCACGAGGAGACCCAGATCGACCACCGGTTCGGCCGGGTGATGAACGCCAATATCAGCGAATATCTCGTGCCGGTCCATGCGGACGTGCACGACATCGACGTCATTTTCGTCGACGAGCCCGACCCGCATGTCAACGCGCTGGGGATCAAGGGCGTCGGCGAGATCGGCATCGTCGGCGTCGCGGCGGCGATCGCCAACGCGATCTATCACGCGACCGGCAAGCGCATCCGCGACCTGCCGATCACGCTGGACAAGGTGCTGGGATAATGACGCTCAGCCGAGGGTCTTTTCGTAGGTCTCGGGCTTGAAGCCGACCACCAGCGTGCCACCAACATCAAGGACCGGCCGCTTGATCATCGTCGGCTGGGCCGCCATCATCGCCAGCGCCTTCCTGGCATTGAGGTCGCTGCGCTCGGATTCCGGCAGCTTGCGGAAGGTGGTTCCGGCACGATTGAGCAGCGTCTCCCACCCCACGGCTTCCGCCCAGGCGCGCAGCCGCGCCGGCTCGATGCCGGCCACCTTGTAGTCGTGAAACGTATAGGTGATGCCGTGCTCGTCGAGCCAGGCACGCGCCTTCTTCATCGTGTCGCAGTTCTTGATGCCGTAGATCGTCACCGGCTTCGCCTTGGCCATCGCTTCCCTTCCTCTTCGCGGCGCCGCACGATCTGAATCGCGCCGCATTGCGTCCATTGCACGAAACGCGGAACGCGTCGATCATAGAGCGGTGCGACAGGATGGAGAGGCGGGCAAGTGAAACGCTGGCCGCTGGGACTGTGGCGTTCGCTCTCCGGCGCGGGCCTGATCCTGGGGACGCTGTTCTTCGCCGCCTCGCTGACGCCGACCCTGATCCCGCGCTCCCATCTGATGCAGGGCGTCCTTGGCGGCGTCGTCTTCGCCATCGGCTACCTCCTCGGGGTTTCGTGGCGCTGGCTCTGGCATTACCTGGAACTGCCGGATTTGCCCTCGCGACTCATGCGCGTCGCGAAGGGGGCGATCGCCCTCGCCTGCGCCGCCGTCGCTGTCGTCTTTCTCTGGTGGACCGCCGATTGGCAGAATTCGATCCGTGCGTTGATGGGCCTCGAGCCGGTCACCACCGGGCATCCGTTCAAAGTCTCCGCGATCGCCGTCGCGACGTTTCTGGTCCTCCTCGGCCTCGCGCGGCTGTTCACGCTGGTCCTGCGCATCGTCGCGCACCAGGCCGGACGGGTGGTGCCGCGCCGGGTCGCCAATGTCGTCGGCGTGACGGCGGCGGTGCTGCTGTTCTGGTCGCTGGCGACAGACGTGTTCTTCTCCATGGCGCTGCGCGCGCTGGATTCGTCGTTCCGGCAGTTCGACGCGCTGATCGAGCCCAGCTCGCCGCAGCCGACCTCGCCGCTGCGCTCCGGCAGCCCGGACTCGCTCTTGCGCTGGGCGGAACTCGGCCGCGCCGGGCGCGAGTTCATTGCCTCCGGCCCGCGTGCCGCGGACATCAAAGCGCTGACGGAGGCCGACGCGGTCGAGCCGATCCGGATCTATGTGGGGCTGCGCGCCGCCGACACGGCGCAGGAGCGCGCGCGGCTGGCCCTGGAAGAGCTCAAGCGAACCGGCGCCTTCACCCGCGGGCTGCTGGTGGTGATCACGCCGACCGGGACCGGCTGGGTCGATCCGGCGGCGATGGACGGGCTCGAATATCTCCACCGCGGCAACGTCGCCAGCGTCGCGATGCAGTATTCTTATCTCAACAGCCCGCTGTCGCTGCTGGTGCAGCCGGAATACGGCGTCGAGGCGGCGCGCGCCCTGTTCGCCGCCGTCTACGATCACTGGCGCACGTTGCCGCGCGACACGCGGCCGAAGCTTTATCTGCACGGGCTCAGCCTCGGCTCGCTGAATTCGGAGCGCTCCGTCGAGCTGTTCGAGATTCTCGGCGATCCGATCCAGGGCGCGCTGTGGAGCGGGCCGCCGTTCCGAAATCAGCTGTGGCGCCGGTTCACCGATGACCGTAATGCCGGCTCGCCCGCCTGGCTGCCGCAGTTCCGGGATGGCGCATTCGTGCGCTTCATGAACCAGAAAGGCATCGCCGCGCAGACGGGCGACCGCTGGGGGCCGATGCGCGTCATCTATCTGCAATATGCCAGCGATGCGGTGACGTTCTTCGACCCGCGCGATGCCTATCGGCCGCCGGACTGGATGAACATGCCGCGCGGACCGGACGTGTCGCCGGCCCTGCGCTGGTACCCCGTCGTCACGATGCTGCAGTTGGCGCTCGACATGATGATGGCGACGAACGCGCCGATCGGCCACGGCCATGTCTATGCCCCGGAACATTATGTCGAGGGATGGATCGCGCTGACCGATCCTTCGGGCTGGTCGACGGCGCAGATCGCGGCGCTCAAGGCGCATCTAACCCGCGCCATGGAAACGGCGCCAGCCGACGCCGATGAGGAAAGCCCCTACGCCAATCGCGGCGGCTGAGGGGGCACCTCCGCGCGGCCCGGCTCGCCGCTCGCGCGGGCGAAATCCGGCACGCGGAAGCGCCGGCGGTAGCGGCCCGGCGTGAGGCCCGTGACGCGCTTGAACAGCCGGCGGAAGAAGGCGGGTTCCTCGTAGCCGACCTGCCAGCTGATCTCGTCGATAGCGGCTTCGGTGCGCTCAAGGCGACGTTTGGCATCCTCGATGCGCAGGCGCTGTACATAGGCGATGGGGGCGATGCCGGTGGCGGCGGTGAAACGGCGCTTGAAGGTGCGCTCCGAGAGCCCGGCGCGGCGCGCCATTTCCTCGATCGGATTGATGACGGAGAAATGGGTGGCGATCCACTCCTGCGCGGCCGCGATGGCGACGTCGCCGTGATCCCGGCGCCCCTCGAAGACGATATAGGGCGCGAGCCCGTCCTGATGCCATTGCAGGGCGAAGAACCGCGCCACCGCCTGCGCCGCCGTCGCGCCGACGTGGCGGGCGATGAGATAAAGCACGAGATCGTGCCAGGTCATCGACGCGCCGGACGAGATCAGCTCCTCGCGCTTGCCGGAGATGACGAGAACGCGCTCGGGATGAATGCGCACGGCGGGAAAGGCAGCGGCGAAGGCGGAGGCGTAGCCGAAATGCACCGTCGCATCCATGCCGTCGAAAAGGCCGGTTTCGGCGAGCAGGAACACGCCCGAGCAGGCCGAGCACAGGAGCGCCCCGCGCGCATGCATGGCGGTGAGCCAGGCAACGAGTTCCGGATGCTGGCCTTTGCGCCATCCCTCCGGGCCGAGCAAAACAGACGGGACGATGATGATGTCGGTCGTCTCGACCGAGGCGATGCTGCGCTGGACCGTCACGGGCACGTTGCTCGCCAGCTCCAGCAGCCCCGGCTTCAGGCCGACGATCTCCACCTTGAACGGGGCCGGCTGCGCCGATGCGCCGGGAACGATCGCAAACGCGTTCATGACGTCGAAAATGCCGCTCAGGGTGGAGACCACCGCCTCCGGGATGGCGACCAGGCTGACATGAAGCGGCTGCGAGACGGACGGCATGGCGTGTTGCGACATCGGCAGTCCCCCCGGGGTCGGCCCGAAATTATCGCCGCAGGGCCCGTCGCGCTACGGCCGATCCGCCCGCCCGATGGCACGAATGGACCGGTTCTGGACCGTCCGGCTCTCCTGTCCGGCCGCGGCCGCTGCGATGGTCCGCACCCGCCCGATCCCGGGCGCCCGAAGGAGACAGCAGAATGGTCCAAGCCCAGATGGCGCATGTCCACGCCCATACGATCGATCGCACGAAACTCGACGCCCTGGTGACGCGTGCGGTCGGCGACTTGTCCGCCGGCTATGGCGGCGTGATGGTGAGTCTCGGCAACCGGCTCGGCCTCTACAAGGCGATGGCGGGCGCAGGCCCGCTCAGTTCGCGCGAACTGGCCAAGCGGGCCAAATGCGCCGAGCGCTACGTGCGCGAATGGCTCAATTCACAGGTGGCCGGCGGTTATGTCGCGTATCACGCGGTCAGCGGCACGTACGAACTGACGCCCGAACAGGCCTTCGTCCTCGCCGACGAGGACAGCCCGGTGTTCATTCCCAATGCCTGGGCGGTGCCGGCATCGATGTGGTCGGACGAGGACAAGGCAGTCGAGGCGTTCCGGACCGGCAAAGGAATCCCGTGGGGCGACCATGACGGCCGGCTCTATTGCGGCGTCGCCGCTTTCTACCGCAACGCCTATCGCGGCAGCCTGGTGCCGGAATGGCTGCCGGCGCTCGACGGCGTGGTGGAGAAGCTCAAGGCCGGGGCGCTGGTCGCCGACGTGGGCTGCGGACATGGCCACTCGACGACGCTGATGGCCGAAGCCTTCCCGGCCTCCCGCTTCTACGGCTTCGACGCCCATGGCGAGTCTGTGGCCGAGGCGCAGCGGTTGGCGAAGGAAACGGGCGTGGCCAAGCGCGCGACGTTCGCCCAAGCGCGGGCCGATGACTATCCGGGAACCGGCTACGACCTGATCTGCTTCTTCGACTGCCTGCACGATTTGGGCGATCCGGTCGCCGCCGCGACTCATGCCGCCAAGGCGCTGGCGCCGGACGGCACGGTGATGCTGGTCGAGCCGTTCGCGAACGACCGCATGGAAGACAACATCTCGCCGGTGGCGCGGCTGTACTACGCCGCTTCGACGACGATCTGCTGCGCGCACGCGATCTCCGAAGGCGGACACACCGTGCTCGGAGCCCAGGCGGGCGAAGCGCGCCTCGCGGACGTGTTCCGCGAGGCGGGCTTCACCCGGTTCCGCCGCGCCCTGGAGACGCCTTTCAACCTGGTGCTCGAGGCACGGCTGTAAGCGGCCGCGACGCGCGGGCCGCCGCCGCGATGGCGGCGGCTCAGCGGCTCTCCAGCCGCTGGCGCAATTCCTCTTCCTTCTTGGCGACGTCCGGCGGCAGCGCATCGCCAAAGTCGGCCGCCTCGTAAAACGGGCGGATCTCGATCTCGCTCGGCCCCAGCATGGGATTGGGGCAACGCTTCACCCATTCCACCGCCTCGTTCATGTCCTTGACCTCCCAGATCCAGAAGCCGGCGACGAGTTCCTCGGTCACACCGAACGGACCGTCTTTGACGGTGCGGTTCGGCCCGTCGAAGACAACGCGCTTGCCGTGCGAGCTGGGCTTCAAGCCGTCGCCGGAGAGCATGATCCCGGCCTCGACCAGTTCCTCGTTGAACTTGCCCATGGCCTCGAACAGTTCGGGCGGCGGCATGATCCCAGCCTCGCTGTCGGCAGTCGCCTTCACCAGTACCATCACGCGCATCGTCGTATCCTCCGTCTGTCGGGCCCCATCAGCCTCATCGAGGATAAGACGATCGGAAAGTGCCCCGGTCGACAGGCGAGGCAAATTTTTTATGGTGGGCAGGCGGGGCTCAGACGGCGTCCGGCTTCCCGGCCCGGCGCGCCAAGAGCCGCAGCCAGGGCCCGGCATGAAAGCAGCCCATCAGCACGTACATCGAAGCCATTCCCGTGAAGGCGGATTCATGCCCTGTTCCGCAGAGCCTGTCGGGCCGGCCGCCATCCGCCGCCGTCAGCAGCGCCATGAGGGCAAAGGTCGGCGCCGCGGCGAGGCCAAGCGGACCCGCGGCACGCCCCGCGGCGCGGGCGACGGCCTCGCGCCAAGTGGCCGTCATCGTCACGCCCTTTCGTATTCGTCGTGGCGGCGCCACCAGAGCCCGGTCTCGTTGCGCCCCTTCGGCGCGCGGTCGAGCCACTGATACGCCCCCCACAGCGCGTCGAGGCCACGGGCATAGGTGGAATAGGTGTGATAGACGACCCCATCCTCGCGCGCGAAGGCGCTCATGCCTGGCCGGTCGCGCAGCAATGCGGCGGTATCGGTTCCGCACATCGCCGCGACGCTGGCCTCGGCCTCCCCGCCGCCGCCCTCCTCGCCCGCACGCCACGTGGCGGCCCGCTCGCGGCGATAATTGTAGTCGATGCTGCCGTCGCGCTGCTGCGCCTCGCTGAACCAGACATTGAAATCGGCATTGAAATCGCTGCCCTGGGACGAGGCCCAGGGAAATGTCCACCCCATGCGCCGCTTGTAGGCCTGCAGCTTGGCGAGCGGCGCCCGCGAGACCGCCATCAGCGTGACATCGTGATGGGCGAGGTGGACCGCAAAGCCGTCGAAACCGTCGGCGATCATCGAGCAGGACGGGCAGCCGGCGGTCCAGTCCGGACCGAACATGAAGTGATAGACGAGGAGCTGCGAGCGCCCCTGAAACAGGTCGGCCAGCGTGGCCCTGCCAGCGTCTGTGTCGAACTGGTATCTCTTGTCGACCCGGACCCAGGGCAACGCTTGGCGCTGGCGCGCCAGTTCGTCGCTCCGCCGGGTCAGATCCTTCTCCGCCTCGAGCAGCGCGAGCCGTGCCGAAAGCCATTGCTCGCGTGTTCCGGTCGCGTGTGTCGTCATCTTCTTCTCCTCTACACTGGAAAGCGTGACCTGCACGCCGGGTGAAGGTGATGCCTTAGACTAGGACCGGGTGGAGGACAGCGAGAGTGACAAGTGTGGCGGGATTTCGATGGACTCGCTGATCACAGCCGCGGCGCGGGCGCTTGCCGCCGGAGACCCGCTCGGCGCGCTAAACCGGGTCGCGCTGCGCGACGATGCGCCGGCGCTGGCACTGCGCGGCATCGCGATGGCGCAGCTCGGCGACCTTCAGCGCGCCAGGCAGCTCGTGCGACGCGCCGCGCGGGCATTCGGCGCGCGGGAGCCGGTGGCGCGGGCGCGTTGCATTGTCGCAGAAGCGGAGATCGCGCTGGCGGCGCGCGATCTCGCCTGGCCGGGCGAGGCGCTCGATGCAGCGCGTGTAACGCTGGAGGCGCACGGCGATCGCGTCAACGCCGCGCATGCGCGCTATCTCGACGTCCGGCGCCTGCTGCTGATCGGGCGTCTCGACGAGGCCGAACGCCGGCTCGCGGAGCTCGATCCCGCGCCCTTCCCATCTGCGCTGAGGGCCGCGCATGCGCTGGTTGTCGCGGGCGTTGCGATGCGGCGCCTGCGCTCCGCGGCAGCGCGTGCGGCGCTGATGCAGGCGAAGCGCGCCGCAGCCGCAGCGGGGATTCCGGCATTGGCGGCAGAGGTGGACGGCGCGTTCCACCTTCTCGAGGCGCCGGCGGCACGGCTGATCGCCGGCGGTGAGGAACGGCCGCTGCAGCTGGCCGAAGTGGAAGAACTGCTGGCCTCTACGATCCTCGTCGTGGATGCCTGCCGCCATGCCGTACACGGCGCCGGCACGACGATTTCCCTGGCAACGCGCCCGGTCCTGTTCGCGCTGGCGCGCACGCTCGCCGAGGCCTGGCCCGCAGACGTGGCGCGGGATGTGCTGCTGGCGCGGGCCTTCGGCGCGAGGCACGTCGACGAATCGCACCGCGCACGGCTGCGCGTCGAGATCGGGCGGCTGCGGAGGCTGCTGCGCCCTCTCGCGGACATCAGCGCCACGGCGCGCGGTTTCACGCTGGCGCCGCGGCGCGCCGATACGGTCGTCGTACTGGCGCGGCCGGTCGAGGAGCCGCATGCGGCCGTGCTCGCCCTGCTCGCCGATGGCGAGGCGTGGTCGAGCTCGGCACTGGCGCTCGCGCTCCGCGCCAGTCAGCGCACCGTGCAGCGGGCGCTCGACCAGCTCGCCGCGGCCGGAAAGGTGCAGGCCTTCGGCCGCGGCCGCGCACGGCGATGGACGACGCCGCCGGTGCCCGGTTTCGCGACGCCCTTGTTACTCCCCGCCCCATTGCGCGGCGACTAGGTTCGGCATGCAACGCCGGATCTGACAAAGGATAGCAAGATGAACCCGAAAGCCGCCGAAATCATCCGCGAATACGGCCCCTTCCCGGGCGTCGACGCCGTGCACGGGCTCACCTATGACGGCCGCAACGTCTGGTTCGCCTCCGGCGACAGATTGAACGCGCTGGACGTGGAGAGCGGAAGCACGCTGCGCGCGATCGAGGTTCCCGCGCATGCCGGCACTGCCTTCGACGGCAAGCACCTGTTCCAGATCGCCGAGGACCGCATCCAGAGAATCGATCCGGAGACAGGCGACGTGCTCGGTACGATCCCGGCGCCGGGCGGCGGCGGCGATTCCGGCCTCGCCTGGGCCGAGGGCACGCTGTGGGTCGGGCAATATCGCGAGCGCAAGATCCACCAGATCGATCCGGACAGCGGGGCCATCCTGCGCACGCTCGCGTCGAACCGTTTCGTCACCGGCGTCACCTGGGTCGACGACGCGCTGTGGCACGGTACCTGGGAAGGCGACGAGAGCGCGTTGGTGCGCATCGACCCGCGCACGGGCGACGTGCTGGAGCGACTCGACATGCCGGCGGGCACGCATGTCTCCGGGCTCGAAGCGGGTGGCGAAGTGTTCTATTGCGGCGGCGGCCAGAGCGGAAAGATCCGCGCGGTGCGGCGGCCACGTGCCACGCGGGCGTGACGGCTTGCGCCGTCACGCAGAGCGCCGCGTCATGATCGTTCGCCGTCAGGGGCATGTTCGGGCGCGGCAATCACCAGGGCCGCTTCCGGCGACTGAAGGAGCTGCAGGTACCGGTCGAACTGCGCCAGGACGTCGGCGATGATCTGGTCCTGCGTCATTCCGGTGAGGTCGTAGCCTCTGCTGCCGTCGCTGAAATAGGTACGCGCCTCGAATTGCGACTCGTCCTGCGCCGCCTCGAGCGCCGAAAAGACCGGAAGACGGCGCGAGGCCACCTGCACGCCGTAGACGAAATCGCGCGTGCCGTGGGCCGGAACGGTGAGCGAGGTCGATCGTCCGTCCTCGCTCCGCGACACCTCGGCACGACGGTTCCGCCGTTCCAGCTCACGCGCGACGACGTCGAGAGCCGGGGCGACGACATGGGCGACGAAATCGGTCACCTCCCGCTCCGTCGGCGTCTTCAGGATCAGACCGAGACGCCGCTGCCACGTGAGCCCGGCTGCCGGATAGGCCTGCGACGGAGCCGCCGGGTGGCCGACCCGCCGCTGGGCGAGGTCGGCCCTCATGCCCTTCGCCAGAGCCCAGATCAATGCCAGCATGATGACGGTGAAAGGAAGCGCGGTGGCGATCGTCGCCGATTGCAGGGCGGCGAGACCGCCGGCCACCAACAGAACCGCTGCGATCAGGCCTTCCAACGCGCACCAGAAGACACGCTGGGCCGTACTCGTCTGCGTCTCCCCACCCGCCGCGATCGTATCGATCACCAGGGATCCGGAGTCGGCGGAGGTGACGAAGAACACGGCCACGAGAAGAACAGCGAGGGTGGACGTGACCGCCGGCGCGGGCAGGTATTGGAAGAATTGGAACAGGGCTACGGACAGGTCGTCCGCCACCACCTTGGACAGGGCGCCGTCGGCGAGCGTCGTGTCGATATAGAGAGCGGTGTTGCCGAATGTCGTCATCCAGAGAAAGGTGAAGCCCGTGGGAACGAGCAGGACCGCCACCACGAATTCCCGCACCGTCCGCCCGCGCGAGATGCGCGCGATGAACATGCCGACGAAGGGCGACCAGGAGATCCACCAGGCCCAGTAGAACAGTGTCCAGGCATCGATCCACGGACGCGGTTCGTAGGCATAGATGTTGAAGGTGCGCAGCAGGAACGTGTCCAGGTAGAAGCCGATGTTCTGCACAAGGTCGCGCAGGAGCTGGGTCGTCGGCCCGACCACGGCCACGAACACCATAAGCAGCACCGCCACGATCAGGTTGAGCTCGCTCAATCGCCTGATGCCCTTGTCGATGCCGGTCACGACGGAGATCGTGGCGATGGCGGTGATCACGGCGATCAGGATCAGCTGCACCGGCGTGCCGTTCGGGACGCCGAGCAGAAAGGTCAGACCGGCATTGATCTGCAGGACGCCGAATCCGAGCGAGGTGGCAATCCCGAACAGCGTGCCGCAAATCGCGAAGATGTCGACCGCATGGCCGATCGGGCCGTCGATGCGCTGCTTGAGCAGCGGGTAAAGGCCGGAGCGAACCGTCAGCGGCAGATTGTAGCGGTAACCGAAATAGGCGAGCGAAAGCCCCACCACGGCATAGATCGCCCAGGCGTGCAGACCCCAGTGGAAGAAGGTGAGGCTCATCGCCTGGCGTTGCGCCGCGATGCTCCGTGGCTCAGCCTCCGGCGGCGCAGCAAAGTGAGTCATCGGTTCGCCGACCGCGAAATACATGAGCCCGATGCCCATGCCCGCTGCAAAGAGCATGGCGACCCACGACAGATAGCGGAACTCCGGAACTGAATCGTCCGGACCGAGCTTGAGCTCGCCAAACCGGCTCGCCGCGAACAGAGCGACCGACGCGATGAAAATCGCCACCGCGAGCAGGTACAGCCATCCAAACGACGCCAGGATCCAGCTCTGGACGGCGGCGAAGATCGCCTCCGCCTCGCTCGGGAACAGCGCGCCGGTCATCAGGAACGCAGCCGCCACGACGACCGCGCCGATAAATACCGGGGGGTTGATCACAAATCCGAACATTTCACGCCTCAACGCGATAACCGCGGGTGCAGTCTACCGTTCCCCTGGGACGCGCGCGAACAGATGCTCGTAGTGGACGACGAGCCCGTCTTCATCGACATCGAGATCCGCCTCGAAGCCCGCGGACAGGCCGAGATCCACGTAGCGAAAGCGGCCGGGGCCCTTGTAGTCGTAACGCTGACGCGAGCGCGCGACGGTCATATCGCGCCCGTTCACATAGGCGACGTCGACCGCGAGGCTGGCCTCCGGTGCGGGCGCGACACGGCGCAGGAGCAGCGTGTTGCAGAAGGGCGTAACCGAGAGATCCGGCTCGTCGGCGCCGTCGAGGTCCGGCCGGGGCACGCCGTCGACGCGCCAGCCGCCACCGTCCCGCTCGAGCGTCAAAGCGCGCTGACCGGCCGCGTCGCATCGCTCCACGTGCAGCGACCGGGCGCGCCAGTCCGGGGTCAAGTGCCAGATGTGATCGAGCCGGAAGCCGCCGTCAGCGGCGCAGATCACGGTCGACCGGGCAACGAGCCCGCCACCGTCCGCCCGCAGCGCCAGCAGTTCGAGGCTGGTCACGTGCAGACCGCGCCAGCAGATGAGCACCGGGCGACCATTCTCTTCCGCTTCGGACATGGCCGTCGTCTCCGACTGTCGCCCCGCAGACAGGATGCCAAAAGTCTCGGTCCGCGGCATCGCCCCGTGCGACGGCGCGCGGCGGCGAAAGCCGGCTGGGCGTCACAGCGGCGTCGGCGCGATCGCTTTATTTCGGGCGAGCGGGTTGACGCAGGCCGCCCGCCGTGGACGGTATCACACGGCCGTGCGTGCCAGAACACGGAGGCGGATTGCCATGGCCCGTAAGACGTCCCCCGCGCCGAACGCCGCGAAGAAAGCGGCCTCGCGTAGCGCCGCGAAGGCTGCGAAGACGCGCACGCCCGCCACGCAGCCGCGAAAGGAAGGGGAGCCGGTACTGCTCTCCGGCGGGAACCCGCAGATCCCGAAGGGTTTCGGCGACGCGCCGGTCGCGGCCTATATCGCCGCCATGCCGGGCTGGAAGCGCGATCTCGGGCAGCGGCTCGACGCGATCATCGCGCGCATCGTCCCCGGCGTGCGCAAGGCGGTGAAATGGAACTCGCCGCTCTACGGCGTGGAGGACGGCGTCTGGTTCCTCAGCTTCCACTGCTTCACGCATTACGTGAAGGTGACGTTCTTCCGCGGCACGTCGCTCGATCCGGTGCCGCCCGGCACGTCCAAGCACAAGGAGATTCGCTATCTCGACATTCGTGAAGGCGAATTCGACGAGGCGCAGTTCACCGCCTGGGTGAAGCAGGCAAGCGCATTGCCGGGCGAGAGGATGTAAGTTCGCGGGGGGATGAGCGAAGCGTAATCCGCCATCCTTCTGGCGCATGGGAGGGTTACGCGCCTGCGGGGCCAACCCACCCTGCGGAACCACCCCCCACTTCTCCAATCCGAAATATGGACTACATAGGGGCACACGCGCCCTCCCCTCTGTGGTCATCCATGAAACACATCGGCTTTCTTTCCTTCGGCCATTGGACTCCCTCGCCGCATTCGCAGACGCGGTCCGCCGCCGACGCGCTGCTGCAGTCAATCGAGCTCGCGGTCGCGGCCGAGGAGCTCGGCGCGGACGGGGCCTATTTCCGGGTCCATCATTTCGCGCGCCAGCTGGCCTCGCCCTTCCCGCTCCTCGCGGCGATCGGTGCGCGCACGAAACGGATCGAGATCGGCACCGCCGTGATCGACATGCGCTACGAGAACCCGCTCTACATGGCGGAGGATGCGGGCGCGGCGGACCTGATCAGCGGCGGACGGCTGCAGCTGGGCATCAGCCGCGGCTCGCCCGAGCAGGTGATCGACGGCTGGCGCTATTTCGGATACGCGCCGCAGGAGGGACAGACCGACGCCGACATGGCGCGGCGGCACGCCGAGGTCTTCCTCGACGTGCTGAAAGGCAAGGGCTTCGCGCAGCCGAACCCGCGGCCCATGTTTCCGAACCCGCCCGGCCTGTTGCGGCTCGAGCCGCATTCGGAAGGCCTGCGCGAGCGGATCTGGTGGGGCGCCGCCACCAATGCCACCGCGCAATGGGCGGCGAAGCTCGGCATGAACCTGCAGAGCTCGACGCTGAAGATCGACGAAAGCGGCAAGCCGTTTCACATCCAGCAGGCCGAGCAGATCCGTCTGTTCCGCGCCGCCTGGAAGGAGGCCGGACACAAGCGCGAACCCCGGGTTTCGGTGAGCCGCAGCATTTTCGCGCTGGTGGACGACCGCGACCGGGCCTATTTCGGCCGCGGCGGCGACAACGAGGACCAGATCGGGTTCCTCACCGAGACCGAGCGGGCGATTTTCGGCCGCAGCTATGCCGCCGAGCCGGACGTGCTGATCGAGCAGCTTCGCGGGGACGAGGCGATCGCCGAGGCCGACACCTTGCTGCTGACCGTGCCGAACCAGCTCGGCGTCGACTATAACGCGCATGTGATCGAGGCGATCCTCACACATGTTGCGCCCGGCCTCGGCTGGCGGTGATGTTGCGCCGGCCACAGAAGGCAGCGCCAGGAATGAAGAAGCTCTCCGCGGAAGACGAAAGCGAGTCGCCCGCCCGGCTGATCGACGCGAAGATCGCGGCGCTCGGCGACTGGCGCGGCGAGACCCTCGCCCGCATCCGCAAGCTCATCAAGGAGGCCTGTCCCGACGTGGTCGAGACGGTGAAGTGGCGCAAGCCCTCGAACCCGGCCGGCGTTCCGGTCTGGGAACATCACGGCATCATCTGCACCGGCGAGACCTACAAGAGCGCCGTGAAGCTGACCTTCCCGCGCGGCGCCGCGCTGGAGGATCCGGCGCGCCTGTTCAATGCCAGCCTCGAAGGCAATGCCAGGCGCGCGATCGACATCCACGAAGGCGACGCGATCAACGCCGCGGCGCTGAAGGCGCTGATCCGCGCGGCGGCGGACCTGAACATGGCCGCAAGCGCCGCGACCAAGCCCCGCAACAAGCCGAAAGGCGCATAAGAACCCGCTGCTGCGAAACCTGCAGCACGGCGACGATCCCAGGAGCATTCCATGACGCATGACACCGACAGCACCAACGAATACGTCCCGCCCAAGGTCTGGACCTGGGACAAGGCCAGCGGCGGCACCTTCGCCAGTATCAACCGGCCGATCGCCGGCCCGACCCACGAGAAGGAACTGCCGGTCGGCAAGCATCCGCTGCAGCTCTACTCGCTCGGCACGCCGAACGGGCAGAAAGTCACCATCATGCTGGAGGAGCTGCTGGCGGCGGGCCATACGGGCGCCGAGTACGACGCCTGGCTGATCAAGATCGGCGAAGGCGAGCAATTCAGCTCCGGCTTCGTCGCGGTCAATCCGAATTCGAAGATCCCCGCCCTGATGGACCGCAGCGGGCCGACGCCGATCCGCGTATTCGAGTCCGGCGCGATCCTGCTCTATCTCGCCGAGAAGTTTGGCGCGTTCCTGCCGACGACGCTGCCCGCGCGCGCCGAGACGCTGTCGTGGCTGTTCTGGCAGATGGGATCGGCACCGTTCGTCGGCGGCGGCTTCGGCCACTTCTACGTCTACGCGCCGGTGAAGCTGGAATATCCGATCAACCGCTATGCGATGGAGACGAAGCGCCAGCTCGACGTGCTCGACCGGCGTCTCGCCGACAACGAATATGTCGCGGGCGACGAATATACGATCGCCGACATGGCGATCTGGCCCTGGTACGGCGGGCTGGTGAAGGGCTGGCAGTACGGCGCTGCGGAGTTCCTGTCCGTCCACGAATACAAGAACGTGATCCGCTGGGCCGACCAGATCTATGCGCGGCCGGCCGTGAAACGCGGCATCAAGGTCAACCGCACGAGCGGCGATCCGGCCAACCAGCTGCACGAACGCCACGACGCGAGCGACTTCGACACCAAGACGCAGGACAAGCTCGCGGGCGCCAAGGCGTAAATCCTGGCGCCCCGCGCTCTCTGCCCGATGCCGCGGCGTCCCGAAGGGTGCCGCGGCACGGCCTCTCCCCCGTTCGCGACATCAAGGCTGCCAAGGGCAACGCCCAGGCGGCGTGATTGTGATGCAAACGGCGCGGCGCCGCGGGCGACGCCGCGCCAATCGGCGATCAGACGATGCCGCCGTTCGCGAACACGGTCTGGCCGTTGATCCAGGCGCCGTCGCCGCTGCAGAGCGCCGCGATCGCGTCGGCGATATCGGCGGGCTCGCCGAGCCGCTTGTGCGGCGTGCGGGCGACGAAGCCGGCGATCTGCTCGGGCGTCTTGCCGTCGGTGAAGAGCGTCGTGTTGACGACGCCCGGCGCCATCGCGTTGACCGAGATCATCCGGCCGGCCAGTTCCTTGGCGAGGACGTTGGCGAAGAGCTCCTGCGCCGCCTTGGTCGCAGCATAGGGACCATAGGTCGGACTGCGCAGCTGGGTGATGCTGGAGGACAGCGCGATGATGCGGCCGCCGTCACGCACGCGGCGTGCGGCCTCGCGCAGCACGAAAAAGCTCCCCTTCTGGTTGACGTCGACCATCTGGGAGAAATCCTCGTCGGTCATTTCGCTGAACGGCGCCAGCCGCATGATGCCGGCATTGCTCACGACCACGTCGACGCCGCCGAAGGCGCGCTCGTTCTCGTCGAAGAGGTGGCGGACGGCGGGCGGATCGCTGACATCGGCCTGCACCCAGATGGCGCGTCCGCCCTCCTCTTCGATGTCGCGCACGACGGCTGCTGCAAGGTCGCGGTTGACGACGCAATTGACCGTGACGGCGAAACCGTCCTGCGCCAGGCGCTTGGCAGTGGCAGCGCCGATGCCGCGAGAGGAGCCGGTGACCAGCGCCACCTTGCGGTTCGCGCGCGGCGCCGGCCGGGTGGTTTGAGCGCCTGCTGCATTCGCCGCCATCACGGCCGGTGCGATGGCGCCTGCGGCCAGGAGATGACGCCTCGGAATCTCGTGTCGTCCAGTCATCGACAGTCCCTTTCGTGTTCGGGTGAACCGTGGGGACAATCGATAGCGCGCGCGCCGCGGCCGGGCTTGCCAAGGCATGCGCAAAATTTGCCCGATTCTGCAGGTTGGATGATGTTCGCGCGCACGCGTGCTAGATTGGCCGGGATCGTCGGAGAGGACCATGGACGCGCTGATCCACGCCGTTCGCACCTATGCGAGCGCCCACGCCAATAGCGATGGGCTCGCCCTGACGCCGGTTCCGGGATTGCGGATGATGTGCGTCGCGACGCCGCGCGGCGACCTGCATTCGATCTATCGGCCGCTGGTTTGCCTTGTGCTGCAGGGTGCCAAGCGCCTGATCGTCGGACGCGAGCAACGCGTCTTCTCGGCCGGCGAGTCCGTGATCGTGAGCGCCGACATGCCGGTCGTCGGACGGATCGTCGAGGCGAGCCGCGATGCTCCTTACTTCGCCGTCGCGGTCGAGCTTCAGCTCTCGCTGCTCCGCGCGTTCACCGCGCAATTGGGCAACGTGCGCGCGCCGCGGCCTTTTCTGACGCGCACGCTCTTTGCCGAGGATACGAACGCGGCCGTGCTCGATTGCGTGTGGCGCCTGATGCAGCTGCTGGACCGGCCCGAGGCGACGCCCCTCCTTCACGACGGGATCATGCGCGAACTGCACTACTGGCTTCTGTCCGGTCCGCATGGCGACGCGTTGCGCGCCCTCGCCGACCCGACCAGCCATGCGAGCCGCCTCGGCAACGCGATCGCGATCCTGCGGGCCGAATTCCGCTCGCCGATCCGCATCGAACAGCTGGCCGCGGCCGCGGGCATGAGCCTGACGGCCTTCCACAAGCATTTCAAACAGATGACATCGCTGACGCCGGGCCAGTACCAGAAGCGGCTGCGCCTGATCGAGGCGCGCCGGCTGATGCTGGAGGCAGGCTTTTCGGCAAGCAGCGCCGCATTCGAAGTCGGCTACCAGAGCGTGTCGCAGTTCACGCGCGACTATGGCGGCCTGTTCAAGACACCGCCGAAGCGCGACGTTCTCCGCGTGCGGCGGGCGGCAAGCGGCGGCCCCTTACCGTGGGAAGCAGCGCGCGCCGCCGCTCCGGTGCGGTGACGCCGGCGCAAGCGCTGGCGTCTCACCACCGCAGGATGCGGTGGCCGAGCAGTGCGCCGATGGCCACGACAGCCGCGATGCCCAGGCTGTACCAGACCGCCAGGAACGGCAGGCCCTGCTCGGTGCAATGGAAGGAGTAGACCCAGGCGCCGAGCGCGCCGGCCGCCAAACCTGCCGCCGCGCCCGCCCATCCCGGCCGGGTCGGGGCGAGCCGGCGCATGAAGGCGAGCGCCACCAGAAGCAGCGGCATGGACAGAACAATCACATAGAACGGGCACACCGCGGCCGAGCCGCCCATCAGCATCGCCTCCCGTTCCTGGGCGGGCGACGTCATGTAGTTGACGAGGGCGGCAGCCGCGACGGCCGCGAAGCCAATCGCCGCCGCCAGAAGCGGAGCCGTTCCAACGGCGCCCGGGCGTCCCAGCCTTTCGACCGCCCAGACACCCAACAGCCCCAAAACCAAGGTATAAGCCGACTTGATCCAGAAGATCGCCGTGTCGGTCGCCTGGGCCATGTCGGGCCGCAAGCCGAGCCAGATCCACATGAGCGCCGCCGAAGCGGCAAGGCCCGCCACGATCACGGCGGCAAGCCGCTCGCGCAGCGCGGTGCGGCGCACCGGCTTGAGATCGGCCGCGAGGCGCGCGATCAGGTCGTCCGTCATGACTTGCCTCCGAACCGCGCCACCAGGGCCTTCATGCCCCGATGAACCGCGACCTTGACGGCGCCGCCCGACATCTGGCTGGCTGCCGCGACCTCGGCCACCGTTTGCTCCTCCACTTTGACACTGCGGATCAGTGAACCCACGCGTTGCGGCAGAGTATCGAGGACCCGATCGAGGTCCCGGTGGGCATCGGCGGCTTCCAGTTCGGCCGGCCCGCTCAGAAAGTCTGCAAGATCATCGATCGGAACATGCTTGTGCTGACTTGAGCCCCGCAGCAGGTCCACGAGCTTGTACCGCGCGATCGCGTAGACCCACGGGGTGAACGGCTGGCGCGGGTCGTACGTCATACGGCGGGTATGCATGGCCAGTAGGGTGTCCTGAACGAGGTCCTCGACGTGATCGAACAGGCCGCCACGCAGTCGCCGCCCGAAATACCGCCGGAGGCGCTCGCGCAGGTCCAACATCAAAACGCGGTACGACGCGGCGTCGCCGTCGAGCGATGCCAGCATCAGGGCGCGCAGCCGCGCTTCCGAATCCCGGAGATCGCTCATTTCCCCTCTTCGCCAGGCCGAGGCGGAAGTTACACGATCCGCGTCGCGATGCTCACCGGGCACATCACAAGAACGTGAGCGCGTAACCGGAAGCGCCGTCATTGCGAACTGCGAGGCATCGCGAATGGCTCGGGCATAGGGCTCGGCTGCCGCGCAACACTGGAGTGGAGCAATGACCCGCATCATCCGTATCGCCGCCCTCGCCCTCGTCTGTGCCAGCGGCAGCCTCTCAGTCGGCACCACCTTGGCGCAGGACGCCATGAAAGGTGACGCAATGAAGGGCGATGCCATGAAGACGGACGCCATGAAAGGCGACGCCATGAAGGGCGACGCCATGAAGACGGATGCGATGAAGGGTGACGCCGTGAAGACGGACGCCATGAAGGGCGATGCCATGAAGGGCGATGCCATGGCCCCGAAGGCGAAATAACCGCGCGACATTGCGTTTGAATGGTGGGCGCGACCGGCATCGACGCGCCTGGTCCCACGCTCCGAGGAATTGACCATGCACGGAGAAAACCGTTCTGGGACCAGGCCGTGTTCCGGTCCGCTCATCTACCGCCAATCGCTCTGGACGCGGGCCACGCACTGGGTCTGGGCCCTGTGCCTGTTTTTCCTTCTGCTGTCCGGATTGCAGATCTTCAACGCCCACCCCGCGCTCAATATCGGCCACGAGAGCGGCTTCGGCTACGACAATGCCATTCTCCGGCTCCACGCCGTCAACACGCCTGATGGCCCACGCGGCCGCACGACGGTCTTCAGATGGGCGTTCGACACGACAGGCGTTCTCGGCCTGAGCGGCCCCGCCGACGATCGGCGTGTCCGCGGCTTCCCGCCGTCACTCACCATCCCGTCCTACCAGGACCTCGCGACGGGACGCGTGGTGCACTTCTTCTTCGCCTGGCTGCTCGTCGCGACCCTGCTGACGTGGCTGGCCGCCGGGCTCGTCAACGGCCATATCCGCCGCGACTTCGTCCCGACCGGCAAGGACCTCCGCGCCCTGCCGCGGGACCTGGCGGATCATCTGCGGTTCCGGTTCCGCCACACCCGCGACTACAACGTTCTGCAGAAGTTCAGTTATTGCGGCGTGCTGTTCGTCCTGATGCCGCTGATGATCCTGACGGGGCTGGCCATGAGCCCCGGCATGGACGCGGCGTGGCCCTGGCTGCTGGACCTCTTCGGCGGGCGGCAGACCGCCCGCACCATCCACTTCCTCGTCATGACGCTGCTCATTCTATTCTTCGTCGTGCACCTGCTGATGATCCTGGCCGCGGGCCCCTTGAACGAGTTGCGTTCCATCATCACCGGCTGGTACCGGACCGACGGCGAGCCGGACAAGGTTTCGGAGCCGCATTCATGAGCAAGCTCATCCTCGATCGCCGGCGGCTGCTCGGTCTGGGCGCCGCGGGCGCCTCGTCCCTCCTGCTCGCCGGATGCGACGCATTCGACGACCTCGGAGACCGCGACAGCAGGCTCCGCGCGCTGCTTCAAAACGCGAACGATCTGACCTACCGGGCGCAGCGGCTGCTCATACGGGATGGTGCCCTTGCGCCCGAATATTCCGAAAGCGAGATCCGACAAGGCCAGCGCCCCAATGGTTCGACCGACCCGCAATCGGAGGCCTATCTGGCGCTGAAGGCCGACAATTTCTCCAGCTATCGCCTCAGCATCACCGGCCTGGTGGAAAATCCCGCGCGCTATTCCTTGGCGGAACTGCGCAATATGCCGTCGCGCACACAGATCACGCGGCACGATTGCGTGGAGGGCTGGAGCTGCATCGCCAAATGGACGGGGACGCCGCTGGCGCATCTGCTGGACGCAGCCAAACTGAAGCCTTCGGCACGGTATCTGGTCTTCCATTGCTACGACATCATGGACCTAGGCCCCCGCGGCCCAATCCACTATTACGAGAGCTGCGACCTCATCGATGCGCGGCATCCGCAGACCATCCTGGCCTACGGCCTCAACGGCCAGCCTTTGCCGGTGGCCAATGGCGCCCCGCTCCGCGTGCGCATCGAGCGCGCCCTCGGCTACAAGCAGCCGAAATATGTCTATGCGATCGAAGCGGTGGACAGCTTCACACGGTTCGGCCGCGGCAGGGGCGGGTATTGGGAAGACCACGGCTACGACTGGTACGGCGGCATCTGACCGGTGCCGGAAACGCCATCGACGCCTGTCCCGCCCACAGCGCGTCTCGTCGCCGCCACATTGCGCGCCAAACATCCTCCGATCCCAACCGACCGCGTCGGCTTCAAGCGAAAGGACGAGCAATGGCCATTGCGAAGAACACGATCTGCGTGTGGTATGACAAAGAGGCCGAGGAAGCGGCGCGCTTTTACGCCGACGTTTTTCCCGACAGTGCGGTGACCTCGGTCCTTCGTGCCCCCGGTGACTATCCGGCCGGCAAGGCGGGCGAGGTGCTGACGGTCGAATTCACCGTTGCGGGCATTCCCTGCATCGGCCTCAATGGCGGGCCCAACGTCAAACACAGCGAAGCCTTCTCGTTCCAGATTGCCACCGAGGACCAGGAGGAAACGGACCGCTACTGGAACGCGATCGTGAACAATGGCGGTCAGGCGATCGCGTGCGGCTGGTGCAAGGACAAATGGGGCGTCTATTGGCAGATCACGCCGCGCGTCCTGATCGAAGCGCTGGCGGCCGGCGGCGGCGAAGCCAAGCGCGCGTTCCAAGCGATGATGGACATGGTCAAGATCGACGTCGCGGCCATCGAGGCGGCGCGGCGCGGATGAGCGGCGTGGGCAAAGCCAGCCTTGCGTCGCTCTATCGCGACTACATCGCGTGTCTCAACGGGCGGGACTGGTGCGCTCTCGGCCAATTCGTTGACGATGAGGTTCATCACAACGGCCGGCCTCTCGGCCTTTCCGGCTATCGCGCGATGCTGGAAAGCGATTACGCACAGATTCCCGATCTGCGATACGCGATCGACATTCTGGTCGCCGATCCCCCGCGTCTCGCGGCGCGGCTTCGGTTCGACGTGACCCCCAAGGGTGAGTTCCTCGGCCTGCCGGTGAACGGCCGCAGGGTGGCGTTCAGCGAAAACGTCTTCTATCAGTTTTTGAGCGGGCGGATCCGCGAGGTCTGGTCGGTCATCGACAAGAGCGCCATCGAAGCGCAATTGCGGTGATTGCGGCCACGATCACCACGGGGGTTGGCGCGTCGGTTGGGTATGCCCGCCGGCCGTCGGCATCGATCCTACGGCGCCGGCGGCACCTGATCGCTCATTGGAAAGGAAAGAAGATGGACATCGGCTTCATCGGGCTTGGCGCCATGGGCCGCGCCATGGCCAAGAATCTCGCGACGGCGGGGCACATGGTCAAAGCCTGGAACCGCTCCGGCGGGGCGGTGGACGGCGTGACCATGGTCGGCGCGCCGGCCGAAGCATTCGACGCCGAAGCGACCCTGACGATGCTGTCCGACGATGCGGCGATCCGCAGCGTGATCCTCGATGCCGGGCTGCTCGCCCGCGCGCGGCCGGGGCTGGTCCACGTCGTTGCCTCGACGATCTCCGTTGCCTTCGCGAATGAGCTCGTCGCGGCGCACGAAGCGGCCGGGGTCGGCTATGTCTCCGCACCGGTGCTGGGCCGGCCGGACGTCGCGGCCAAGGCCGAGCTCAATATCCTGGCCGGTGGGGCACCGCAGGCCCGCGCGAAGGTTCAGCCGATCCTGGAGACCATCGGAAGGCGGATCTGGGACATGGGCGATGAAGCGCCGACTGCCAACGCCGCCAAGATCGCCTGCAACATGATGATCATGATGGCGATCGAAGCGATGGCCGAAGCGGTTGTGCTGACCGAGGCGAACGGCCTTCCCCGCGAGCGGTTCTTCGAACTGATCCTGGGCACGCTGTTCGGCAGCCGCAGCTATCAGGTCTATTCGGCCAACATCGCCGCGGGGGATTACGAACCCGGCTTCAGGGCGGTGCTGGGCCTGAAGGATATCAATTTGGCGAAGTCAGCCGCGCAGGAGGCAGGCCGCTCACTACCGATGCTGGACGCCGTCCACGGCCGCATGCAGGAAACGATCGACGCCGGCCTGGGCGAGCGCGACTGGTCCGCGATGGCCAAGATTACGATCGGCAGGTGACACCCGTTCGAGACGGCGATCGCGCCGTCGGGCGATCACCGCCGCGCCGCGTTATGAAACGGCCTCTGGCGGTGAGACATCGGCACCGCCGCACGCGCCGCTCAGATGCCGGCGTACCACTGATATCCGCGGTCTTCCCAAAAGCCGCCCCTGCCGCCCCACAGCCCGTTGAAGCTATCGACGACGTCGATGCTCATGAGGTACTTGGCGTGCTTGTAGCCAAGCTGCCGCTCCACCCGCAGCCGCAGCGGCGCTCCGTGTCCGACCGTCAGGTCCGAATCATTCATCGCATAAGCCAGG
>Ga0182741_1002156_pt1 | contig 23633 bp, 21 predicted proteins | sample eDN5th37CBELigOP_FD_128874 | JGI IMG/M metagenome (GOLD analysis project Ga0182741, IMG submission 128874) | Enriched Organic Plus compost microbial communities from Emeryville, California, USA - eDNA 5th pass 37_C BE-Lig OP (version 2) (version 2) ... | reverse complement strand
CGGCCTGTTCGGACACGGCCGGGACATCGACCGTCTGCGCGCCATACCGTTGGTACGACAACCACGCCGCCAACGGCACCAGCGCCGCCGCCAGCGTCAACCCCCAAACCAGCCGCGGCCGCGCGCGCGGCGCCGCCGCCGCCGGCCGCACATCGCGCAGCAATTCGTCGCCAACGGGGACGCGGCGCCGGTCCAGATCGCGCAGCACGTCGTTGATCAGGCTCATAAGCTCATCCAGCGCCAAGCCAGGGCCAGTAGAACCGTCATGCCGGCGACGCCGACCATGCCGGCCCCCAGCAGCGGACGCCACGGCAGCGCCCGCGCCGTTCGCCGCGCGTCGTCGGTATCGGCGATGGCGCGCCGCACGTGGCCGGCATCGACCCGGTGCCGGCCCTGGCCGAACGCGGCCAGCAAGCTCTTGTGCGCCAGGATGTTGACCAGCCTGGGTACGCCGCGGCTGGCATGGTGCAGCAAGCGCACCGCGCCTTCCGTGAACGGCCACTCGCCCCTGTAGCCGGCGGCATGCAGCCGAAACTGCAGGTAGGGCGCGATCATGTCGGCGCTCAGCGGCCGCAGCTGGTAGGAGAACGTGACCCGTTGCCGCAACTGGCGCAGCTGCGGCAACGCCAGGCGCGCGTCCAGCTCCGGCTGGCCGAACAGAACCACCTGCAGCAGCTTGTCGCGCTCGGTTTCCAGGTTGGTCAGCAGCCGCACCGCTTCCAGGGTGTCCTCCGGCATCGCTTGCGCTTCGTCGATGATCAGCACCACCCGCGTGCCGTCCGCCGCCAGTTCCAGCAGGCGCTCGGTCAAGCGCGCCTGCACCTGGTGCTGGCCGAGATTGCGCGGCAGCTTCAGCCCCAACTCCTCGGCCAATGCCAGGCGCAAGCCGTTGGGATTGATGAACGGGTTGGGCACATACGCGGTCACGAAGCCGTCGCCCAGCACTCTCATCAGCTGCCGGCACAACAGGGTCTTACCGGTGCCGACCTCGCCGGTGATCTTGAGAAAGCCCTCGCCGGCGCGCAGCGCCACCAGCAGCACGTTCAAAGCCTCGCGATGCGGCCCCTGGTCGAGGAAGAACGCCGTGTTCGGCGTCAACCCGAAGGGCGGCTCGGCCAGACCGAAGTGCCGCAGGTACATGTCGCGCTAGCGCAGCGCCGGGCGACCGACGCCGCGCGCCCCCTTGTTGATGACCGACTGGTCGCGCAGATTGCGCATGCGCCCCGAGGTCTCCTCGATCAGCGCGTCCCAATCATCCTCGCCCACCACCTGCGGCCGCAGCAGGATCACCAGCTCGCTCTTGCGGCTGGCGGTGGCCTCGTGGCGGAACAGCCGGCCGACCACCGGCAGCTGGCCAAGCAGCGGCGTGGCGGCGCGGTTGTCGGCGGCGCGGTTCTGCATCAGGCCGCCGATCACCACCACCTGGCCGTTGCGGGCCCGCACCACGCTGTCGGACTCACGGATCGTGCTCAGCGCCAGCGGCAAGGTCAGCTGCGAGCTGCCGGAACCGCTGCTGCTGGGAATGGTGATGGTCTTGGTCTGGTCCTGCACCTCGCTCACCGAGGGGTGAATGTGCAGCGTGATCAGGCCGTCGTCGCTGATCTGCGGTGTCACGTCTAGGGCGATGCCGGAGAAGAACGGCGTGAGCGTGACATCGTAGGTACGATCGGCCACGGTACCGGTGGTGGTGCTATTGCTGGTGATGCCGGTGACGAAGAACTCGTCGCTACCGACCTTGATCACCGCCTTCTGGTTGTTGACCGTGGACACACGCGGACTGGACAGCACCTGTACGTCGCCCTGCGTCTTGAGCAACTCGATCAGCGCGGCGAAGTCCTTCAGGTAGAACGCGGCCGCGAACACGCCGTTGAAGGTCGAGGTGCCGATGTCGTAGGTCACCGCGCCGGGCACGCTGCCCGAGAGCAACGGCGCGCTGCCGCTGGCTTGGCCGAACACCGGGTCGGTACCGGGCGCAACCAGATTGCCGCCGCCGGTCTGGCCGCCGACGATGGCCCTGCCGTTGCCGGGCTTGCCGATCGCCGCCCAGTTCACCCCTGCCTGATAGGAATCGTTGAGCGTCACCTCGAGGATCTTGGCCTCGAGGATCACCTGCCGCCCCAGCGTGCCCTGGATACTCTGCAGATACTGCTCGACCTGGCGCAGCAGCGCCGGCCGCGCCCGCACCACCACCACGCCGGTCTGCGGGCTGACCACCACCGAGTTGCCCGGGTCGTTGCCGATCAAGGTCTGCAGCGACTGGCGCAGTTCGGTCCAGACGTCGGCGGCGGTCTCGGTCTCGATCTGCGTGCCGGTGAGCGACGCCTGGGTGGCGCCGTTGGACGCGTTGCCGCTGCCATTGGTGTTGTTGGTGCCGGTGCTGGACGAGCCGACCCGCTCGGTGACCTGCCCGGCGCTGACTCGCGTCTCGGACCGCCCGGCGCGCCTGACGTTGAGATAGTCGACCTGGAAGATGCGGATCTGCGGCTCGCTGGGCAGCACCAGGAACCCGGAATCGGTGCGCCGGTACTCGTAGCCGTAAACCTCGCGCACCGCCTCCATGGCCTCGTCGACGGTGACGTTCTTGAGGCTCAGCGAAATCTCGCCGCCGACCGAGGGGTGCACCACCATGTTGTACGGCGTGCCCTCGACCAGGCCCATGAAGAACTGCTTCGCCGCCACCGCGTTCACCGCCAGATCGAAACGCGGCCCGCTCGGCGGCGGCGGCGGAGCCGGCGGCAACGGCAGCAGCGGCGCGACCAGGGCCTGCTGCACCGCCTCCGGCACCGGCGCTTTCTCTTGAGCGGACGCCCTCTCGGGTGCTTCGTCCTGCGCTCGGCGCTGCGGCTCCCGCTCCGGCTGCGCCGGCTGGCTGGCGCAGCCGCCGGCCGCGACACAGGTTCCAAGTACGATGGCGCGAGTCCACTTCATCGACGACTACTCTCCGCCGCCGGCACCCGTTGCGCCGGCCGCTTGTTCATACCCATGCCCGCCACGGGCAGTTCGATCACCCGGCCGGCGCGGCGCAGCGTCACCATGTCGCGGCCGATCCGCACGACCTCGGCGCCGGCCACGCGGTCACCCTCGCCGACCCATACGCCGTTGATCAGCGCGCGCCGCCCCTGCTCGCCGATGCGCACGAAACTGACCGTCAACGCGACCGGCGCAGCCGCGTCGGCCTCGGGCGGCGCGGAGACCGCCGCCGACGGCGGCCGGGTCGGGTCGTACAGCGGCTCGGCCATGGCCGTCCTGGCGAACAACAGAGCCAGCAGCAAGGCGCGGGACCTAAACACCGATCCACGCCTCCTGCCCGCTCAGCGTGTGGATGCGCAGGATCACCCGTGAGCGCGGATGCTCCTCGACCCGCAGTTCCAGCCGATCCCAGAACACCTTCCAGGGCAGCCGCTCCACCGCTTCCAGAAACTCCAAGGTGCCGAGGTAGCCGCCGGTGAACTCCAGCTCCAGCCCGTGCCGGTAGATGGGCGCGAGCTTGTCGGCGTCGGCACCGTCAGTGCGCAGCGCTTCCGGCGCCAAGCTCTCCAGCCGCACCAGCCGCAAGCCCTGGCGCGCTCGCAGCAGATCCTCCAGCAGACGCGCCATCTCGTTGGGCGGAATGTAGGCACCGATGCGCGTCTGGATGGCGCGGTCGACCTCCTCGATCTGGCCCTGCAGTTGCGCCTGGCGCTCGCGCAAGGGCTTGTTCGGATCGGCCTCGGTCCTGGCGCGGATCAGCGTCGCCTGCAACTCGAGAGCGGCGATCTCTCGCCGCAACTCGGCGGCGTCCCGCTCGGCCTGCGCCAACCGCTGCTCGTGCGGCGTCAGCCACAAGGTCATCCAGGCCCCGACCGCCACCACCGCGGCCGCAAGCAAGATCAGAACCCGCTCCCGCACGGCGAGCGCGTCGACCCGCTCCGCCAGTCGTTGCCAGCGCTGCCTCATTCGCCGCCCTCCCGGCTCTGCAGACTGAACTCGAGCAACCCCGGCGCATCCCCGGCGGTGCCGATCCGCAGGGTGCGGAACTGCCGGCCGATGAAGATCGGCTCCTGACCCAGCCGCCGCACGAAGGCCGGCACCGCCTCCGGCCGCATGGCACCGCCCTTCAGCCCCATGGTGCCGTCGCCGCGCAGCGCGATCTCACGCAGCCATAAACCATCGAGCGGGCGCCTTGCCAGGGCGCGCAGCACCGGCGAGAAGCCGTCGGTTGCGCCCAAGGCCTGCGGGGTGAAGCCGGCCAGGAAACGCTGCTTGGCCGTGAGTTCCGCCAGCCGCCGATCGACGGCCGCCTTCAGCGCGGGGTCTTCGCGCGGCGGAGGGAAACGCGCATCCAGCTCGGCCACCCGCGCCTGCAGCGAATCGCGCTGCTGGCGCAGCGCCAGCACCTCGTCGGCCTTGCGCGCGCCGCTCCAAGCCAGCAGCGCGGTCGCCGCCAGCAGCAGCGCCAGCAGCACGGCGCCCGCCTGAATCAGGCGCTGAAAGGACAACGGCGGTCGCTTCGGCCGCAGCGACTCGTCGTAGAGATTGATCTGCTGCTTCATGCCGCCCCCTCCGCGCGCAGCGCGGCGCCGACCGCATACAGCGCCCGCGCCTGCAGCTCGGGCCGGAACTCGCCACGGAGCTCGACCAGCTGATCAAGCTCCATCGCGTAGCTGGTCAACCCCATCTGCTCGTTCATCCGGGCCAACAGTTGGCCGCGGTCACCGAGGGTGGGCGCGAGCAGCACCCGCGACGCCGGCCAGGTGGCCAGCTGGCTCTCGTAGTAATCGAGCGAGCGTTGCAGTTCGAGCACCAGGGTGTCGGCGTAAGCCGGGTTGGCGAGCAACTGCTGCTCGCCGAACTCCAGGCCGCGGGCGAGGTAAAGCAGCTCGTCGTGAGTTACAGTGATCAGGCCGGCCGCGCTGGACAGCGCGACCAAGGCGACACCGCCACCCTGGTCGTGCACCTGGGCGGCGAGATTGCGCAGCGCGAACTCGGGAATGTCGATAGCGGTCAGCGCCAGACCGGCAAGCTCCACCGCCTGGCAAATCGCTTGAACCCGGCGCCTGGGCGCCGCCACCGCCAGCATCATGCGCGGACCGGGCCGGCCCTTGGCCGGCGGGATGTCGCAGGCGTCGACTACCGCGTCCTCGACCCGGTAGGTGAGGAATTCCTTCAGACGCCAGCGCACCGCCGAGCGCATCTCGGCATCGGGCACAGCGGGCGCTTCGAGTTGGGTCAGCTGGTAGTCGCTGGGTTGCAGGACGCAGACACAGGCCTGGCCGCGCAGGCCATGCTCGCGAACGAGGTCGGCTAGCGCTTGCGGGCGCTGCTCGTCGTTGGAGCAGGGACGGAAGTCGAGCAGATCGATCACCGGTTCCGGAGCCGGCGAGGAACGCCGCGCCAACGCGATGCCTTCCGGATGGAAGAACACGCCGACCTGGCCGGATGCCTTACGCTTCTGCTTGAAGATCGAGGTCAGGATCGCGCCCCCCGGCGAAATCCGCGATCCATCGCGGGACTACGTCAATGTATCTCCTTATGTTTCATAGGCTTCAGTCATCCGTGCTAACCAAAGCAGCTGCGAGCAAGCCCATATCCAATGGGACTTGCATCACACCCGAACTGTGAGCTGATTCACATATTAAGGGCAAACTTATGTCTTGTCTCGAACCTCTTCTACCAGCCCTCGCCCGCCGACTCGCCGACATCGAACCGTCGCGCGTGCTGCTGGTCGGTTCCGAGGCCGCCGCGCTCGTTCACGCCTTGCGCATCCCAAGCGAGGTACGGCTGGAGCCGCTCGGCGCCACGCCCCCGGCCGACACGCCCTACGATCTGGCGCTAGTCGCCGGCGAGCTACGCTCGGCGCCAGCCGAACGCCTCGGAGTGCTGGCCCGGCTACGCGACCTCTACGCCCGCCGCACCTTGCTGCTTACCGGTCTGGAAGCCGCTCAGTCCGACACCCTCGAACACGCTTCGGTCATGGCGCTGGGCTTCGTTCACGTGGATCGCTATGACTACGAGGGGCGCAGCCTACGGCTCTACGAATTCGATATCGGCACGTACAAGACCACGCCGGATTGGCTCAACAGCCGCGACTGGGCCAATCCTCGCCTGTGGGACAAATATCGCTGGTGAGAACGAAGGGCGAGCACGCCTCGCCCCGTTAACCGGCACTCGGGCCGCCGGCTACAGCTCGATCTCGCCCATCCAAGTGATGATGCGGTCCGCCACCGCTTGCCAGTTGCGCTCGAGCATCATGGCGTGCGCCATCTTCGGGAAGATTTCCGCCTCCACCCCATAAGCGCGCGCGGTTTCGCGCACCATGGCGGTGGAGAACAGCGAATCGTTCTCCGCGCCCAGCACCAGCAACGGCGGAACCTTGATGCGCCAGACCCGCGGCAGGTCGCCCATGGTCATGTCCCACAGCGCCCGCTGCGACTCCGAGCGGAAGCGCCGGCCGTGACGCAGCAGTTCCTCGTCGTCCATGTCGTCGGAGAACACGGCGCGCTTGGCGGTATTGAAATCGAGCAGGTGCGGGTTCCAGCTGTTCACCAGGTTGATCTGGGTGAACAACCAGGGGTCGCCCATCATCAGCCGCAAGGTGGGCATGGCCAGACCGGTGGGCGGCACCGAGGCCATCAGCACCGCGGCCGGCGCGGTGTGGCGCTCCAGGTACTTCTGCACCACCATCCCCCCCATCGAATGGCCGACCAGCATGGGCGGACGATCGAAGGTCTCGACGGTGCGCGCGACGTCGTGGACGTAGTCGGCGAGCGAGGAACTGTGCAGGTACTCCCGCCCTTCGCTCTTGCCGTGGCCGCGCAGGCTGACCGCGTACGCGTCGACGCCGCGGCTGGCGAAGTACGGCAGGAAGTACTCCTCCCAACACCACGCACCGGCGAAGGCGCCGTGAACGAACAGCACCGGCGTCGAGAAGCGGCGCTTGGCTGCGCGGCGCTCGATTACCTCGAGCGCCGGTGATCGGCGCTGCTGCGTCACGCCCCCGAACCAACTGTCGTTGAACGCCTTGAACATATAGCTGCTACCTATTCCGTTCTCTCGTTTGGAGAAAGAGGCCCGCACCGTGGAGCGGCCATGACCGTCCCGGTCCGACCAGCCGGCCTCTACTCCATGAGGTGTCCGGCGACCAAATCCAACGCAATTTTGCTGCAGCGCCACACGACGCAAGGTCACTGATTTGCATCGGCTGCGTTGCCTTACGCACCGAATTTTTGCGGCAGCGCATCATACACGCAAACCGAGGCCTGCCGTAACCCGTCCCGGAGCTTCCCGGAGACCGCCACGCGGCGGCGGCGACGGCGCGCGATTGATTTCGCTCGCCCATCCTCCACAAATACAGCTGTCGGCCTCGCGGCGGAGCCGAGGCGCACGCCGTGACACCGGCCACTCGGGCGGAGCATAGCAACGCGCTACGGCTTGCACATGACCGGGTTGGCAATCCTGTCATCCGCTTGCGCCGCCTAGGCCGAATCGGCGCATACGGTTAAGCTAGACGTCCCTCGAACCAGCCTCCAACCCACGCGGCCACGCGCTACACAAGCAGGATCGGTGCATGAGCCAATCGAAGACCGTCTATCTCAAGGACTACACCCCGCCGCCCTACCTGATCGACGAGGTAGATCTGGAGTTCGAGCTGGGCGAGGAATCGACGGTTGTCCGCTCGCGGCTACGGGTGCGGCGCAACGGCACGGCACCGGCGCCGTTGCGCCTGGACGGCCAACAGTTGGAACTGCTCGCGCTAAGCCTGGACGGGCGCGAGTTGCGTGCCGGCGAGTACGCCGTCGACGCCGACGGCCTGACCATAGAGAACGTGCCGGAACGTTTCGAACTCGCTGTCACCACCCGGATAGAGCCGCAGAACAACACGGCGCTGGAAGGCCTGTACAAGTCCGGCGGCATGTTCTGCACCCAGTGCGAGGCCGAGGGCTTCCGCCGCATCACCTACTACCTCGACCGGCCGGACGTGATGGCGGCATTCAGCACCAAGATCGTCGCCGACGCCAAGCGCTATCCGGTACTGCTTTCCAACGGCAATCCGGTGGAGCGCGGCAGCCTGGACGACGGCCGGCACTGGGTGCGCTGGGTCGACCCCTTCCTCAAGCCCTGTTATCTGTTCGCGCTGGTGGCCGGCGACCTGGCCTGTAACCGCGATAGTTTCGTCACCGCCTCCGGCCGGCAAGTAGCGCTGGAGATCTACGTTGAGCCGCAGAACCTGGCCAAGACCGAGCACGCCATGGCGTCGGTGAAACGGGCGATGCGCTGGGACGAACAGGCCTATGGCCTGGAATACGACCTGGACATCTACATGATCGTCGCGGTCGGCGACTTCAACATGGGGGCCATGGAGAACAAGGGCCTCAACATCTTCAACACCCAGTACGTGCTGGCCGATCCCGATACCGCCACCGACACCGATTTCGAGAACGTCGAGGCGGTGATCGGCCACGAGTACTTCCACAACTGGACCGGCAACCGCGTCACCTGCCGCGACTGGTTCCAGCTCTCGCTCAAGGAAGGCCTGACGGTATTCCGCGAGCAGCAGTTCTCCGCCGCCATGGGCTCGGCGCCGGTCAAGCGCATCAACGACGTGCGGCTGCTGCGCACTCAGCAGTTCCCGGAGGACGGCGGTCCGATGGCCCATCCGGTCCGGCCGGACAACTACGTCGAGATCAACAACTTCTACACCTCGACCGTCTACAACAAAGGCGCCGAGGTGATTCGCATGTATCACACCCTGCTCGGCGAAGCCGGATTCCGCCGCGGCATGGATCTCTACTTCCGACGCCACGACGGCCAGGCGGTGACCTGCGACGACTTCCTCGCCGCCATGGCCGACGCCAACCAGCGCGACCTGACCCAGTTCGCCCGCTGGTACAGCCAAGCCGGCACGCCGGTTCTGCACGTCGACGATCACTACGACGCGGCCAGCGGCGTCTACACGCTGCGGGTGCGCCAGAGTTGCCCGCCGACGCCGGGCCAACCGCGCAAGGAGCCGTTCCACATCCCGCTCAAGCTCGGCCTGCTCGGCGGCGACGGCAAGGCCATTCCGCTGCAGCTGGAAGGCGAACCCGCGCCCGCCGGCGAAACCCGCGTGTTGGAGATCACCCACGCCGAGCACAGCTTCCGCTTCGTCGGCGTGCGCGAGCGGCCGTTGCCGTCGCTGCTGCGCGAGTTCTCGGCGCCCGTGCGGGTGGAATACGGCTACGACGAGGCGCAGCTGGCCTTCCTGTTCGGCCACGACCATGATCCCTTCAACCGCTGGGACGCCGGCCAGCGGCTGAACTGCCAGCTGCTGCTACGCCGCATCGAGAGCCCGGCGCGCGACGAGGCGCCGGCGGCGCTTACCGATGCGTTCCGCAAGACGCTGAGCGATCCGGCCCTGGATCGCGCGTTCGTGGCCGAAGCCCTCACCCTGCCCTCGGAGATCTATCTCGCCGAGCAGCTCAAGGTCATCGATCCGGCGGCGGTGCACTCGGCGCGCGAGGGCCTGCGCCGGCAACTGGGGCGGTCGCTGGCCGACGCGTGGCGCGAGGCTTACCAGCGCTGCGTGGACAGCGACGGCCGCAGCCTGAGCGCCGAGGCCGTCGGTAAGCGCCGGCTCAAGAACCTGGCGCTCGGCTACCTGCTCGGCGGCGGCGATGCCGACGCCAAGGCGCTGTGTCTGCGTCAGTTCGAACAAGCCGACAACATGACCGACCGGCTCGCCGCGCTGACCCTGCTCGCCGATGGCGACGGCGCGGACGCCGACGCGGCGCTGGACGAATTCTACCGGCGCTGGAAGCACGAGCCGCTGGTGGTGGACAAGTGGTTCCGGGTGCAGGCGCTGTCGCAGCGCGAGGACGCGCTGGCGCGGGTGCGCGCGCTCACCTCGCATCCGGCGTTTGAACTACGCAACCCCAATAAGGTCAGAGCCCTGGTTGGCGCGTTCTGTCATGGCAACCTGGCGCGCTTTCACGATCCCAGTGGCGCGGGCTATGCCTTTCTGGCGGATTACGTGCTAGAACTCAACAGGATCAATCCGCAAGTGGCGGCCAGGCTGGCCACCGCGCTGAGCCGCTGGCGGCGCTACGAACCCACGCGCCGGCAGCACATGCGCGACGCGCTGGAGCGGATTGCGGGAACCCCGGGCTTGTCGACCGATGTTTTCGAGGTCGTGGCTCGTAGTCTGTCCGACTAAGCCGCGCTCGAACCGGCAGCAGAGAGAGAACGCATGACACGACTTCGGTCTTTCCTGGCACGGCTGGCGCTGATCGGCGGCGTAGCACTGCTCGCCCCGCCCGCGCTCACCGGGTCCACCAGCGGCGCCATCGCCGCCAGCAAGGTGGCGGCGCCGGAAGCCGCGCAAGCGCAGAAAGCGCAGTTGTTGGCGGAGCTGCTGACGCAATACCACTACCGGGAACTCCCTCTCAACGATGCGCTGTCGTCGCGTGTGCTCGACAGCTATATCGAGGCGCTGGATCAGGAGCGTTACTACTTCCTGCAGGAAGACATCGACTCGTTCGAGCGCTTTCGCACCTTGCTCGACGACGACCTGCGCAAGGGCGACCTCGGCAATGCCTACCAGGTATTCCGTCGCTACCAACAGCGGGTGAAGGAGCGCTCCGACTACGCGCTGTCGCTGCTGGCCAAGCCGATCGATTACAGCGGCAACGAAACCCTGGAGCTGGACCGCTCCACCGCGCCTTGGCCGAAGACCAAGGCCGAGCTGGACCACTTGTGGCAGCGCAGGCTTAAGAACGACGCGCTGATGCTGAAGATGGCCGGCCAGGAACCCGCGAAGGTCAAGGAGATCCTGACCAAACGCTATCAGCGCTTGGCGCGCACGGTGGAACAGCAGAGCGCCGAGGAAGTGTTCCAGACCTACATGAACGCCTGGGCACAGAACTTCGACCCGCACACCACCTACATGTCGCCGCGCCTATCCGAGAACTTCGACATCCACATGCGGCTGTCGCTGGAAGGCATCGGCGCCATGCTCCGCAGCGATAACGATCTCACCGAGGTGGTGGAGCTGGTTCCCGGCGGCCCCGCCGCCAAGAGCGGACAGCTGGCCCCCGGTGACCGCATCATCGGCGTCGGCGAAGGCGACAGCGGCGATATCGTCGACGTGGTCGGCTGGCGCCTCACCGACGTGGTCGACCTGATCCGCGGCCCCAAGGAAACCACCGTACGGCTGCAGGTCCTGCCCAGCCACGCCGGTGCCACGCCCAAGATCGTGACCCTGATGCGCAATCAGGTGCAGCTCGAGGAGCAGGCGGCCAAGGCCAAAACCATCGACGTCAAGGACGGCGAGCGCACTCGCCGCATCGGCGTGATCACGCTGCCCACTTTCTACGTCGATTTCGCCGCCGCCGACGCCGGTGTGAAGGACTATCGCAGCACCACGCGCGACGTGCGCCGCCTGATCGCGGAGCTGGACAAGCAGGGCATCGACGGTCTGGTGATCGACCTGCGCGGCAACGGCGGCGGTTCGTTGCGCGAGGCCACCGACTTGGTCGGGCTGTTCATCAAAGACGGTCCGGTGGTGCAGGTGCGCCGCCACGACGGCGGCATCGAGGTGCAGCAGGATCGCGACCGCAGCGTGGCCTATTCCGGCCCGCTGGCGGTGATGGTCGACCGCTACAGCGCCTCGGCGTCCGAGATCTTCGCCGCCGCCATCCAGGACTACGGCCGCGGCGTGGTTATCGGTCAGAAGACCTTCGGCAAGGGCACGGTGCAGACGCTGGTGGATCTCGACCGCTTCGGCTTCAAACCGGAGCAGTCGGCCGGCCGGCTCAAGCTCACCATCGCCAAGTTCTACCGTATCAACGGCGCCAGCACGCAGCGCAAGGGCGTTATGCCCGACATCACGCTGCCGGCGCCGGTGTTCGGCGACGACGAACTGGGCGAGGATTCGGCCAAGACCGCGCTGCCATGGGACGAAATCAGGCCGGTCCCGTACCGTCCGGAAGGCCAGCTCGGCGACATCCTGCCCTTGCTGCGCGAGCGTCACGAAGCCCGCACCAGCCAGGACCCGGCGTTCCAGGCGCTGTTGGCCGAGTACGACCAGCTCAAGGACATCCGGTCGCGCAAGACCTTGGTGCTGAACGAACGCGTGCGCGCGGAAGAACGCGCCAAGCTGGAGAGCAAGCAGCTCGAGCTGATCAACCGCAGGCTGAAGGCTTACGGCATGCCGCCGATCAAGAGCCTGGACGGTTTCGACCAGGACAAGCAGATACCGGACACCCTGCTCGAGAGCGCCGCGGCGGTGGTTGCCGATCTGTCGGAGCTGCAGCAGTCGTCTGGCGCCGCGGCGACCGCCAGCCGCTGGACGGCGCTGAAGGCGATGACGACGCGGTGATTCTCGCGATGTGATTCCGGCGGCCGCTGGCCGCCGGTTACCCTCGCGTGTTCAGAATGCCGGTTCGATGTAGTCGACCAGCAACTGCACGCTGCGCCGGCCGCGATACTCGTTCACGTCCAGGCGATAGACCAGGCGCACCGCTTCCGGCACTTCCCCCCAGCCCTGCTCCAGGGCGTTGAACGCGATGCCGTCGACCCAAGCCGACGACTGCGGATGGCGCAGCGCGAGCTTCAGATGGCGCTCGCCGACGATGCGGCTTTGCACCACCTCGAATACGCCGTCGAACATCGGCTCCGGAAAACCCTGTCCCCATGGCCCGCCTTCGCGCAACGCCTCGGCGACCGCCAGATCCAGCTCCGACGGCTGCAGTTCGCCGTCGCTCAGTAGCACGCCCTCCAAGGTCTCCGGTGTGACCTCCTCGGCCACCGCCTGGGCGAACGCATCGCGGAAGCGCTCGAACTTGTCGTAATCCAGGCTCAGCCCCGCCGCCATGGCATGGCCGCCGAACTTGCGGATCAGGTCGGGCTGACGGGCGGCGATCTTATCGAGCAGATCGCGGATATGCAGACCGGGGATGGAACGCGCCGAGCCCTTGAGCTCGCCCTCGCCGCCCGGCGCGAACACGATCACCGGCCGGTGAAAGCGCTCCTTGATCCTGCCGGCGAGGATGCCGATCACCCCCTGGTGCCAATGAGTGTCCATCAGACAGATACCGGGCGGCAGCCGGTCGCCGGCGAGCCCGTCCAGCACCTGCAGCGCCTCCTCGCGCATCTGCCCCTCGATCTCGCGCCGCTGCCGGTTCAGCTCGCCCAGCTCGCGCGCCAGCTTGCGCGCCTGGGTCAGGTCGTCGGTCAACAGGCACTCGATGCCGAGCGACATGTCCTCCAGCCGTCCGGCGGCGTTCAGACGCGGCCCCACCGCGAAGCCGAGATCGGCCGCCACCAGCCGCCCCGGCTCGCGCCCGGCGTCTTCCAGCAGCGCCAGAATGCCGGGGCAGCAACGACCGGCGCGAATGCGGCGGATGCCCTGATCCACCAGGATGCGGTTGTTGTGATCCAGCGGCACGACGTCCGCCACCGTGCCCAGCGCAACCAGATCCAGCAGCTCGGCCATGTTCGGCTCGGCGATGCCGCGCCGCTCGAACCAGCCTTCGCCGCGCAGTCGCGCGCGCAGGGCGAGCATGACGTAGAAGATCACGCCGACTCCGGCCAGAGATTTGCTCGGAAAGTCGTCGCCAGGCAGGTTGGGATTGACCAGCGCGTCGGCGGCGGGCAGTTCCGCGCCGGGCAGATGGTGGTCGGTGATCAGCACCCGCATGCCCTGCTGCCGCGCGGCCGCCACGCCCGCCAGGCTGGAGACGCCATTGTCGACGGTCACCAACAGCTTGGGCCGGCGCTCCGCCGCCAACGCGACGATCTCCGGCGTCAGGCCGTAGCCGTACTGAAAGCGGTTCGGCACCAGGTAGTCGACGTCGGCGTGCCCCATGGCGCGCAGCGCCCGCACCGCCAGCGCGCTGCTGGTCGCGCCATCGGCGTCGAAGTCGCCGATGATGAGGATGCGCTCGCCGCGCTCCATCGCCCCGGCGAGCAGATCCAGCGCCGCCGGCATGCCGCCGAGCGAATCGACCGCGTGCAGCCGCGCCAACGTGCACTCCAGCTGGCGCGCGTCGCGCACCTCGCGCGCGGCGTAGACGCGCCGCAGCACCGGATGCAGCCGGCTGGGCAGCAGATCGGGATCGATCAGCACCGATCGCCGCTGAATTCGCTTGCGCACTTAGAACTCCAGATAATTGACGAGCGGCCCCAGCCGTCGCCAGAACCGCCGCAGGTCGCCGCGGCGCAGACGCCAGCCCCCGGACTCGGCGATGAGCTCCAGCTGGTCCAGCTCGCCGCGCCGCAGCCTGGCCAGCGCCGGCGTCAGCCAGTCGCGCTCCAACTGGTCGAGCGCGCCGCGCCAGCGCTCCAGATCGTCCAGCAGCAGGGCCTCGTGCGCGCCGAGCAGGCAAACCAAGGTGTCGTCGCCCGGCTCGATATCGCCGAGCTGGGACGGCGGTGCCGCGACGGCGGCACCGCCGAGGCGGCCCAGCCCGCGCAGCACCGGCTCATCGGCGAATACGCGACTCCAGCTCGCGCGCACCGTGTCCGGCAGCGCGCCCTCCCCCCATAGCCACACGCTGTTGACGCTGGGCTGGCCTCGGCCTTCGCGGCTGAGGTTGATGCCGCTGCCGTGCAGCAGCATCTGCAGCTCGGTCAGCAGGCTCAACCAGCGGCGCGCGTCGGCGCCACGCGGCAGGTGCGAATCGACGTAGCGCCCGATCAACGACACGGTGGGGTCGGCGTCCAGCCTGGTCGGCTGCTCGCAACGCAGATACCAGCGGTTGGGATGCGGCGCATGCAGCGACAAGCCGTCCTGCGCCAGGAAACGGTTGCACTCCTCGACCAAGGCCGTGGCCTCGGCGACATCCAGTTGGATTCGGGGGCCGCCGAACAACACCACGCGGTCGCGGTCGGCGCGCAGATGAACCGGGTCGGCGCGCAGCCAGTGCCCGGGTTCGGCCTGTCCGTGCTCGCCGAGCAGGCTCAGCGCGGCCGCCGGCAACGGCGCCGCCGGTGTCCGCTCGAACAGGCTATCGATCAGGGCGTAGTAGTTTTCGGCGCGGCCGCCGCCACGGCGGCCGCGGGCGAGAATGGCGACGAGAGCGGGACTCGGAGCGGCGAGCGCCTCCCAGCCCCTCGCCGCCGCGGGCAAGGGGCCGAGCAGGCCCGGGACGAGAAGGCTCAGGCGCGCCGCCACGGCTCCCGTCCGGCCGCTACATGCGGCCGAGGATGGCCCGCTTGACCGCGTCCAGTTCGGCCGGGATGGTGACGATGGCGCCGGCCGACTGCTTGATGGCGATGTCGGGGTCCTTCAGACCGTGACCGGTCAGGGTGCAGACCACGGTGCTGCCTTCGGGGATCTTGCCCGACTTGATGTCGCGCATGGCACCGGCCAGCGAGGTCGCGGACGCCGGCTCGCAGAACACGCCCTCGCGCTCGGACAGCATGCGCTGCGCGGCCAGGATCTCCTCGTCGCTGCACTCGTCGAACCAGCCGTTGGATTCCTTGCTCACCGCCCAGGCCTGCTTCCAGGACTGCGGATGACCGATGCGGATCGCGGTGGCCACCGTCTCGGGGTTGTCCACCATCTGGCCGCGCAGGAACGGCGCGGCGCCGGCGGCCTGGTAACCGACCATGCGCGGACGGCTCTGCACCACGGCGCTGGCGAAGCGGCTGTGGCCACCGGAGAAGGTGTCGGCCTCTGTCGGCAAGCCGGCGTACTCGGAGTAGCCGATCCAGTGCGCGGTGATGTTGCCGGCGTTGCCGACCGGCAGGCAGTGGAAGTCGGGGGCGCGCTCGAGCTCTTCCACGATCTCGAAGGCCGCCGTCTTCTGTCCCTGCAGGCGGTAGGGGTTGATGGAGTTGACGATGGTCACCGGCGCTTCGTTCGCCACCTGCTTGACCAACTCCATGCCGGCGTCGAAGTTGCCAGTGATCTGCAGCACCACCGAGCCGTGCATGATCGCCTGCGCCAGCTTGCCCATGGCGATCTTGCCTTCCGGGATCAGCACGAAGGCGGTGATGCCGGCGCGCGCGGCATAGGCGGCCGCCGCCGCGGAGGTGTTGCCGGTGGAGGCGCAGATGATCGCCTTCGAGCCCTCTTCCACCGCCTTGGTCACGGCCATGGTCATGCCGCGGTCCTTGAACGAACCGGTGGGGTTGAGTCCCTCGAACTTGACGTAGATGTCCACGTCCTTGCCGAGCAGCCGCGGGATGTTGTTCAGCTTGATCAGCGGGGTGTTGCCCTCGCCGAGGCTGATGATGCGGGTGTCGTCGCGCACCGGCAGGCGGTCGCGATACTTGTCGATCAAACCGGTGTAACGGGGGCGGAACGGCATGATGGTCTCGTCTCGGGTTGTCGTTAATCCAGGTGCTCGACGCGGATGCGCGCGACCTTGCCCTGGATCGCGTCCAGGGCCTCGATCTGCGCGATGGCCTCGTTCATCCGGCCTTCGCGCACCTTGTGGGTGAGGATGATCACCGGCACGTGGTCGACACCCGCCGGCGGCTGTTTCTGCAGGATAGCCTCGATGCTGATGCGTGCGTCGCCGAGGATACGGGTCACGTCCGCCAGCACACCGGGTTCGTCGTGCGCGTTCAGGCGCAGGTAGTAGCGCGTCTCGACCTCGCTCATCGGCGCCACCGGCTCGTCGGAAAGCGCGTTCGACTGGAACGCGAGGTACGGCACCCGGCACTCCGGGTCCAAATTCAGTTCGCGCGCCACGTCCACCAGGTCCGCGACCACGGCGGACGCGGTCGGACCGGCGCCGGCGCCGCGGCCGTAGTACAGCGTCGAGCCCACCGGATCGCCGTTCACCATCACCGCGTTCATGACCCCGTCGACGTTGGCCAGCAGGCGCCGCTCCGGCACCAGCGCCGGGTGCACGCGCAGGCTGATGCCGATGCCCTGCACATCGCGCCGTCCCAGCGCCAGCAGCTTGATGCGATAACCGAGCTCCTGCGCGTAGGCCACGTCCTCGCGCGAAATCTGGCTGATGCCCTCGACGTGCACCTTGTCGAATTGCAGCGGAATGCCGAACGCGATCGACGCCAGGATGGTGAGCTTGTGCGCCGCGTCCACGCCTTCGACGTCGAAGGTGGGATCCGCCTCGGCGTAGCCCAAGCGTTGCGCCTCGGCCAGCACGTCGGCGAACTCGCGCGACTGGTAGAACATCTCGGTGAGGATGAAATTGGAGGTGCCGTTGATGATGCCCGCCAACCATTCGATGCGGTTGCCGGTCAGGCCCTCGCGGATCGCCTTGATGATCGGAATGCCGCCGGCCACCGCCGCCTCGAAGGCCACGGCGACGCCGCGCTCGCGCGCGTGGGCGAAGATCTCGTTGCCGTGCTTGGCGATCAGCGCCTTGTTGGCGGTGACGACGTGCTTGCCGTTGTCGATGGCGCGCAGCAGCAGTTCACGCGCCGGCTCCTCGCCGCCGATGAGCTCGACGATCACGTCGACCTCGGGATTGTCGACCACCTCGAACGGATCGGTGGTCAGCCGAATACCCTCGGTGCTACAACCGCGCTCGCGATCCAGGCTGCGGGTGGCAGCGTGAATGATCTCGATGGCCCGGCCGGCGCGACGGGTAATCTCGTCCTGGTTCCGGGACAGGAGGTTGACCGTACCGGCACCCACGGTGCCCAGCCCCAACAAACCGACCTTAACCGAGTTCAATGCGTTTCTCCCGATGTCCGCCGACGGCCGGTGCGGCCCGGCATAGAAGCTCGCGCGCGATCCGCGCGGCGCATAGTCTCGCACGACTACGGCACCTCCCGCTTGGTCTTGTGCCGCAATGACGATATTCATAGCGAGGCCGGCTGGCATTCGATCGCGAGGCGGACCGGGTTCACGCTGTCGATCCCGGCGCCTATGATGTGGCCGCTGCGCGCGCAAGCAGCGGAAGTTACTGGGCGCGCCCGGTACTGTCAATCGAGCGGCGGTCCGCGCACGGACCCCGTGCCCGCACACGACCCGAGTGGGGAGATTCATGAAGCTGACGCAGGAATATGGGAGCGGCACCTACCGCATCCGCAGCTACGAACCGGGCAAGGTGCGCATCAACGACGAGTTGATCGAATCCAGCGTGGTGGTCACCCCCGACCTGCTGATCCGCGACTGGGCGCCGCAACACCCAAGCCAGCTCACCGTGGCCGATCTCGTGGCGATCATCGACTACAAGCCGGAGGTGGTCCTGCTCGGCACCGGCACCAGCCAACGCTTCCCCGAACGCGCCGTGCTGCGCGAGCTGCTGGGACGTGGCATCGGCGTCGAGGTAATGGACTCGGCGGCGGCCTGCCGCACCTACAACATTCTCATGGCCGAGGACCGGCGGGTGGCGGCCGCGCTGATCCTGGAGCAGTGAAGCCGCGAGCCGCCGGGGCCGCGCAACGCGGCCCCGGCGCCACTATTAGCCGAACACCGCGTCCTGCGAATAGCCGGAACGCTCCATGACCTCGCGCAGCTTCTTCAAGGCATCGATCTGGATCTGACGCACCCGCTCGCGGGTGACGCCGATCTCGCTGCCGACTTCCTCCAGCGTGGCGCGGTCATAACCCCTGAGCCCGAAACGGCGCTCCACCACCGCGCGCTGCTTGTCGGTGAGCTGATCGAGCCAGTGCTCCAACCGGGAGAGGATGTCGTCCTCCTCCAGCTGCGCCGACGGGTCAAGATTGTTCTCGTCGGGGATGGCATCGAGCAGCACCCGGTCCGCGTCCTTGCCGATCGGCACATCCACCGAGGTGGTGCCCTCGTTCAGCCCCATCATCCGCCGGATGTCCTCCACGGGCCGGTCCATGGCGCGAGCGATCTCGTCCGGCGAGGGCTCATGGTCCAGCGTCTGGGTCAGGCGCCGGGCGGTCCGCAGGTACTGGTTGATTTCCTTGATGACGTGGATGGGCAGACGGATGGTGCGGGTCTGGTTCATGATCGCCCGCTCGATGGTCTGCCGAATCCACCAGGTGGCATAGGTGGAGAAGCGGAACCCGCGCTCGGGGTCGAACTTCTCGACCGCGCGGATCAGGCCCAGATTGCCTTCCTCGATCAGGTCGAGGAACGCCAAGCCCCGGTTCATGTAGCGACGGGCGATCTTCACCACCAGCCGCAGATTGCTTTCGATCATCCGCGCACGGGCCGCGGCGTCGCCGCGCTGCGCCCTGCGCGAGTAGAAGACCTCTTCCTCGGCCGTGAGCAACGGCGAGAAACCGATCTCGTTCAGGTACATCTGGGTGGCGTCCAGGGTGCTGTCGTCAGCCTGGCCCGCCGCGAAAACAATCTCCTCTTCTTCTCCTTCCGGCTCGAGATCCTCTACAACGGAATCGGTGACATCGTCGGTTCCATCAAGCAGGAACTCCTCCGCCACCAGTTCGACATCCTGTCCAGCCGCAACCACCGCGGCTTCCGCCCGCCGTTTGGCCATTCTTCCTCCTCCCTCCCCACCGCGCCCTTGTTAGGGTTGTCATGACGGCGCTCCGTCATTTCAGACAAGAGGCTGGACGTCGGGGGGTAGTAATGGTTCTTGTAGTTGTCAAGAGCTACTATATGCCGTCCTCGCGGCGGCATGCAATGCCGGAAAAAATCCCTATCGTGCAGGCAGATAGCTCAATGGGTCGACCGGTTTGCCGTCCCGGCGCAACTCGAAGTGCAGGGCCGGGCGGCGGCTCGGCGCCATGCCCATGGTGGCGATCGCCTGGCCGGCCTTGACCGTTTCGCCTTCGCGCACCAGCAGGTCCTGGTTGTAGCCGTAGGCGGTGAGATAACGGCTGTTGTGCTTGAGGATGATCAGATTGCCGTAGCCGCGCAGACCGCTGCCCGCGTACACGACAACGCCCTTGGCGGCGGCCACCACCAGCTGACCGGCCTTTCCGCCGATCTCCACGCCCTGCTTGCCTTGCGCGTCCGCCGCGAAACGACGCACCACCTCGCCGCGGGTCGGCCAGCCCCAGGTGGGCGCGCCGGACTCGGTGGGAGCACGCGTCGGCGCCGTCGGCGCGGTGGGGTTGGTCGTCGGCTTCGGCGTCGGAGCCGGTGCCGGCACTGAATTCGTGCCCGGTTTGCTCGCCGGCTTGGTGGCCGGCTTCGAGGGAGGGTTCGCGGCCGGCTTGGACGGCTTACCCATGCTCGGGTTCTGCTGCCCGGTCGCGTTGTTCGACGCCACGCTGGTCGCCGGGCGGGCCGGCGGCGGCGTCAGGCGCAAGCGCTGGCCCGGGTAGATGCGATACGGCGCGTCGATACGGTTGAGCCGCGCCAGCGTGCGGTAGTCGGTGCCGTGGCGCCAGGCGATGGAGTACAGCGTCTCGCCCGGCTGCACCACGTAATAACCGCTCCCACGCGCGGCGCCACCGTTGCCGCGCTCTTCCACCGGGGCCGGGCTGCGGATCATGCAGCCGCTCAACAGAGCCAACAGAAGCCCTAGCGCGCCCCAGCGGAACAACCGGAGCGGCCAGCCCCCTGCGCCGAGCGCGCCGGCGCCGGCTATGGTCACACCCTACCCCCGAGCATCGGCACGAAGCTGGCGCTGCTGAGCGTCTGCCGCGTGATGCCCTGCTCGGTGCGTTCGTATACCACCAGCTGCTGCTCGGTCAGGCCGACCGGCGCCACCAGCCGCCCGCCGACCGCGAGCTGGGCGAGTAGCGCCTCCGGAATCTGCGGCGGCGCGGCGGTGAGGATGATGCCGTCGAACGGTGCGTGCTGGATCCAGCCTTCGCTGCCGTCGCCGTGACGCACGCGGATGTTGTAGAGCTTCAAGGCACGGAACCGGCTCTTGGCCAAATCGGCCAGCGCCTTGATCCGCTCGATGGAAAACACGTGCGGCACCAATTGCGCCAGCACCGCCGCCTGATAGCCCGAGCCGGTGCCGATCTCCAGCACCCGTTCGGGGTTGCGCGACTCCATCAGCAGCTCCGTCATGCGCGCGACGATGTACGGCTGCGAGATGGTCTGTCCGAACCCGATGGGTAGCGCCGTGTCGTCATAGGCGCGACTCGCCAGAGCCTCGTCGACGAAAGCATGCCGGGGCGTGCGGCGCATCACCTCCAGCACCCGCAGATCCGTGAGTCCCGCCTCGAAAAGGCGGGTGAGCAGGCGCTCGCGCGCCCGCTGCGAGGTCATTCCGCGACCACGTAGCCAATCTTGATCCATCAGCGTAGCCCCTGCACCCAACCGGCGACCTGGTCCAGCGCCTGATAGCGCGTCAGATCGATCTGTAGCGGCGTTATCGACACGAAGCCGCGGCGGACGGCGTGAAAGTCGGTGCCGGGACCGGCGTCCTGCTCCGGACCGGCCGGGCCGATCCAGTACATCGGACGGCCGCGGGGATCGGTGGCACGCACCGCCGCTTCGGCACGGTGCCGCTGGCCGAGCCGGGTGGCCTCGAAGCCGCGGATGTCCTCCCAGGGCAGATCCGGAACATTCACGTTGAGGATGGTGTCTGCCGGCAGAGGCTCCGCCGCCAGACGCTCGAGCAGTATGCAGGCGACCCGCGCCGCGGCATCGAAATGAGACGGGGCGTCGCGCGACACCAACGACACCGCGATCGCCGGGCGCCCGAGCGAGCGGCCCTCCATGGCGGCGGCGACCGTGCCGCTGTAGAGCACGTCGTCGCCCATGTTGGCGCCGGCGTTGACGCCGGAGATCACCATGTCCGGCTGCGGATCGAGCAGACCGGTGACGGCCAGGTGAACGCAGTCGGTCGGCGTGCCGAACACGCTGAACACGCCCGGCTCCACTTCGAACACGCGCAGCGGGTCGTCCAGGGTCAGGGAGTTGCTGGCGCCGCTGCGGTCTCGATCCGGCGCGACCACGGTGACCTCGGCCACGGCGCGCAGTGCCGCGGCCAGTGCGCGGATACCGGGCGCACGGTAGCCGTCGTCGTTGCTTACTAGGATGTGCATTCGGGAAACTCGAACAGGATCGTTACCGCTTGTTAAATATGGCGCCGCAGTATACCCGGTTCCGACCGCCTGACCGGCGGGGCGCGTTTGGCGTGCGGCACCCGTCTCTTATACTGCTTATCGTAACCGCTGGACGACCGCCATGAGCGACAAACACGAGCCCACCGACGAGGAGCTGTTTCAGGCCGCGATGGAAGGCGTGCGTCCGCTCTCCCAAGATAGGGTCGTGCAAGCGGCTCCTCTACCGCCCCCGATTCCGCGCCAGGCCCTAGCCGACGATCAGGCGGTCCTCGACGAACTGCTGTGCGACGACTACGACCCGGAAGCGCTGGAAACCGGCGAGGAACTCGTCTACCTCAGACCCGGCCTGCAGAAGCGGGTGTTGCGCAAGCTGCGCCGCGGCCACTACAGCCTGGAGAACGAGCTCGACCTGCACGGAATGACGGTGCCGATGGCGCGCGAGGCCTTGCGCCAGTTCTTCGGCTACTGCCGGGCGCGCGACTACCGCTGCGTGCGCATCATCCACGGCAAAGGCCGCCGCTCCAGCAATCGCGGCCCGGTGCTGAAGGCCAAGGTCGACCGTTGGCTACGCCAGCGCGACGACGTGCTGGCATTCTGCTCCGCGCGCCCCGCCGACGGCGGTAACGGCGCGGTGTACGTGCTGCTGCGGCACCAGTGAGCGCGCGCTCAGTTCGTCTGCACCAGTTCGCGAACCACGGCGGTGGCGTAGGCGCCGGCGGTCAAGCCGAAACTCAGCTCCAGCACGCCATGCTCGGGGAACCACCAACCCAGATCGGCCACCCGCAGCCGTAGCGCCCGGCGCGCCCCTTCGAGCCCGGCACCGCGGAGCCCGTCGATCAATTCCTGCTCGCCGGCCAGCACCTCGCGTTCCAGCGCCACCACCGCCCCGCTCGGTTCGGGCCCACCGCTTCCCACCAGCGGTCCAGTCGGATGGATCTCCAGTGCGCCAGCGCGCCGCAAGATGACCTCGTCCGGCTCCTCGATCGGGAACAGGCTGTGCCTGCCGTCGAGCATCATCAGTTCGCCGTCGAGCGGCCGATCCCACTCCCCGCGCCGCAGGCGCTCCGCCAACACCGCATTGAACAGATGCGAGCGCGCCGCCGACAGCAGAATGCCGCGCAGCGCCCGGTCGCGCGGACGCAGCCGCCCGGCCAGCATCTCGCGGGCCTGTTCGACGTTGTCGCCGTCGCGGCCGAAGCGCTGCTCGCCAAAATAGTTGGGCACGCCCCAGCGGGCGATCCGGGCCAGCCGCTGCGACAGCAGCGACGGCTGCACCGCGACCTCGCGCAAGCGCAGCCGGAAGCGGTTGCCCTTCAGCACGCCGCGCCGCAGTTTCTTGTCGTGGCGCGCCAATTCGATGATCTCCACGCCCTCGTCGAGCGGGCCTAGCGCTAGGTCGGCGTCGCGGCCAGGCAGATGCACGCTGAACCACTGCTGCGTGACCGCCCATTTGTCCTTCATGCCGGCGTAGCTGACCGCGTTCTTCGGCACGCCCGCCGCGCGCGCCAGCATGCCCGCCACCTGCTCGGTGGTACGAGCGCGCTTGCGGATCCGTACGAACAGATGCTCGCCCCGCCCCGCCGGCGCGAAGCCGAGCACCTCGTCCACCTGGAAGTCCTCGGGCTCGGCCCGCAGCTTGGCACTGCCCAGCGGCGCGCCGTGGGCGTAAGGAAGTTCGTCGGTCATGGGCTTATCGACTCTCGGCTGTCAGGAGCAGGACCACCGCCATGGCGGCGATGCCCTCGCCCCGGCCGGTGAATCCCATGCGCTCGGTGGTCGTCGCCTTG
>Ga0182741_1002155_pt1 | contig 23634 bp, 24 predicted proteins | sample eDN5th37CBELigOP_FD_128874 | JGI IMG/M metagenome (GOLD analysis project Ga0182741, IMG submission 128874) | Enriched Organic Plus compost microbial communities from Emeryville, California, USA - eDNA 5th pass 37_C BE-Lig OP (version 2) (version 2) ... | reverse complement strand
TGGGCGTCAGGAGTGTGGGAGCTCCAGCGCCGAGAGAGTCTCCGCAACGGAGCGATCCACGTGGAAATCGAGCCCCACGGGCACCAGGCCCGCTTCGGCGAAGCGCGCGAGGTACCAGCCGGCGGAGCGGGGGCGCAGCGCGCCCACATCGCCGTCGACATCGTCGGCGCTCGTGAAGGTCGGGAGATACGCCACGCCGCCGAGCAGCGGGGGAAGGTGCTCCAGCCCGCGCTCCACTTCGCCATCGTTCAGGAAGTGCAGCACGTCGGCAGATACTACGATGTCGAACTTTCCGCGCAACCCCACCCGGTCGAGCTCACCGAAGCTGCCCCGGCGGATGCCGCGCGACCGCCCGTAGCGGCGCAGCACGTACTCGCTAGAGTCCACTCCCACGTAGCGCAGTCCCGGGCGGAGCCGCAGAAGCGGCGCGCGCCAGCTCGCCTCGCCGCAGCCGATGTCGAGCACCGAGCGCACACCGCGGCCGAGCACGAACTCCGCGACCGCCAGCGCGAGGAGGACGCGGCGGCGCACGTCGGCCGGGGTCGCGACCCGACGCCGCGGGTCGCGGTACCACCTGTCGAAGTAATCCTGATCGAAGCGCTTCGAGCCCTCTTTCACTCTCTCCTCCCCGCCATTGCGTGTCTCACGACTGCGCCGCATGCTTAACCAACCTGATGAACACCAGCGGGAGGAATGATGGGCAAGAGCGAAGACGATCGCGAGAGTGGGGCTGGGCGTTCCGCGGCGTTCACGCGCCGCGCTTTCGTGAGCGCTGGCGTGCTGGGCGGGGCGGCCGCCATCGCGGGGATGCGTTTCCCGGGAGCAGGCGCGAGCACTCCCGCGCAGGCGGAGCCGTGCACCGCCGGCGCGGCGTACACTTCCAGGGACTTCGAGTTGCTGGATGCCACGATCGCCGAGCTCCAGAGCGGGATGCGCTCGGGGAAGTACACCTCCCGGAAGCTCGTGGAGCTCTATCTTCGCCGGATCGACGAGCTGGATCAGACCGGTCCACGGCTCAACCAGGTGCTCGAGACCAACCCCGACGCGCTCGAGGTAGCCGCTGCTCTCGATCGCGAGCGCGCCAGCAGGGGCCCGCGCGGCCCGCTGCACGGGATCCCGATCCTGTTGAAGGACAACATCGCCACCGCCGACCGGATGGCCACCACGGCCGGCTCGATGGCGCTGCTCGGCGCGGTGGCGCGCAAGGACTCGTTCGTTGCGCGCAGGTTGCGCGATGCGGGGGCCGTGCTGCTCGGCAAGACGAATCTGAGCGAGTGGGCCAACTTCCGCTCGAGCAACTCGTCGAGTGGGTGGAGTGGCCGGGGTGGTCAGGGGCTCAACCCGTACGCCCTCGATCGGACGCCCTCCGGTTCGAGCTCGGGGTCGGCGGCGGCGGTGGCGGCGAATTACGCCGCGGCGGCGATCGGGACGGAGACCAACGGATCCATCGTGTCGCCTTCGGCGGCCTGCTCCATCGTCGGGATAAAACCCACCGTCGGGCTGGTCAGTCGCGCGGGCGTGATCCCCATTGCCCACAGCCAGGACACCGCGGGACCCATGGCGCGCTGCGTCGCCGACGCGGCAGCGGTGCTGAGCGCGCTCACCGGCGTGGATGCCGACGACGAGGCAACCGCGGCGAGCCGGGGGAAGGCGCGTCCCGAGTACACGGCGTTCCTCGATCCCGACGGATTGCGCGGAGCCCGCATCGGCGTGCCGCGCGCTCGCTATTTCGGCTACAGCCCTGCCACGGATGCGCTCATCGACGCGGCTATCGCGCTCATGCGCGAACGGGGCGCGGTGATAGTGGATCCCGTGGACCTCGACATCCGCTTGGGCGACGCCAGCTACGCGGTGCTCCTGTACGAGTTCAAGGCGGACCTCGAGAAGTATCTCGCCGGGCTGGCGTCATCGCCGGGGATACGCACCCTCGCCGACGTGATCGCCTTCAACGAGAAGCACGCGGATCGCGAGATGCCCTTCTTCGGTCAGGACATCATGATCGAAGCGCAGAAGAAGGGGCCGCTCAGCACTCGCGAGTATCAGGATGCGCTGGCGAAGTGCCGCTCGCTGACGCGCGAGAAGGGGATCGATGCGGTGATGGCGGAGCACCGGCTCGATGCGATCGTTGCGCCCACGCACGGACCGCCGGGGCTGATCGACCTCGTGAACGGCGACCCGGGCTCGGGCGGCAGCTCGTCCACTCCGGCCGCCGTCGCCGGCTACCCGAGCATAACCGTTCCGGCCGGCTACCACCTGGGGCTGCCGGTGGGGATGTCGTTCTTCGGGCGCGCCTGGTCGGAGCCGCTTCTGATCAAGCTGGCTTACGCATACGAGCAGGCGGCGAAGATCCGTCGGCCGCCCGCGTTCGCCCGTTCCGCCGATCTCCCGTGGAGCGGCCGTCCGCGCGCGAGCTGAGCTGATGTAGAGCGCGGAGCGCGCCGTCTAACGGGCGTCGTTGCGGGGCAGGGAGGCTGGTTCGGAGTGCTCCGCCTGGAGACGCGCCATGTAGCGCTGCGCCTCCGAGATCCGCTCGATCTCTATGGACATCGATTCCACGGTGTTCTCGATGCGCTGAAGCTGCGACGTGATGCCTGGATCGAGCGCCTGCTTGTACGGTTTGCGGTCGAGCCTGCGGCCGAGCGCGCGCGCGATCGGGAGGCCGATGATGATCACGGCCACCGTGATGAAGAAGAAGAGGACGATGTCGAACACCTGCGGCGGCAGCATGTCCATCTGCCCGGGAGGGGCCGGCGGGATGAGGATGGTCTGGCCGCCGGGTTGCTGCGCGGTGGCCTCGCCGACTGCCCTCTGCGCCTCCAGCGCCGCACGCTGCGCCTCCTGAACCTGCTGATGCACCTGGTCGCGGATCTGGGTGGCCAGGTCCGATTGTCCCTGCTGTCGTGCGGCAGTCGCGTTCTGCATTCGAGTCGACTCCGGGTGCGTTTCCGGCTGCGTTTCCGGGTGCGTTGCCAGCGGGTGAGTGGCCGCGCCACGACACCCGACCTTCCTTTGCTACGGCATTTGCTACTGCATTTCTAAACTACGATCTAAACTACGACATTCTTACCGATCCGGTTTCCACCGGATTGCCTGACCGAAAGCGGCCAGCTTCGAGGAAACTTTCCAGAGCGCGAGTCGTATGTCCAGTAGGAACGAACCGGTTCACGATACTCGCCTCCGGGGCGGGTTTAACGATCTAAATGGAGGCAGTCGTCATGCAGCGCGACTGGAGAGTAGGGGATTACGCGGCGAATACCTGCCGCCGTTGTCGAAAGGTGGTGCGGACTCGCTTCGAGCTGCGCACGGTGCAGCTCGCACGTACGCGCCTCTGTGTCCGTGACGTGCTCGTGGACGTCTGCACCGAGTGCGATCACATGGTTTCCATCCCGCCGCAGTCGCTGCCGCAGCTGCGCGAGGCCGGACTGGCCAAGTGATCCGGGGGTCACCGTGCCGAGCGCGGTGACCATCCGTAACGTTCGAGCGAGACGCGGCCGCGGGCGTTGAACTTCACGCCTTCGGCCTCCAGCAGGAGCCGTTGATTGAGAGCGCCCGTGGGGTCACCCCTGCGGGCGCTCGTCGCTCCCTGGGCGTTGATCACGCGGTGCCACGGTATGCGCGTGCCGCTCGGCAGAGCGCTCAGCGCGTAGCCGACGAGCCGCGCGTGTCGGCCGAGGCCGGCGAGGAGCGCGACCTGGCCATAGGTCGCCACGCGGCCGCGCGGTATGCGCCGCACCACCGCGTGGATCCGCGCATGCGTGCCGACGGGGACACCGCCGTCGGTGGCGGGATTGCCGCGGGCGGGCCGACCGCGAGCGGCGGATGCGCTGCTCCGCGGCTCGGCGTCAGACGTGGTCCGCGGCCGCCTCGACTCCCTCCTCGTGCGCGCAGTTGGCGCAGCAGTAGAACGTGCCATTCGCCTCGATTCCGTGCCCGATGATCTTGCAGCCACAGTGGTCGCACACCGGAGCGAGCTTGTGTATGGCGCACTCGAAGCTGTCGAACACATGAGTCTTGCCGGCGGTCACGACTTCGAACGACAGGTAATAGTCGTTACCGCAAACCTCGCACTTCGCCATCTGCCGGTCCCTCCGCTTCAACCCGCCGCCCCATGCGGCGGGACCGACACTTCATGCAAGTCGTGTACGACCCGGCCCTCATGGAGGCGCGCCACCGCACTCCCGGGGTCAGGCTTCCTGCTCCTCGTACTGCTCCTTGAGCCGCGCTACCACTGCCGGATCCGCCAGCGTGGTGGTGTCGCCCAGCGCGCGTCCCTCGGCGATGTCGCGCAGGAGCCGGCGCATGATCTTCCCCGAGCGCGTCTTGGGGAGATCCGCACTGAAGAGGATGTCATCGGGTTTCGCGAGCGCGCCTATCTTCTCGGCCACCTGGTCGCGCAACTCATCGCGGAGGGCGGGCGATGGAGTGAAGCCCTCGCGTAGCGTGACGAACGCCGCGATCGCCTGTCCCTTGAGATCGTGGTGCTTCCCCACCACCGCGGACTCGGCCACCGCCGGATGCGAGACCAGCGCCGACTCCACTTCCATGGTCCCGATGCGGTGCCCGGCGACGTTCAACACGTCGTCGATGCGGCCGAGTATCCAGAAGTAGCCGTCGTCATCGCGCTTGGCGCCGTCGCCCGGGAAGTAGAGATCGGGGCGGTCGGGCCACTTGGAGAAGTACGTCTGCACGTAGCGGTCGGGGTCGCCCCAGATCGTGCGCAGCATGGCCGGCCACGGCTTGGTCAGGGCGAGGAAGCCGCCGCCCACCTTGATCTCGTTCCCCTTGCCGTCGAGCAGCATGGCCGAGATTCCCGGGAAGGGGATCGTGGCGCTGCCGGGCTTCGTTGGCGTGACGCCGGGGAGCGGCGAGATCATGATCGCGCCCGTCTCCGTCTGCCACCACGTATCCACTATCGGGCAGCGGCCGCCGCCGATCGCCTCACGATACCAGATCCAGGCTTCCGGGTTGATCGGCTCACCCACCGTCCCGAGGAGGCGGAGGCGCGAGAGGTCGTGTCGGGCCGGGAGCTGGTCGCCCCACTTCATGAAGGCGCGGATAGCGGTGGGGGCGGTGTAGAAGATCGTCACCCCGTACTTCTCGCAGAGCGCCCAGAAGCGATCCTTGTCGGGCCAGTCGGGCGCACCCTCGTACATCACGCACGTCGCTCCGCAGGCGAGTGGTCCGTACACGAGATAGGAGTGGCCGGTCACCCACCCGACGTCGGCGGTGCACCAGAAGATGTCCTCCTCTTTCATGTCGAAGACCAGCTTGGTCGTGGCGTAGCAGCCGGTCATGTAGCCGCCGGTGGTGTGCACGATCCCCTTGGGCTTTCCGGTGGTGCCGGAGGTGTAGAGGATGTAGAGCACGTCCTCGGCGTCCATCTCCTCCGGCTCGCACTCGGCGGAAGCGTCGCGCATCAGGCGGTGCCACCAGAGGTCGCGTCCGGGCTTCATGTCGGCGAACGCCTCGTCGCCCGTGGCGCCGGGGCGGCGCATCACCACCACTACGTGCTCGATGCTCGGCGTCTCTTCGAGCGCCTTGTCGGAGTTGCGCTTGAGCGGCACGATCTGGCCGCGGCGATATCCCGCGTCGGCGGTGATGAGAACCTTCGCCTTCGCATCGTTGATACGGTCGCGCAGCGATTCCGCGGAGAAACCACCGAACACCACGGAGTGCGGAGCGCCGATGCGCGCGCAGGCTAGCATGGCGATCACCGCTTCGGGAATCATCGGCAGGTAGATCGCCACGCGGTCGCCCTTGCCCACGCCGAGCGACTTGAGGACGTTGGCGAACTGACAGACCTCGCGGTAGAGATCCCAGTAGGTGAGCGTGCGCTTGTCACCCGGCTCACCCTCCCAGATGAGCGCGGCCTTGTTGCGGCGCGCGGTGCGCACGTGGCGGTCGAGGCAGTTGACGCTCGCGTTGAGCTTGCCCCCTTCGAACCACTTTACCCAGGGCGGATTCCAGTCGAGCACCTTGCTCCACGGCTTCGACCATTCGAGCTGGGCCGCCTGCTCCGCCCAGAAGGCCTCGGGGTCCTTCGCCGCGCGCTCGTAGATCTCCGTGCTGGAAACGTCGGCATTCCGCGCGAACTCTTCCGGCGGGGGAAACGTACGATCTTCCTGGAGAAGGACGTCGATATCTGTCATGTCATTGCCTCGCGAGGATCGGCTGTCGTCGTGTCTGTCGTCCAGAGTAATGCGTCGGCGGGCCGGGATTTGGCAAGGCATCATCGTGGCAGGCCATGAACTGCGACGCGGAGGACGCGGAGGGGGAACTGCAAGGGCGCGGAGAACTGCTCTACGAACGGAGCTCCGCTCGCCGTTCGGAGATCGGCTCGAAGTAGGGTGAAATGAGTTTGGGGGAACTGCTCCCGCGTCTTGGGTTCTGCCCGGGTCGACCCCGGCGGGCAGGACTTGAAGCGCGGGAGCAGTTCCCCCAAATCACGAGGGACTATCCCTGTCTGGATCTCTGAAGCGGATCGAGCCCCTCTCTGCCTAAAGCCTTTCTCCGCGTCCTCTCAGTCCCTCCTCCGCGTCCTCCGCGTCGCAGTTCACGGCCTGCCACGATGAACCAAGCCCTTTCCCGGGAGCCAGGATGGGCTTACGATGCCCACGATGAGCCCCGGACCAGCGACGTCCTCCCCGGAAAACGAGCCTCCTGCACCCGGCTCGGAGCCCAACTTCGACCCGGTGCACCGCTTCTCGGCGTGGCTGGAACGGGAAGGGAAGATGGAGGCCACCATCGATGCCTATCACACCGATGTGGCCGACCTCGTGAAGGCGTACGCGCCGCGGCCGGTGGAGGAGCTCGGGGCGAAGGACATCACGGAGTACCTGCGGGCGCGTGCGGCACATGAAGAATGGGCGACGCCCACCGTGCGCCGGCATCTGCAGGCGATCAAGTCGTTCTACCGCTACCTCGTGATCGAGGAGGCGCTGCGCGCGCCGGGGCCGGCGGAGGCGCTCACGGAGCCGGTGAGCGATCCGAAGGCGCCGCACGTCATCTCCGAGGAGGAAGTCGCCGCGATCTTCGAGTGGCTCGAGGCGCGGTCGAAGGGGCCTAAGGGTGCGGCCGAGCGAATGGATCTCGCGCTCTACGGTCTCTGCTACCATGCCGGCCTGCTCATCTCCGAGGCGATCGGTCTGACCGTGGACGCGGTGCGCGGAGGGCCGGCCGTGATGAAGCTGCACGTGGTGGGGCGCCGCCGTGAAGCGAGCGACCTGGCCGTGGATGGCGACGGCGCGCGCTGGCTCGCCGCGTGGCTCGCGGAGCGCCCGAAGCCGGAGCGGAAGGCGCACGAGCCGTTCGTGTTCATCCATCCTCGCACGCGCCTGCACACCTCGCGGCAGCGGGCGTGGGACCGGCTGCGCCGGATCGCGCGCGCGGCGGAGCTGGACGAGGAAACGGTGGAGCGGATGGGGCCGCACACACTTCGCCACTCCTACGCGGCGCATCTGGCGGCGCGCGAGGCGGGCGTCCGCGAGCTGCGCGAGGCGCTGCGCCAGCGCTCGCCGCGGCATGCGGCCAAGTACCTCGGGGTACGGGAATAGGCGGCCGCGAGTACATTCCCCGCATGACAGAGGCGGACAGGGCCCTTCACCAGGTGGTGGAGGCGCATGGGCTCGTGCGCTCCTTCGGCGGCCGGCGAGCCGTGGATGGAGTGAGCTTCGCACTCGCTGGCGGCGAGTGCCTGGCCGTTTTCGGCCCCAACGGTGCCGGGAAGACCACGCTTCTTCGGATGCTCGCGGGGCTCCTCAAGCCCACGGCCGGCGCGGCGCGGATCGCCGGTGTGGAGCTCCCGGGCGGTCCCGATGTTCGCTCGGTGGTGGGGCTGATCTCGCACGCGAGCATGCTCTACGGTGCTCTCACGGCGCGCGAGAACGTGGAGCTGGCGGCGAAGCTGTACGGCGTGAGCCGTCCCCGCGACGCCGCGCTGCGCTCTCTCGAACGGATGCGCGTTGCCGACCGTGCGGAGACGCCGGTGCGGTCGCTGAGCCGCGGTCTGCAGCAACGCGTGTCCGTGGCGCGCGCGATGGTGCACGAGCCGGAAGTCGTCCTCCTCGACGAGCCTTTCACCGGTCTAGACGCCGCGGGCGCCGCCGCGTTGAGCGGCGCGCTCGTCGAGCTCCGCTCGAACGGGGCCGCGCTGATCCTCGTGACGCACAACATCGAGGAAGGACTCTCGCTCGCCACGCGCGCCGCCATCATGAATGGAGGCCGCTTCGTGCGGGTCGAGGAGCGCGAGGGACTCGACGCAGCGGCCTACGCGGCCAGCTACCGCGAGCTGGTGAGCTGATGCGGAGCGCGAAGCACATCTCGCTGCTGTCCGCGTCGCTGCTGATCGCGCGCAAGGATCTAGCGATCGAGTTCCGTACGCGCACCGCGTTCTTCTCGGCGGTGGTGTTCGCGCTGCTCGGAATCGTGATCTTCTACTTCGCGTGGGACCCCACCGCAGTGGCTGCCATCGACTTGGCGCCGGGGGTGATCTGGGTGATCTTTACCTTCGCGGGGCTTCTGGGGCTGCACCGTTCGTTCGGTGTGGAGATGGCGGACCGGGCGATCGACGGCCTCCTCGGCGCGCCCGTGCCGCGCGAGGCGATCTACCTGGGGAAGGCGCTGGCGAACCTCGTTTTCGTGAGTGCCGTGGAGGCGATAACGATCCCGGCGGTCGCGCTGTTCTACAACATGCCCTTCGGCGGTCAGGGATTCGCCATAGCGGTGATCGCGCTGCTCGCGTCGATAGGGCTCGTTGCGGTCGGCACGCTCTTCAGCGCCATGGCCGTGAACACGCGTCTGGCCGAGTTGCTGTTGCCGATGCTCTCGCTTCCCTTCTTCGTCCCCGTCGTGATGCCGGCGGCGCAGGCCACCGCGCGGCTGCTAGCGGGACGCCCGGTGGCCGAGGTGGCGGGTTGGGTGAGGATCCTCGTGGCCTTCGACATCGCGTTCGTGGTCGCGTGCATGCTGGCTTTTCCATTTACGTTGGAAGAATGAGTGACATTTCACTGAGAGGCGAGGCGGCCAGGGCGCCGGTCGCGGCTACCCGCGCGAGCGGCCGCGGCATCGACTGGTTCTTTCTGGTGGCCGTGGTTCTCGTCGTGATCACTTTCGTCAGGGTGGTCTACTTCACTCCCGTCGAAGCGATCCAGGGACCCGCCCAGAAGATCTTCTACCTGCACCTTCCCGCCGCCCTGGCTGCGTTCATGGCCTTTGGCCTCGTGGCGATCACCAGCGTCCTGTATCTCTGGCTCAAGGACCCCAAGCTGGATCTGATCGCCGAGAGCGCGGCCGAGGTGGGCGTCGTGTTCACGACGATGGTGCTCGTTTCGGGCCCGCTCTGGGGGAAGCCGGTATGGGGTACCTGGTGGACGTGGGACGCGCGTCTCACGCTGACGCTCTTCCTCTGGTTCGTCTACGTGGGCTATCTGGTGCTCCGCGGCGCCATCGAGGACAGTGCCATGCGCGCACGCTATTCGGCGGTGCTCGGAATCCTCGGCGCGCTGCTGATCCCGTTCATTCACCTGAGCGTCTATCTCTTCCGCACGCTGCACCCGATGCCGATCGTGCTGAAGCCGAGCGCGCCCTCGCTGCCGAAGGACATGCTCGAGACACTTCTGCTGTCCTTCGTTTCCTTCACCATTCTCTTCTTCGCGTTCCTGCGGGCGCGCTACCATCTGGCCCTCGATCGGGCCGCCATCGAAGCGGAGGATCGGCGATGACTCCAGATAATGCCGGATACTACCACGCCGCCTACATCCTTGCGGTGGTGATCTACGGGGCGTACGCGGCGAGCATCTGGATGCGCAGGCGGGCCCTCCGGCGGCGCACAGGCGGCTGAGGCGCGCGGTCACGCCGCGGCACGGGAGAATCGGCGGCTGCGCGCCTCAGCGCCTCCACCGCGCGGCCCACCGGAAGCGGGCGTAGTATCCCCAGCGCAGAAATCTCCGGAACCAGAGCTGCAGCGGGCCGCTCGAAACGAAGCCCTTGTAGATGATCGCACCGCGCTTGCGGCCGAGGGATATCCCGTAGAAGAAGTCGCGGCGCACGCGATGCGGGGGGCCATCGGCGGGCGGCCAGCCCGCGGTGAAGCGGCGGGCGAGGTAGGCGCCCTGCCAGATGGCCTCGATGGCGCGCTCCATCGTGGGTAGGATGCGACCCCTGTCGTCGACGATGCGTGCGCAGTCGCCCATGGCGTAGATCCCATCGTGGCCGCGCACGGCGAGACGCGGCGTGACGGCGATGTGCCCGTCGTTGGTAAGCGGGAGATCGAGGGTCGCGACGACGGGGCTGGGGCGGACGCCCGTGGCCCATACTACGACATCGAACGGAATCCCGATCCCTCCCTGCAGCACCACCTGTTGGGTGTTCACCGCAGTCACTCTGCTGGAGAGGAGGATCTCCACGCCGAGCGCTCCGAGCGCGCGGGCGGCGCTGCGCGCCACGCGGAGCGGGAAGGCAGGGAGGATGCGGACGTCACCGCAGACCAGAGTGGTGGCGAGGCGCGCACCATCCACGCGTGCCGCCGCGAGCGCGGCGCTCCACTCCACCCCGGTGAGCCCGGCGCCCACCACCACCACGCGCTGCACGCTGGCGCCGCCCACCCTCAAAACGTGCAGGCGGCGCCGGATCGCCTGGGCAGACTCGAGAAACTTGACCGGGATGACGTTGGTGGCCTTCGCGAGCGTATCGGGGACGTCGAGGACGCTTCCAACGGCGAGCACCAGGCGGTCGTACTCGAGCTCGCGTCCGTCGTCGAGGACCACGGTTCGTCGCGCCTCATCCAGGCGCGCCATCGCGCCGCGCACCAGCTCCGCGCCGATGCTTTCGCAGAACGCGGCAGTGTCGAAGCGCATCGCCGAGGCATCGCTCTCGCCGCTCGCGACCTCGTGCACGAGCGGGACGTACTGGTGGGCGTCGAGCGGATCGATGACCGACACCTCGCCGGGCGCGAATCGGCCGTTGCGCCGCGCCCATCGGTAGAGGAGCTCCAGTCCCGCGAAGGAGCACCCGACCACCACCGTTCTCGTTCGCGCCGCACTCATGCTCGCGATGATAAGCGCTGCCGCGCGCGGAGGGGAGAGGCAGGAATGGAGGGCAGATTGCCGCCGGGCGGCGATGAGGCTTCTACCTCACGAATCGTTCACCACGAATCGTTCATCGCTCGCTGCTTCCCGACTCCCGCTCTCTCTTCCCCCTTCACCAGCCCGCGCTCAACTTGCTTGCATGGGAAATGGCGGGAGCGGAGGCGGCGTGGTCTATCTCGTTGGCGCGGGGCCGGGGGATCCGGGGCTCCTCACGGTGCGCGCGCGTGAACTGCTGGCCGCGTGCGACGCGGTGGTGTTCGATGCGCTGGTCAATCCCGCGATTCTTTCGGCCGAGGCCGTACCGGAGGGTGCGGAGCGGCACTTCGTCGGCAAGCGTGGTGGCGAGAGCTCGGCGCGCCAGGAGGAGATCGAGGATCTCCTGGTACGGCTCGCGCGCGGCGGGAAGCGTGTGGTGCGACTCAAGGGTGGCGATCCGTTCGTGTTCGGCCGCGGGAGCGAGGAGGCGCAGGTGCTCACGCGGGCGGGTATCCCCTTCGAGGTGGTCCCCGGGATCACCGCCGGGGTGGCTGCGCCGGCGTACGCGGGGATCCCGGTCACGCATCGCGCGGTGGCAACGTCCGTCACCTTCATCACCGGCCACGAAGATCCCACCAAAGGAGCGAGCGGCACCGACTGGTCCGCGCTCGCGCGCACCGGAGGGACTCTGGTGCTCTACATGAGCGTCCGCCGTCTTCCGGAGATCGTCGAGGCGCTTGCGGCCGGCGGTATGCCGCTCGACACGCCCGCGGCGATGGTGGAGTGGGGGACTTTCCCTCGCCAGCGCACTCTCACCGCCACACTCGGCACGTTGGTGGATTCGGCGCGTGCGGAGAAGATCTCCGCGCCGTCCATCACCATCATCGGCGACGTCGTGGCGCTGCGCGACGAGATCCGCTGGTTCGACGAACGTCCGCTCTTCGGAAGGAAGGTCATAGTGACCCGGGCGCGGACCCAGGCTTCGTGGCTCGCCGAGCGACTGGCGGCTCTGGGTGCCGATGTGATCGAGGCGCCGGCCATCCGTATCGAGCCGCTCGACCCCGCTTCGCTGCGCGCGGCGCTGGGTGCCGCGAGCCAGTACCGGTGGGTGATCTTCACGAGTCGCAACGCCGTCGACATCGTCTGGGGCGGGCTGCGCGCGCTCGGCCTCGACGCGCGGGCGCTGGCGGGCACGCAACTGGTGGCGGTGGGACCTTCCACCGCCGCGGCGCTCGCCGAGCGCGGACTCGCCGCTGACGTGATTCCCGAGCGGTACCTTGCCGAGGGGGTAGTGGAGGCGTTGCGCGGACGGCGCGATGTGCGCGGTTCGCGCGTGCTCTACCCGAAGGCAGAGGGCGCGCGCGATCTCCTCCCCGACGCGCTGCGCGAGCTCGGCGCGACGGTCGACGATATCCCGATCTATCGCTCCGTTCCGGACAGCGCGGGAATGCGCGCGGCGCTGGAGGCGCTCCAGCAGGGTTCGGTGGACATCATCACTTTCACCTCCAGCTCCACCGTGCGCTACTTCGTGGAGTCGGTGGGGGTCGACGCCGCTCGCGGCGCGACGATCGTTTCTATGGGGCCGATCACGAGCGAGACGGCGCGGGCCCTCGGCCTGACCGTGACCGCCGAGGCGCGTACGGCGACGCTGGACTCGTTGATCGAGGCGGTCGTCGGCGTGGGGCAGCGGGGGAGCCGGTAGCACCCGGGATTCGCGCGGCGCCGGCCGAGCGCGGGGGTGCGGGTTCGCGGGCCGTGCATGCCGCGCGGAGCGCCGCCGGCCGGTTAGCTTTCGCGTCGTGATGACAAGCATCTCCACACGTCCCCGGTCGGGGGAAGGCCTGTGACGCCGCCGCGCACGCCACGTCGCGCGCGCGGCGGTGTATTTCGCATCGCGTCGCGCTCGTCCGAGCTCGCGCTGCGGCAGGCGCGCCTGGTGGAGTCCGCGCTCGGTGCGCGCGGCGTGGCGTGCGAGATCGTTCCCTTCAAGACCACCGGCGACAAGCGACTCGACGAGCCGCTGAGCGGTATCGGCGGCAAAGGGCTCTTCACACGCGAGCTCGAGGAGGCGCTGGCGAAGGAACGTGTGGACTGCTGCGTGCACTCGCTCAAGGATCTCCCCACGGAGTCGCCCGAAGGGCTCACGATCACGGCGATTCTCGAGCGCGAGGATCCGCGCGACGTGCTGGTCGTGAACGACGGGATCTTCGCGGAGTCCATCGCCGACCTCCCACGCGGCAGCCGCGTGGGGACTTCGAGCCTCCGCCGCCGCGCGCTGCTCGCGAGCATCCGTCCCGACGTGGATGCGGTGGAGCTGCGCGGCAACGTCCCCACTCGTCTGCGCAAGGTGGACGAGGGCCAGGTGCACGCGGCGATCCTCGCGGGCGCGGGCCTCCTGCGCCTCGGCATCCACCAGCGGATCGACGCCTGGCTCGAGCCCCCCGACTGGCTCCCGGCCGCGGGGCAGGGAGCCATCGCCGTCCAGTCGCGCGCTGCCGATGTGGAGACGACCGCGATCCTCGCGCCGCTGGACCACGCGCCCACTCGAGCGGCCGTCACCGCCGAGCGCACTTTCCTCGCCGCCCTCGAGGGCGGCTGCCAGGTGCCCATCGGCGCGCTGGCGCTCCACGTCTCCGGCTCGCTCGTCCTGCATGGTCTCATCGCCGAGCTCTCGGGACGCCGTGTCCTTCGCGGAAGCCTCGCGGTGGACCCTGCGAACGCTGCTTCCGCCGGCGAGCAGCTCGCCGCCACCTTCCTCGATGAGGGCGCCGCGGAGATTCTCGCCGCGCTGCGAGAGAGGAAGACCGTTCCCATGCCGCAGCCCGAATGATTATGCCTTCCTATCCCTCGTCCCGTCCGCGCCGGCTCCGCCGCACGGGCGCGCTGCGCGCGCTGGTTCGCGAGACGCGGCTCGCGGCGGAGCAGCTCGTGCTTCCGCTCTTCGTGCGCGGCGGCGCGAAGGTGCGGAGGCCGGTGGAGGCGATGCCGGGCGTCGCGCAGCTCTCGGTGGACGAGATGCTGCGGGATGCGGAGGCGGCGGCAAAGGCGGGGGTGGGCGGCGTGCTCCTCTTCGGCATCCCGGACACGAAGGACGCCGTCGGTTCCAGCGCGTGGGATGATGAGGGGCCGGTACAGCAGGCGGTGCGCGCGCTCAAGCGCGATCTGCCGCAGCTCGTCGTCATCACCGACGTATGCATGTGCGAGTACACCGATCACGGCCACTGCGGCATCCTTCGCGATGGCGACGTGGACAACGATGCCACGCTCGAACTGCTGGCGAAGGAAGCGCTCTCTCACGCGCGGGCCGGCGCCGACCTGGTCGCGCCGAGCGACATGATGGATGGGCGTGTGGGCACGATCCGCACTGCGCTCGACCATGCCGGACTGTCCAGCGTGGGGATCCTCTCGTACGCCGCCAAGTACGCGTCCGTGTTCTACGGACCCTTCCGCGAGGCCGCCGAGTCGGCGCCGCGCGAGGGCGACCGCCGCGGCTACCAGATGGATCCGGCGAACGCCGACGAAGCGCTGCGCGAAGTTCGACTCGACATCGACGAAGGCGCCGACGCGGTGATGGTGAAGCCGGCGGGTCCGTATCTGGACATCATCACGCGTATGAAGGAAGGCACCGGCTACCCCGTCGCCGCCTATCAGGTGAGCGGCGAGTACGCTATGATTAGGGCGGCCGCCGAGCGCGGATGGCTCGATGGAGAGCGCGCGATGATGGAGTCGCTGCTCGGCATTCGCCGTGCGGGAGCCGACTTCATCGTCACCTATTTCGCTACCGAAGCCGCCCTGCGGCTCGGCCGGGCGCCCGCGCTCTGAACCGATAGAGGAAACGACAATGCAATACCGCACCTTTCCCGGTACCGATCTCTCGGTGAGCGAGGTCGGTTTCGGTATGTGGACCGTCTCCACCGGTTGGTGGGGCGAGAAGACCGACGAGCAGGCGATCGCCATGCTGCGCCAGGCGTACGATGACCACGGCATCACCTTCTTCGATGCCGCCGACACTTACGGCAACGGCCGCGCGGAGCACCAGCTCGCGCGCGCCTTCGGTGATCGCGGGCTACGTGACAAGGTCGTGTACGCCACCAAGGTGGGCTACGACATCTACGACTCCGCGGCGGTGGCGTCGCGCCGCGGGCAGCGGGAGCTTCCGCAGCGCTTCGACTCGGCGTACATCCGCGGCGCCGTGGATCGCTGCCTCGAGCGACTGGAAACGGATTACATCGATGTGCTCCAGATGCACAACGTGAAGATGGAGCACGTGCGCGATCCCGGGATCTGGCAGACGCTGCGCGACCTGGTGCGCGAGGGTAAGCTGCGCGCGTGGGGCGCCGCCTTCGGACCAGCCATCGGCTGGCTCTACGAAGCGGTGGAGCTGCTGGAGCGCGAGCGTGACATCAACACGATCCAGATGATCTGGAACATCATCGAGCAGCACCCCGGCACCGCGATGCTCGAGGCGGCCCGGAAGTACGCCCCGGACTGCTGCTTCAACATCCGCGTCACGCACGCTTCGGGGATGCTCGAAGGGAAGTACACCGAGGACACCGTCTTCCCCGAGAACGACCACCGGCGCCACCGTCCGCGCTCCTGGCTCGTCAACGGCATCCGCAAGGTGGAGACTCTCGATTTCCTCACCGATCGGATGACGCTGGGACAGGCCGCGCTCAAGTGGCTCCTGGCGGAGCCGCGCGTGGTCACGGTGCTTCCCAACATCTACGATGGGGAGCAGCTCGCCGAGTTTGCCGAGGCGTCGGAGAAGCCCGATCTCACTGGCGCGCAGATGGCGCGCATCGCCGAGCTGAACGTCCGCAACTTCGATGTCGCCGAGGAACCGATGGCCTACAAGGGAGTGTCCTGGAACGAGAGCGCCGCGGCCGCATGGCCGGCGCGGGAGCGCGTCGCCTCGTGATGCATCCATGGCACGATCTCCTGCCGGGCAATCATCCGCCCGATGAGGTCCTCGCGTTCATCGAGATCCCCAGCGGCAGCCGCAACAAGTACGAGCTCGACAAGAGATCCGGCCTCATCCGCCTCGACCGGGTGCTCTATTCGGCCGTGCACTATCCTGGCGATTACGGTTTCATTCCGCGCACTCTCGCCGAAGATGGCGACCCGTGCGACGTGCTCGTCCTCCTGAACGAACCGACCTTCCCGGGGTGCCAGATCGACGTGCGGCCCATCGGGCTGCTCGACATGCTCGATCGTGGCGAGCGGGATTACAAGATCCTCGCCGTGCCGAGCGGCGACCCGTTCTACGGCGAGTACTTCGACATCGCCGACATTCCTCAGCACTACCTGAAGGAAGTGGAGCACTTCTTCCACATCTACAAGGACCTCGAGGGGAAGCGCGTCCAGACCATCGGCTGGCGCAAGAGCGAGGAGGCGATGCGGCTGATCGTCGAGTCGATGGATCGCTACCGCGACGAGTACGTGCTCCCGACGGGGCCGTGATGGCGGAGGATGAAGATCGCGGATAGCAGGGCGAAGGAAACGGAGAACGGCCGCGCGCAGGCGACCTCGAACGGCGCGGCCGAGCCGCGGCAGTCGAAGCGCTCCCGGATATCGGTGCTCTTCGTTTCGGAGCAGCCGGAGCGCTTCATGGCGCTCAGGCGGAGCGCGCTGGCCGGGCGAGCCGTTCACCTCTGGGTGAAGGATGGCGCGGAGGCGCCCGAGTGGTCGGAGGAGTTGCGCGGCGATCCGGAGAAGCCGGCCACCTACCGTGCACTGCGCGGCCGCGATGTGATCGCGATCATCGACCTCGCCGAGGAGCAGAGCGCGCAGCGCGTCGCGCACGCGATCTCCGAAGAGCTCTCGCTTCCATCGGTGCTGGTGATAGACCGCCTCGGTAAGGGAGAGAAGCGCCACGGCGCGGTGCGCGACGGCGTCACCTGGATAGACGAGAGCGAGCTCCTCGCTGACGCGATCGAGACGGTTCTCAAGCGCATGGCCGGGCGCCGGCGGCTGCACGGGCTGCGCGCCGCGCTCGACGGCGCGCGCTCGTGCGCGTTCCTCGTGCAGAACGACCCCGACCCGGACGCGATAGCTTCGTCGCTCGCGCTGCGCCAGGCGCTGGGTCTCCGCCCCGAGCGCTCGCCCATCGTGACGCTCGGCCAGATCACCCGGCCCGAGAACCTGCGGCTCATCTCCGCTCTCGGAGTGAAAGTGCGGCACGTGGAGCGCAGCGAGCTCGCCGAGCTCGGTCCGCTGATCCTGGTGGACGTGCAGCCGCCGTACTTCCGCGACGCTCTGCCAGGGGTGGCTGGCGTGGTCGATCACCATCCCACGAGCGGCGAGTACGAGGCGCGCTACCGCGACGTGCGAACCTGGTTCGGAGCGAGCGCCACGATGACAGCCGAGTATCTCCTGGCCGAGCACGAGGCGCCCATCGGGACCGCGCTCGCCACCGCGCTGCTCTACGGGATCATCACCGATACCAAATCGCTATCGCGCTCCGCGAGCGATGAAGATCTGGAGATGTTCGCCTACCTCTTCCCGCGCGCCGACCACGCGCTCCTCCGGCGCATCCAGCATCCATCATACGGCACGCTCGCGCTCAAGCGGCTGGGCCAGGCGTTGCAGCACGCCCGGGTCCACGACGGGCTGGCCTACGTACACCTCGGCAAGCTCCCCGCCGACGAAGAGCACATCGTGGCGCAGCTCGCCGAGTTCTGTCTGGGTATGAAGGGCGCCACCGTGTCCGCCGTCTCGGGAATCTTCGGCTCGAAGCTCGTGATGAGCACTCGCGCGCTCTCGCCTTCGGCGAAGCTCGGCGAGCACCTCCGCGCCATCTTCTCTCCCTACGGAAGCGCCGGCGGCCACCCCGTGATGGCCAAGACGGTGGTCGAGTTGAAGGCCTGGCGCGCCGATCACCCCTTCAGCGACCAGAAAGGCCTGGAGCGCACGGTGAGACGGGCGTTGCTGGAGGAGCTGCGAGGGTAGCGCGGGCGGGACGAAGGTGGAAAGCGGGGAGCTACCTCGGGGCGCGCGGACCTGCGTGGACCCGCTCCCGCGAGACATCTACTCCTCTCGCACTCCGTTCTCTCTCATCTCTCCCTCTTCATCACCAGCGCCGCGTTTATCCCGCCGAAGCCGAACGAGTTGGAGAGAAGGAGCTCGGGGCAGGTGGAGCGGCCGGAGTGCGGTATGTAGTCGAGATCGCAGCGGTCGTCGGGGACGGAGAGGTTGATGGTGGGGGGAAGCCAGTCTTTCTCCATGGCAAGGGCGCAGATCGCGGCCTCGATGGCGCCGCTCGCCCCCAGCGCATGACCGTAGTAGCCTTTGGTGCCGCTCACCTGCATCCTGTAGGCGTTGTCGCCGAAGGCGTGCTTGAGGGCGAGCGTCTCGGTGGAGTCGTTGAGCGGGGTGGAGCTCCCGTGCGCATTCACGTAGCCGATCTCACCCGCTTCGACGCCGGCATCGGCGAGCGCGCCGCGGATCGATCGCGCGGCCTGCGATCCGTCGGGGCGCGGCGCGGTCATGTGGTATGCATCGTTCGACATCCCGAAGCCGAGCATCTCGCCGTAGATGCGCGCGCCGCGCGCGACGGCGCGCGAGCGCTCCTCCAGCAGCAGTACCGCCGCACCCTCGCCCATCACGAAGCCGTCGCGGTCGCGGTCGAAGGGTCGTGACGCGCTCGAGGGATCGTCGTTCCTCGTGGACATGGCGCGGATGATGGCGAAGGCGCCGAAGCAGAGGGGCCAGAGCGGCGCTTCGGCGCCGCCGGAGATCATCACATCGGCGTAGCCATCGCGGATCTGACGGAAACCCTCGCCAATCGCGATGGTGCCCGAAGCGCAGCTCATCGCGTTGGTGGAGTTCGGCCCCTGCACGCCGAGCTCGATCGCCACGTTGCAGCTCGCCGCGCCGCCGAACACGGTGAGCGCGAGCGCGGGGTCGACCCCCTTCACACCCTCGCGCAGGTAGACGCCGCACTGCTGCTCGGCGTAGCCCACGCCGCCGAGGGCCGTTCCCATGGTGGACCCAACACGTTCGAGATCGCAGCCGGCGAGGTCGAGCTCCGCGTCTTCCACGGCGAGCCGCGCGGCGGCGACCGCGAACTGTCCGAAGCGATCGAGCCGCCGCACGCGCCTCGCGTCGAGGAAGTCGCCCGCCCGGAAGTCGGGTACCTCCGCTGCGATGCGGCTGCGGAACGGCTCCGGGTCGAAGCGTGACAGGAGCCGCACGGCTGATCGCTCCTCGCGCAGCCCGCGCCACAGTCCGTCCACCCCCGTTCCGATCGGCGTTATTGCCCCGACTCCGGTTATCACGACTCTGCGGCGATTGCTATTGATGGACATTGGAGACGTGGGATCGTGGCTGCGAGTGGTTGCGAGTGAGCGAGGTGGTGACGGTCGGCTGAAGACGGAGGACGGAGGGCACGAGCGACGCGCGGCAACGGCCTCGTGGCGGCGAGGTCCTCGACTCCCGGGCGCTCAACCGCTCTCTGTTCTCTGCCTTCCACGCGCGCTCTCCTCTCGCTCCGCCACCTCACCCAGCCCTCGCAGCGTCCGTCGCGCTATCGCCTGGATGAAGTGGGGGCCGATGATGCTGGTAGCGGCGAAGACTCCGACCAGAGGCCAGTGGGGGCCGTTCCAGGCATGTACGATGCGCACGAGGGCGCCATCCGGACGGTCGTGAAACGACCACTCCACCTCCATGCCGCGCGTGATCCCGTCGACATGGCGGAACCGGATCGAGGGTCGCTCGGAGTCTACCGCCATCCGCGACAGCCACCATGTGGGCCAGCCGCCGGGGAGCGAGCCAACCGGACGCCAGGCCGCCATCTCGACCAGCCCGCCACCATCGCCGGTCCGCTCACGAAAGCGCACGCTTCGGTAGTGCGGCAGATAGCCGGGCCAGAGCTCCACCTGGCGCGCGATGTCGAAGATCAGCCGCACCGGGGCGTGCACGATCTGCTCGTCGATGGTCGTCATTGCGGTACCAACCGGCAGCTCGCCGAGCTGGTACGGTGGCAGCGCGAGCGCACCAACCTCGGGCATGCGGTCCGTCATCTTCGCTCGCTCCCGTTCGGGGTCCATGCGGCGGTGAGGCGAAAGGTGGGGCGCTGGCGCACCCGCGCCCTGCGGTGCACCGCGCGCTGCACCAGCCCCTCCAGTTCCGTCCGGGTGAAGCCGCGCAACACCGAGACCACTCCATCGTGGCGGCTGACGGGGTGGAAGCCGAGCGGGAAGGAGACGAGCCAGATTCCCGATGCGGCTATCCAGCTCCGCCGGAGGTCGCTCACGATCACGCGATGCCTCGCCACGCGGTCGAGCTCGCGGAGGAGCACGACTGCGCGACCATCCTCGAAGTGGTGGAGGAGCTGCGAGCAGAGAACGATGTCGATGGAGCGATCGGCGAAGGGGAGCGTCAGCGCATCGGCTCGCGCGGTGGGGAGCGCTTCGCACGATGCGGTGCGCGCCAGCGGCTCCGACGCGTCCACGCCCACGGTCCGCAACGGCACTCCGGCCTCGGCGGCGGCCGAACGTGCCCGCGCGGCGATGTCGCCGAGGCCCATCCCCACGTCCAGAAGCACCACCTCCCCGCCATCCGCCGCTGTTCGCAGCTCGCGCAGCGCGATCTTCAGCTCCGCGAGCGGCGCGCTCACGCCACCGAAGTACCTGTTCGCGCGCGTGACGTCGCCCAGCGAGCGAATGGTCAGACCTCCATCCACGCCCGGCTCGTCCAGGTACTCCGTGCCGCGTCTGCGGCGTGGCGTGAGGATGGCGGCCACTCAGCGCTCCAGTTGCGCGTAGCCGCCGCGATAGTAGAGGAGAGGGCTTCCCTTGTGCGCCGCCGCGGCAATCACGCGTCCCACGAGGATCGTGTGGTCGCCGCCGGGATAGCGCGCCTCGATGTCGCACTCGAGATAGGCGAGTACTCCACCGAGAATCGCGCAGCCGGTGATTCCGCGCATGTAGCCGATGCCGTCGAAGCGGTCGTCGATCTGCTCGGAGAAGCGCCGCGATATCGACTCCTGGCTCGACGAGAGCATGTTGACGGCAAACTGGTTCGTATCGGCCAGCACGCCGTGCAGCACGGTATTGTGCTCGACGCAGATCAGCACGAGCAGCGGCTCGAGACTCAAGGAGCAGAAAGCACTCACCGTCATCCCGTGGTCGTTGCGGTCGCGGTCGCGGGCGGTGACGACGGTGACGCCCGACGCGAAGCGTCCGAGCACGCTGCGGAAAAGTGCCGGATCGATGCCGGGGCCATCGTCGTCGAGATCGGGAGATGAGGACGTCATGAAGGGAGCAGAAGTCGTGATAGATAGCGAAGGGAAAGTACTTCTCGGGGAGGTACGAAATCGCCGGCGACGCCGACCAGCAGATCGGCCATCTCCTTCTTCCGGGACAGCGTGCGAGCGGCGCGGTTCATGAGCACGGGGGTAGCCACGGCCAGCGCCACCAGCTTCTCCACCTTCCACTTTCCACCGAACTCGGCGGAGCGTGCGGCATCGTAGCCGGCGAGCGCCGCGTCCGATTCGCGAGGCGTGCGAGCGGAGACCGCCCGCTCCACGAAGGGCGCGAGCAGCTCGCCGCCGCGGAGCGCTGCGTAGATCCCCTCGCCGGTGAAGGGGTCGTAGAAGTCCGCCGCGTCGCCCACCAGAGCGGCACCGCTCGCCCACGCCCTGCGGGCGCGTTGCGCGAAGGGGCCGGTGGCGCGGACCGGCGAGATCCGCTCCGCGCCGGCGAAGCGCGGCGCGAGCTGCGTGCGCGAGCGCAGCCAGCCCTCCAGGAACGCGGCGCTCCGGCCCCGCGCGGCGCGCGCCCGCCACACGGGCATCACGAGGGCCACGTTGGTCACGCCGTCGCCCACGTCCGCGAGCCCCACGTAGCCATCGTCCTCCACGTGCATCTCGCCGTGCTCGGTCATTCCCTTCACACCGCGAAAGTGCGTCACCAGAGCGAGGCGATACGGGCGCCGCGCGTAGCGCGTGAGACCCAGCCGCCGCCCCACCACCGAGCGGAGACCGTCCGCGCCCACGGTGATCCGCGCGGTCCAGTCGCGCGCCACGCCATCGGCCAGCGCCGACACGCCGCGCACCGCTCCCCGGCTGTCGAGCAGCACATCGGCCACCCGCGCTCCCTCCACGACGCACACGCCTGCCTGCCTGGCGCGCTCGAGGAGAATCGCGTCGAGAATGGTGCGTCGCAGCGCGAGACCACTGTCGCGAAAGCCACGGAATCCATGCGCCGCCACGAAGTCGCCGCTGATCCGCTCGCCCGCGGGCGAGCGCACGGTCATCCCGCGCAGCGTCGCGGCGCCGGCGCGCTCGCACTCGTCCAGCGCGCCCATCTCCGAGAGGAGGCGCGATGCCTCCGGGCTCAGATACTCCGCGCAGGGCTTGTCCCGCGGGAATCGCGCGCGATCCAGAAGCAGCACATCCACGCCGCGCCGCGCGAGCTGCCACGCCGTGGACGCGCCGCTCGGCCCGCCGCCCACCACCAGCACCTGCGCGTCGCTCATACCGCGCGCTCGTTCCCGGCTCTCACGCGACCGCGCTCCAGCGTGCGCGTGAGGTGCTGGAAGAGCGCCATGTAGCGCCAGTGGGGGCGGGGCAGCCGCAGCAGCGAAGCGGCCCGCGTGAGCCAGGGGAGGATCGCCGAACGCGAATCCGCCGAGAACATGAACCGCGGCTGCTCGGCGGCGAAGCGGCGCAGGGTGCCGAGGCAGGAGTCCAGATCGAGCGCGCTCGAGAAGTAGAAGCGGGGAAGAAGGAGCGGGTCGTCCGGGGCAATCACGCCTTCGTCGATGGCGGTGCGCTGAAGTCGCGTACCGGGATAGATGCGAAGTCCGACCGTGAGGTACACCGCGTCGCCGCGTGACATCCGCCAGGCGGCGAAACGCAGCGTCTCGGCGAGCGTCGCGGGCGTCTCCCCGGGGCCGCCCACCAGGAAGATCCAGAGAACTCCCATCCCCGCGCGCTCCACGTCTTCGGCCACCCGGCGGACACGCTCCGAATCGAAACCCTTGCCCAGCCGCTCGAGCACCTGGTCGCTCGCGCTCTCGGCGGTGATTCCCAGCCAGCGGAAGCCGGCGCGACGCATGGGCTCGAGCAGATACGGCGGCACGCTGGCAGGTGTGAAGTTGGTGGTATCGAGCTTCACCCGAAGGCCGCGCCGCGCGATCGCCTCGCACACCGCGGTCGCATGTCGCGGCGGAGAGTTGAAGGTGGAGTCCACGAACTCGAAGTTGCGCACGCCAGCGTCGCGCGAGAGCTCCGCGATCTCATCCACCACCGCCTCCGGGTGGCGGAGGCGATAACCCCACCCTTCGACGTTCAGGTAGGTGCAGTAGACGCACTTGAAGACGCAGCCGCGCTTGGTCTGGATCGGCACCGTCCCTCCGCGGCGCTCGTACGCACGGAGGTCGACCCAGCGCTGCATGTGCGTGGCCGGGAGCGAATCGAGTCCCGTACCCTGCACGGCGCCGCCACCGGCGGTGGGCAGCGCGGTCTCACCGCCGGCGGGCGTGAGCTCGATCTCCCCGCCATTCCTGCGAACCACGCCCGGGATCGCGCCGGGCGTCCGGCCAGCGGCGAGCGAATCCATGATCGCCACGG